>Ga0193728_1000671_pt1 | contig 16819 bp, 21 predicted proteins | sample U1c1metaG_FD_143037 | JGI IMG/M metagenome (GOLD analysis project Ga0193728, IMG submission 143037) | Soil microbial communities from a riparian zone of the East river system, Colorado, United States - U1c1 | ecosystem: Environmental > Terrestrial > Soil > Riparian zone | place: USA: East River...
GGGGTCCAGCTGACGGACGTTCAGGTCGCGCCACGGCGTCTCCGCGGGTCCGAGCGTGTCGCGGTAGAGCTCGACCGCCGCGTCGAAGTCGTCGACCGTCAGGACGAGGCGGAGCTCCATACCGAGCCATCGTGCCTGACGCGCAGCACCGTGCGGGCGCCGGCGCCGGTGAGGTCCATTCCCTCGGGCGCGACGACGGCGTCGAACGAGCCTGCAGGGGCCACGTCCAGCACCTCGCCCGCGCGTTCCCGTGCCCCGGCGCGGTACGCGGGATCGGGCTCCACGACGACGACCTCGAAGCCGGCGAGCCGGAGAGGCTCGGCGTGGATGCCGGCGAAGCCGACCTCGAGCACGCGGCCAGGGGGGTCACCGAGGAGCTCGAGGATGCGCGGGGGCTCGGACGCGGCCAGCGCGGGCGGGATCCTCACTCCTCGCGGAGCACGGCGATCGCCCAGATGCCGAGCAATGCCAGGCCCATGGTGATCAGCGTCGTCACGCCGCCGGCCGTCTGGCGCAGCACGAGCGCGACCGCCTGCTGGATGCCGAGCAGCGCCGTACAGGCGAGGGCGAGGGTCCCGGCGACGATCATCGTGCGCACGGAACACAATTGTGGACTGTTAGCCTGACGACACTGCTCGTCCGAGCAGCCGGGGTGCCGTTTCGGCGGCTGAGATCACACCCGTTGAACCTGATCCGGCTCGTACCGGCGAAGGGAGCCCATGCCCACTCAGATCAACAGAGTCGCGCGCGTGTTGACGATCGCGACCAGCGACTCAGGAGGGGGTGCCGGCATCCAGGCCGATCTGAAGGCGTTCGCCGCGGCGGGGGCCCACGGCATGTCGGTGCTGGTCGCGCTGACCGCGCAGAGCACGGTGGGGGTGCATGCGATCGAGCAGGTCAGCCCCGCATTCGTGCGCGCCCAGCTCGACGCGGTGTTCGGTGACATCGGCGTCGACGCGGCGAAGACGGGGATGCTCTTCTCGCGGAAGCTCATCGACGTCGTCGCGGACTACCTGACTGTGCACCCCGTGCCGCTCGTCGTCGACCCGGTGATGGTCGCGAGCTCCGGCGCGCAGCTCCTCGAGGACGACGCCGTCGAGGCGCTCGTCGGCCGGCTGTTTCCGATCGCGACCGTCGTGACGCCGAACCTGATGGAGGCGAAGGCGCTTACGGGGATCGACGCGCCACGTCGCGAGCTCGCGCTGCGGCTGCACGATCTCGGCGCCCGGGCCGTGATCGTCACCGGCGGCCACGGTGCAGACGCCGTCGACCATCTCTTCGACGGCGTCGAGCACGTCGAGATTCCCGTCGCGCGACACGACGTCGCTGCGACGCATGGCGCGGGGTGCACGCACTCCGCGACGCTCGCGGCGCTGCTTGCGCGCGGGGAGACGCTCGAGGATGCAGCGCGCGGTGCAGCCGCAGCCGCGTCGCACGCCGTCGAGCAGGGGTTGGCCGAGCTTGGTTCCGGAGAAGGTCCCGTCGACGTCCTGGGGGTGCGCAACAGATGATCTCGCCCGGTTCTACGCTTCGCGCGGTGCGCGAAGGCAAGCCGCTCATTCACCAAATCACGAACTACGTGGTGATGAACGAAACGGCGAACGCAACGCTCGCGCTCGGGGCGCTGCCTGTGATGGCGCACGCAGGCGAAGAGGTCGAGGAGATGGCTCGGATCGCCTCGTCGCTCGTGCTGAACATCGGCACGCTTTCCGAGCACTGGATCGAAGCGATGCTGCTCGCGGGTGGCGCGGCGAACGCGCGCCGCATTCCTGTTGTCCTGGACCCCGTCGGTGTTGGTGCAACGACGTATCGCACGGAGACCGCGAAGCGGATTCTCGACCTCGTCGATGTGACGGTGCTGCGTGGGAACGCCGGCGAGATCGCGACGCTCGTCGGCGCAGATGCCGAGGTGCGTGGCGTCGAATCGATCAGCACCGGCATGAAGCCGGCCGAGCTGGCGCGTGAGGCCGCCCGAAGTCTCGGTGTGATCGCGTCGGTGACAGGTCCCGTCGATCACGTGTCGGACGGCGAGCGCGTGCTCGCGGTCGCGAACGGGCACGAGCTGCTCTCGACGGTGACGGGGACAGGATGCATGTCGAGTGCGATGACGGGCTGCTTCCTCGCCGGCAAGCCGGACGAGCCGCTCGAGGCGGCGGCGGAAGCACTCGCTGCATTCGGCGTCGCGGCCGAGGATGCCGCGATCGATGCGGGTGGCCCGGGCACGTTCCACGCGCTGCTCTACGACGCGCTCTACGCGCTCGATCCGGACTCACTCGACGGACGCGCGCACATCACGGAGCTATGAGACTCGACGAGCTTGGCGAGCTCGGTCTACTCGTGGAGCTCGAGCGGCTTGGGCTCGTGCACGGAATCGAGCATGACGCCGCGCAAGTCGGCGGCCTCGTGGTTACGCAGGACGCACTCGTGGAGGGCGTGCACTTCCGGTTCGATCTCCTCTCGTGGGCGGAGCTCGGGTTCCGCGCTGCCGCGGCCAATCTCAGCGACCTCGCGGCGTCGGGTGCGGAGCCACTGGCACTGATCGTGACGCTTGCGGTTCCCGGCGGCACCGACGTTGCAGATGTGGTGCAGCTGTACCAGGGCCTCTCCGAGGCAGGTGTGCCGGTGCGCGGCGGCGATACGACGCGCGCCGACTCGGTGATGATCAGCGTTACGGCGCTCGGCCGGTCGGAGCGCGTGCCCGGGCGTGCGGGGGCGCGCCACGGTGACCTGATCGTCGTGACCGGTCCGCTCGGCGCGGCGGGCGCTGCGTTTCGCGACGGACGGTTGTCGCGTCCGCCGGTGCGGCTCGAGGAAGGACGGAGGCTCGCGGCCGTCGCGACCGCGATGCTCGACGTCTCGGACGGTCTCGCCGTCGACGCGGCGCACATCGCGTCGCGTTCCGGTTGCCGCGTCGCGATCGAGCTCGAGCGGGTGCCGCTCGCCGCCGGCGCGACGATCGACGACCTCGGCTTCGGCGAGGACTACGAGCTGCTCGCCGCGACACCCGACGCGCTCGGTTTTCCCGTCATCGGCCGCTGCGAGGAGGGCTCAGGCGTCGGGCTGACGCTGAACGGCGAGGTCGTCGAGCTCGCCGGCTGGGAGCACTTCCGCTAGCCATCGCTCGAAGTGTCCCCGTGGCCGCGCGCCGATGACGGAGCCGAGCGGCGCGCCCTCGCTGAAGAGCGTGACCGTGGGAATGGAGAGGATCTCGTAGCGGGCGGCGATCTCAGGGTGCTCGTCGATGTTGAGCTTTGCGAAGGCGACGCGGCCCTCGCCCTCGGACTCGAGCTGGTCGAGGACGGCGTCGACGGCACGGCACGGCCTGCACCACGGAGCCCAGAAGTCGACGATGACCGGTGCTCCCGCGATCGCGGCGTCAAATGTGTGCGCGTCGAGCTCGCGCACCGTCAGAACTTCCCGCGCAGCGCTGCGAAGCGCAATGCCGGCACTCGTGTGACCGCTTCGAGGAAGATCGTGCGGCTCATCTTGGATGTGCCTTCGGTCCGGTCGACGAACTTGATCGGCACCTCGACGACCTTGAAGCCTGCGCGGATCGTCCGGTAGGTGCCCTCGATCTGGAACGCGTAGCCCTTCGAGTTGATCGCGTCGAGGTCGATGCGTTCGAGCACCGCGCGCCGGTAGCACTTGAAGCCGCCGGTGAGGTCGCGGATGGGCAGGCCGAGAAGCAGCCGCGCGTAGAGCGAGCCGCCCGAGGAGATGATGCGCCGCGTCAGGCCCCAGTTCTCCGTGCCGCCGCCCGGGACGTAGCGGCTGCCGAGCGCGAGGTCGGCGCCGTTCTCCATCGCGGCGAGCAGTCGCGGGACATCGGCGGGGTCGTGCGAGAAGTCGCAGTCCATCTCGAGTACGTAGTCGGCGCCGTCGGCGAGCGCGCGGCGGAAGCCGGCAAGGTAGGCGGGGCCGAGCCCTTCCTTCCGTTCGCGGTGAAGCACCGAGACAAAGTCCAGCTCGCCGGCTAGCTCGTCGGCGATCTGACCCGTGCCGTCGGGTGAGTTGTCGTCGATCACGAGCACGCGCACTCCATGTGGAGCGAGTGCGCGGAGCATCTTCTCGAGGTTCTCGCGCTCGTTGTACGTCGGGAGGCAGATCGTTGCGTCCGGCACGCATCGGAGGGTAGCGAGGGGCGCGCATATGATCGCTCTCGTGGCGTCCTTGCCCCCGAATTCGGAGGTCGCGGAGCAGTTCGAGCTGCTCGCAGACCTGCTCGAGCTCGAGGGAGCCGAGTCGTTCCGGGTGATCGCCTACCGCCGCGCCGCGACCCGCATGCGCGACACCTCCGGGTCGATCGCCCAGCTCGCGCTGGACGGCAAGGCGAAGGAGCTCCAGGGAATCGGGAAGACGATCGAGGAGAAGATCGTCCAGATCGTCGAGCAGGGCGAGATCGAGGCGCTGACGAAGCGCAAGGGCTCGATTCCCGACGAAGTCGTGCTCTTCATGCGCCTGCCCGGGCTCGGCCCGAAGACGGCGGCGCGGATCTGGAAGGAGCTGGGGATCTCGACGCTCGAAGGGCTCAAGCTCGCCGCGGAGGGGGAACAGTTGCGCGCGCTCGCCGGCCTGGGGGCGAAGAGCGAGGAGAAGATTCTCAAGGCGCTTGCGTTCAAGGCGGACAATCCCGATGAGGGGCGGCGGCTGCTCGGCGAGGGCCTGCCGGCAGTGCAGGCGGTCGTCTCGGTTCTGCGCGAGCATCCGGCGGCGGTCGCCGTCTCCGAGGCTGGCTCTGTACGCCGCCGCAAGGAGACGTTCAAGGATCTCGACATCATCGCCACGGCAACCGATCCAGCGGAGTTGACCGCCTACTTCACGCAGCTCCCGTGGGTCGTCGACGTCGTCGCGCACGGCGACACGAAAGCGACCGTCATCTCGAACGAAGGCTTGAAGTTCGACCTGCGCGTCGTGCCGCCGGAGTCGTTCGGCAACCTGCTGCAGCACTTCACGGGCTCGGCGACCCACAACGTCGCGATGCGCGAGGACGCGGTGCGGAGGGGCTTCTCCATCTCCGAGTACGGCGTCACGACGGTGGAGACGGGCGAGGTGTTCTTCAGCGAGAGCGAGGATGCCGTCTACGAGTTCCTCGGCTATCAGCCGATCCCGCCGGAGCTGCGGGAAAACGGCGGCGAGCTCGAAGCTGCGCGCAAGGGCGAGCTGCCGGTGCTCGTCGAGCTCGGCGACATACGCGGCGACATGCACACGCATTCGCATTGGTCGGCGGACGGCAAGAACACGCTCGAGCAGATGGTCGAGGCGGCGGCGGCGCGTGGCTATGAGTACTACGCGATCACGGATCACTCGCACTATTTGCGCGACGGCAGGCTCGCTGCGCAGCTGACGGAGATCGAGAAGCTGCGCGCGCAGTACCCGACGTTGCGAATTCTGGCAGGCGTCGAGGCGAACATTCGCTCGAACGGCGAGGTCGACGTGCCGGAGGATGAGCTCGCACTGCTCGACTGGGTCGTGGCGTCGGTGCACAACGCACCGGAGAACCGGCCGACCGAGCGCGTGCTCGAAGCGATGGACAATCCGTATGTGGATTGCATCGGCCATCTGACGGGCCGGAGGATCCGCTCGCGCGGGCCGCGCGACGTGAGCGTCGAGCGCGTCGTCGAGAAGGCGCTCGAGGTCGGCTGCTTCCTCGAGATCAACGGGCAGCCCGACCGGCTCGACCTGCGCGATGTGCATGCGCGCGCGGCCAAGGAAGCGGGGCTGAAGCTCGTGATCAACTCCGACGCCCACCAGATCAGTGCGCAGGACTACGTCGAGCTCGGGGTCGGGCAGGCTCGGCGCGGCTGGCTGACGAAGGACGACGTCGTCAATACGCGCACGTGGAAGCAGCTCGGCAAGCTCCGCCGGAAGCGTCCGTGAGCGCCTTCCGCGGAGACGGGTACGCCGCAGTGGACTGGGCGGCGCGCTACCTCGAGCGCGTTGACGAGCTGCCGGTGCTTGCGCAGGTCAAGCCGGGGGAGCTGTCCGCGAAGCTTCCAGCGGCGCCGCCGGAGCACGCCGAGCCGTTCGCGAACGTGTTGCGCGACCTCGACGAGCTGATCGTGCCGGCGCTGACGAACTGGCAGCATCCGCGCTTCTTCGCGTACTTCGCCGTCACGGCGTCGGAGCCCGGCATCCTCGCTGAGCTGATCTCCGCGACGTTGAACCAGGTGGCGCTCGTCTGGCGCGCGTCGCCGGCATCGACGGAGCTCGAGCTGCGCACCGTCGACTGGGTGCGCCAGCTGCTCGGGCTTCCGGACGGCTGGCACGGGCACATCGAGGACACCGCGTCGACCTCGACGCTCGCGGCGTTGATCGCGGCGCGACACATCACCGGTCGAAACGTCGTCGTGTGCTCCGAGCATGCCCACTCGTCGATCGAGAAGGCCGCGCGCATGCTTGGTATGGAGCTACGCAAGATCGAGGCGGACGAGCAGTTAGGAATGCGCATTGAGGGGCTCGACCTCGCCGACGTCGCAGCGGTTGTCGCGACGGTTGGGACGACGTCGTTCGCATCCGTCGATCCCGTACGCGAGCTCGCGGGGCTTGCGCACGCTGCAGGTGCGTGGTTGCACGTCGACGCCGCGTATGCAGGATCGTCGTGGATCTGCGAGGAGGAGCGCGGGTCGCAGGATGGCGTGGATCTCGCCGACTCGCTCGTGATCAATCCGCACAAGTGGCTGATGGTGCCGATGGACTGCTCGCTGCTCTGGACTTCGCGGCCCGATGAGCTGCGAACGGCGTTTTCTCTGACGCCGGAGTACCTGCGCACCGACGATGACGCGTACGCGCTGTCCGACTACGGGCCGGCGCTCGGGCGGCGGTTCCGTTCCCTCAAGCTGTGGGCGGTGCTGCGCTGTTACGGACGCGAGGGCCTGCAGAGGATGCTCCGCGAGCACGTGCGGCTCGCGAATCTGTTCACCGAGTGGGTCGAGGCGGATCCCCAGTGGGAGCTGTGCGCGCCGCAGCGCTTCTCGCTCGTCGTTTTCCGGCGGAACGGCACGGACGAGGAGAATGAGGCGATCGTCGACCGCGCGAACCGCAGCGGCGAGATCTTCCTGTCGCACACGAAGCTCGACGGCCGCTATGTCATGCGGCTCGCAATCGGAAACGCGCGCACGACAGAGGACGACGTGCGTCGCGCCTGGGACGTCCTGAACAGGGAGGCACGAGCATGATCGTCACGACGATGAACGACATTCCCGGCTACACGGTGGACGAGGTCTTCGGCGAGGTGTTCGGCCTCACCGTGCGATCCCGCAACATCGGCTCGCAGTTCGGCGCGAGCCTCAAGTCGATCCTGGGCGGCGAGCTGAAGGGCATGACCAAGGCGCTCGTCGACAGCCGCCACGAGGTGATGGAGCGCATGGTCGGCGAAGCCGAGGCGAAGGGCGCGAACGCGGTCATCGCCATGCGCTTCGACACGTCCGAGATGGGCCCGAACTGGACGGAGATCTGCGCGTACGGCACTGCGGCGCGCGTACGAAAGGCGTAAGGCTTCCGACACGGTGTCTGACCCGGGTCTGTCCCCGTGTCGAAAACCGCCAGGGACTCGCCAGGCGCTGTCCAGACGACTGCCCGAACATCCGGTGCCTGGCCCGGGCCTGGCACCTGGGTAAAGGATTTGCATGAACAGCGGAAGGATGTCCCCCATGCGGGCCGTCGGCGGAGCGAGGAAGTCGTACGAATTTCGACACGGTGCCTGGCCCGGGCCTGGCACCGGGGGTTCAATTCGCCAGGGCTGAAAGGGCTGCGTCGTGCAACGCGACGCGGTAGCGCCAGAAGGCGCGGTCTTCGGCCAGGAGGCGCTCGCGCAGCGGGCCGGCCAGCTCGGCGAGGGTGCCCCAGCGGGCGTCGGCGATCTCTTCCGGATCGTCGGGGGCGAGCTCCGTGTCGCGCGTCTCCGCGAGGAGCACGTGCGTCTGCCACGGCAGCTCGCGACCTGCATTGCGGAACACCACCTCCGATGCGACGAGGTAGCGACGCAGCTCGATGCGCAGGCCCGTCTCCTCAAGCGCCTCACGCACTGCGCCTGCAGCGAAGTCCTCGCCCGGCTTGATGCCGCCGCCCGGCGGCCGCCATACATCGGCGGCGAAGTGTGGCTTGCGAATCAACGCGAGACGCTCCGTCGGATCGACGATGAGGAGCGTCACGTCGTGCGTGCGCGATGGGTTGTGCGTGGCGATAGTCCACTCGATGTCACTGATCTCGCCGTCCCAGGTCAGTACGACGGGTATCCCATACCGCTCACGAACCGGCGCGAGTATCGCCTCGTCGATGTGCATCTAGAGCCTGCGCAGCAGGTCGAGGAACTCGTCGGTGCTCTCGACCACGAGATCGGCGTACTCGCGCAGCAATTCGGGCGACTCGGCAGACATCACGGCCACGCGCACAGCGTGGTCCATGCCGTCCACCGCACGGAACGCGTCGATGTCCGTCGTATCGTCGCCCGCGACGAGCGCGCGATGCAGCCCCGCTCCTTCGAGCAGATGCCGCACGGCCGTTCCCTTGTCCGACCCGATCGGCGGCAGCACCTCGAGCACTTTGCGCCCAAACCGTGCGACGAGCCCTTCGTCGGTCGCACGCGCGGCGACCTCTTCCAGCTCACGCACCGCCGCCTGCTCGTCCGCCGCGTCGCGGAAGTGGAATGCGACGGTCAGCCCCTTCAACTCGGTGTGATGCGGAGCCCACGGCACCGCCGACGTGAAGTCGCGAATCCGCGCACGCCACCGCTCTGCGTCCGGATTGAGCTCGAGCCCGTGCGAGCCGACGTAAACGATGCCGTCGACGCCGACGCGTGCGCGCACGTCGTCGCCCGCGCGGCCGCTGATCACGCCGACAAGTGCGTACCGCGCAACGAGCCGCTCGAGCTCGACGCGCGTATCGGCCGGCGGATACGCATCTTCGGGTCGCGCGACAATCGGTGCGAGCACGCCGTCGAAGTCGAGGAAGATGCCGGCCTCGCCGGGCGCGGTCGTGATGCGTTCGAGCAACGCGTCGGCCACTCCTCGTAGCATAGGCGCGTGCTTGTGCGGCTGATCCTGATCGGACTGACCGCGGGGTTCTTCAGCGCGCTCTTCGGTGTCGGCGGCGGCATCGTGATCGTGCCGCTGCTGCTCCTCGTCGGTGGCTGGGAGCTCCGTTCCGCGACGGCGACGTCGCTCGCCGCGATCGGCATCACCGCGACCGCCGGCGTGATCACCTACGTCGCCCACGGTCAGGTCAAGCCTGCGTATGCCGCGCTCGTCGGTATCCCCGCCGCGCTCGGCGCGTTCGCCGGCACGACCCTCCAGCAGCGACTACCCGTGCGCACCCTGTCGTTCCTCTTCGCGGCGCTGCTCGTCGCGATCGCCGTCCGGATGCTGCTCCAGTGAGCCACTACATCCTTGCCGTCGTCCTCGGTGTCACTGCCGGGATCCTCTCCGGCCTCTTCGGCGTCGGTGGCGGGATCCTGTTCGTCCCGATCCTCACGTGGCTCGGCCTCACCCAGCTCCACGCCGAGGCGTCGTCGCTGCTCGCGATCATCCCGACCGTCATGGTCGGTGTCTGGCGTCAGCAGCGCTACGGAAACGTCCGCTGGCGGGCGGCGGTGATTCTCGGGCTCGCGTCGATTGCCGCGGCCGTCGGGGGCGCGCAGGTGGCCGTCTCGCTGCCCGAATCCACGCTGCGCAAGCTCTTCGCGGGCTTCATGATCGTCGTCGCCGCCCAGATCGCCTGGCGGGCCCGCCGCAAACAGCAATAATCCGGGCATGGCCGACCTCGACGACCTCTGGATCCCCCTCGTCGACGAGCCGCTCGGCTCGATCATCGAGCAGATCCAGCGCGACAACCCGGACATCCAGCGGCTGGTCGAGTCGCCGCACCGAATCCTCGCGTTCCGCACCTTCGCCTACATCCGCTGCGGGCTGCTGCTCGGGCAGTTGCTCTTCGACAACGACGTGCCGGCCTACGATGGATCCGAGAGCTGGATCGAGACGCTGCTGCGCGAGCCCGCCCACAACGAGGCACTCACGCAGGAGGTTCGCGCCGTCGCCGAGGAGATCGCCGCTGACCCGAAGTACGCGGGCGAAGGCGCGCTCGGTCCGGACGATGCGGCTCGTGAGCGTTTCCGCGCCTTCGCGCGCGAGCATCTTGGCTCGCAGAGCTCGTCCTGAGCTCGGCCGATAATGCAACTACCGGTGCGTCTCAACCCGCTGATCCGGCTCTCGGCCGCCGCCTGCGCCCTCGTACTCGTCGTCGGCGCTGCGGAGAGCTCCGCCGACCGCTCAGCCGGCGCGACCGCTCGTGCCTGGGGGATCAAGGTGATCGTCCCCGGCCAGCCCGCGGTCGGCACGCGCGCACTCTCTGCACCTGACGACGCCGTCTCGTTCGATGGCGCGTTTGCATATCCGGCCACGGACGGGTCGATCGTCGCCGCGACATCGGTGACGACGAGCGTGTCGGCGTCGAGCGGTGTGCAGGCGTCCGCCGCCGCGTCCTCGCAGGTCACTGCGGTGTCCCTCTTCAAGGGCGAGATCACGGCGGCGACCACGACGGGAGAAGCGCACGCGCTCGCAAGTACCGCGAGTGCGTCCGGCGACACAGGTGTGACGGGTCTTGCCACGCTCGTCGTGCTCGGCCAGCCGGTCGTGCCGACCGCGAACCAGCAGATCCCACTCGCCGACTGGGGTTACGCCATCGCCCTCGAGCAAAAGAGCCAGCGCGTCGACAAGCCGACGCCCGGATACCACGACTTCGTCACTGCACTCGACGTCTTCCTCACGGCCGACCACGGCGGGCTTCCGTCGGGCAGCGAGATCCAGATCGGCTACGCGGAAGCGAACGCGCAGGCCAGTGAGCCGGCGCCGCTGCCGACGGCTCCGTCCACGCCGACGATCACCCTCGGCAAGCCCGGCCGAGCGCCGGGCGAGTCGGGCCCGATCGGCCCGCCATTGCTGAAGAAGCCGCCGAACGTGACACCGGAGCTCACCGCGGGCCGGTACGTCTTCCCGGTCTACGGCAACTCCTCGTTCATCGACACGTTCGGCGCCGCACGCAGCGACGTCTCGGGCGGTTGGCACCACGGCGACGACATCTTCGGCCCGCTCGGAGCACCACTGCTCGCAGTCGCCGACGGGACGGTGTTCTCCGTCGGTTGGAATCGCGTCGGCGGCTGGCGCCTCTGGCTGCGCGACAACCAGGGCAACGAGTTCTACTACGCGCACCTTTCCGCGTACTCGCCGCTCGCCGTCAACGGTGCGATCGTGCACGCGGGCGACGTGCTCGGTTTTCTCGGGGATTCGGGCGACGCGCAGGGCACGCCGTACCACCTGCACTTCGAAGTGCATCCCGTCGGTCTGCTCGGTCTCGGCTACGACGGCGCGGTCAACCCTACGAGCTATCTGCAGGCGTGGGAGCGCCTCAAGGACGTGCGCTTCGACGCGATCGCCGGCTGGACGCCTGCGTCGCACCTGGGCAGCGCGCCGAAAGCCGGCGCGATCCTGCTCCAGTCGAGCGACATTTCGACTGCGAGCGGCCTCGACCCGGAGTCGATCACGCGTGCGCTGTCGTCGAAGACGGAGGGTTACGGAGGGCCGCTGGTCCCGCAGGCGCAGCAGCCCTCCGCCAAGCCGGTGATCACGACGCCGTAGCTAGTTCGACGACGAACCGTTACCGCCGTTGCCGCCCTGATACGTGAAGTCGCCGCCGCCGCCGAGCACGCGGTCGGAGAGCCACTTCCTGGTCTGCGTGCCGGTCAGCGGATTGAACAGAATGCCGAGCAGGATGCCGAGGAACAGCAGGCCGCCGTTGCGGCTCTTATGGACTTCCTTGCCCTGCACGCGATCGGCCGCCTTGCGTAACTCGCCGATCGTCGAGCGAAGCTCGTCCTGGATGTCCCTGTCGGTGGCTACGCGTGTTGCAACGCCGGTGACGCCGCGGTTCCCCATCAGCTCGTTGTAGATCGACCGTGCCGACTCGTACGCGCTCCGCACGTTGTCGCGCAGCTCGGCGTCGTGGAGCGCGCGATCGACATACGGTTTGACATTGCCGGCCGCGTCCGAGACCTTGTCCTTCGTCTTGGCCATTTGTGGTGGTTCCTTTCGGTTGCTGGTAAGGGTCTGTCTACCCCTTGCCGTTCTTTTCATTCTCGCAGCCTGCGGCAATTCGACAGAGGCTCAACCGAAGGCCGCAATCCGGCATGTTCAGGGGTCGGGCTTCACATTCTCGGTGCCGGCCGGCTGGACGTTTCGGCGCGGCACCGGCTCCATCGCAGCCGAAAACGGCACGGCACTCGTCTCGGCTACGACCTTCACCCTGCTCAAGCGCTATGACCCCGGACGCTTCCCCGAGGCAGCGGTCGAGCTCGACCGGAACGTCGCGAAGCTTGCCGCTCAGGCCAACGGGAGGGTGACCGGGAAGCAGACGGTGACGGTCGCGGGCCGCAAGGTGCGCGCGGACAGCTACACCGCGAAAGGCTTCGACACGCGACTCGGCTTCGTGCTCAGCGGGAAGCGCGAGGTGCAGCTGCTCTGCCGCGCGCCCAACGGCTCAGCCGATCCCGATGGGGCGTGCGGCCTGCTCTTCCGAAGCTTCAGGCTCGGCGCGGCGTAGCGCAGCGCCGTTCCCGCTCGCGCCGGCTCCTTTGGCGAAGGCGACGTCGAACACCTGCTCGATCGAGTCGACGAGGACGAAGTCGAGGTCGCGCCGCGTCTCCGGCGGCAGCTCCTCGAGGTCGTGCTCGTTCTCGCGCGGTATGACCACGCGCTTCAGTCCCGCGCGCTGCGCGGCGAGCACCTTCTCCCGCAGGCCGCCGATTGCGAGCACCTGTCCGGTGAGGGTCAGCTCGCCGGTCATGCCGACCTCGTCGGACACCGGCACGCCGCGCACGAGCGATGCGATCGCCGTTGCCATCGTCACGCCCGCGGATGGGCCATCCTTCGGAACCGCGCCAGCGGGTACATGCACGTGCACATCGTGGTCGGAGAACCACTCGGGTGCAACGCCGAGCTGCTCCGTGTGCGAGCGCACCCACGACAGCGCCGCCTGCGCGGACTCCTGCATCACCTCGCCGAGCTGTCCCGTGATCGTGAGCCGTCCTTTGCCGGGGTAGGCCTGCGCCTCGATGAAGAGCACGTCCCCTCCCGCGGCCGTGTATGCGAGACCCGTCGCGACGCCTGCGTCCGCAGTGCGCCGCCGTACCTCTCCGGCATAGCGGCGCGCACCGAGCCACGAGCGGACGCGCCGCTCGTCGACGCGGATCTTGCCTTCGTGCCCTTCCGCGACCTTGAGAGCAGCCTTCCGGCAGAGATCCGCGATGCGCCGCTCGAGCCCACGCACGCCGGCCTCGCGCGTGTACTCACGGATCACGAGACGCAGCGACTTGTCGGAGATCGCGACGCGGTCGATCGTGAGACCGTGCGCCTCGATCTGCTTCGGCACGAGGTACCGCTTCGCAATCCCGAGCTTCTCGTCTTCGGTGTAGCCCGAGAGCGAGATGATGTCCATGCGGTCGAGCAATGGACCGGGAATCGTGTCGGTGGTGTTCGCCGTGCAGATGAACAACACCTTCGAGAGATCGAACGGCAGATCGAGATAGTGATCGCGGAACGCCTTGTTCTGCTCCGGGTCGAGCACCTCGAGCATCGCGGACGCGGGATCGCCCCGAAAGTCTGCGCCCATCTTGTCGAGCTCGTCGATCAGAAGCACTGGGTTCATCGACTCGGCGTCGCGCAGCGCGCGGATGATGTTGCCGGGCATCGCACCGATGTACGTGCGTCGATGTCCGCGGATTTCCGCCTCGTCGCGCACGCCGCCGACCGAGAGACGCGCGAACTTGCGCTCGAGCGTTCGTGCGATCGACTGTCCGAGCGACGTCTTGCCGACGCCCGGCGGTCCGACGAAGCAGAGGATCTGTCCGGAGGCGTCACCGCGGAGCTTCGACACCGCGAGGAACTCGATGATGCGGTCCTTCACCTTCTCGAGGTCGAAGTGGTCCGCGTCGAGGACCTCGCGCGCGCGCTTCAGGTCGATCTTGTCCTCCGTCGTCTCGCCCCATGGAAGCGTTGCGATCCAATCGAGATACGTGCGGATGACGCCGTACTCGGCCGCCGCCGACGGCAGTCGCTCGAGGCGCGACAGCTCGCGCCGCGCCGCCTTGTCGACCTCCTCGGGCAGGTCGAGCGCATCGATGCGGCCGCGGAACTCCTCGAGCTCGGCCTGCTCCGGGTCGCCTTCGCCGAGCTCCTCCTGGATCGCCTTCATCTGCTGGCGCAGGAAGAACTCGCGCTGACCCTTGTCGAGCTCCGATTGCACCTGCGACTGGATCTTCGTCCCGAGCTCGAAGACCTCGAGCTCGCGGTTCAGGATCCGCGACAGCTCCCGCAGCCGGTCATCGACGTCGACGAGCTCGAGCAGCTTCTGCTTCTCGTCCGTCTTCAAACGCAGCGTCGAGGCGACGAGCGAGCACAAGGCGCTCGGGTCGTCGACGTTCGCCGCGGCGAGCTGCAGCTCCTCGGGCAAGTAGGGGACGAGGCCGATGATGCGCCCGAAAAGGCCTTGAACATTGCGAGTCAGCGCCTCGACCTCCTTCGTCTCCTCGAGGTGGTCGGGCAGCTCGCTGAACGCACCGACGAGATACGGATCGTCGGCGACATGCCGTTCGATCTTGATCCGCCGCAGGCCCTGGACGAGGATGCGCAGCGTCCCGTCTGGCACGCGGATCATCTTGTGCACGACCGCTGCAGTCCCGACCTCGTAGAGATCGTCCCACGCCGGCGTCTCCTGCTCCTCGTCCCGCACGGTGACGAGCGCGAGCAGCCGGTCCCGTCCGATGACGTCGTCGATGAGCTTGATCGACCGCTCCTGACCGATGGCGAGCGGCGTCATCGACTCCGGGAAGACGACTGTCTCCTTCAGCGGCAGCACGGGCAGCGTCGCCGGCAGCTCCTCGCCGAGCTCCTCCGCGTGCTGCTGTTGCTCCGCGCTGACGACGACGAGCTCGGGGTCGCTCACCCGCGAACCTCGATCACGATCTTCGTCTGCGCGGACGCGTGCTCGGCGAGGGGCAGCACGACACGCAGCAGGCCGCGCTCGTATGTCGCGGTGGCCCGCGCCGGATCGACGTCGTCGCCGAGCTCGATGCGCCGCTGGAAGGCGCCGTATTCGATCTCCATCTGTTGATAACGCGCGCCGGGCACGATCGGACGCTCCCTGGTACCGGAGACGACGAAGGCTTGCCCTGCCACGAGCAGCTCGACGGAGTCGGGATCCATGCCCGGCAGCTCGAGGACGACGTTCAGCGCGGGGGGATCATCCGTTCGGAAGCAATCGCACTGCGGGCGGTAGCCGTGCCGCAGGCCCGCGAAGCCCGGGACCTGCCACATGTCGGCGAACAGCTCCTGGATCTCCCCCTGGAGGTCGTCGAGATTCCTGCGTCTCCCCGCCATCGTTCTCCCGTTCCCGTTCTGGGCTACCGTGAAAAGCATGGCACGTCTGGCGAGGATCGTGCTCGGCTCGCTCGGGCTCGCGCTGTACACCTGGTTTGCCGCCGTGCGCAGCCTGCCCCGCGTCAGGGCACGCAAGAGCGCCCGTCGCGCCGCGCGGCGAACCTAACCGTTTCCTTGCACTGCTCTCACCTTCTCCTAAGGGGGCGGGCGTACCGTTCAGCTCATGAAGCACGGGAGCCGCAGATGCGCCTGATCGCCGCCCTCACGGCCGCGTTGACGGTGCTCGTCCTCGTGCTTCCGATCCACCCGTAAAGCACTGTCCGGCCGCGCCGCGAGGGGAGCTCCTCCGTTCCTCCCGTTCCCCTCCGGCCCGGTCTGGATTCGCTCCCCAGTAGCATCGCGCCCATGAAGGGCGTCATCCTCGCGGGCGGCTCGGGCACGCGCTTGCATCCGCTGACCCGGATCACGAACAAGCACCTGCTGCCGCTCTACGACCGGCCGATGGTCAACTACGCCGTCGAGGCGCTGGTCGGCGCCGGGATCGACGAGCTGATGCTCGTCAGCGGCGGGACCCATGCAGGCGAGTTCATCCGCCTGCTCGGCAACGGCCGCGAGTACGGCATCGACCGCCTGCAGTACGGCTACCAGGATCAGGCAGGCGGGATCGCCGAGGCGCTCGCTCTCGCCCAACACTTCGTCGGCCGCGACAAGGTGTGCGTGATGCTGGCCGACAACATCTTCGAGCGCTCGCTCGCCTCCGTCGTCCGGAACTTCGCGGAGCAGGACGCCGGCGCGCGCATCGTGCTCTCGCGCGTCGAGGAGGACGAGCACCTCCGCCATCTCGGCGTCGCGGAGATGGACGGCGACCGCGTCACCGGGATCATCGAGAAGCCCGACTCGCCGCCGTCGCGCTTCGCGGTCACGGGCGTGTACTTCTACGACGCTCAGGTGTGGGACGTCATCCCGACCCTGAAGCCGTCGGGGCGCGGCGAGCTCGAGATCACCGACGTGAACAACTGGTACGTCGGCGACGGACAGATGCAGGCCGACATCGTCGAGGGATTCTGGGGAGATGCCGGCGAGTCGATCGACGCGTACTACCAGGTCAACGATTTCGTCCGTCGCAACGGCGTCAACAAGTGATCGTCACGCGTTTCCCGCTGAGTCGGCACGAGGACGATCGCGGCTGGTTCGCGGAGCTCATCCGCGCGAGCGCGTTGCCGAAGCCGATCATGCAGGCGAATCTTTCGCGCTCGCACAAGGGAGTCATCCGCGGACTGCACTACCACGAGCGCGGCCAGGACGATCTCTTCGTCTGCGTCTCCGGGATGGTGCGTATCGTCGTGCTCGACCGAGAGACGGGCGAGGTTTTCACAGAGGACGTCGGCGACGACAAT
>Ga0193728_1000672_pt1 | contig 16803 bp, 14 predicted proteins | sample U1c1metaG_FD_143037 | JGI IMG/M metagenome (GOLD analysis project Ga0193728, IMG submission 143037) | Soil microbial communities from a riparian zone of the East river system, Colorado, United States - U1c1 | ecosystem: Environmental > Terrestrial > Soil > Riparian zone | place: USA: East River...
AGATTGAAGAACGATCGAGGCCCAAGCGAAACTATTTCAAAAAGTTAACGAAGCGGCCAGCCTAATATTTTCTCAGAACGCCAATCACGCGGCCTTGTATCTTGACCTCGTTGGCCGCCACGATAATCGGCCCCATTTCGGAATTAGCAGGCTGCAGGCGAATCTTCCCTGGCCCTTCGCGGTAGAAACGCTTCAATGTAGCCTCATCCTCTCCGATCAGCGCCACCACGATGTCGCCCGCATTTGCCACTTGGGTTTGCTCACACACCACATAATCCCCATCCATGATGTGGTCTTCAATCATCGAGGTGCCTTTCACCTGCAGAACGAAAGAATTTCCACCGCGCGCGAAGTCCCCCAGCGATAAAGTTTCGCGCTCCTCCACCGCTTCGAGCGGCCGCCCCGCTGCAATGCGCCCAACCAACGGCAACTCTTGAATCCTTCGTTCCATCACCTGGTCTTTCACCGATTTTGGAAGTTGCACAATTTCTATGGAACGGCTCTGGTTATAACCGCGGCGAATGAAACCCTTCTTTTCCAGCGTGGTGATGTGTTTATGAACGGTAGCCAATGAAGTCAATTTCAAGCCTTTGCCAATTTCTTCAAAGCTGGGCGCATAACCGTGTTTCGTCTCAAACGAAACCAGATAATCCAGAACTTCTTTTTGACGCTTGGTCAGGGCCACTTGAGCCTCCGATCGTATGCCTGCTTTTTTTTACTGGACGGCAGGCTTGTGCCATTAACTTAGGCGAAAAGAAAGCGAACGTCAAGCGAAAAGCTGAGCTTAATGCACAAAGCGAAACGAGAAGTTCCTATTCTTTAGCGGCCGACTTTGATGTTTCCATGTGGCACAGCGCATAAAAATCTTCGCGTCTGCAAGACTTGGCGTAATTTTCTACACCACTATTGTTCCGATTACCGGCAGCCGGCGTTGTAGGCCGTGTGTGTTCTGCGGACACACGCCCCGCTGTGATATTCTTTTTGTGTCACCCTTATTGCGTTAGTTAGACCTCCCGCATGCAACACCGGCGGGTATGCGTCCTAGGGCCCAAGGAAGTCAGGGATCATGTCCACGTTAATTACACTGCCGCCCTCAAAGACCAAGCCAGAAGTTATAGACAGCGCCGTAATCCGCTTTGCAGGCGATTCCGGCGACGGCATGCAAATTACCGGCAGCCAATTCACAAACACTGTCGCACTCTACGGCAACGACATCCGCACCTTCCCCGATTACCCTGCTGAGATTCGCGCACCCGCGGGAACGCTCCCTGGCGTAAGCGGTTTCCAACTGCATTTTTCCTCCGACGACGTGTCTACTCCCGGCGACGCCGTGGATGTACTGATCGCCATGAATCCCGCCGCGTTGAAGGTCAACATAGCGGACTTGAAAGCCAACGGCATTCTCATCGTAAACAGCGACAGCTTCACGGAAAGCGATCTGCGCAAGGCGCAAATGACCGCGAATCCGCTGGAGGATCATTCACTCGATAAGTTCCGGCTTTTCTCCGTGGAACTTGAGCGCCTCACGCGCCGCGCGCTTGAACATCTGGGACTCGATGCCAAGTCCATGGATCGCTGCAAAAATTTCTTCGCCCTGGGGATGTGCTACTGGCTCTACAACCGCTCGATGGATTCCACCGTTCGCTGGATTGAAGACAAATTCAAAGGCAAGCCGCTATTGACGGAAGCCAACAAGCTGGCCATGAAGGCCGGCTATTCCTACTGCGAAGCCACCGAAGCATTTCAAATTAGTTACGAAATTCCGCGCGCGCAGTTGTCTCCGGGCCTGTACCGCAACCTGAGCGGGAATCAGGCGCTGGCGCTCGGCCTAGTCACCGCTTCTCAAAAATCCGGCCTGCGTCTCTTTCAAGGAAGCTATCCCATCACACCGGCCTCTGACATTCTGCACGAGCTTTCGCAGTACAAAGATTTCGGAGTAATGACCTTCCAGGCCGAAGACGAAATCGCAGCCATTACTTCCGCGATCGGCGCATCTTATGCCGGCGCTCTCGCCATCACCACCACCTCGGGCCCAGGCATGGCGCTCAAAACCGAAGCGCTAGGCTTGGCCGTAGCCATCGAGTTACCTCTGGTAATTTGCAATATTCAGCGTGGCGGCCCATCGACCGGCCTGCCCACAAAAACGGAACAAGCGGATTTGTTACAAGCTTTATTCGGACGAAATTCCGAAGCACCGATACCGGTGATCGCCGCTGCCACTCCTGCCGATTGCTTCTGGGTTGCTTTGGAAGCCTGCCGCATCGCCGTGAAATACATGGTCCCCGTCATTCTTCTGTCGGACGGTTACCTGGCGAATGGCGCCGAGCCCTGGCATGTTCCGGAAGTTAGCGAGATACCGGATTTCAAAGTGCAATTCGCGAAAACCGCGGAAGGATTTTTGCCTTACAAACGCGACCCCCAAACATTAGCGCGCCCGTGGGCCGTTCCCGGAACACCCGGCTTGGAACACCGCATCGGCGGACTCGAAAAACAAGATGTTACCGGCAACATCAACTACGAACCTTTGAACCACGAAAACATGGTGCGCATTCGCGCCGCGAAAGTCGCTGGCATCGCTCAAGATATTCCTGAAGTCGTGCCGGCAGGCGATCCCCAAGGAGACTTGCTTATCGTCGCCTGGGGCTCGACCCACGGAGCAATTACCGCAGCAGTGCGAGCGCAGCGCGAGAAGGGACACAAAATCGGTCATGTGCACTTGCGCCATCTGAATCCGTTAGCGCCCAACCTCGGTGAAGTAATCGCGAGATACAAGCGCGTGTTAGTGCCGGAACTCAACATGGGCCAATTACTGTGGGTCCTGCGCGCCAAATATCTGGTGGACGCCGTCGGGCTCAACAAAATTCAGGGCCGCCCTTTCAAGCAGGCTGAGCTCGAACAAAAAATCGAGGAAATACTCGGCAGCCAGGAGAATTTCGCATGAGCTCCACCACGCTGCCACCCATAACCCCGCTCACCAAAAAGGATTTTCAGACCGATCAGGAAGTGCGTTGGTGCCCCGGTTGCGGAGATTACGCCATCCTGTCCGCTGTGCAGTCCGTTTTTCCAGAGCTTGGAATCGCGCGCGAAAATTTCGTAGTCGTCAGCGGAATCGGCTGCTCCAGCCGCTTCCCTTATTACATGAACACTTTTGGTTTTCATACCATCCACGGCCGCGCTCCGGCAGTAGCCACTGGTATCAAAGCACTCCGCCCGGACTTGGAAGTTTGGCTTGCCACCGGTGACGGCGATGCCCTCTCCATCGGCGGGAATCACACCATTCATATGTTGCGGCGCAACGTCGGCATCAAGGTTCTGCTGTTTAACAATCGAATTTATGGATTGACCAAGGGCCAGTATTCGCCCACCTCCGAGCTGAATAAAAAAAGCAAGTCCACTCCCTTTGGATCGCTGGATCGTCCGTTCAATCCGCTATCGTTAGCCATCGGCGCGGAAGCCACGTTCGTGGCTCGCTCCGTCGACGTTTTCCAGGGCCACCTGAAAGAGACCTTGAAACACGCCGCGGCTCACAAAGGCTCCGCGTTCGTCGAGATTCTGCAGAACTGCAATATTTTTAATGATGGCGCATGGTTCTCTCTAACCGAGCGCGAAGCCCGCAGCGAACACGTCATTCAACTTGAGCACGGCAAGCCGCTGGTGTTCGGCAAGAATCGTGACAAGGGCATTCGCATGAGCGGCCTGGATATGGAAGTCGTGCAACTCGGCAATGGCATCACCGAAAAAGATTTGCTGGTCCACGATGCACACCATCTCGACGCTGCGTACGCATTTCAGCTGTCTCAAATGGAGAAACGCCCGGGCTTCCCAACTCCCATTGGCGTCCTACGGTCGTGGGAAGACGTTCCGCGCTATGAAGACGTCATGAATCAGCAGATAAACGACGTTATCGCCAAGCGGGGCGCGGGGGATTTGACGAAACTTCTTCGCGCTGGCGATACCTGGGAAGTGAAATAAGCCCCTTCGAAGAACCCAGACCTTGGGATCTTCATCGTGCTACCTGCAAATCCTTACAAGAAATATAATCAATTTTTGTAATCTTCCCGGCCTGTGTTACATCTAACGCAGCAGTTCTGTCAGCCAGGTCATGGATGATTCCGCCAAACTCGCTCCCCTTTTTCCGCTCGGCGATATCGATCCGTTCGCCCCAAGTTTAGTGGGCGACGCACCCGATCAGGCCGAAGGCCTCGCGCTCCTGTACGAAGTCAGCCGCGAATTAACCTCCATCCTCGATCGTGAGGAATTGCTCAGGCGCATCGCCCAACACGTAAAGCGCATAGTGAATTACCACGTCTTCACCGTAATGCTCTGGAATGAGACCCGCCAAATGCTGGAAAGTGTCTTCGCCATGCATTACGACGACGCCATCCCCGCGCGCCTGCGCCTGCGCCTGAATCAAGGTATTACCGGAATATCCGCCGGAGAACGCCGTCCGATGCGCGTTGGCGACGTGCGCAAGGATTCGCGCTACGTGCAATTTGATACCGACGTGGAAGTTCGCTCGGAATTGGTCATCCCGCTTTTATTGCAGGATCGTCTGATCGGCGTACTCGACCTCGAGAGCACTGTGCCGCATGCCTTTACGCATGAGCATGAGCGCATGCTCGACACCATGGGCACCTACGTCGCTATCGCTCTCGAAAACGCGCGTCTTTACCAGGAAGCACGCGAGAACGAACTGCGTCTGCTGAACGATTTGAATATGGCGCGCGAAATTCAGCGCCAACTTTTGCCGAAGGGAGCGAGAGAAATTCCTGGCCTTGATCTGGCCGCGGCTTATGCGCCCGCGCGTGAATTAGGCGGCGATTTTTACGATTTTCATCCCTACGGCGAAGGCCGCTTGGCCTTCGCCTTGGGTGACGTCTCCGGCAAGGGAACCGCTGCCGCGTTGTACGGCTCACTCGCCATAGGAACTCTTCGCGAAGTCGTCACTGACCATACCCTCGGCCCCGGGAAGATGCTCTCGGTATTAAATCGCCGCATGTTCGGCGCACGCCTGGAAGCAAAGTTCATCGCTTTGCTCTTTGGAATTTACGATGCGCCCGCGCGGCGTCTGACGCTGGCCAATGGCGGCGAGCCTTATCCCCTGCTCGTCCGGAATGGCGAGGCCACTGAGATCAACGTAGCTGGCGTTCCTCTTGGTTTGTTTGCTGAAAGCGAATACGAGGAAGTCACCATTGACCTGCTGCCAGGAGATGTCGTGGTGTGCGCCTCCGACGGCATTTTGGAATCCGAGGATAGCGACCGGCAGGAGTTCGGTGCCGAGCGCCTTCACGCGCTCCTTGGCGGCGTCAACGGCGATGAAACATCTCTGTCCATTGCCAACAGAATTCTCGCCGCAACCGACGATTACAGCGGCGCCGAATCCACTCCCCACGACGACCGCACCTTAATCCTGCTGCGCGTTACCGACGAGAGTTCAGCGGACCTGTACAAACTTCCCATCATTTATTGAACCGCCAGCTCAGTTGGTGTCGCCAGCTCCGTGCTTCTCGCCGCATTTCTTGCACGCCGTTGGCGGTTGGGTATTGTCCACACGATGGCTTATCGGCGGCAAACTCCTCAGGTACGCGTAGATGGCCTTCAAGTCTTCATCAGTTTGTCCGCTGTAGAGCTGCCAGGGCATCACCGTGTTCAGTTGTCGCTTGCCTACGTAGCCCGTCCTCATCGCCTTCACAAACATTTCCTCGGTGTAGTTGCCGATCCCTGTCGCGTCCGGCGTGATGTTCGGGCTAACCAGTTTTCCTGAAGGATCAAAAACCTGCCCTCCGGCAAATTTCATACTGGAATCCAGCCGGCCCCGCTTCCGGAGAGTATGACATTCCGAACATACCGCCAAATTCACCAGGTATTCTCCGCGGCTTACCGGAGTTGAGAGATCAGCTTGCACCGTTTCTGTTACCGGCTGGGGAACTCCACGGATCAGATACTTCACTGGAAAATAAATTTCGGTACGCGGCAGTGGATTGCGTTGTGACGACAGAGTCCGGAGGTAAACAACCACCGAAGCCAGATCTTCGTCAGACATCCGCCGGTAATGCGCATACGGCATCATCGGAAAAAGTGTGCGCCCGTCGTGGCTGATGCCTTCCCGAATTGCTCGTGCCAGTTGATCGTCTGTAAAATTGCCGATGCCGGTTTCCGGGTCGGGCGTAATGTTCGGGGCCACTAGACTCGCTGGCAAACCTGGGATAGCAAAAATCTGACCACTGGCTTTCTTGGCCTGTACGATTTCCGGGCCGTTCCCGCCTTCTTCCTGTGGAGTATGACAATAAGCGCAACCAGCGACATGCTCCACAAGGTAGGCGCCGCGCTTCAGTCGCTCCGGCGTAGCTTCAAACCTGCGATCCGTCAACGCGCGCGTTTTCGGCCCGATGAACGGCCGCCAGCCCATAGTCGCACTGATGCCAACCACCGCCAGAATCACCAAAACAAACACACCGACACCAACACCCTTCACAAATTTGTTCATTCCCAAACTCCTTGGGAGTAATTACGTCGCAATGCGCAGGAATGTTACAGAGACAGCTTGCTTTTAATCGCGCAACAAACGTTTCGAAACGGCCTGGTGGACCTCGATTGCAGTGACTACGGATTTTCTATAGCTGCAAGCGGAGTGTGGCGCAGAGATGGGCCGGCTAAGTGCTGTATTTAGGGAAAAAATGTCGACGCGCCGACATTTTCAATGATAAGAAATTAGTTTTTTCCGAAAACCAAACTGACACGGAGGGTGCCCCAGGCTCGATTTTCAGCCTGGGTCTTGGGTTGTGCGTCTGTATTGCACGCCACCCAGGAAGTAATTCTAAGCTTCAAATCCCTAAAGAATCTGGAGAAGTTTACTGCCCGGATTGCAGCTTCGAGACCGTATTAGCCGTCGCCACCGTGGCGAAATAATTCTGCTCGCGCAGCCGGCGATAAATGTTCCCCGCAACCGTCGCAGCCGTCGGGCCTTTTACGCGTCGAGTATTTCCACGAAGCAGAACCGCCAGCGCAATTTTCGGATGAGCTTCATCCGCATAAGTCACGAACCAACCGATACGCGAAGGGGTAACGTGATCGTCGCACGTCCCGGTCTTACCAAGCGGTGTTTCATCTCCGCCGCGATCGAAGCTCGATTTCCCAGTACCATAAAGAACGGCCGCCAGCATGCCTTCACGAATTTCCGGCAGGATCTGCGCAATATTCAGTTCCCGCTTCACCCGCGGTGCAAAAGCCAGTTGCTCATCTGCGGTCCGGGGATACTGCAGGTAATAGAGTGTTCCGCCATTCGCGAAAGCTGCTGCCAGAGAGACCAGCTGTAAAGGCGTCATCTGTATGCCTTCGCCAAAGCTGGACATCCGCGCTACTCCGCCGTGCGGAGGCGGCTGCATCGGAAACGCGCCGGGATGCTCTTCCGGAATTTCGTAGCCCGAAAGTTCACCGAGGCCCAACAAGCGCGCGTACTTTGAAACCGTATCGAAACCCATGCGCAAGCCAAGCTGCTCAAAAAATTCGTTGTTGGAGTGCGCCATCGCCTCCGTTAGGTTCATGTACTTGCGGCGCCCAACTTTCAACATGGTGTCGCGGTTGATGACGTTTTCTTCCAGCGCCGCCAATGCAATCGTCGGCTTGATCGTCGAGCAAGGAATATAGCCTTCACCAAATGCAATTTTCTGGTTCACCACCGTCAGAACTCGTCCGGTGTTCGGATCCACGGCCACGACTGCGCCGTTATAGCGCCCCAATCCCTCGACCGCTGCCTGGCGTACAACTGGATCATCAAACGCCGTAATGTCCCCGTTGGAAGAGTTCGCAAAGGTGGGCACTCCGCCGCCGTGATAACGCGCTGGAGCTCTGCGTGTGCGTGTTGATTTCAGTGCTCCCGGGGCTGCAGGTAGCGGCATAGCGCACAGCACCGCGAGCACAGTTGCAACCGTCGCTTTTACAAGTTCCTTCACTTCTACCACCTCAGATTGCGCTCTTCCGTTACAAACTATGCGGGACGTTGATTTTCATCGAAGCCGTCGCGCCGGTCAACTACTTCTTGGATGGCCGTTCCAGCCTACGCGCCTTATCTTTGAATCAGATGCCGTTCGTTGCTGAAATGCCACCCGCTGGAAGCCGCGCCGAACTCGGCTCCCGCTTAACTTGAGACATAATATATGGGCATGCCATCTGCTCCGCAATAGCCTGTGAGGCTTAGTACGAAGTATGTGCTTTGCTTTGTATCAACTGGCCTTCAGCTGACCACAAGGTCAGGCACCGGTCTTTCGTCCCGACAAAATCACCGTGCGCGCGTGAAAAAACATCTGCCCGCCGGCATTGCGAAATGGCCGCGTCCCGCTAAGATCATGCTGTAAATCGTCTTCCAGCAACCGCCGTATTTCCGCCGCTCGCTCCGCAGGCACTTTGGTGGTCGCCATCCATCGCTCTACTTCCGGGCAAAGATCATCCGCGGTGCTTACTGTTTCTGTTTCCAACCCCGCATCGCGGAAAATATGCAGCAGTTCACTCAGCGGCAACGTCCGCACATGCGAGGGATCACGCAATATTTCCCAGCGATCTTGATAGGCGGCGCGCGCGGGATGCTCGCTGCCATAAATATCTTCCACCAGCACCATGCCGTTGGGCCGGCATACGCGAGCCATTCGGCTAACCACTTTGGCGGGTTGCTGCACGTGATGCAGAGCCAGGCGACACACTACAACGTCAAACTGGCCTTCGTCGAAGGGCAGATTTTGCGCGTCGCCAGTACTAAAAGAAATATTTTTAACGCCTCGTTCTTCGGTTCGAGCACGAGCAATGGCCAGCATTGCTTCCGTCAGATCCATCCCCAGAACTTCGCGCGAATTTTTTGCAAAAGCCTCCGCGATGTATCCCGGACCGGTAGCAATATCTAGAACACGTTCCGCGCCTGTAAGGCGCGCCGCAGAAACCAGCCGCGCGATGCGTTGTTCGTCGGTAACCCACGGATTGGCAGCAAAAGCCGTCGCCTGCGTGGTGAAAGATTCGCGAACAATTTCGTTATGCGAGGAGGGCATACATCAAGTTTATCAGTAGCACGCAAAAAAATGGCTTCCCGCAACCCATCGGAGAGGGCATTTTTAGCCACTGCGTCAATTTCCGATTAGCGGTTATTCAGGACCTCAGGCAGTAGGAACCTGGCTCTCGCTCTCGACCTTGCAATGGCGTAACTAGCGTGTAGTCGCAAGCGTCGTATTGCCAGAGGGTGCTTCCATGTCGGACTTCCAGTCTTTCGTGGGCCGCCGCCAACTGGGTACACTCGCCGCCATTCAATTCGGTATAGCTTCGGAGTTTGTAAGCCTGTTTTTTGTGTTAAGTCCACCTGTCATTGCACAGAGCCCGGCTCCCAGTCCCCCAGCGCCATCGGTTTGTCCCGTCCAATTCCTACACTTTGACCCCGACGGCGTGAGTACTCGAATTAGAAATGTAAGTGGTAGGAAGATTGTTGGACTTGTATTCAACGCGGCCGTTGCGGACGCTACGGAACACTGGAAGTGGCTACACTGGAATTTTGATGATGCGCGACCGGTTCAAAATTTTGGCTGGAACAAACCAATTAAGATAGGTGAAACAAAGAAACTGTCCTGGGATCGGGTGGACCTCGATTTTGAACACGGCGGAGGTGGTGCTTTTGTTTTGACGAGCGTGTTGTTTGAGGATGGTTCGAGCTGGGAAGAGGCCGACGACCAAGCATCGTGCAAGTATGTTTGGTTCCACAATCACAAAAAGTTCTTTGCTAAACCAGTGCAACTGCCTTTCCGATGAGCCCCGGCGGGAAGGAGAGCCCGGTCAACTCGCCACAGGTGGCTGAGGTGGTTCCTCACTTCGTGACAGGCGTACCTCGTAAACCGTGGGTAGCGCGTCCGAATTCGTGCGAACAAAACTGCGAACGAGTTCCGTGCGAGAAAAATGGCCAAGGCTGAGGAGTCGGATGCACTCATCGCTGGCGCAAGTCTCCCAGGAACTCCGGTTTCCCCAGGGAAAGCAAGTTGCCTCGATCACCCGCACCGGAAGCCGGTCTTCAAATCCTGCTACGATCTGTTCTCGCAGCCATCTGAGATAGGTCAGCTTCTCCCTTATGGCTGTTTTTGGATCTTGCCGAATCACTACGCCCGCAAAGTCTGGGATGTCAGCCCGCAGCGTGTAAATATGCCCGTGGCCCTCAACCATAATCTCAATGTCGAGTGCGAGCAGCCGTTCCAGACTGACGAGCCATTTGTGGCTATCCACGTCGGGGTTGGGAGTTGCGAAGTAGCTGCCCATGAAGGCATCGCCGGCGAACAACAGTTTTTCACCTGCATCGTATAGTGCGACGTGGTCTTCGGAATGGCCCGGAGTGCGTATGACGCGCAATTGCCCGGACTTCGTTTCCACCGTGTCACCCAAAAGGCGGTATGGCTGTTTTAAATCTGGCGGCTGACCAATGATTAGTGCGCGAACCCACGGGAGTGTCTTGAACGGCGTCAGGAAACCGCCAGTCATCTCCGAAACGTACACAGGGGCGCGGCTAAAATCAGATAGCCAATTAAGATTGCCGACGTGCTCCTCGTGCGCGTGGGTGGCGACAATCTTTATAATTTCGGGTTTCACACGGAGGAGATGCCGTTCGAGCGATCGTCGCATTTTTGGTGAGCCAGGGTCGATTGCAATACCGTCGTAGAGCAAGGTCGTGAATAGTTCGCCGAAGAGTAGCGGAACTGAGTTTGGCAAAACCCCATTCAGAAATAGAATCGTCAGCTTGCCGCTTAGCAGGTCAATTCGTTTGTGATATGTCTGAACGAAAACGCTCGCTCTTTGTGCCCCGGCCTTAACGCCTGCCCATAGAACAAGAGGCAAACGAATAAAAAAGCCCAGCGTGTAACAAGACCAAAAGGTGGCTAATCGAGCCTGGCGTCGCACCGCCTCCGGTTTTGCCACAACGCACGCGCCACCACGACACTTGCTGAGGAAATATCTGTTCCTCGCGACGTACCCATATAGTGATCGAGCCACATTTCGAAACGGGAACCACTGACCCAGGCTGCCGATGACCCGGGTGGACGGAAATAAACGAGCGAGGCACGCGACAGCATCCCAGCCGACCAGGATTTCGTTCTCGGGAGTGACAACATGCAACTGCTTCAAGCAGCTATCCAGACTGAGGCGGGAATCCAGAGCCGACAATATCTCTTCACTAATGGTTAGGCAGACCGTCTGTTTGTCCCGGTCCAGGGTCTTCAGCCATGATACGCATGCCTGACAAATCTCGCATTGCCCGTCGTAGAGGACCCGGTAGGGCGCAGACGCTGCCTGGTAAGTGTCCCTAACTTCGGCAATCGCGGCCAGAGGATGCTCGCTCATCATACGCTTCGAGATTACATGTTCGTAAGCCGTGCTCCAAGGTCGTCCGTCGCGATCGTCGAAGCAGTCAGCTTCTGATAAATCGGTCGCCAATTTGTTAATGAGGCTCAAGTCTCGTCGCCTGCCTGTCGCCTGCCTTAAGACACTCTGTGATTTACAGAGATCTTGCTAGTTTCTCCCTATATCTTTCTGATCTCTGAGTGACCTTTGCTCCGATTTGTCCTAAAACTCGTTCTGCTTAGCACAAGCCTGTCGACCGTCTCTATTGCGTGCGAGTGCATAAGTGTCGAACGACCATGCGAGTACCTACGTAGCGATGCTGCATTCCTTGGCCGAGTGATTGAGACAGTTCCGACAAAACATCCCATGGAGAAGAATTCCTGGACGCAAGGTTACTCGATGCGATTCGTCGTCGAAGCGCCACTGAAAGGTAATCTGGGATCAGAGGTTGTGATTGAAACAGGCAACGGTGGAGGCGATTGTGGAACACCGCTTCCTCCCAGCAGCAAGTTCTTGATCTTCGCCCATAAAGGCAAAGACGGGAAGTTGTGGACAGGCATGTGTAGCGGCAATCAGAAACTGAGCGGCTCACCTGACGACGAGCAAACCCTTCGACGTTATCAAGAGCCAATCAAGAAAGGTTCGACAAGCATCTTTGGGCCCGTCTTTCACACGAGACCAATTTGGCAGGGCGACGACATCCGGGATGACGTTCGACCTCGGCCCTACCAGGGCATGGTTCTTCGTGCCGAGAGCCCCGACTCTACAACCGCTACGAAATCTAAGTCGGATGGCTCCTGTGAATTCAGCGAATTACCGGATGGCAAATACAAAATCGTTCCTGAAATTCCAAAAGGCCTCGATTTCAGTCACGAATATCCGGAAAATTACCAAGCTGAACTCACCGGCGGTCAATGTGCGAACATCAGTTTCCTTCTCGAACCTACGACAAGGATCCGCGGACATCTGACCATGCCGCCGGGGATGGAACCCAAAACTATCGAGGTCGTTGCGATTCCTACACACCTCACCGAGCGAAACCAATTCAGCGGCAAATGGGATTTCACTGACGAGAAGGATCGGTTTGATCTTTGGCCGCCGCCGGCAGGGGATTATTACGTTGGCGTGAACATCAATCGTTCTCCGAAGTCGGATGCGCCTTTTCCACCTACCTACGATCCAGGCGTGACCAACAAGAAGGATGCCGCCGCATGCGTGAACTCGCCAAGCCGCGCTCTGTGCATTTTGTTGCCATTGGCCAGGACGGGAAACCGATGGAAGCGATCTATGTACAGTTGGAAGACCTGCGTCACCCTGGGGACGCGGGGAGTTATGTGAACGTCGATTTAGATCACAACGGAGCCGGGACACTCGCCGTATACGCAGGCTATTCGTACCACCTTCACGGGAGGCATTACGTGGGCAACGGAAACGATTGGTGTTCAGAGCCGGTTCTAATAAAAGCAGGGGCCGAACCCATCGAAGTGCGATTCGTGATGGATCGCAAAGAGGCGAACCGCCAGATTGACCAGATCGATGGGCTGAGAAAATAGGGTAACTCACTTACCCGGTAAGGCGCGTGATCGGAAACTGATCTAACACTCTTTTTAGATTGCGGATGGCCACAAACCTTAGCGACTTGGGCGGCCCCGCGAAGCGTCCGCCCCAGCGGCGGCAGCCGTGGTTTTAACCGGCGGCTTTTCCGGCTGTGCGTGAGGCGCGTGACCATTGGGCGCGGGTTCGGCGGAATTAGAATTGACGGGAATAGCGATTTCAAGTTTCTTGCGGAGAGCTAATTCCAGTTTGTCGCGTACATCCTTGTTTTCTTTCAGGAAGGTGCGCGCATTTTCGCGGCCCTGTCCCATGCGCTCGCTACCGAAGCTGATCCACGTGCCGCTCTTTTCCAGCACACCGCGATCGACACCGATATCAATCAGGTCGCCCTCGCGAGAAATACCTTCGCCATAGATAATGTCGAACTCCGCTTCGCGGAAGGGTGCAGCCACTTTGTTCTTTACGATCTTGGCGCGCGTACGTGAGCCCACAACTTTGTCGCCGTCTTTGATCGCCTGGATGCGCCGAATATCCACGCGCATGGAGGCATAAAACTTCAAAGCACGCCCGCCCGTAGTGGTTTCCGGATTGCCGAACATCACACCGATTTTTTCGCGAATCTGGTTGATGAAAATCAGGCAGGTACGCGATTTAGAAACTATTGCAGTGAGCTTGCGCAGCGCCTGCGACATCAGGCGCGCCTGCAGACCCATCTGCGGATCGCCCATTTCGCCTTCCAATTCGGCTTTAGGCACCAGCGCAGCGACAGAGTCGACTACCACAACGTCCACGCCGCCCGAACGAATCAGCGCTTCTGCAATTTCCAGCGCTTGCTCGCCGTTGTCTGGCTGCGACACCAGCAAATTATCCACGTCCACGCCCAGCTTGCGCGCGTACACCGGATCAAGCGCGTGTTCTGCGTCGATAAATGCCGCCTGGCCACCGAGTTTCTGCGCTTCCGCAATCACGTGTAGCGTCATGGTGGTCTTGCCGCCAGATTCCGGGCCATAAATTTCAATGACACGGCCGCGCGGGAACCCGCCCACGCCGAGCGCTGCATCAATAGACAGGCAACCGCTGGGGATCACACTGACAGGCACCAGCACATCGCGGCTTCCGAGCCGCATGATGGAGCCCTTCCCATAAGACTTTTCAATCTGCGATATCGCCGCTTCCAGCAATTTTGCTCTATCGTCTGCCATGCAACACCTCGATGAAGGAATGTTTAGTCGGTACTGTCTCGATCATGCCGTTGCTACAATGAAAGGTATCAAATAGTACCATGTAGTTAACTTAATGAATACGTAATTCTTCAACTTGTTGGGCTGCGATCCGGCCAGTCACAAAATCGCCGCCCTGAAATGAGTCTCTCACGTTGCCGGACTCCAGGACCACGTACCCGACGCTGCAAAATGATGGCCTGTTGAAAACCTGAGGGCAAAATAACATTGGGGCGAACAAAAAGCAAATACTATTTTGAGGCGCTCTTCGATTGGCCCGCTTCTCCGTACACGTAAAACCCTCTGCCACTCTTGCGCCCCAGCCAGCCGGCCGCTACGTACTTCTTTAACAGCGGACAGGCGCGGTACTTTGGATCGCCCAGGCCTTCTTGCAACACGCGCATGATGTCGACGCACACATCTAACCCGATAAAGTCTGCCAGTTCCAGCGGGCCCATGGGGTGGTTCATGCCTATTTTCATCACTGCATCGACGGCTTCCGCAGTCGCCACACCTTCCATCACGCAATAAGCAGCTTCGTTGATCAGCGGCATCAGCACCCGGTTGGATACGAAGCCGGGCGCGTCATTCACGACTATAGGCTTCTTGCCCAATTTTTCGGCAAGTGCCATCGTGGTTTGAAATGTCGCATCGCTGGTTTGCAGCGCGCGAATCACTTCCACCAAGGCCATCATCGGCACAGGATTCATGAAGTGCATCCCCACGAAGCGCTCTGGTCGCCGTGTAAGTGAGGCCAAAGTGGTCATGGATATAGAGGAGGTATTGCTGGCGATGATGACGTCGTCGCGCAAGAGGCGGTCCGCATCCGCCAGGACAGTGCGTTTGATTTCAATTTTTTCGGGGACGGCCTCTACCAGGAAATCGGCCGCAGCGATATTGGCAATGTCCGTGACGGGGAGCAATCGCTCCAACGTCGCGACGCGGTCTGCTTCGCTGATCTTGCCCTTCTTAACTTCACGGCCCAAATTCTGGCCGATAGTGTCCATGCCACGATCGACAAAGCGCTGTTCGACATCGCGCAAAATTACTTTGTAGCCGGAGCGCGCAAACACGTGCGCGATGCCGTTGCCCATCGTGCCTGCGCCCAGCACCGCGACAGTCTTGATGTTGTCTATGTTCATGCTTTACTTCGGAGGGGCGCCTTGCGTTACTTCGCGCACAATTTCCAGGGCGCGTGCCTGATTCCCTTCCGCCACATAAATTGCAGTGGCTCCCGATTCCTTGGCGACTCTGGCGACCAGATTGTTCTCACTCAGCGCGCTGGTCAGGAACTCCGCAAGCTTGGTGTCCGTTCCCTTCCACACTTGCAAATCAGCAGTCGCGTCATTTGCTTTAGGCGTCGTGGTTGACAGATCCACCACTTCCGGCTGCGCGGGAATCTCCAGATCTTCTGGTTCACGTTCCAGCAGATTATCTAGGAGCTCTTTCGCGGCGGGATAATCCGTCGACAGCACGGTAACTTCAAATCCAAAGCGCGGCTTCCAGTCAATGGGCAAAGGATCCGCGGTAGGCGCAACTTCGTCGTCGCCCAAAGAGATATCTTTGAAGGCAATTCCGTTGGCCTCCAGCTTTTCGACCAGATTCACGTGCACGGAGGGATTTTCTCCGGCCCAGAGAATTACAAAAGAACCTTCGTTGCCAAATTCAGCCATGCCTGCCTCGCTGTAAGTGATTGCATTTCTCTACGCGGGTTCTGTGCTACGAGGCGAAAAAACCGGGCCAGTCCGTCGCGCTCGACAATCGAACATCGCCAAGGCAGTTTACTATACAAGCCGCCAATCCGGCAGGCTGGCCGAGCGAATCATAAGGGCCGTAAGCTCAACCAAGTAAAGGTGGTTCCCCGCCTCTGAGTCTTTTCTGCAGGCTGGTGCGTAGTTCTCTGTACAATGAGCGCGACGTTTCTAATTCCGGCGATTCATAACCAAAATGCATGGCCGACCCGGGCGTTGCCAACCTGTGCGTTCTCTGCGTTGATGAAAGACGAAAAAAAAGCACTGGCGCAGGGCCTGCAGCGGCGCGACCCGGATTTGCTGGATCGGCTGATCGAGCAATATCAATTCCGCTTGTTTCGTTATCTCGTGTACATCAGTGGCGATCGCACGCGGGCCGAAGATTTTTTCCAGGAAACTTGGATTCGCGTTCTGGAGCGCGGGCATCAGTACGACGGGAAGTCGCGCTTTGAAGGTTGGCTGTTTGCCATCGCACGCAATCTTGTGATTGATTGGCAGCGCCAACGAAAAGTGCAAAGCCTCGATGCGCTCACGGATTCCGAGCAGGCGCATCCGTTACAAGTAAAGGACGAGCGCTCCGCGTCTGCACTGCAAGCGGTTTTGAATTCAGAACAAGACGCGCAAGTGCAGGGCGCGCTTCAGCAGATTCCGGCCATTTACCGCGAAGTGCTGCTCTTGCGTTTTCAGGAAGAACTTCAAATCGACGAAATCGCAGGAGTGCTTGGCACACCGCCGTCTACCGTGAAGTCCCGGTTGTACAGAGGACTGGAATCTCTCCGCGGCACGCTGGAGGCGGGGGTTTCATGAGCGAAAATATTCACGAGCGGGCGCAGCAACTGATCTCGCAGGAGCGCATCGAAGGCATCTCCGCTTCAGAAAACACCTGGCTAGCCGCACATTTGCAGGAGTGCGAGAGCTGC
>Ga0193728_1000673_pt1 | contig 16793 bp, 13 predicted proteins | sample U1c1metaG_FD_143037 | JGI IMG/M metagenome (GOLD analysis project Ga0193728, IMG submission 143037) | Soil microbial communities from a riparian zone of the East river system, Colorado, United States - U1c1 | ecosystem: Environmental > Terrestrial > Soil > Riparian zone | place: USA: East River...
TCACGAACGCCTTGACGAAGCCGGGGTTGCCGGGCGTCTTCGCCTGCGGGAACCAGTCGCTCGCGCTGAAGATCCCGTTGACGTTCTTCGCTCCGACCTTGCTCGGGAACTCACCCGGGCTGTTCGGGCCGTTCGACAGGAACAGGAACTTCGGGCTGAACTTCGCCTGCACCATCGCCTTGACGATCGCGTAGCCGTCGCCCGCCTGTGTTCCGCCGATCACGGCGTCCGGCTTGGCGGCGGCGATCTTCGAGACGATCGGCGTCATGTCCACCGTCTCGGACGCGTAGATCGTCTTGTAGACCGTCTTCACGCCGCCCTTCTCGAGGATTGCGCGCATGCGATCGGCGATCGGCGACGAAAACGGATCGTCGAGTGCCGGATACGCAGCCGTCTTGGGCCGCTGCGACTTCGGCAGCGACAGCAGGTACTTCGCGAAGATGTCGCCGCTCTCGACGATCGGAGCAGGCTGTGTGAAGAAGACATTGTTCAGCTTCTCGTCGAACACCGCGGGGCCTCCGCCCGCAGGTTCGATGAATGCGTAGCCGTAGCGGTGTGCGACGGCGGCCGACGGCGCGGAGAGCAGCGTCGAGAAGGGCCCGAAGACGAGGTCGACCTTGTTCTTCGTGATGAAGTTCTGGTAGTTCGTCGCCGCCTGGGTCGGGCTGCTCGCGTCGTCCTGGATGATCAACTGCACCTTGCGGCCGAGGATGCCGCCCTTCGCGTTCACCTGGTTCGCCCAGAGCTTGTAGCCCTGCTGGGCGAACTTGCCCGGGTCGGAGAAGTCGCCCGAGAGGGAGAGGGAGATGCCGATCTTGAGCGGCCCGGCCGAGACGTGCTGACGGGCGGCGCCGGCAGCGGTCGCGGCGCTCGCCGCGAGGCCGCCGGCAGCGGTGAGAGCTGCGACACGTGCGAGGGTCTTGGTCACGACCTGCCTCCTTCAATACCGATGACGAAGAGGGGAAAGGCGTCGGACGATCAGACAGGTGCGGATTGAATCAGGTTGCGCGGCGCGGTGCAAACCGGGCACGAGAAAAATGCACCAACTCTTTGCAAATAGGGCGGTAGCGTGATCTTCCCTTGCCTTTTGCGCGCTCTCCGGCGTACACTCCAGTCGTCTGCTTGTCGGACATCCGTACGAACCCGGGGCCATCGTGAGCACACCGAGCTATGAGCCGGTCGCACGCCGAAAGGTGTACGAGCAGGTCGCCGAGCAACTGCTGGGCCAGATCGCCGCACGCCGGCTCCGGCCCGGCGACGTCGTGCCGTCGGAGCGCGAGCTGACCGAGAGCTTCGCGGTCGGGCGCTCCTCGATCCGGGAGGCCCTGCGGATGCTCGAGTCGCAGGGCGTGATCGCGGCGGTCAGCGGCGGATCGTTCGTCGTTGCCGACGCTGCGAGCCCGTTGAACAGCTCGCTGCGATTGATGTTCACGATGGACGAGGGCGCGGGCATCCATGACCTCTTCGAGCTGCGGCGGATCCTCGAGGTCGAGGCGGCGGCGCTCGCAGCCGAGCGTCACGGCAACCAGCATCTGAGCGAGATGCAGGCCGCGATCGAAGAGATGGACGCCTCGCTCTCCGACCGTGGCGGCGACCGGTTCATCGATGCCGACCTGCGTTTCCATCTCGCGGTCGCGGCGGCAACGGGCAACCGGCTCGTGTTGCACAGCATGCAGGCGGTACGCGACGTCGTGCGTCGCGCGTTGATGACGGTTTTCGTGATCCCGCAAAGCCCGGAGAGCGCGGTCGTCGAGCACCGCGCGATCAGGGCTGCGATCGCCTCGGGCGATCCGGCGCGGGCACGACACGAGATGACACATCACCTCGTCCGCGTGGAAGCGGATGTCGAGAAGGGAGCGGCGAATGGCTGACCTCGGCTATGTCGGTCTGGGGGTGATGGGGAGCAGCGTCACCCGGCGGCTGCTCGCTGCCGGCCACACGGTCACCGTCTGGAACCGGACACGTGAGAAGGCGCAGCCGCTGCTCGACGCCGGCGCGTTGTGGGCCGACAGTCCGCGCGAGGTCGCCGAGCGCAGCGAGGTCGTCTTCACGATGGTCACGAACACCGCGGCCGTGCAGGCCGTGACCGAGGGCGCCGATGGAATCCTCGCGGGCCTCGCAAGCGGCAAGGTGTACGTCGACATGAGCACCGCGAGCCCGGCGAACACGCGCGCGCTCGCGGAGACCGTTGCAGCAGTCGGCGCGCAGATGCTCGACGCGCCGGTGTCGGGAACGTCGATCACCGTCGACGAGGGCAAGGCGTCCGTGATGGTCGGCGGCGACGAGGATGCGTTCGAGCGCGTGAAGCCGGTGTTCGAGGCGATCGGGCCGAAGGTCTTCCATCTCGGGCCGAGCGGCTCGGCGGTGACGATGAAGATCGCCGTCAATCTCTCGCTCGCGGTGCAGATGCTCGCGTTCAGCGAGGGCGTGCTGCTCGCCGAGAAGTCGGGCATCCCGCGCGAGCGCGTGGTCGAGGTGATGCTCGCCTCGGTGATCTCCTCGCCGATGGTGGCCTATCGCGGGCCGCTCGTCCTCGGCCACCCCGACGAGGTGTGGTTCGACTGCCACATGATGCAGAAGGACCTGAATCTCGCGCTCGAGCTCGGGCGTGAGGTCGAGGTGCCGCTGCCGACGACGGCGGTGACGAACGAGTATCTGACGGCTGCGAACGCGATGGGCATCGGCGACAAGGACTTCGCGGTGATCTTCGACGTGCTCGCGTCGATGTCGGGCGTGGAGACGGAGGTGCTCGCAGCATGACCGCGACCGCTTCTCGCAGCCAGGTCGGGGCTGAGCTGGCGCTCGAGATGTACCGTCAGATGACCCGCATCAGGCTCTTCGAGGAGCAGGCGAACGAGCTGTACCGCAGCGCGAAGATGCCGGGGCTGACACATCTCTACATCGGCGAGGAAGCCGTCGCAGTCGGCGTCTGCTCCGCGCTCCGGCGCGACGATTGGATCACCTCGACGCATCGCGGTCACGGCCATTGCCTCGCGAAAGGCGCCGAGATCGACCGCATGTTCGCGGAGCTCCTCGGCAAGGAGGCCGGCTACTGCCGCGGCAAGGGCGGCTCGATGCATATCGCCGACCACGAGAACGGGAATCTCGGCGCGAACGCGATCGTCGGCGGCTCCACGGGCATCGCGACGGGTGCTGCCTTCTCCGCCAAGCGCCGCGGGACGGATCAGGTCGCCGTCTGTTTCTTCGGCGAGGGTGCGCTCGGCCAGGGGATCGTCTACGAGGTCATGAACATGGCATCGCTCTGGTCGCTGCCGGTGATCTACGTCTGCGAGAACAACATGTACAACGAGTACACGCACTACCTCGAGGTGACGGCCGGCGAGCTGCTCGGCCGTCCGCGCGCCTTCGGCATCGAGGCGCGCGAGGTCGACGGGCAGGACGTTCGCGCCGTGTTCGCCGAGACGAGCGATCTCGTGGTGCGCGCACGTGCGGGCAATGGACCCGGGTTCCTTCTCTGCAACACGTACCGCTACCACGGCCACCATGTCGGCGACGTCGATCGCGCGTACTACAGGTCGAAGGACGAGGAGGCGCTCTGGCGCAGCGATGAGCGCGACCCGCTGCGCGTCCACGGCACGTGGCTCCTGTCGCAGGGGTTCGCCGACGACGCCGCGCTGAAGACGATCGAGGACGCCGCGCGCGCCGAGGTCGAAACCGGCGTGCAGTTCGGGCTCGACGCTTCGTATCCCGACCCGAGCCAGGTGACCGAAGATGTCTTCGCCTAGCGCCGTCGAGCCCACAACGGGGATGCGCACGCTCACGTTCGCGCAGGCCGTGAACGAAGCGCTCGCCGAGGAGATGCGGCGCGACGACACCGTGTTCATCATCGGCGAGGACGTCGCCGAGGCGGGCACGCCGTTCAAGGTGCTCGCGGGCCTCGTCGAGGAGTTCGGGCCGGAGCGCGTGCTCGACTCGCCCATCTCGGAGCCCGGCATCACGGGTCTCGGCGTCGGCGCGGCGATGACTGGTCTGCGGCCGGTCGTCGACATCATGTTCGGTGACTTCCTCACGCTGGTGATGGACCAGCTCGCGAACCAGGCGGCGAAGGCCCACTACATGTCGGGCGGCAAGCTCCAGGTTCCGATGACGTTGCGCACGACGCTCGGTGCGACGCGCCGCTCCGCCGCGCAGCACAGCCAATCGCTCCAGGCGTGGGTCGCCCACGTGCCGGGCCTGAAGGTCGTGCTGCCGTCGTCGCCCGCGGACGCGAAGGGATTGCTGAAGACGGCGATCCGGGACAACAACCCGGTCGTCTTCATCGAGGACAAGATGGATTACACCGTCAAGGGCGAGGTGCCCGGCGGCGAGATCCTGATCCCTTTCGGTCTCGCCGACGTCAAGCGCGAGGGCGAGGACGTCACGATCGTCGCGACCAGCTCGATGGTCCGGGTCGCGCTCGCGGCCGCGGAGCTGTTGGAGGAGTACGGGATCTCCGCAGAGGTAATCGATCCGCGCACGATCTCACCGCTCGACGAGGACACCATCGTGCGCTCGGCCGAGAAGACGGGCCGCGCGATCGTCGTCGACGAGGGCCATCAGCGGTACGGCGTGACAGCGGAGATCGCATCGGTCATCGCCGATCGCGCCTTCTATTCGCTCGACGCGCCGGTGAAGCGCATGGGCGCGCTCGACGTTCCCGTCCCGTTCTCGCCGACGCTCGAAGACGTGACCGTGCCGACGCCGGAGACGGTCGCGCAGACCGCACGGCAGCTCTGCGGAAAGGACTGACGAATGGGGATTCGCACCTACGGGACCATGGCCGTCGACTGGGAGCAGCGGACGGACTTCGACCGGCTGCGCCGCGACCGACTCGCGCGCGCGACGGAGCACCTCGAGCGCTCGGAGCTCGGCGCGCTGCTGTGCTTCGACATGGCGAACATCCGCTACATCACGGCGACGCACATCGGCACGTGGGCGATCGACAAGCTCGTGCGCTTTTGCCTACTGACACGTGACGGCGAGCCGATCATGTGGGACTTCGGCTCTGCTGCACGGCATCACGACATGTACAGCCCGTGGCTCGCCGAAGGGAACTCCCGCTCCGGCATCTCGACGCTGCGCGGCTCGGTCAAGGGCCGCGCCGAATCGGTCGCCGAGAAGATCCGCGTCGAGCTCGAGCTCCGCGGGCTCATCAACGAGCCGCTCGGCGTCGACGTGATCGAGTTGCCCGTGCTGTTCGCGTTGCAGAACGCCGGTATCACCGTCGCCGACGGTCAGGCGCTCATGCAGGACGTGCGCATCCTGAAGTCGCAAGACGAGATCACGCTGCTGAGCACCGCGTGCGCGATGGTCGACTCCGCATACGAGCACCTCTACGAGGCGATGAAGCCGGGTATCCGGGAGAACGAGTGCGTCGGGCTCGTCAACAAGATCCTCTACGACCTGGGCTCTGAGCACGTCGAGGGCGTCAACGCGATCTCCGGCGAGCGATGCTCGCCGCATCCACACGTGTTCACCGACCGCATGCTGCGTCCCGGCGAGCCGGCGTACTTTGACATTCTCCATGCGTACAACGGCTACCGCACGTGCTACTACCGCACGTTCGCCGTCGGCTCCGCGAACCGCGCGCTCGTCGATGCATATGCACGCGCGCGTGACATTCTCGACCGCGCGATCTCGATGATCCGCCCGGGCGTGACGACCGCAGAGGTCGTCGAGACGTTCCCGAAGGCGCAGGAGTTCGGATTCCCCGACGAGGAGGCCGCCTTCGCGCTGCAGTACGGGCACGGCGTCGGGCTCTCGATCTGGGAGAAGCCGATCTTCTCGCGGCTCGTTTCGTTCGACTATCCCGAGACGATCGAGCAGGGAATGGTGTTCGCGCTCGAAACGTTCTGGCCGACCACCGACGGCTGGTCAGCTGCGCGCATCGAGGAGCAGCTCGTCGTCACCGCCGACGGCTGCGAAGTCATCACGCGCTTCCCCGCCGAGGAGCTCCTCGTGACGGCAGGCCCGAAGCTGACCGTGTCGGGCAAGCTGTCGTCGCAGCGCGAGATCACGTCGAACCTCAACAATCCGCGCATTCCGTCCGAGGGGACGAATGCCGGTTGACGTGATCATGCCGGCGCTCGGCATGGCGCAGGAGACGGGCAAGGTCGTGCGCTGGTTCAAGGACGCAGGCGAGGCAGTCGTCAAGGGCGAGCCGCTGCTCGAGGTGGAGACCGACAAGGTCACGGTCGAGATCGAGGCGCCCGGCGACGGCACGCTCTCCGGCATCGGGGCACCGGCCGGCGCCGAGGTGCCGGTCGGGACAGTGATCGCGGTCCTGCTCGCGGCGGGTGAAAGTGCCGCTGAGCCCGCGGCAGACGTCGAGCCACGCGTCGTCCGCGAGGTCGAGGCGGTCGCCGCAGCTCCGGCCGCCACGGGGGCGCCTGCGAAGAATCGCCGTCGCCCGCTCGCATCGCCGAAGGCGCGGCGGCTCGCCGAGGCGCGCGGCGTCGACGTCGCCGGCCTCGCCGGCAGCGGACCGAACGGCGCCGTGACGGCGAAGGACGTGGAGTCCTTCGCCGCTCCCGTCGTCGCGGTGAACGGCGACACGTACGACATCGGCTCGGTCTGGAAGGTGATGGCCGACCGAACCACGCGTTCGTGGCAGGACGTCCCGCACTTCTTCCTGACCCGTGACGTCGATGCGTCTCGGCTCGAGAGCTGGCGTAGTGCGGCGCGCCGCAAGCCGGGCGCCGAACGCCTGAGCCACACCGATCTGCTCGTGAAGGTTTGTGCGGAGGCATTGAAGCGGCATCCGCGCGTGAACGCCTCGTGGCTCGATGGGACGATCGTCGGCGGATCCGGTGTGAACGTCGGCGTTGCGGTCGCGACCGACGACGGGCTCGTCGTGCCTGTCGTACACCGTGCCGACACGCTCGAGCTCGGCGCGATCACGGCGCGGCGCGTCGAGGCCGTTGACGCAGCACGTGCAGGCAAACTGCGCCCCGACGACGTGCAGGGCGGCACGTTCACGATCTCGAACCTCGGCATGTACGGCGTCGACGCGTTCCAGGCAATCGTCAATGCGCCGCAGGCCGCGATCCTCGCCGTCGGTCGTATCCTCGAGAAGCCGGTCGCGGTGAACGGCGAGGTCGTCGTGCGTCCAGTGCTGACGCTCACCGTGTCCTTCGACCATCGCGTCGTCGACGGTGCGCGCGGCGCCGAGTTCCTCGACACACTCGCGGAGCTGATCGAAGAGCCTGCCGGGCTCGTGGCCTAGTGAAGCCCCTGCCCTTCAACAACCGGTCGGCAGACAACTGGTCGTAGACGCGCACGCGCACGTGATCGTCCCGGGGCTCGGCGCCGAAGTGGAATGGCGTGAGGGATCGCAGATCGTCCATTACGGAGGGCGTGAGGTCCGCGCGGCGCTTCGCGAGTTCACCGACGTCGCCAAGATTCTCGAGGAGCAGGACCGCTCCGGGGTCGACGTTGTCGTGCTCTCCCCATGGGTGAACCTCTGTGGCGTCGCGATCGAGCGGCAGAACGAAGCGCTCGCGGCGATGGTCGGCGAGCGCGTCGCCGCGCTTGGCACTGTCGATCCCGAACGCCCGGAGCAGCTCGTCGAGCTGATGCGCGACGGACGTCTCTCCGGCGTCGAGCTTCCGGCTGCTCCGGGAGGCGACTACCTCGGCCACGAGCGGTTCCGCGACTTCTGGGCCGCCGCCGAGGAGACGAACGCATTCGTCTTCATCCACCCGAGCACGCGGGGCTTCGGGCTGCCCGTACTCGAGGAGCACTACCTGTGGAACACCGTCGGCAATCCCGTCGAGACCACGGTGACGGCTGCGCACATGGTGGGCGCGGGGGTGATGGACGACTTTCCGGGCCTGCGAGTGCTGCTCGCGCACGGCGGCGGCGTGCTGCCTGCGCTGCGCGGCCGGCTCGCGCACGAGCAGACGATCCATCCGCCCGGCCGCGACGTGCTCGGTGCGATCGCGCGCTTCCACGTCGACACCGTCGTGCACGACCCGCACGTGCTGCAGGGCCTCGTCGACTTCTTCGGCGTCGACAAGGTGCTGCTCGGCTCCGACTATCCATTCGACATGGGCACTGAGCGACCGGCCGACGTCGTGCGCTCGCTCGAGCTTCCCGCCGAGCAGGAGGCTGCGATCCTCGGCGGTAATGCCTCGCGACTGCTGCGTCAGGAGACGCGCACGTGAGGCGCGAGACCGGCTTCGCCGTCTCCCAGCACCTCGCGATGCCCGAGGTCGAGCGTCTTCACGAACCGCTGGGCGCCGGCGGTCAACGAGATGAAGCTGCCGAGCTCGACGATCTGCCCGTCTGTGAAGTGGTGACGCAGCCGCTCCCAGAGAGCGTCGTCGGCCTGGTCGGGGTTCCACGCGATCGCGCGCGTGTAGGCGAGCGCCGTCTTCTCGCGCTCGTCGAACGAGTCCGAGCCCTCGAACAGGAGGATCTCGTCGACGAGCGCTTCGGACAGTCCCTGTGCGCGTGCCGCCTCGGACCGCTGCCCGCCGCAGTAATTGCACTCCACGGTCTTCGAGACGTAGAGGCGGCACAACTCTTTCAGCCGGTTGTCGACCAGTCCTTCGTCGAAGGTCGCGTTCCAGTACGCAGAGAACGTGCGCAGGATCTCCGGGACGTGCGCGCGCACCGCCTGGCTCTCCGGACGCGGCGTGCCGTGCAGCCGCGCTCGCTCGAGCAGCTCACGATCGCGCGGATCTGTGAGCGATGCGGGATCGACGTAACTGATCCGTGCCACCAAGGGAGCGTATCGAAATGACTCGCACGGTCGACATCGTCGTCGCGGGGGCCGGACACAACAGCCTGATCACCGCGGCGTATCTCGCGAAGGCCGGCTACGAGGTCGTCGTCCTCGACGCGCGGCCCGTTCCCGGCGGCGGCGCAGTGACCGAGGAGCTGAGCCTTCCCGGCTTCAGGTTCGACTCGTGCTCGACCGGACACACATTGATCCAGCCGAACCCCGTGTTGCGTGACGACGAGCTCCGCTTGAAGCGCGACTACGGGCTCGAGTACGTGATGCCCGACCCGATCGCGCACGTCGTGTTCCCTGACGGCGAATCGTTCACGCACTGGCTCGACCTCGACCGCACGTGCGAGGAGATCTCGCGCTTCTCGTCGCGCGACGCCGACGCGTACCGGCGCAACCTCGACGAGTTCGCGCGGATCCGCGGTGCGCTCGGCAGCTATCGCTTCAACCCGATCGGCTACGTGCCGTCGCTCGAGGAGCAACTGCGTGACGAGCCGCGCTGGCAGCGCCGAATAGCGATGAGCGCCTGGGACGTCGTGCGCCACGAGTACGAAGACCCGCACGTGCAGGCGTACATCCTCTGGCAGGCGTTCCAGACGGCGCAGGCCGTGGACTCGCCCGGCTCGGGTCTGCTCGCCTACTCGATCGTCGCGGGTCGGCAGGCTCAGAGCTGGACGCTGCCGCTGGGCGGTTCGGGCGAGCTCGCGAACGCGCTCGTCCGCTGCCTCGAGGACAACGGTGCGAGCGTCCTCTGCGGCAAGCGCGTCGCAGAGCTCGTGATCGATGACGGTCGCTGCGCCGGCGTCGTCACCGATGACGGGGAGCGCTATTTGGCGCGGCATGCGGTCGTCTCGACGATCCACGTCAAGCATCTCGTCGACATGGCGCCGCGCGAGCTGTGGGGCGACGACTTCCTCTACGGCATCAAGACGTACGACGGCGGCATCTCGAGCTTCGCGCAGTACTACGCCACCACGGAGCCGCCGCGCTTCGTCGCGCCCGGCGGCGGCACCCAGACCGCCGTCTCCGCGGGTGTCGTCGGGTGGCCCGAGGAGGTGCTGCAGGCAGGCCGCGACGTGCGCGAGGGGAAGCTGCTGCACGCGCGCTGGATGCTTGCCGCGACGCCGAGCATCATCGACCCGACGCGTGCACCGGAAGGGCAGCACACGGTGAAGCTGCTGACGATGTGCCCGTGGGATCCCGGCGGCGGGCCGGAGCAGTGGGAGACGCTCAAGGACGAGGTCGCCGAGGAGAACTATCAGGCTCTGCTGCGCGCGGCGCCGAACATGACGCGCGACACGATCCTCGCCGAGTACGTCAAGAGCCCGGTCGACATCGAGCACCACAACGAGCACATGTGGCACGGCACGATCCACGGCGGCGACCGCAGCTACGCGAACGACGGTCCGCGCCGCCCGGTTCCGGGCTGGGCGCAACATCGAATGCCGATCGCCGGGCTGTACCAGACTGGAGCGACCACGCATCCGGGCGGTTCGATCACCGGAGCGCCCGGGAGAAACTGTGCGGTCGTGCTCCTCGGAGACCTCGGTCATGACGCACACAAGGTGATGACGGGTGCAGCTGCAAGCAGAGCCTGACGAGCGCAGTGCATGAAGTCCGTGCTCACGCCGACGGCTCCGTGGGTCGGACGCTCACTCGCCCGGGCTGAGGACGAGCGCTTCGTCAAGGGCGACGCCGTCTACGTCGGCGACATGAAGCGCCCGGGGATGCTCCACGCAGCGTTCGTGCGCAGCTACTACGCACACGGGCGGATCGTCGCCGTCGACACAGAAGCCGCACGCGCGCTACCCGGCGTGCACGCGGTGTTCACCGCCGCCGACGTCGAGACGCTCGTCGACCCGTTTCCGATGTTGATGCGGGACGCCGAGGTCGTCCCGGTCATGCACCCGGTTCTCGCGCGCGATCGCGTCCGCTACGTGGGCGAGCCCGTTGCACTCGTGGTCGCGGACACGCCTGAGCTCGCTGCCGATGCGGCCGAATGGGTGCAGCTCGAAGTCGAAGAGCTTCCGCCGCTTCTCGAGCCGCGTGACGCGGAGAGTGCGCCGCCGTTGCACGACGAGGCACCCGACAATGTGCTCCTGCGCTGGCACGGCGGGCGGGGCGACGTCGACGGTGCGTTCACAGCCGCGCACGCCGTCGTCGGTGCGCGCGTGGTCGCGCCGCGCCTGATCGCGGCGCCCATCGAGCCGCGCGTCGTGCTTGCGTCGCACGACCCTGCGACCGACGTGCTCACGCTCTGGCTGTCGGCGCAAGATGCGCACCGGCAACTCGCCGGCTTGTCGCAGGTCCTCCGACGGCCGGCGGATCGTCTCCACATCGTGGTGCCCGACGTCGGCGGAGCATTCGGCAGCAAAGGAGTGCCGCAGGCGGAGACGGCGGCCGTCGCGCTCGCTGCGCTTGCCCTCGGCAGGCCGGTCAAGTGGGCCGAGTCGAGGACGGAGAATTCCCTCGCCGTCTACCAGGGCAGGGGCGCTGATGTGGACGCGGAGCTCGCGCTGGATGCTGCGGGGCGGATGCTCGCGCTGCGCGCGCGCTATCTCGGCGACCTCGGCGCCTACATGTACTCGACGACCACCGTCGCACCGCTGACGGCAGCGATGCTGCTCACGGGCTGCTACGCCATCCCGGCCGCGGACGTCGAGGTCGTCGGCGTCTGCACGAACAAGGTGCCGACAGGCCCATATAGAGGTGCAGGGCGGCCGGAGGCCGCACTCGTGATCGAGCGGCTCGTCGATCTCGCGGCGGTCGAGCTCGGTATCGATCCGATCGAGCTCCGCCGCCGGAATCTCATCCAACGGGATGCGTTCCCGTATGCGAACCCACTCGGCTTCACGTACGACTCGGGCGATTACGAGGGCGCGCTGGACGCTGCACTCGAGCTCGCAGGATACGACTCCCTTCGTGCAGCGCAGCGCGAGGCGCGCGAAGAGGGCCTGCTGGCCGGTGTCGGCGTCGCGCTGTACGTCGAGCGCGTCGGCCCGGGATGGGAGACCGCCGCGGTGCGCGCGGAGCCGGACGGCCGCTTCGTCGTGCACACCGGTTCGTCGCCGCACGGACAGGGTCACGAGACGACGTTCGCGCAGATCGCGGCGGACGCGCTCGAGGTCGATCCGCAGGCCGTCGAGGTGCGGTGGGGCGACTCCTTCGAGATCCCCGAGGGGATGGGGACATTTGCGAGCCGCTCCGTCACGGTCGGCGGCTCCGCGCTGCTGCTCGCGTGCCGCGCGCTCCGCATGCGGCTCGACGCCGGCGAGCGCGCGCCGGTCGAAGAGCACGCGCGCTTCGAGCTTCAGGGGCCGGTCTTCTCATTCGGTTGCTATGTCGCATCCGTTGCGATCGACCGCGAGACGGGCGAGGTCGAGATCGGCGGCATCACTGCAGTCGACGACTGCGGGCGCGTGATCAATCCACTGCTCGCCGAGGGCCAGGTCGTCGGCGCCGTCGTTCAGGCTGTCGGCGAGTGCCTGCACGAGCAAGTCGGCTACGACGAGAACGGCCAGCCGCTCGCGGTCAACCTCTACCAGTACCACCTGCCGACGTCGCAGACGGTGCCGCCGATCGTCGGCGCACTTCGCGAGACGCCGTCCCCGTGGAACCCGCTCGGCGCGAAAGGCGTCGGAGAGGGAGGCTCGATCGGCACACCGGCTGCAGTGGCGAACGCCGTCGCCGACGCGCTCGCGCCCCTCGGGATTCGCCATCTCGACTTGCCGTTCACGGCCTCCCGCGTCTGGGGCGCCATCCAGGCTGCGCCGGGAAGCGCCGGTTGATGCGTCAGGCGCTTGCTTGCCCCGCATACGATGCAGTGCGCCGCCCCCGTGCCGGGGCTGTGCGTGTTTCGGAGGAGTCGTTGATGTGGAAGGAGCAGGTTGGATGACAGCCATGGACGTGCGCGGTCGCGCGGACCTGTCGGGGCACGGTTTGAGCCCCAGCGGACGAGTGCTCCACAACCCCACCACCGCGATGCTCTACGAGCACGCGATCGTGAGAGGGGACGGACGGATTGCAGAAGGCGGCCCGCTCGTGGTCGACACCGGCAAGCACACCGGTCGTTCGCCGAAGGACAAGTTCGTCGTCCGCGAGCCGAGCTCCGAAGACCGCATCTGGTGGGGCGGTAACAACGAGATCGACGAGGAGCATTTCGAGAAGCTGCGCGACAAGGTCGTGTCGTTCCTCGATCAGCAGGAGATCGTCTACGTCGTCGACGCCTTCGGCGGCGCAGATCCGAAGCACCGCATCGCAGTGAGAGTCGTGACGCACCGTCCGTATCACGCGCTCTTCGCCAAGACACTCTTCATCGACCCGACGGAAGCGGAGCTCGCAGACTTCGTGCCCGAGGCGCTCGTGCTGCACGCCCCCGAGGTGACCGCAGTGCCTGCCGAAGATGCGACGCGCACGGAGACCTTCGTGCTGCTGCATCCGGGTCGCACCGAGCTCGTGATCGGCGGCACGTTCTACGCCGGCGAGATCAAGAAGTCGATCTTCACCGTCCTCAACGACCGGCTCCCGCTCGAGGGCGTGCTGCCGATGCACTGCTCGGCGAACGTCTCGCATGGCGGTGCCAACGTTGCGATCTTCTTCGGGCTCTCCGGAACGGGGAAGACAACGCTCTCCGCCGATCCGTCGCGCCTGCTCGTCGGCGACGACGAGCACGGCTGGGGAGACAACGGCGTGTTCAACTTCGAGGGAGGCTGCTACGCGAAGACAATTCGTCTCTCTCCGGTCGCCGAGCCCGAGATCTGGAAGGCGTCGCACAGCTTCGGCACGATCCTCGAGAACGTCGCCATCGACGAGCGGGGCGTGATCGACCTCGACGACGCCTCCAAAACCGAGAACACTCGCTCGGCCTACAAGCTCGAGATGATCGCGAATGCGCTGCCGACGAAGATGGCCGGCCATCCGCAGAACGTCATCTTCCTCACCGCGGACGCGTTCGGCGTTCTGCCGCCGATCGCACGGCTCGACCGCGACCAGGCGCTCTTCTACTTCCTCTCGGGCTTCACGGCGAAGCTCGCCGGCACCGAGATCGGCGTCACTGAGCCCGAGCCCACGTTCTCGACGTGTTTCGGCGCACCGTTCCTCCCGCAGGCACCGACCGTCTACTCGGGCATGCTCGGCGAGAAGCTCGACGAGCACGGCTCGACGGTGTGGCTCGTCAACACCGGCTGGACGGGCGGCCCCTTCGGTGAGGGCGAACGGATGCCGATCGCCGCCACGCGGGCGCTGCTCGAGGCCGCGCTCTCCGGCGAACTCGACCACGCCGCGTACAGGACAGACGCGCTCTTTGGCTTCGAGGTGCCTCTTGACGTGCCGGGCGTGGACGCGAAGCTGCTCGATCCGCGCTCTACGTGGCGGGATCCCGAGGCGTACGACCGCAAGGCGCAGGAGCTCGCTCGCGCGTTCCGCGAGAACTTCGACACCAAGTTCGCGTCGGAGGCGAGCGAAGAGGTGGCAGCCGCAGGCCCGCGGGTGTGACCCTGCTGACGCAGCCTTCGAGGCGCTTGAGGTAGCGTCAGTCAGCGGTGATCGCGGAGCACGATGTCCTGGTGGTGGGTGCCGGCTGCGCCGGCATGCGCGCCGCTATTGCCGCTCACGATGCCGGGGCGGACGTCGTGATGATCTCCAAGCTTCACCCGACGCGCTCGCACTCCGGTGCGGCCGAGGGCGGGATCAACGCGGCCCTCGGCAACGCGGCCGAGGACAGTCCGGAGACGCACGCGTTCGACACCGTGAAGGGCTCCGACTATCTCGGCGACCAGGACTCGATCGAGATCTTCACGCGCGAGGCGCCGGGCGACATCTACCAGCTCGAGAACTGGGGCGCGTTCTTCTCGCGCGCCGAGGACGGCAGGCTTGCGCAGCGCCCTTTCGGCGCAGCCGGCTCGCCGCGCACGGTGTACGCCGCCGACATCACGGGGCACGTGCTCATCCAGGTGCTCTACGAGCAGGTGTGCAAGCGCGACATCAAGGTCTACGAGGAGTTCTTCGCGTGGCAGCTCGTGGTGAACGAAGGCCGCTGCCAGGGCGTCGTCTGCTGGGATCTCCTGAACGGCGGCTTGAAGACGGTCGGCGGGAAAGCCGTCATCCTTGCGACCGGCGGAGCCGGCCGGCAGTACCGCGCGACAACGAACGCGTACGCCTGCACGGGTGACGGCACTGCGATGGCGCTTCGCGCCGGGCTCCCGCTCAAGGACATGGAGTTCATGCAGTTCCACCCGACGACGCTGTTCCCCTCGGGGATCCTCCTCACCGAAGGCTGTCGCGGCGAAGGCGCGTTCCTGATCAACAAGGACGGCGAGCGCTTCATGAAAAAGTACGCGCCGAACGCGCTCGAGCTCGCGTCGCGCGACGTCGTCTCCCGTTCCGAGCAGACCGAGATCGACGAGGGCCGCGGCATCAACGGCTCCGTGATGCTCGACATGCGCCACCTCGGCCCGGAGCGGATCATCGAGCGGCTCCCTGGGTCGCGCGAGCTGTCGATGACGTTCGCCGGCGTCGATCCGATCTACGAGCCGGTGCCCGTCAGGCCCGGTGCCCACTACCACATGGGCGGCATCGAGACCGACAGCGACGGCGCCACCGAGCTCACCGGGCTGTACGCCGCCGGTGAGTGCGCGTGCGTCTCGGTACACGGTGCGAACCGTCTCGGCGGCAACTCGCTGATGGAGACGATCACGTTCGGCCGGAGGTCGGGTACCGCAGCGGCCGAGTGGGCGCTCTCGCACACGACGGTCAGCGTGCCGGAGTCGGCAGAGCGCGATGCCGAGCGTCAGCTCAAGGCGCTGCTCGAACGCACCGACGGCGAGCGCCCGTGGACGATCCGCAACGAGCTCGGCGAGTCGATGCTCGAGAACTTCGGCGTGTTCCGGCGCGAAGAGAAGATGGTGAAGCAGGAGCAGTTGATCCAGGAGCTGCGCGAGCGTTACCGTAACGTCGTCGTCGAGGACAAGGGCAATGTCTTCAACAGCGACCTGACGCAGGCGATCGAGCTCGGGAACATGCTCGACACCGCGTGGTGCATGGTGCAGGCCGGCATCGCGCGCAAGGAGAGTCGCGGAGCGCATTCGCGCCCGTACGACTATCCGACGCGGGACGATGCCAACTTCCTGAAGCACACGATCAGCCGCTGGGCCGACGACAGGCCGGAGCTCTCGTACAAGCCGGTGCGCATGGGCAAGTGGGAGCCCGAGGAGCGGAAGTACTGATGCGGCGGCTTGCATACGCGTCGCTGCTCGCGCTGCCGTTCGCTGCTGCCGCATGCGGCGGAAGCAAGAGCAGCTCCAACATCACTGTGACGCTGAAGGCAGACCCCGCGACCGCCGTGAAGGACGCGGCGGCGAAGACGGCGCAGGCCGGAAGCGAGCATCTCGCGATCGCGGGACGGATCGCCGCGAACGGCCAGACGGTGACCTTCAAGGGCACCGGCGACTTCGACACGAAGAAGCACCTCGGCTCCCTGAACGCCGACTTCTCGGTCGGCGGCCTCAACGGCTCCCTCGAGGAGGTGTCGAGCGGGAAGGACGCCTACGTCAAGTCCGATCTCCTCGGCGCCCTGACGCCGGGCGGCAAGCCCTGGGTCAAGCTCGACCTCGCGCAGACCGCGAAGTCACAGGGGGTGGACATCACGTCGTTCCTCTCGCAGGACCCCACCCAGGCGCTGACGCAGCTGCAGGGCCTCAGTAACGTTCAGAAGGTCAATACGCAGATCATCGGCAGCGACGCGACGCACTACCGCGCCACCTTTGACGTTCCGAAGGCCAAGCGCGCCGCGAAGGCGGGTACCGGTCGCTACGACATCTGGATCGGCCAGGATGGGTACGTGCATCAACTGAAAGCTGTGGTGACGACGGGCGGCGCGACCTCGACGGTCACGACGGATCTCTCCGCGTTCGGAGAGGCCGTCAGCATCACGCTGCCGAAGGCGGCAGATACGTACGACGCCACGAAGACACCGATTCCGGGATTGGGAGGCTGAGCACGTGCAGGTTGCGCTGAAGATCTGGCGGTACGACTCGTCCACCGGCGACCGCGCAACCTGCAC
>Ga0193728_1000674_pt1 | contig 16791 bp, 15 predicted proteins | sample U1c1metaG_FD_143037 | JGI IMG/M metagenome (GOLD analysis project Ga0193728, IMG submission 143037) | Soil microbial communities from a riparian zone of the East river system, Colorado, United States - U1c1 | ecosystem: Environmental > Terrestrial > Soil > Riparian zone | place: USA: East River...
ATCCTGACCGGGAAGATCGACGAAGAAAATTTCATCGAAGCGGCCCTTCCGGATCAATTCCGGCGGCAGGGAGGCGATGTCATTCGCGGTCGCGACGACGAAAATACGCGAGCGCTGCTCGGCCAGCCAGGTCAGGAAAGTTCCGAGGACCCGGCGCGAGACGCCGTTATCCCCATCACCCTCCGCAAGCGCCTTCTCGATCTCATCGACCCACAGCACGCAGGGCGAGAGGCCTTCGGCGGAATGCAGCGACTCGCGCAGATTTTTCTCCGCCTCACCCTGCCACTTGGTATAGAGCGCGCCGAAATCCAGCCGCACCAGCGGCACGCCGAGGATCCCCGCTGCGGCGCGCGCGGCCAAACTCTTTCCGCAACCCTGCACGCCGAGCAGCAGCACGCCCTTGGGCGGATCGAGTTCCGGGGCGCTGCCGTCGAAGGCCGGTTTGCGGCTGCTCAGCCAATGCCGCAGATTCTGCATGCCGCCGACATCCGCGAACTTGGAGGTCGCCGCTTCATAAGTCAGCGTGCCGCCGCGGTTTAAGAGCTCGTATTTCGCCGCCAGCAGTTCCCCAATGTCGGACATGCTGATCGCACCGTGATCGAAAATCGCATGGCGCACCAAGCGTTCGGCGTCCGACGCCGTGAGTCCGTTGAGATTGTCGACCAGCTTGGTGAGCACCTCGCGATCCAGACTGATCGGCCTGCCGGGATTCGCGGCGTTCCATTCGCGCGCGATGCGCGTGATGATCATGAGCCGCTCGTTGGTCGAAGGCAGCGCGAGATGCAACCGCGCGGCAAATTGCTCGAGCTCTTCAGGAAGCGTCACTTCATAGCTCATCAGCACGACCGTGCGGGCCACGCGGTCGTAGCTTTGAGCGATGTCCTTGAGGAGCCGGACATTCACCGGCTCCTTGAGGTAGGGGTGAAAGTCGAGCAGCACGTAAATCCCGGGCATCGGCGTGGCTTTGAGATGCTTCAGCAACTGCTCGGGATCCGCGAGCATCCGCTGCGGACCACCCATGTCGATATCGGCTCGCTGCAGGCCTTCGGTCACGGTCCACTGGAATACGCCCCAGCCGCGACCCTCCTTTACTTTGAGGCTCACTTCGCGCACCAGCGAGAGCACACGCGACTCTTCCCGGGACTCGACCACGATGAGCGCCAAGCGCGACGCCAACATCGTTTGCAGTTCGCGGCGCGGGTCTTGCGGTGCGGAGTCATTCATGCAGGCAAGAATGTAACAAAACCGCGTGACGGCTTGTTCACGCCGTAACGCTTTTTTCGACAATACCCGTGAAAAAGTGCTTTTCGGTTGGCGGCGAGCAGGTCTCCATGGGGCGCGAATCGTCCGGTGTCATGTCGCGCTGCAACCATCGTCTTGCACCTGATGTCTCAGCGTCGCGACAGTTTGAGCATTGGGCAGGTTTTATTTAAGAATGGATCAATGACAGCAAAAGCACCGAGCTCCTCTGGAGCTCACTCGAATGCCGGGAAGGAGTTTCATATGGATATGAGCTACCGAATGAGCACCGTCAGCCAGCCGATGACATTGAAAAGAATCGTCTCCGGAGGGCAGACGGGTGTGGATCGCGGTGCGCTGGATGCGGCGCTCGCCGCGGATTTTCCTTGTGGTGGATGGGTGCCGGGAGATCGGATGGCCGAGGACGGCGTGATAGCCGATCGCTACCCTTTGATGCCTTTGCCCCATGGCAACTATCGGCAGCGCACGCGATTGAATGTGGTGGACAGTGATGGCACGGCCATTCTTTATGGGGGCCCTCTGAGCGACGGGACTCGCCTCACGCGCGACCTGTGCGAGCTGCTCAATCGGCCGTGCATTCTCATTGGTGCGCGCGAGACACCGGACGCGATTGCGGCTGCCGAGGCGCTGGTGAAATTCATTGAGGGCAACAATATTGAAACGCTGAATGTCGCTGGCCCGCGAGCCAGCGGGTGGCCCGCTGGTTATCGTTTCGCGCTGAATGTCATCAGCGGCGTAATATCACCGCACTAAGTCATCCCCTCGGTATCGGACGTGCTCGACGCCGCATCGCGCAGTTCGCCGTACATCTGCAGGCTCATGAGTGCACCGGGACGCCAAGGTCGGCTCTCACACGAGGCGCCTTGTTCGCCGCGACTCCGAGAAGCTCGTCGAACAGAGTGCGATAGTGGACGACGGCCTTGCGCAGCTCCTCGGTGTCCGCCTCGCCGCGCTCATCGCGAGCGGTGATTTCCTGCGCCGCACGATAAGCGGCCACGACGCCCGGGTGATCGACGGAAATATCGGCGGACCGGTGCTCGAAGTCGCCCATAGGGTAACCGCGCTTTGCCATCAGCTCTCGCACCAGATGATCGGCGTCCAGCACGACTCCTTTCGGATTATCGACGAAACGGCCTTGCAGTGCGCTCCAAGCCTGCGTGAATCTGACAGCATCCGCCGGTGTTAGCGGCACAATCTCCAAGGCGGCAACGCGTTTTTCGCGTGACGTCAGTTCCGCTTCGGCCTTCACCCGGTTGCCGAACTCAGAAACCGTCAGGTCGTATTCCGGGCCGAAACGCTGTTTGAGCTTGAGAGTTCGTTGCTTTTGCATGACGAGCCAAGCGACGACGCCGATCACCAGCGCGATCAAGAAAACGGCAGCAATGACGGTGTTGGCGGGTATGGTATTCATGAAGCACTTCCTACTTGTTAGCCTACATGGTGCCTGCCACCGTGTATTTGCGGAGTCGACGCCGAATCGACATCCCCTTGGCTGCAAAGAAGTGTCATCCAAAGTCAACGCAAGTCGCAGCCAGCAAACTTAAGAGACTGTCGTAGGACATAACCCCACTTGTCGAGAATACGAACCGTGGTGTAGGCCGTTCACCGACACCAAGCATCTGCGGACGTGAATTACCTTTACGGGACAAAGCCGGTCTAATGCCTGCAAAGGTTAAAAGAGGCAGAGGGAATGCACCTCCGCCAGAGAATAAAAATGAATCCTGGTCGTTCGGCTATCGCGGAGAAACGGCGCTTGCTGCGGCCGTTGCGGCAGATCATTGTCTTGCTCGCGATGGCGGCCGCTCGCCTTGCCGTCGCCGACGACCCGAAGCTCGATACCCCGCCGCAAAGAGAAGCGCCCACGGCATTCGCGGCCAAGGAGCCGACGCCCGTGCGGGACTGGGGCGTGGGAGAGGGTAAGAGCTATTGGGTGCCGGCCTATGAAATACCCACGTTCGAATTGCTGTTGAACCGCTACGATCACTATGCGGTGGATTCGCATGTTTATGAATCGCCGATTTCGAATTTCAAGGAAAACCTGCACCACAAATGGGTGGTCGACAACGATGCATTCGCCACCAATCAATTCCTGCATCCCTATCAAGGCGCCTTCTATCAGGGGCTGGCCCGTTCCTCGGGGTTGGATTTCTGGCAGTCCTCGGCCTATACCTTTGCGGGCAGTCTGTTGTGGGAGTACGCAGGCGAGACCACGCGTCCTTCCAGAAACGATCAGGTGGCGAGCGGGATTGCCGGCAACTTTCTCGGTGAGCCGCTATTTCGAATGGCGAGCCTGCTGCTGGAAAGCGGCCCGAGCGGCGAACCCGGGCTGCTGCGAAAAATCGGCGCCGCCATCATTTCGCCGTCGATGGGCTTGAACAGATTGGTTTACGGCGATCGCTTCGCCGGCGTGTTTCGCAGCAACGATCCGGCTGTCTACACGCGCGTCGATCTCGGCGCGAGCTTGAGCGCGCATTTCACCTCGAACGTCAACGTGACCGCGGATTTGACGGCGCCGCCGGCATCGCAGACCTTCAAAAGACAAAGCGTCAGCGCGATTTTCACCATGGCCTACGGTCTTCCCGGCAAGCCTGACTATGACTACCAGCGGCCGTTCGATTATTTCAACTTTGAAGTCAGCACCGACACCGCCAACGGCATCGAGACCCTCTTCAGCCGCGGTTTGTTATTCGGCACGGACTACGAACTGGGTGCAAATTATCGCGGAATCTGGGGTTTGTACGGCACCTACGAATATGTCGCACCGCAAATCTTCCGTGTCTCCAGCACGGCGGCCGCGCTCGGAACAACCGGTCAATGGTGGCTATCCCGCAGCATCGCCGTTCAGGGGACGGCGCTGGCGGGCGTGGGCTACGGCGGAGGCGGCGTCATACACGGCGCGGGCGTGGCGCAAACGGGCGTGCTCGGAGACGGCCAGCGCGACTATCACTACGGCATGACGCCGCAGGGCGAAATACAGCTTCGCCTGATATTCGGCAACCGCGTGTCGCTCGACGCCACCGAGAGTACGGGATCCGAAGACATATCGCGCGCCGACACGGCGCTGACTTTTCGTATCTATAATCTTCACGGCATCACGCTGAGATATTCCGAAGCAACCCGCAACGGACGCTACGCCACGCTACCGAATTCGCACCAGTCCTTGGGTACATTCAGCATCGGCTATACCCTGATTGGGCAAACACGATTTGGCGTGGTCGATTGGCGTTCAGGCGCGACCGCAGCACCTTAAGACCTTCCCAGTCTCACAGCGCTTCGTGCCGAAGAGCTGCGCGTCCGTTTGACAAAAGCGCCGGCGCGAGGTGTCATCGGCGAGCTCGACGGTGCAGTATTGAATTAAGTTGCAACGCAACGGGGGATGCAGCCATCGACTTGCTCGAGCGCGATGAACAGCTGCGGCGATTGGAGCATGTATTCGCACGTGCGCGTGAGGGCAGGGGGCGGATCATCGCGATCGCTGCGGAGGCAGGCGCCGGCAAAACGGCGCTGACGGAGCGATTTGTCGCCGATCACGCTCAAGTTGCGCGCGTGTATTGGGGTGCCTGCGAAAACCTGTCAACGCCGGAGGTGTTGCTGCCGCTGCGGGACATTGCCCGCGCCAGCGGCGAATCTTTCGAGCTCGGCGGGGATCACATCCGCTCTTTCGAGTTGCTGTTGCGCCTCCTATCAAACGGCGCCAAGCCATCCTTGCTCGTCATCGAGGATGTTCATTGGGCCGACACGGCCACGTTGGATCTGATCCGATTTCTTGCGCGGCGCATCGCCCGTGTGCGCGCGTTGCTCTTGATCACGTATCGCGACGAGGAAGTGGACGCGCGCTCGCCGGTGCGCAATCTCTTGGGCGAAGCGCCGGCCGGAAACATGGAGCGCATGACCTTGGCTCCCCTCTCGCTGGCGGCCGTGACCAGTCTTGCCGGGAAGCGCGGGCGGCGCGGCGAGGAGCTGTTTGCCTTGACCGCGGGCAACGCCTTTTTGGTGACCGAGGCGCTGGCGGTGGACTGCGATGTGCCCACCGATGCGGTGCGCGATTCAACGCTGGCGCGCGCGTCGCGTCTTTCGAGTTCTGCCCGGCTCGTGTTCGATGCGGTATCCATTTTCCCGCGGCGCGCGGAAACCGCACTCGTCGCCGACCTGGTCAAAGGCGCGATCGACGCCGGGCTCGACGAGTGCGTGGAGAAGGGCATGCTTTCCCTCGAAGGAGGCATCGTGCGTTTCCGTCATGAGCTCGCGCGCCGCGCGATCGAAGCAGCGATTGCCCCGGCGCGGCGGCAGGCGCTGCACCAAAAAGTCGTCGACGTGTTGAATCGTCGCCCCGATGCGCGCGCGAGCGAGATTGCGCACCACGCGGAGCGCGCGGCCGATGTGGCAGCCTTGCTGAAATTCGCGCATCGCGCGGGACAGGAGGCTGCGCGGGCCGGCGCACCTCGCGAAGCCGCCGCCCACTTTGCGGCCGTGCTTCGCCATCGCGACGCCCTGAACCCAAGTGAGCTTGTCGAAGCCTTGGAGTATCACGCCGAACAAGCCTATCTCATGGGCAGCGGCGACATTGCCGCGATTTCCATGACGGAGGCCGCAGACCTACGGCGGCGCGCCAACGATACGCTGGGGTTGGGACGGGACCTGACCCGCTTGACGCGATTCGCGTGGATGTGCGGCCACCGCGCCGAGGCCGAACGATTTATCGAAGAAGCGATCGCAGTGCTGCAAACAGTGCCGCCCGGACCCGAACTCGCCTGGGCTTATTCGCACCAATCGCAGCTCGATATGCTCGACTCCCGCATGGACCGCGCCATTACCTGGGGCGAGCGCGCCCTGGAGCTGGCGACATATTTGGGGCAAAAGGAAATCATCGTTCACGCCTTGAGCAACATCGGCTCGGCCAGGGTCGACGACGGCCATTCCAGCTGTGCCGAGTTGCTGCGAAGTTTCGAATTGGCCGTGGCCGGCGGGTACCACGATCATGTGGAACGCGCGTCGTGCAATCTGGCGTGCACCTATTTTTGGCGTCGCGACTATCAATCCGCGCTGGAATATATCGAGCGCGGCGTGGCCTACGCTGCAGCGCTCGAGCTGACCCATTGGGAGGGGTATCTGCGGGGCTGGCGCACCATGGTGGGGGTCGATCGGGGAGATTGGGCCGGTGCGGAGGAAGAGGCCTTGGAGATTTGCAGCCGGACCTACGCGGCCGAGGTATACCGCTTTCCGGCTCTGATCGCGCTTGCGCGGCTGCGCGTGCGGCGCGGCGATCAAGACGCCGGAACGCCTCTCGAGGCGGCCCGCCGCCTCGCAGCCGCGATGGCCGAGCTGCAGCGCACCGTGTATGTCGCGATGACCGTGGCCGAGAGTGCTTGGCTGGCGATGGATATCGCCCGTAGTCCTGCGCTTGAGCCCGCCACTGACGCAGCCCTATACCTTCTACGCGAGGTGCACACGCTGGCCAAACAGCGAAACGCGCGTTGGGTGGTCGAGGATGCTGCGTTGTGGCTCTACATGTTGGGTGAACCGATTGCGGAAACCGCCAGGTTTCAAACGCCGTTTCGTGAGCATTGCGAGGGGCGTTGGCAGGAAGCCGCCGCGGGCTGGCGGGCACTGGGGCGGCCATATGAGGAAGCGCTGGCGTTGAGCGAAGGTGATGATGCCGCTCAGCGCCAGGCACTGGAGATTTTCGATCGCCTGGGAGCGCTGCCGGCGGCGGCGCGCTTGCGGCGCCAGATGCGTGCCGGCGGGGCGCGCGCCGTGCCGCGCGGTCCCCATGCCGTGACCCGCGCCAATGCGGCGGGACTGACTCGCCGGCAGGTTCAAGTTTTGGTTTTGGTCGACGAAGGCTTGAGCAACACCGAAATCGCAGCGCGCTTATTCATATCCTCAAAGACCGCGGAGCATCACGTCGCGGCGATCATGGCCCGCCTGGATGCGCCGACCCGGCAGAAGGCGGTGGTTGAGGCCCGCCATCGCGGACTTCTTGGCCGTTCGCCGAAGTAGGGAGGGCAGGTTTAGGCCAGGGCTCGCCGAGGCATGCCCCGCCATTTGGCCAATTCGCAAAAATAGGGATGCCAAGCACAAAAGATGGGGATGCCCGCCCCTGCACAAAATGGTCCCGTCCGCTGCACCATTGCATCATCGGAATTCAACAAGGGGTCCAAGATGTCACGCATCGGAATTTTTGCTTACGGGATTCTCAGCTATCTGGTCTTTTTCGGCGTGTTTCTCTATGGCATTGGCTTCATCGGCGGCTTTCTGACGCCGACGAGCTTGGACAGCGTCCCGGCGTCGACCTTGGGTCACGCGCTGACGGTGGACTTGAGCCTGCTGGCCGCATTTGCCATTCAGCACAGCGGCATGGCGCGGCCGGCGTTCAAGGCCTGGTGGAAGCGCATCGTGCCGGAGGCCGCGGAGCGCAGCACCTACGTGCTGGTAAGTTCGCTCGCACTGGCGGCGCTTTATATCTTTTGGGAGCCGATCGGCGGCGTCGTTTGGAGCGCCCCGGAAGGCATCGCGCGCAACTCCATCATCGGGCTGTATCTGTTCGGATGGGTGCTGCTTCTTTACACCACGTTCCTGATCGATCACTTCGATCTGTTCGGATTGAAGCAGGTGTGGCGGCGTCTGGCAGACAAGCCCTACCGCGCCCCGGTGTTCCGCACGCCCAGCCTGTACAAGCTGGTGCGCCATCCTCTGTACATTGGCTGGCTGACGATTTTCTGGGCGGCACCCACTATGACGGTGGCGCACTTGATTTTTGCGCTGGCCACCACGGCATATATTCTGATTGCCATTCGTTTCGAGGAGCGGGATCTGGTATCCGCCTTCGGGAATGTGTATGTCGACTATCGAGCGCGCACGCCGATGCTGATTCCTCGGCTTGGCTCGCGCCGATCCATCCGGGTGCCGCGCGAAATTATCTGACTTGAGCGGCATGATGGCGGCCGAGCTATGTGTGCTGCCGCACATACGGCTATGACCGTTGGTCGCGGAAGGCGTGGAAACCGACGAGCAATCGCGTCTGCTGCGCCTGCTCAATTGCGATGAAATACAGGGCTACTGGTTCGGCCATCCCGTGCCCCGCGACGTCTTCGAAGCAAAGTATCTGGGCGCTCCGGCCTAGGCGGCTCAGCCGCGCAACTCTTTTTGGTGCGCTTCGACCAACGCGGCCATGCTGTCGAATCGAAAGTCGTACGTCGGCGTTCCAGGAGGACGCTTAGTCGCACCCCACCCCGACTCAGCGTGCCGTCTGTCGATCCACGCCGATGCGAGCCCGAACCGGTTGGCGGGTACGTGGTCATGGAACAGACTCTGCGCGGTGTGCAGGACGTCGGTCTTCTCGAGGGCGAAGTCCTCTCTCAAGCGTTGAAGCATATACTCAAAATTTCGCGGGCTGGGCTTGTATGATTCGATGTCCTGCGCCGTATAGACGGCATCAAAGGCGACTTGTAGCCGCGTATTGCTCGCCCGGAACGAAATGCGGTCGACGTTCGACAGAATAACCAGCTTGTAGTGCTTCTTGAGGTACTGCAGGGCGCCAACTGAATCCGGGAACTCCGGCCAGTCCGGAATGGAGGCGCCGAAGCTGTTGGCCTCCTCGTTGGTCACCGCAACACCCCATGTCCGCGCGATGCGCTTGTACACAATGGACAGTAGCTGCGAATACGGCATGGCGGGTGTCTCGAGCTCTTGCGCGGATTCATTTTGCGCGAAGATCTCGAGAATCTGGTCGTTCGGCGGCGTGATAGCAGCCTTTTCGACGAGCAGCCGCAACCCGCTCAGAATTCCGGTTTCCCAGTCGATGAGCGTTCCGTAGCAGTCGAAAGTCAACACTTTGAAATCCGTTAGCTTCATAGCGCCTTCCGATACTTCCTGATGCCAATGAGGTTAGTGTTCATCTGCCGAACCGATTCAGCGTTTGCGCGTGACGCGCTTTTTTGGAATGGGATTTGCCGGCGGGCGCTTCGCAGCCGGCGGCTTCACCGTCGCGGGTTTTGCGAACGCGCCCACCGACGCGTGCAGGGCCACCGCCAGCGCAGCCTCGCCGTTCACCAGTTGAGCCCAAGACAATTCCACGCCGTTTCGCTTGCCTTTGAGCGTGAGTTTTAAGTTCGCTTCAGTCAGCGTCACCACGTATTCGCGCCCCTCAATGATCAGGGCTCGCTTCAGCGTCGAATGTAGCGGCGTCGTCATGGCCTTCTTCTTTTCAGTTAACTGATTCCGAAATGTTTTCCGAGCGCCTCGACCGCGGGCTGCGCAATGATTCGAGCATCAAGATTGCTGCCCTCCAACAGGCCCGCCAACTCCAGCATGACAGCGCCGTGCACCGCCGACCAGTAGACGTACGCCGCCAACTTGACATCGCCCTTGAAGCGTCCATCGGCGGCAAGCTCTCTCAAACCGTCTCCCATCGTCAATCGTGCGCGGTCCATGGCCTTCACGAGATCCGGATAATCGGCAAAAGTCGGCTGACTGACATCGAACATCAGCCGGTACGCGGCGGGATTCGCGAGCGCGAAGTCGAGGTAGGCATTGCCCGAATGTTTTTTCGTGCCGGTGCGGGCCGCTTCCATGGCCGCGGCAAATCTATTGAAGGCCCGCGTGCGTACGGCGGCGAGGATGGCGTCCTTGTCCTTGAAGTACCGATAGGGCGTCATCGAGGACACCCGAAGTCCGTCGGCCAATTCGCGCATGGTGACCGCCTCAGGGCCGTGGGCTGCGAACAGCTTTTCGGCCACATCGCACAGGCGGGAGCGAAAGTCCTCGATATCGGCGCGCGACAGGGTTTTAGGCATTGACAGGAGTATAGTTTACGGTATAAATTTACAACATAAATTATGTGCCGGTCCAACCGACGGAGCGCAGAACCATGAGTAGCGTTGCAGTTGAATCTCGCATCACGCATCCACATGTGAGCGGCAATCAGGCTCCCGTGCGTCGCGAAATGAACGTGGAACTGAAAATTCGCGGCAAAATTCCTGCGGGATTGCAGGGTGCGCTGTACCGCAACGGCCCCAATCCGCAATTCGACCCGGGCCCGAATTATCACGCCTTCATCGGCGACGGCATGATTCACGGGTTCTGGCTGGGCGAGGGGCGCGCGCACTATGCGAATCGCTACGTTCGCACGCCGCGCTGGCTGGCCGAGAACGCGGCGGGGCGGCCGCTGTTCGGCGGCATGGGGCTGCCCTCTGATCCTTCCGTGGAAAAGGTCGCCGGCGGCGGAGCGAACACGCACATCGTCTACCACGCCGGCAAACTCATGGCGCTGCAGGAGGGCTCCAATCCTTTCGAAATGGACCCCACGAATCTTGAGTCGAAAGGCTGGATCGAGACGGGCGGCCGATTCACGGCGCATCCTAAGATGGACCCTCAAAGCGGCGAGATGCTGTGGTTCGCCTACTCGACTGGCGAAGGACCCCTGAATCCCTTCCTGGATTACGGTATTTCCGAGGCATCGGGCCGCATCGCGCGCCGCGATCGATTCAAAGCACCGTACTGTTCGATGGTGCACGATTTCATCGTGACGCAGCATCACACGGGATTCCCGGTATTGCCCTTGACGGGCGACATCGAGCGCGCGAAGCGCGGACTGCCGGCATTCGCCTGGGAGCCGGAAAAAGGCGCTTTCGTGGGCTTGATGGCGCGCGCGGCCAACGTCGATTCGGTGCGCTGGATCGAGGTGGATCCGGTGTATGTGTTTCATCCGGCCAATGCGTATGAAGCGGGAGGCTGCCTGCACAGCGACATGATGGAGTACCCGAGCGCGCCGCTTTTCCCCAATCCCGATGGATCCCGGCGCGTGCCGGTCAACGCTCGAATGGTGCGTTGGACCATCGATCTTGGCAATCGCGCGGCGCGCGTCACACGCACGCCCTTGAGCGATTTGGTCGGAGAATTTCCGCGCATCGATGAACGCTTCGCGGGACTGCCCTACCGCCACTATTGGCAGGCCGCCAATGTCGATCTGCGGGAGACGCTGCTGTTTGACTCGCTTGCTCACATGGATCTGCAAACGAAACGCGAGACGGTGCGCAGATTCTCGGGCGGCGACAGCGTCGGCGAGCCCATTTTCGTGCCGCGCAGCGCAGAGGCGCCGGAGGGTGACGGTTGGATATTGGCGCTGGTGCATCGCGCTGCACAGATGCGCAGCGACCTGCTGATTCTCAACGCACGGGACATTGCCGGAGAACCTGAGGCGGTGCTGGAGCGCCTTGCCGCGTGCCGGCCGGGTTTCACGGCAGTTGGGTGGGCGCCTAAACGCGGCTCCGCGCCGCTGCGACGGTTCGAGTTTCTCGTTAAGGTTTCCTTAACGCGCCTTCAGTCATTGCGTTTGTTCGCCGCCTCGGCCTGTCGCAAGCTGCCAGTGTCGAATCGGCAAGCAACTTAAAGGCCAATGCCATGACTGAATATCAAAGTATCGCCATGGGCCTCCTGGGTCTGACTCACCCCGAGATTTATCTGTCGGTCCGAAACGGCAGGGACAAGCCGGCTCAAGCGGTCGCATCGACGATTGAGCAAGAGCCAAGGCAGGCGCGAGTGCCCGCTCCCAGCGGGACGCATTCAAGCGCAGCGGTCCGTGCCGTCAAATTTGCGTTTGCCGCCTTGGTGGCCGGCTCCCGCGCGGTTCCCTTGGGGGACAACGGTCGGCTCACCCGGGAACTGGGGGCCTACGGCGAGCGATTGTCCCACTAGTTCGCGGCGCTGGGCTCCGGGGCAATGTGGGCAACGAATTTTCTCTCGGGGTGCATGCGCAAGGAGAGCACGAGACCGATCCCCATGAGGATCATGCTGCCGACGAACGGCAGCTGCCAATTGCCGCTGACATCGATCAGATAGCCGGCGACAACCGGGCTGATGATGGCGGCCAGCGCGGAACCGGTGTTCATGATGCCGCTGGCCGTGCCGCAGTGCTCGACCGAAATGTCCATTGGTATCGCCCACATCGGAGCGATGGTCATTTCCGCGAAGAAAAATCCGGCCGACAGGCAGGCGAGCGATAGGCCCAAGCTGTGCGTGAACATCAACGGAACCAGGGACAGCAGCGTCAAAAACATGCAAATGCAGACCATGTAGCTGCGCGCCACTTCCAGGCGCTTGGATGATTTGAGCAGACGATCGGTGACGATTCCGCCCAATGTGTCGCCGACCACCCCAAAAATAAACGATGGTGACCGGCAACATGCGCGCGATCAGGCGAGGCCAGGGCACCGGTATCGCCACTTTTGGCCTGGGCGGCGGCAGCTCGGCGAGTTCCTGCGGCGAAACCCCGGAATGATCCTTGGGATACTCGGTGAAGACCATCGCCCACAACCCGACCCATGCAAAGCTGATGAGGGCGCAGACATAAAACGAGGCACGCCACCCGTAAGTCGCCATGATGGCGACGATGACGGCGGGTGCTGCTGCATTGCCGATCCGGGCCGCCGCGTGCGTGAAACCTTGCGCAAAACCGCGCTGCTCTTTGACAACCCAACGCGACATGGCGCTGGTGGCCGCCGGGAAGGTCGCGCCCTCGCCGAAACCCAGCAGCACACGGGCGATGAGCAGCGAGACGAGCCCTGTGGCCATGCCAGTGATGGCGGTGGCGGCCGCCCAAATGAGTCCGCACGCGATCAGGGTACGGCGCGCGCCGAACCGATCGCTGACCCAGCCGCCGATGATTTGAAAGATCAGATAGGGATAGGCGAAGGCCGAGAACACCACGCCGATTTGAGTCTTGGAGAGATTGAAGTCCTTGCCGAAGCCGGCGGCTGCGGTGCTGACATTGACGCGATCCAAGTAGGTAATGAAGTACATCAGCGCCAGCACGACGAGAACGATGTGGGTGGGCCGCAGATATTTTTTCATGCTACAGAAATTCTCCCACAACTCTTTCCTCCTGGCGTGGTTCTGACAGTATAGACGCTAGCCGCGAGCCTGATCGAGACAACCACCTGTGAGTCGTTAGTGCTGAAGCTGTATCACTGCCCGGAGACGCGCTCCATGCGCTCGCTCTGGCTGCTCAACGAATTGGACATTCCATTCGAGCTGGTCGACATGCCGTTTGATTTGGGGGTCATGCGATCGGCCGGGTATTTGTCGGTGCATCCGCTGGGCCGGGTGCCTTGTCTGGTGGATGGCGCTTTCCGCTTGTTCGAATCGGGCGCGATCGCTGAATACCTCTGCGAGCGCTACCCGCAAACCGGACTGGGCCGGCTCGCCGGCGACAGCGAGCGTTACGAGTGGCTGCAATGGATCCACTACAGCGAAACCATGGCGGTGCACGCGGCCGCACTCGTGCAGCAGCGGTATTTCATCGCACCACCGGATCGCTCGGCGGTGATTGCCAAGTTGGAGGGGCGCCGCCTGGAAAAGGCCGTGCAGGTGGTGGAGACGCAGCTCGCCGATCGCGACTATCTTTTGCGAACGGGATTCAGCGCCGCCGACATTGCCATTGGCTACAGCTTGCATATTGCGAGCCGGCTCATTGATCTCGCCGGGTTTGTGCGCGTGTCGCGCTACCTCGAGCGTTTGCGGGCGCGGCCCGCCTTTCAGGCATCGCTCCCAGAGGGGTCCACGCGTCCGATTGCGTGGCTTCCGGACGCCGCTTCTCCGCCGTAGGCCTCGTCGCCTTCGGATCAGACGGCTTTTCCATGCCGGCCCGCGCCGCCGCCGAAAGTTTGCGCACCGGAGGCCGTCTCGCCCGAGGCAATCGTGACCCGGCCATGCGAAATTTCGTTGGCGATGGCCTCATCCTCACTCAATCCCCATTGCTCGATGACGGAGAGCCGGTCCTGGCGCATCGCGGTCTGCGGAAAGCCTGACAGCTGCTGTGCGAGCGCAATCGCGGCAGGCAATGCCTCTCCATCACGAACGCAACGACTGATCAATCCCATGGACAGCGCTTCGGCGGCGTCGACGGTGCGGCCGCTCAAGATGAGATCCATCGCCCGGCCGTGACCGATGATCCGCGGCAGACGAATCGTGCCAAGATCGACCAGCGGAATCCCAAAGCGGCGGTTGAATACGCCAAAAATCGCGCCGGCGCCGGCAATCCGGATGTCCGCCCACAGGGCGAGCTCCAGACCTCCCGCCACGCAGGGACCCTCGATGGCGGCGATGACGGGCTTCGATAGGCGCAGCCTGGGCGGTCCCATGGGCGAATCGCCGGCGGCCGAAAGTTCCACTCGCGCACCCGCTGCGATGGCTTTCAGATCAGCACCGGCGCAAAAGACATCATCGGCGCCGGCGAAGACCGCAACATCGAGTGCCTCATCGGCATCGAATGCGCGGAACGCATCGGCAAGAGATCTGGCGGTCGAGGCATCGACCGCGTTGCGCCGTTCTGGACGCATGATGCGAATCACCGCAATTCGATCGATCGTCGTCACTGACATAAGTGTTCCTCGCTGGATTTGAAAAACGCATCGTCTAACGAACCGATTCATCCTCGCAAGACAATCGCGTGGATTCGGCGGAGAAGTTTGCGCTAAGCTGCTAGAGAAATGAACTTGCACCATGTCGTCATCGTCGGCGCCGGCTTCGGTGGGCTGGCCGCCGCTCAGGAACTCGCGGGCGCTGCGGTGCGCATCACCATCATCGACCAGCGCAATCATCATTTATTCCAACCGCTGCTCTACCAGGTCGCCACCGCCTCGTTGGCGACGTCTGAAATCGCCTGGCCGATTCGTTACCTGGTCCGCAAGCGCCAGGAAGTGACCACGCTGCTGGGGGTGGTCAGCGGTGTCGATGCGCAAAACCGCACCGTCATGCTTCAAGATGGAGCGGTCGTTTCTTTCGATACCCTCATTCTTGCGACCGGCGCCCGCCACGCCTATTTCGGACATGATGAGTGGGAGCCGTTCGCACCCGGGCTCAAGACCTTGGAAGACGCAACCTCGATTCGCCGCAGAGTGCTGCTGTCCTTGGAGCGCGCCGAGCGGGAGTCCGACCCGGTGCGGCGCGCGGCGCTGCTCACCTACGTCATTGTCGGCGGAGGTCCGACCGGCGTGGAAATGGCCGGTGCCATAGTTGAATTGGTGTATCAAAATCTCGTGGGGGAATTTCGCCGCATCGACACGCGTCAAGCGCGGGTGCTGCTGATCGAGGCCGGGCCGCGCATCTTGCCGAGCTTTGCGCCCGACCTGTCCGCTTATGCGCATCGAGCCTTGGAGCGCCTGGGCGTGGAGGTGCAGGTCGGGTCCGCCGTGACGAGTTGCAATTCAAGCGGTGTGGTGGTGGGCGACCGCTCGATTGCGGCAGACGTGATTCTTTGGGCGGCCGGAGTTCGCGCGTCGCCGGCCGCAGCGTGGCTTGGAGCACCGGCGGACAATGCGGGCCGCGTCAAGGTCGCGGCGGACTTGAGCGTTCCGGGACACCCGGACATCTTCGTCATCGGCGACACCGCGACCGTCAATGTCTGGCGCGGAAAACCGGCGCCCGGAATTGCGCCTGCGGCCAAGCAACAAGGCGTCCACGTCGCGCGCACCATCAAGCGCAGGCTGGCAGGCGATTCCGAGCCCCGGGCGTTTCGCTATATGCATGCGGGAGATCTTGCGACCATCGGCAAGCGCTCGGCAGTCATCGACTTCGGCTGGTGCAAACTGCGGGGCTGGATTGCCTGGTGGGTCTGGGGGCTGGCGCACATCTACTTTTTGATTGGCTTGCGCAATCGGCTGGCCGTGGCCTTGAGCTGGCTGTGGATATACATGACCGGCAGCCGCAGCGCCTGCCTCATCACTCAAGTTGATCACAACAAAAGGACCAACTGAAGGCGGGGCGGTATCCGCCCTTCAACGGGAGGTAACCGCCAAGCTCACGCAACCTCTGAATTTCCAGTTGGGAGTGAAGTGGCGCCGGATCGATCACCAGCGACATCAAGGGCGGTACGGCGTGCTTCTTGAAGGGCCGGACCGTCCAAGAACCTGTTAGCCGGCGACGTGGAATTGTTCCGCATGCGGTCGCTCTTGAATGGTGTGCGTCTCGAGCTTGAGCACCCTTAAGGATTTTCGGAGTTGTTCGCGCTCGGCAAAGGTCGCAGTCCAGTAGTGGTCGTGGCACTTGCTGTAGAGGCGTATGGCCTTGCCGATCAGCAGGGCGTTCGCGATCACGGCGATGGGTATTTCCGCCAAAGACTCCAAGGCGCAGCGGGGACAGGTGACGGGGATTTTGAGGATGGGCTCGGGCATGTCATTCCCTTCTCATGGATTCACAACATAGACTATAGACGCGGCATGAGTCCTTGGGATGACAAGGAAATGAAAAGAAGCCTGAAGCTTTCAATACCGGGCGAGGGCAGGGTGAGCCGCAAGCCGGCCGCTCTTTACGCCGGGCCCATAAAAGTAGAACCTTGGCGCTTCATGGCAGCAGCAAAAGCAAAAACTAAATCGGCCCGCACGCGCAAGACCAGCAAGCTCAAGCGAACCCGCGGACGGTTGGCGCCGGGTGCGACTGCACGAGGGTTGGATGCCGCGCAAGTGGCCATCCCCATGGATAGCGCTGAGATCGCCGACGTGGTGGCGCTGGTGCGAAGCGCCGGCGGCGCAACCA
>Ga0193728_1000675_pt1 | contig 16789 bp, 17 predicted proteins | sample U1c1metaG_FD_143037 | JGI IMG/M metagenome (GOLD analysis project Ga0193728, IMG submission 143037) | Soil microbial communities from a riparian zone of the East river system, Colorado, United States - U1c1 | ecosystem: Environmental > Terrestrial > Soil > Riparian zone | place: USA: East River...
CTCGCCAACCGCCCACCGCGGAACGCGAGGATCGCCTGACTCCACCCGGGAAACCGGGCAAACGTCAAGCGACACGACACTAACTCGGGTCGAACAGGGCGCTGACCGACTCGCCCTCGTGGATCCGGCGGATCGCCTCGGCCAGCGCCGGGGCCACCGAGATGACGTGCAGCTTGGCCTTGGCCGCGCTGACGCCGTCCTCGTCGGGCGGCACCAGCGGCCCGGCGGCCGGGGCCTCGACCTTGCTGCCCGGCACGGTGCCGGCCGGCGCCGTGCCGACCGACACGGTGCTGGCCGGGACCGGGACCGTGTTGGTGCAGACGATCTCCTGGACCTCGGGCCGGGCGCTGATCCGCTCCAGGGCACCGTCGCAGAACAGCCCGTGCGTGCAGGCGATCCGCACCGCCCGGGCGCCGCGGTCGCGCAGCACCGACAGCAGCTCCATGATCGTGGTGCCGCGGGCGATCTCGTCGTCCAGGACGATCACGTCGCGGCCCTCGACCTCGCCGATGATGGCGCTGATGGTGACGCTGGAGTCGCTGTGCCGCACCTTGGCCCCCGCTGCCACCTGCAGGTCCAGCATCCGGGCCAGCGCGGCGGCAGGCTTGGCGTTGCCGAGGTCCGGGGAGACCACGACGGTGTTGCTGAGGTCGCGGCCGCTGAAGTGATGGGCCAGCTCGCGCAGCGCGTGCAGGTGGTCGACGGGCACCGAGAAGAACCCGTGCACCTGCGGCGCGTGCAGCGTCATGGCCAGCACCCGGCTGACGCCCGCCGTCACCAGCAGGTCCGCGACCAGGCGGCCGCCGATGGACACCCGCGGCATGTCCTTCTTGTCCGACCGGGCGTAGGCATAGTGCGGGATGACCGCCGTCACCCGGGCGGCCGAGGCGCCGCGGGCCGCGTCGAGCATGAGCAGGAGCTCGACGAGGTTCTCCTGGACCGGCGGCCCGAGCGGCTGGATCAGGAAGACGTCGCGCTCCCGGCAGTTGTCCTGGAGCTGGACCTCCAGGCAGTCGTTGGCGAACCGGCGCAGGCGCACCGGCCGCAGCGGCACGCCGAGGTGCGCGCAGATCTCCGCCGCCAGCGCGGGGTGGGAACTGCCGCCGAAAACCGCTATCTCTCGCACACGCCCAGGCTAGGTCGTCGGGGCCGCGCATCTCATCTGGGTGGCCCAGGTTGGCCGGAGTGAGCTGTGTCACCCCCGTAACTCCCGTAGCCCCCGTCGCCCCCGCCGCCGCGGGCCAGGTGCCGGGCGGCCCGGGCGAGCCAGCGCGCCGGGTCGGCCATGGCCGCGGCCGCCCCCCCGGCCAGGCCGGCCAGCGCCACCGACCGCTGGACCGGCGGCCCGGCCTCGGCGCCGCCCGCGATCAGGCCGGCCACGACCGCCGTCGGCACCCCGGCCCGGCGGGCGGCCGCGCGCACCGCGCCGACCACCTTCCCGGTCCCCGAGGTGGCGTCATACCGGCCCTCGCCGGTGATGACCAGGCCGGCCCCGGCCAGCGCCGCGTCCAGGCCCGCGATCCGGGCCACCTCGGCCGAGCCCGCCAGCAGCTGCGCGCCCCAGCAGGCCAGCCCGTAGCCGGTTCCGCCGGCCGCCCCGGCCCCCGGCCGCGCGGGCTGGCCGCCCAGCGCCCCGGCCAGCCGGGCCAGGCCCGCCTCCAGCGCCGCCACCTGGGCCGGCGTGGCGCCCTTCTGCGGGCCGAACACCGCGGCCGCGCCGGCCGGGCCGAGCAGCGGCGCCCGGACGTCGGTCAGGCAGGCCGCCCCGCCCGGCGGCGGGGGGCGCAGCCGCGACAGGTCGGCGGCGGCCAGCGCGGCCAGCGCGCCGCCGCCGCGCGCCAGGTCGCGCCCGGCGGCGTCGCGGAACCGGGCCCCGAGGGCGCGCAGCGCGCCGGACCCGCCGTCGGTGGAGGCCGAGCCGCCCAGGCCGACCGTGACCCGCCGCGCCCCGGCGTCCAGCGCCGCGCCGATGAGCTCGCCGACGCCGGTCGTGTGGGCGCCCATCGGGTCGGGCTCGGGCAGCTGCGGCAGCCCGGCCGCGCTGGCCAGCTCGATGACGTGGGTGCGGTCGCGCAGCTCCAGCCAGCGGGCGGTGACCGGCCGCGCGCCGGGGCCGCTGACCCGCGCCTCGTGCCACCGGGCGGCCGGGTCGGCGGCGGCCAGCACCGCCAGGGTGCCCTCGCCGCCGTCGGCCAGCGGCACGCAGATCAGCTCGTCGGCCGGGCGGGCCGCCCGCCAGCCGCGGGCCAGCGCGGCGGCGGCGTCCGCCGCGCCGATCGTGCCCTTGAAGGAATCCGGCGCGACGACGACCCGCACCGGCTAGCGCCCCTTGTAGGGCGGCAGGCCCAGCGCCTTCCGGATCTCGTCGTGGACCTCTTCCTTGTCCCCCTGGGTGTCGACAGTGACGACGTACTCCTTGCGGCGGAAGATCTCCAGCACCGGGTCGGTCTTGCTGTGGTACTCGCGGAGCCGGACGGCGAGGGCCTCCTCCGTGTCGTCCTCCCGCCGGATCAGCTCCCCGCCGCAGGCGTCGCACCGGCCCTCGGACCGGGGGCTGTTGTCGATCAGGTTGTAGTCCACGCCGCAGTCCGCGCACAGCCGGCGGGCCAGGACCCGCCGCCGGACCTCGCTGTCGGGCAGGTACAGGTGGATGACGCCATCGATGTCGTAGCTCTCCAGGAAGAAGTCGGCCTGGCGCTCGCTGCGCGGGAACCCGTCGATGATGAAGCCGTAGTTCCAGTCGTGCTGGTCCAGCCGGTCCTTGACGACGCCCTCGATGACGTCGTCGCTGACCAGGCTGCCGGCCGCCATGGTCCGCCGGATCTGGGCGCCCAGCTTGGTGTGGTGCTGGACATTCCACCGCAGGATGTCCCCGACGCCGATGTGCACGAGGTCGAGATCCTCGGCCAGCATGGCGCTGTGGGTGCCCTTGCCGCTGCCCTGGACTCCCATGATGACGTATTTCCGCATGCCGCCACCCTAAGCAGCGGGGGGCCGGCGGTGCGGGCTGACCCGCCAGTTACCGGCGGCTGGCATCGGCCTGCGCCGGGGCGGAGCCGGCGGCCCGGGCGGGTGGGGCGCCGGCCAGGGCGAAACGGCGCTCGCACCAGCGGCGCAGCCGCGGGTCGAGCGCCACCGAGATCAGCGGCCAGTCCTGCGCCAGCAGCGCCGGGTTGAGGAACCGCTTGACGTCGTTGCGCTGGCCCTGGGTGAGCACGATGCCGTACATGCTGCGCCGGGTGGCGTCGTCGGTGACGTCGAACTCGCGCATGCCCGGCCAGGACAGGTGCCGCGGCAAGACGATGACGCCGCGGGCCGGCCCGCGCAAATCCTCGAGCCGGTCGGGCAGCCGGCCGCGGTGGCCGAGCCGGCCCGCGAGCAGTTGAGCTAGGGACATGGACCCGATTATCACGCAGCCGGCCCGGTCTTTGACGGTGACGCGCTGCTCGCCGGCCGTGACGGAGCGGGCCGGGCCGGGAACGGCCCCGTTTCGCCCGGTTTAATCCGTTTGCGGAGCCGGAGGCGGGGCCGGGATGATCGGCGTCATGGATGTGGCCGGCTCCCCCGCGGCGGAACTGAGCAGCGACGGCGTGGCCCTGCGCCGGTGGCGGGCCGCGGACGCCGGGCTGGCCTACCGGCTCGTCAGCGAGTCGGAGGCGTACCTGCGGCCGTGGCTGCCGTGGGCGGCGGGCTACCCGCCGGAGGCGGCCTGCGCCTACGTGGCGGCCTGCGAGCAGGGGTGGGCGTCCGGCGGTGAGTTCAGCTACCTGGTCTGCCGCGACGGCACGCCGGCCGGCAGCGCCGGGCTGACGGCCCGCCGCGGCCCTGGCGTCCTGGAGATCGGCTACTGGGTGCACCCCGCGCACGCCGGCCAGGGCGTGGCCACGGCGGCGGCGCGCGCGCTGACCCGGGCCGCGTTCGGGCTGCCGGGCATCGGCCGGGTGGAGATCCGCCACGATCTCAATAACGCCGCGAGCGCGCAGGTGCCGCGCAAGCTCGGCTACGCCCGGGTCGGCACCGAGCCGGGCCGCTCCGAGCGCGCCCCCGGCGAGTGCGGCACCGCGGTGGTGTGGCGCATCATGGCGCCGGCTGGCTGAGCGGTCGCGCGGCGGCGCTAGGCTCACCTTATGTCCAGCGCAGCGCCGTCGCCCGCCGCGCCGTCGTCGCGATGGCGGTTCGTCCTCACCCCGCGGTGGCTAGCGTGGCACGCCTTCACCGTGGCGGCCGTTACCGGGATGCTGTGGCTCGGCGGCTGGCAGTTCCACCGCGCCATCGACGGAAACGCGCTGAGCTGGGCCTATACCTTTGAGTGGCCGGTGTTCGCCGTCTTCGGCGTGGTCTTCTGGGCCAAGACGATCCTGGACGAGGGCAAGCCCGCCGGCGCGAAGGGCAAGGCCGGGCTGGGCGGCGCGGCGCGGGACCGGGCGGACGCCGGCCTGGACCTGCCGGGCGCCGGCGGGCCGACCGCCGCAGCCGCCGCGGCCGGCGGCGCGGACGCCGAGGAGGCCGATCCCGACCTCGACCAGTACAACGCGTACCTGGACCGCCTCAACCGGCAGGCGCAGGCCGCCGGCCGGGGCCGGCGGCCGCGCTAGCCCCCCGCGCAACCCCTGAAGGAGGTCCCGGTGCGCGCCAGCACGCTCGTCCCGGTGGTCACCGCGTACCGGGTCATGGCCTACGTGACCGGCGTGGTGCTCATGGTCCTGGTCTTCGTCGGCATCCCGCTGCAGGTCTGGGCCCACAACCTGGTCATCGCCAAGTACGTGGGCACCGCGCACGGGGTCCTGTACATCGGCTACGTCCTGATCGCCTTCGCCATGACCCGGGTGGTGGGCATCCCGGTCGCCAGCCCCCGGACGGTCATCGTGCTGCTGGCGGGCACGGTCCCGGTGCTGACGTTCGTCGTCGAGCGCTGGGTCACCCGTCGCTACATCAGCCCCGCGCTGGCGGCGGCGGGAACGGGCACCCGTGAGCACCCAGTACTTCGCTGAGCGGCCCGGCGCCGCGCACCGGCCGGGGTCGGTGCACGTGGTCCTGCCCGACCTGCACCTGGAGCTGGCCACCGACGCCGGGGTGTTCTCCCCGGCGCGGCTGGACCCGGGCACGCGGCTGCTGCTCGACACGGCCCCGCCGCCGCCGGCCGCCGGGAACCTGCTCGACCTCGGCTGCGGCTACGGGCCGCTGGCCCTGGTCCTCGCCGCCCGCGCGCCCGGCGCCGCGGTGTGGGCCACCGACGTGAACACCAGGGCGCTGGCCCTGTGCGCGCGCAACGCGGCCGCCGCCGGGCTGCCCGGCGTCCGGTGCCTGCCGCCCGGCGACCCGGCCCTGCCGGCCAGCTACGAGCTGATCTGGTCCAACCCGCCGATCCGGATCGGCAAGGCGGCCCTGCACGACCTGCTGGCCACCTGGCTGGGCCGGCTGGCCCCGGCCGCGGCGGCGTACCTGGTGGTGCAGCGGAACCTGGGCTCGGACTCGCTGCAGCGCTGGCTGGGCGAGGCGGGCTGGGCCGCGGACCGCTTCGCGGCCCGGGCCGGCTACCGGGTGCTGCGGGTCACCGCGGCGGGCCGCGCATGACCGTCCCGGCGCCGGGACGGCGGCAGCTGGGCCCGACGGACGTCAAGCGGCTGAACCGGTCCTGGCGGCGCCGCACCGGCGCCCGGGTCGGCCTGCTGCTGGAGTCGGTCGGGCAGCCGTTCAACGTCGGGTCGATCATCCGGACTGCGGCCGCGTTCGGCGTCGACCAGCTGTGGCTGTGCGGCGACACCGCCTCGCCCGAGCATCCCTCGGCCCGCAAGACCGCGCTCGGCACCGGCCGCTACCTGCCCTGGGAGCAGCTGCCCGACGCCGCCGCCGGGGTCGCCGCCGCGCGGGCCGCCGGGCTGTCGGTGGTCGCGGTCGAGCTGGCCAGCGGGGCCGTCCCGCTGCACGAGGCGGCGCTGGCGGGCGACATCTGCCTGGCCCTGGGCAACGAGGACCGGGGCTGCTCGGCCGCCCTGCTGGCCGCCGCGGACGCGGTCGCCTACATCCCGCAGGCCGGCAAGGTCGGCTCCCTGAACGTGGCTGCCGCGGCGGCGGTCGCGCTGGCCGAGGCCCGCCGCCGGGAATGGGCGGCGGCCGCCGCGGAGCCCGGGCCGTAACCGCGCGCCGGGGCGGGCCGGGGCTGGCCGGGTTCCCGGGCGCTGGCGGGGCCCCGGGCCATACTGGGGCGGTGGCAGACGGCTTCCTCGATCATCCCCGGCCGCTGGCCTTCGCGCACCGCGGCGGCGCGGGCCACTACCCGGAGAACTCCTGGGCGGCCTTCGAGCACGCCGTGGGGCTCGGCTACGCCTACCTCGAGACCGACGCCCGCGCGACCTCCGACGGGCAGGTCGTGGCCTTCCACGACAAGACCCTGGACCGGGTGACCGACGCCGCGGGCGCGATCGCCGAGCTGCCCTGGGCCCGCGTGGCGCAGGCCCGGATCGCCGGGACCGAGCCCATCCCGCTGCTGGCCGACCTGCTCGCCAGCTGGCCGGACGTCCGCTTCAACATCGACATCAAGGCGCTGCCGGCCGCCCGGCCGGTGGCCGAGGTCATCACGCGGGCGGCGGCCTTCGACCGGGTCTGCCTGACGTCGTTCTCCGGGGCGCGGCTGGCCGCGACCCGGCGGGCGCTGGACCGGCCGGTCTGCCTGGCCACGCCGCCCGGCGAGATCGGGCTCTTCCGGACCGGCATGCCGGCCGCCGCCCTGGGCGCCCGGCTGGCGGCCCGCGGAATCCGGTGCGCCCAGGTGCCCGCCGCGGTGGCCAGCGCCCGGTTTGTCCGGCGGGCGCACGCCGCCGGGCTCCAGGTCCACGTCTGGACCGTCAATGAGCCGGCGGTGATGACCCGGCTGCTGGATCTCGGCGCCGACGGGATCATGACCGACCAGACGGAGGCCCTGCGCGAGGTCCTGATCGCCCGCGGCAGCTGGCATCCCCGGACGCCGGCCTGACGCGCGCGCCTGCCTCGCAGAACGCGGGTAAACCGAGATCTAGCAGCCCAGCGGGGTTGGAACTGCTCCGGGCAGGGAATCTTGTCCGGGTACTCACCGTTGTCAGGTAGGACGGCTGAGCGCCTGAGAGGCAGTGGAATATATGGCCGAACGCGCACTACGCGGCACCCGACTCGGAGCTACCAGCTACGAGAACGACCGCAACACCGACCTGGCACCCCGCCAGGAGGTTGCTTTCGACTGCCCCAAGGGGCACCGGTTCACGGTGCCCTTTTCCGCCGAGGCCGAACTGCCCGCCAACTGGGAGTGCCGGGTCTGCGGCGCGACCGCGTTCACCGTCACCGGTGACACGCCCGCGCCCAAGAAGGCCAAGGCCCCGCGCAGTCACTGGGACATGCTGATGGAGCGGCGCACGCTGGCCGACCTGGAGGAAGTGCTGGCGGAGCGGCTGGCCGTGATCCGCGGCGAGCGCGGCACCGACGCCCCGCCGAGCCGAGCCGCCCACACCGCGCGGCAGCGCAAGAGCGCCTAGTCCCGCCGCAGCGGCCGCACCCCGGCTACCGGTAGTAGCCCCGGCGCAGCCGCTTCGCCACGCCCCACTGCGCCACCCGCCAGAACGCCTCGGCGATGATGGCGTTGCTCATCTTGCTGGCGCCGCGCGTCCGCTCGGTGAACGTGATCGGCACCTCGCGGATCACCATGCCCATGGCGGCGGTCCGGCGCGTCAGGTCCACCTGGAAGCAGTAGCCCTGGGACTCCACCTGGTCCAGGCCGATGGCGCGCAGGGTATCGGCCCGGTAGGCGCGGTACCCGCCGGTGGCGTCGCGGACGGCGATGCCGAGGGCCAGCCGCACGTACAGGTTGCCGCCGCGCGAGATCACCAGCCGCGACCTCGGCCAGTTCCGCAGCTGGCCGCCCGGCACCCAGCGGGAGCCGATCACCAGGTCGGCGTCCGCGAGGGCGGTCAGCATGCCCGGCAGCTGGGCCGGGTCGTGCGAGCCGTCCGCGTCCATCTCGACCAGCGTGCCGTAGCCGCGCTCCAGCGCCCAGCCGAAGCCGGCGATGTAGGCGGCGCCCAGGCCGTTCTTGCCGGGCCGGTGCAGCACCTTCACGTGGTCGTCGCCGGCCGCCAGCTTGTCGGCCAGGTCCCCGGTCCCGTCGGGGCTGTTGTCGTCGACCACGAGGATGTCCGCCGCGGGAACCGCGGCGCGCACCCGGCCCACGATGTCCTCCAGGTTGGCGAGCTCGTTGTAGGTGGGGATGATCACGGCGACGTGGCCGATGGGGCCACGCGGGCTGTCCTTGCGGACGGTGGACGTCACTTTGCCTGCCTCAGGCCTTCGGCAGCCGCCGGCGATAGGTACATGCGTCACCAACGACCGCAACAGCACTCTGGTTCCACTCACGCCTCGCTCCGCGCCCACGGCGCGGAAGAGGGCCCGGGACACCCTTCGGACCGGACTGCGTCCCGTCGGTAACGGGATCTTATCCGTTGTCTACTGGGTACCCGGGCCCGCTCCTGGGTCCAACCACCCCGACGCGTCCGGGCGGCACGCCCCCGCGGCCGGGTGTCTCCGGTGTCGGACTGCGCAGAAACTTACCGCCGATGAGCGCCCTGTCAACCGGTCCGACCAGGAAAGACGGGCCCCCCGCCGGGCCGGGCGCCGGGCCGGGAGCGGGCCTGTCGGGCGTTGTCCCACGGCGATACGATTAAGGCTCCCGTAGCAAGTGAAGGCAGCATGACACGGCGGTCATGGGCGACCGGCTGGAGGGAACACAAATGACAGAAAGCTCGGAGCCGGAATCCGTAGTCTCGGAGAGCCAGATCGCGGTCCACTGGCGCGAGGAGGAGTACTACCAGCCGCCAGCGAGCTTCGTCGAGCAGGCCAACGCCAACGACCCGGCCATCTTCGACCGCTTCAGCGAGGACAAGTTCCCCGAGTGCTTCCGGGAGTACGGTGAGCTGCTGACCTGGGACGAGCCCTGGGAGACGACCCTCGATACGTCCAGCCCGCCATTCTGGAAATGGTTCGCCGGCGGCAAGCTGAACGCCAGCTATAACTGCGTCGACCGGCACGCGGAGTCACGCCCGGACAAGGACGCGATCATCTGGGTCGGCGAGCCGGAGGCCGACGAGCCGGTGCACATCAGCTACGCCGAGCTGCTGGGCCGGGTCAACGAGTTCGCGGCGCTGCTGCGGGACTTCGCGGGGCTGAAGCAGGGCGACCGGGTGACGCTGCACATGCCGATGGTGCCCGAGCTGCCCGTCACGATGCTGGCCTGCGCCCGGCTGGGCGTCATCCACTCGCAGGTGTTCGGCGGCTTCAGCGGCAACGCGTGCGGCACCCGGATCGCCGACTCCGGCAGCCGGGTGCTGATCACCATGGACGGCTACTACCGCAGCGGCGAGCTGATCGACCACAAGGTCAAGGCCGACGAGGCGGTGGCCGAGGCGGACAAGCAGGGCCAGGAGGTCGACAAGGTCCTGGTCTGGCGCCGGCACCCCGGCCAGTACGCGTCGCAGACGCCGATGGCCGAGGGCCGCGACTTCTTCGTGGACGAGCAGCTGGCCGCCTGCCGGGGCCAGGCCGTCGCGCCGGTGTCGCTGCCGGCCGAGGCGCCGCTGTTCCTGATGTACACCAGCGGCACCACCGGGCGGCCCAAGGGCGCCCAGCACAGCACCGGCGGGTACCTGTCCTACGTCGCCGGCACGTCGAAGTACTACCAGGACATCCACCCCGACGACGTGTACTGGTGCATGGCCGACATCGGCTGGATCACCGGCCACTCCTACATCGTCTACGGCCCGCTGGCGCTGGGCACCACCACGGTGATCTACGAGGGCACGCCGAACTACCCGGACGCCGGGCGGCCCTGGCGGATCGCCGAGAAGCTCGGCGTGAACATCTTCCACACCTCGCCCACCGCCATCCGGATGCTGCGCAAGGTCGGGCCGGACGAGCCGGCCAAGTACGACTACCACTTCAAGCACATGACCACGGTCGGCGAGCCGATCGAGCCGCAGGTGTGGCGCTGGTACCACGACTCGGTCGGCAAGGGCGAGGCGGTCATCGTCGACACCTGGTGGCAGACCGAGACCGGCGGCTTCATCGGCTCGACCCTGCCGGCCCTCAACCCGATGAAGCCCGGCAGCTGCGGCCCGGCCGCGCTCGGCATCTACGGCGTCATCTACGACGAGGACGCCGTCGCCATCCCGGCCGGCAGCGGCAAGGCGGGCAACATCTGCATCCGCAACCCGTGGCCCGGCATCATGCAGACCATCTGGGGCCAGCCCGAGCGCTTCGTCGACGTGTATTACCGCAAGTACAACGCCGACCCCGGCAGCAAGGACTGGCATGACTGGCCGTACTTCGCCGGCGACGGCGCCGTCCAGGCGGCCGACGGCTACTACCGGATCCTGGGCCGGGTGGACGACGTCATCAACGTGGCCGGCCACCGCCTAGGCACCAAGGAGCTGGAGTCCGCCGCGCTGACCGTCGGCGAGGTGGCCGAGGCCGCGGCGGTGCCGGTGGTGGATGACATCCGGGGCCGGGCGGTCGAGATGTACATCGCGGTCAAGCCGGGCGTCGACGCGGCCGGGATGGAGGCCAAGGTGACCGGGGCGATCGAGACCGAGATCGGCAAGATCGCCCGGCCGAAGAACGTCTGGATCGTCCCGGACATGCCCAAGACCCGGTCCGGGAAGATCATGCGCCGGGTCATCGCCGCGGTATCCAATTTCACGGACGTGGGAGATGTCACCACCCTGGCCAATCCCGAGGTGGTCGAGGTCATCCGGCGCCAGGTGCAGCACGCCAAGTCGCAGCGCGGCGAGGCGCCCCGCGAGCTGACCGAGGCGGAGCAGGCCGAGATCGCCACCTTCGGCGCCGAGTAGGCCCCCCGGAATAGGCCGCCCGGTCCCGGACCGGGCGGCCTGTTCCCGGTACGGCGCTTAACCGCGGACACCGGCCGGCATGCGAAACGTTCGCCGGGCCGCTGCGGGTATCAGGCCTGCGGGCCGCACTTCTTGCTGTTATCCGCGTCGTCCGGGGGCACGTTCATGATCTCGCAGGGTCGTGGTTGTCCCGGCCGCCATTAGCCTGCGCGATCATGTGAGTGCCCCCGCGGGCGGCGGCGGGCCGCCACGCCTGTGAGGCCGATGTGACTGGCGGGGACAGTGGGGCGGGGCCTGGCCTCGGCGTGGTGCTTTGCCTTGGGTGCTCCCCCCGGGGGAAGCCGTCATCCGGCGGGGACCACGACGGTGCCGGTCGCGGTGACGGCCGTCAGCGGCTCGGGCAGCACCCGGGCGGCGGAGGGGCCACGGCCGGGGTCGGCGCGGCACACGACGCGGGCCTCGAAGGACAGCTCGCGGCTGCGGCGGCCGGCCCGGGTCACCACCGCCGTGACCTCCAGCACGTCGCCGGCCCGGACCGGGGCGCGGAACTGGACATCGGAGTAGGCGGCGAACAGGCCCTCGTCGCCGTCGCCCTGGATGCACACCTCGGTCGCCACGTCGCCGAACAGGCCGAGCACATAGGCGCCGTCCACCAGGCTGCCGCCGTAGTGGGCGTGGCTGTAGGGCACGTAGCGCCGGTGGGTCACCGTCAGCCCGAGCCGCGGGTCCGGCCCGGCGGGGCTCGCGGCCGGGCTCATGCGCTCGTCCCGACCCGGGTCCCGCGGCCGCCGGCCGTCCCGGCGACCGGGCTCTCCCCGGCCGGGCCCGGGTCAGCCGGGGTGCCGGCGGGCGGATCGGGGGGCGGGGCCGGGGTCAGGGCGTAGGCCAGGTAGCTGGCGACCTCCCCCGGGGTGGTGCCCTTGCCGAAGATCTTGTCCACGCCCAGGCTGGCCGCGGCGGCCGGGTCGAACCGGGGGCCGCCGACCACCAGCAGCGGCCGCTCGCCGGCGGCGCCGAAGGCGGCGGCCAGCTCCCGGGCGCCGGCGATGTGGGCGTCCCGCTGGGTCACGACCTGGCTGACCAGGACGGCGTCGGCGCCCTCGGCCTGCGCGCGGCTGACCAGGGCCGGGACCTCGACCTGCGCGCCCAGGTTGACCACGCGGATCTCCCGGTAGTACTCCAGGCCCTTCTCCCCCGCGTGGCCCTTGACGTTGAGGATGGCGTCGATCCCGACGGTGTGCGCGTCGGTGCCGATGCACGCGCCGACCACGACGAGCTTGCGGCCGAGCCCGGACCGGATCCGGAGGTTGACCTCGGCGGAGGACAGCAGCGGGAACTCGCGTTCGGCCACCACGACCTGCGACAGGTCGACCAGGTGGCCGACCCGGCCGTACACGATGAAGAACGTGAAGCCCGTGCCCATCCCCTTGGCGTGCACGACCATGGCCGGGGCCAGGCCCATCTTGGCCGCCAGCTGCAGGGCAGCGCCCTCCGCGCGGGCCCGCTCGGCGGCGCTGCCGAACGGGACCGGCAGGGTGAACGACACCTGCACCCGCCCGTCGCCGGTGGTGTCCCCGTAGGGCCGGATCACGCTGGGCTGCTCGGGACTGGGCTGCTCAAGACTGGGCTGGCCGGGGCTGGAGGGCTCCGTCATGACCGCGCTCCGATCTTGGTCAGCGCCGGGCCGGGCGGCGGGGCGGACGGCGAGCGTTCTGGATCCTCGAGGATTTCGGCGGCCGGGTTGACGTAGCCGGGGGCCTGCTCGATGACGCCGTCCAGGCCGCGGCCGCCGTCGGCCGGGCGGCGGGTGATGCCGAAGGTGCCGTCGGCGATCGCGGTCAGCAGGCCCTCGCCGGTGATGCGGCGCAGCAGGGCGACCGCCTCGGCCAGGACCTCGCCGGCCCGGCGGTCCAGGAAGCCGCCGGGGACGGGGCGGAAGCTCTCGCCGAGCCGGGCGGCGGCGTCGCGCACGTAGCGGACGTTCTCCAGGGCCAGGTCCCGGTCGGCCAGGAACGGGGTGTGGATGCCCTCGGTCATCATGCCGACCAGCAGGATCGACTGGTCGGTCAGGACCCCGGCCAGGTTGAAGAACGCGTCCAGCAGGTAGCCGGCGAACACGTTGCCGGTCATGTGCTTGGTCGGCGGCATGTACTTGAGCGGGGCGCGGGGGAACAGCTCGCGGATGAGCTGGGCGTGGGCGAGCTCGAGGACGAACGAGTCGGGCACCTCGGGGCTGATCTCGAAGGCGTGGCCGAGGCCGAGCTGGCTGTCGGCCAGGCCGGCCTCCTTGCCGAAGAACTCGTTGAGCAGCTGGCTGACCACCACGGTGTGGGCGGCGTCCACGGCGTCGGCGGTGGTCAGGTAGTTGTCCTCGCCGGTGTTGATGATGATCCCGGCCCGGGCGTGGATCTGCCGGGAGAATCGCTGGTCGATGAACGTCCGGCGGGGGTTGATGTCGCGGAAGATGATCCCGTACATGCAGTCGTTCAGCATCATGTCGAGCCGTTCCAGGCCCGCCAGCGCGGCGATCTCGGGCATGCACAGCCCGGACGCGTAGTTGGTCAGCCGGACGTAGCGGCCGAGCTCGCGGGAGACGTCGTCCAGGGCGGCGCGCATCAGGCGGAAGTTCTCCTGCGTCGCGTAGGTGCCGGCGAAGCCCTCCCGGGTGGCGCCCTCGGGCACGTAGTCGAGCAGCGACTGGCCGGTCGACCGGATCACCGCGATGACGTCCGCGCCGGCCCGCGCGGCCGCCTGGGCCTGCGGGATGTCCTCGTAGATGTCGCCGGTGGCCACGATGAGGTAGATCCACGGCATCCGCGGCTGCGACGTCGCGGCGATCAGCTGGTCGCGGGCGGCCCGCTGCGCGTCGATCCGGCCGATCCCGGCGGCCAGCGCGGCGCCGGAGGCCGCCCGGGCGGCGCGGGCGTCGGCGCCGGCCGGGACCCGGAACCGGACCTGGCCGGCCGCTGCGGCCCGGGCCAGCGCGCCCAGGTCGGGGTAGTTCCCGGTCAGCAGGGCGTCCCAGGCGGGCAGCGCGACCCCGTGCTCCAGCCCGGCGGAGGCGGCGACGGCGTCGCACAGCCGGTTCACCCACGGCATGCCGTCGCCGTCGGCGCCGGCCAGGCCGGCCAGCCGCAGCACGGCCCGCTCGACCGAGACGGTGGTGTGGGTCCGGGCCAGGTCCACGATCGGCTGCCCGGCCCGGCGGGCCAGCTCGCGGGCCTCGCGCACGAGGGCCGGGTCGAGGCTGAGCCGGGGCGTGACCTGAGGTGCGTGCTCCATGACTGCTCCTGTTGCTCATCGGCCGCGCGGCTAGTCGATCCGGCGGGTGAACAGGCCCCGCGCGCCCGGCTCGGACCGGATCAGGTCGAGGGCCAGCTCCGCGTGACCGGGAACGTACCCGTTGCCGACCAGCATGGTCACGTCCGCGGCGGCGCCCTCGGCGCCGAGCGCGGCGGCGGAGAAGGACGTGGCCATCGAGAAGAAGATGACGGTGCCGCCCGCCGCGGTGGACAAGATCGCGCCGCCCTCGCAGCCGGGCACGTCGACGCAGACCACGGTGACATCCGCGGGGCCGCCGGCCCGCGCGACGGCGGCCGACACGCCGACCGGGTCCCGGGCGTCGGCGATGACGACCTCGTCGGCCAGCCCGGCCGCGCGCAGCAGCCCGGCCTCGGCCTCGTGCGGGACGACGCCGATGACGCGGCGCGCGCCGGCCCGGCGGGCCGCGGCGGCCGACAGCGACCCGCTCTTCCCGGCGGCGCCGAGCACGGCGACGACGGGGGCGGCCGGGGCGGCGGCGACCACGCGGTGGGTGAGGGCGGGCGCGCCGCAGACGTCGAGGACGGCGAGCGACAGCTCCGCGGGCAGGTCGGCCGGGAGCACGGCCGCGATGGACCGGCCGAACAAGATCGCGTGGCCCGCGCACGGCACCTGCTCGGACCGCCCGTCCCAGCGGGCCAGCCCGTCGGTGATGACCAGCGGGGTCAGGCTGAGCGAGACCAGCGTGGCGACCCGGTCCCCCGGCGCCAGGCCGAGCGGCGAGTCCGGCCCGGCCGCCTCGACGACGCCGGTGAGCATGCCGCCCGAGCCGGTCACCGGGTTCTGCATCTTGCCCCGGCGGGCCACGATGTCCAGCACGGCCGCGCGGACGGCGGCCGGGTCGCCCCCGGCCGCCTCGGTGAGCTGGCGGAACGACGCGGCGTCGAGGTTGAGGCGGCGGACGCCGACCCGGACCTCGTCGGGCCAGATGTCCGGGCTCGGGTCCAGCCGCCGGGCCGCCTGGGGCAGCACCCCGGCGGGCTCCAGCACCCGGTGCAGGCCGAGCGGCGAGCTGACGGCGGGCGAGCGGGCGGCCGCGGGTGCGCGCTGCGGTCGGGTCACTCTGGTCCGTCCCTTCGCTATGGCCACTCCAGGCAGTAGAATCTCTTGAATGCGAGTATACAGACAGTATCTTCTGTCGTAAGGGTCGAGAACTTCGGGCCAATCGCCGCGGAGCGCCGGTCCATACAGCGAGGGGTCGCCATGATCGAGCAGCCGTACAGCTACCGGCACGCGGAACTGGCCGAGCCCGACTGGCGGCGGCTGCCCGGCTGGGCCGACGTCACGCCGGAGCAGTGGGCGTCGGCGCAGTGGCAGCGGGCGCACTGCGTGAAGAGCATCCGCCAGCTCCGCCAGCTCATGGGCAGCGGGCTCGGCGAGCGGTTCTACGCCGACCTGGAGCAGGACCAGGCGCTGCGGGCGACGATGTCCATGCTGGTGCCCCCGCAGATGATCAACACCATGGCCCCGCTGACCGCGGCGGGCGACCCGGGCTTCACGGAGGCGTTCTACGCCGATCCGGTCCGGCGGTACATGATCCCGGTGCTCAGCGACCGCCGGGCCGACTGGCCCTCGCACCCGCTGGCGTCGCGGGACTCCCTGCACGAGGCGGAGATGTGGGCCGTGGAGGGCCTCACCCACCGCTACCCGACCAAGGTGCTGGCCGAGGTGCTGCCCACCTGCCCGCAGTACTGCGGGCACTGCACCCGGATGGACCTGGTCGGCAACCCGACCGCGGTGGTCGACAAGCACAAGTTCGGCCTGTCCCGCGACGACCGGCTGGCCGCGATGATCGCCTACCTGCGCGCGACGCCCGGCGTCCGCGACGTCGTCGTGTCCGGCGGCGACGTGGCCAACCTGCCCTGGCCGCGGCTGGAGGCGTTCGTCGCCGACCTGCTGAGCGTGGACAGCGTCCGCGACATCCGGCTGGCCAGCAAGGCGCTGATGGGGCTGCCGCAGTACTGGCTGGCCGACGAGGTGCGGGCCGGGATGGAGCGGCTGGCCGCCACGGCGGCGCGGCGGGACGTGAGCCTGGCCATCCACACCCACGTGAACTCGGCCCAGTCGGTGACGCCGCTGGTGGCCAGGGCGGCCAAGGCCATGCTGGAGACCGGCATCCGGGACGTGCGCAACCAGGGCGTGCTGCTGCGCGGCACCAACGACAGCGTCACCGAGCTGCTGGACCTGTGCTTCGCGCTGCTCGATGACGCGAAGATCATGCCGTACTACTTCTACATGTGCGACATGATCCCCAACAGCGAGCACTGGCGGCTTTCGCTGGCCGAGGCCCAGCGGCTGCAGCACGGCATCATGGGCTACCTGCCGGGCTTCGCGACGCCCCGGTTCATCTGCGACGTCCCCTACGTCGGCAAGCGGTGGGTGCACCAGTCCGAGCGGTACGACCGCGAGCGGGGCATCTCGTACTGGACGAAGAACTACCGCACCGGCGTGGAGAGCGGCGACGAGCTCGCCCTGGAGCGGCAGTACGAGTACTACGACCCGATCTACCTGCTGCCGGAGGCGGGCCAGGCCTGGTGGCGGGCGCGCGCCGACGCCTCGGTCAGCGCGGTCGGGGCGGTCGGGGCGGTCGGGGCGGTCGG
>Ga0193728_1000676_pt1 | contig 16769 bp, 16 predicted proteins | sample U1c1metaG_FD_143037 | JGI IMG/M metagenome (GOLD analysis project Ga0193728, IMG submission 143037) | Soil microbial communities from a riparian zone of the East river system, Colorado, United States - U1c1 | ecosystem: Environmental > Terrestrial > Soil > Riparian zone | place: USA: East River...
GTTGTTGACGCCCGGGCCCCGCTGGTAGAACGGCCGGCCCCAGTACTGGCTGGACCCGCCTCCGCCGGCCCCGGTCTGCCCGCACCAGAAGAAGCCGCCCTGGTTGTCGTTGGCGGCGCCCGGCGCGGCGTTGCTGCACAGGGCGTCGGTGTTCCACACCGACTCGGTGCCGGCCGGGTAGGCCGGGTGCTGGCTCGCGGCCGGGTTGAAGGACTCGAGCGACGTGCCGCCGACGCTGGTCACGAACGGCTGCGACGGCGGGTCGAGGACGTTGACGATGCTCGTGCCGTCCGAGCGGAGGCAGGAGAAGGCGCCGGTGTCGCCCTCCGCGCCGAAGACGCTCTGGCCCTGCATCGCCATCTGCTCGAAGATCGTGTTCTCGGCCTGCGCGTAGGCCTGGGTGATGTCGTTCTCGCACACCGCCCAGCTGGAGCTGACCGACTCGGCCCGGTCGGCGGCCGCGATCGCGGTCCACTCGTCCAGCTCGGTCTGGCCGGAGAAGTCGTTCGGCGCGTTGTAGACGATCAGGTTCTTCACGTTCTTCGCGATCGCCAGCTGCATCTCGATGTCGGCGTCGACCTCGATGTCGCCCGCGAACCCGTTGAAATTGGCCGGGCAGGTGTCGCCGGCCGGGCACATCGGGGCCAGCGGGCCGCCGTCGACGTTCACGTCGGTCAGCGGCGGGGTGAAGTGCGGCCCGTAGAAGGTCTGCGCCCAGGTGCTGATGTCGGAGTGCTGGTAGGCCGAGAGCTCGAACACGCCGATGGTGACGCCCTTGCCGGTCGTCCTGCCGATGGCGACGGGCGCGCCGTAGATCGAGTTGTCCTGCGCCGGGGTCAGGCCCGAGCAGCCGGGGCCGTCCCCGTAGCCGGCCGGGAACCCGGTGCCGTTGTTCACCTCAGCGAACTGCTGGGCGACGGTCGGGTAGGGCGACTCGCAGGCCGGGGGCACCGGCGCGGCGGCGCCGGCCGCGGCCGGCCGGGCCGCGCCCGGGCGGACGACCTGGCTCTGGTCCCGGATGGTGTTGGTCAGCCCGGTGACGCCCTGCACGAAGCTGGCCACGCTGCTGGGCAGCGAGACCGGGGCGGAGTTCTGGAAGTACGCCGCGCCCTTCTTGGACCGGTAGGTGCTGAACTTGGTGTGGAAGGCCGCGGCCACCTGCGCGCTGGACCCGGTGGCCCGGACCAGGAACGGCGAGGCCGAGGCCGCCACCTTGAGGCCGGCCTTGGTCAGGAAGCTGGCGACGGCCTGGGCCCGGGCCGCCGCCGGCGCGTAGCGGGCGTCGAACTGGCCCGCCGCCAGCCACTGGTGATAGCTGGGACTGCCCTGGGTGTAGATGCCGTGCAGCGCGCTGGCCAGGCCCGCCGGGTCACGGGGCTGGAGCGCGACCTCGATGGCCATGCTCGGGGCGGTGAACGGGCCGGTCTGCGGATCGGTGGTCGCCGGAACGCTGCCGGCCAGGGCCGTGTACCCAGCCGGGGTGGCCGGGGAAGCCGAGGCGGCGACGGACGCGAAGCCGCCCATCGCCGCGGTCATGGCTACTCCCAGGACCGCGACAGCACTGGCGCGGATCGGGCGGTGGTGCCAGGTCATGCTTGCCCTCCTATGTCATAGAACCAGCCTCGGATTCGGGCATAGCCTGATTAGCCCCCGGGGCAAAGTCAAGGGCCTCGTTGGGGGACTCTTCGGTCTTTTGGTGACAAGTCCGATACCGTCCGGGCTCGCTGCACCCACCCTGACCTGGTCACCGGGCACGTTACGTGCGAATGTGGTACCGAGCCCCCGCCCATTGCCAGCATGTGGAGGGTCTGATGGGCAGGGATGTCCCGGCCATTACCGTCAGCCAGCAGGACCGGCGCGCGTACCGTGAGAAGGTCCGCCAGTGCCTCGACGTGTTCGCGCGCATGCTGCGGGAGTCGCGGTTCGAGAACGAGGCCCCCCAGCTCGGGCTCGAGATCGAGCTGGATCTGGTCGACGGCGACGCCCTGCCGTCGATGCGCAACACCGAGGTCCTCGACGCCATCGCCGACCCGAGCTGGGCCACGGAGCTGGGCCAGTTCAACCTCGAGATCAACGTCCCGCCCCGGAAGCTGACCGGCGACGCCTTCTCCCGGCTGGAGGACAGCGTCGTGTCCAGCCTTAGCCACGCCGACAAGCGCGCGCTCGACACCGGCTCCCGGCTGGTGATGGTCGGCATCCTGCCGACGCTGCGGCCCTCGGACGTCACGGCGTCGGCGATGTCGGAGAACCCCCGGTACCGGCTGCTGGACGAGCAGATGTTCGCCGCCCGCGGCGAGGAGATGCAGATCGCGATCGAGGGCCCGGAGCGGCTGCTGGCCCACGTGGACACGATCATGCCCGAGGCGGCGTGCACCAGCGTGCAGTTCCACCTCCAGGTCAGTCCCGAGGCGTTCGGCAGCTACTGGAACGCGGCCCAGGCGGTGGCCGGGGTCCAGGTGGCGCTGGGCGCCAACTCGCCGTTCCTGTTCGGCCGCGAGCTCTGGCGCGAAACCCGGATCCCGCTGTTCGAGCAGGTCACCGACACCCGGCCGGAGGAGCTGAGGGAGCAGGGCGTCCGGCCGCGGGTCTGGTTCGGGGAGCGCTGGATCACGTCGGTCTTCGACCTGTTCGAGGAGAACCTGCGGTACTTCCCGGCGCTGCTGCCGCTGCGCGAGGACGAGGACCCGGTCGCCGCGCTCGACCGCGGGGACGCGCCCCGGCTGGCCGAGCTGACGCTGCACAACGGGACCGTCTACCGGTGGAACCGCCCGGTGTACGCGGTGACTGACGGGCGGCCGCACCTGCGGGTCGAGAACCGCGTGCTGCCGTCGGGCCCGACCGTCGTGGACGTCGTCGCCAATGCGGCGTTCTACTACGGCGTGGTCCGGGCGCTGGCCGAGGCCGAGCGGCCGATCTGGACCCGGATGTCGTTCTCGGCCGCCGCGGAGAACCTGGTCAGCGCGGCCCGGAACGGGATCGACGCGCGGGTCTACTGGCCGGGCATGGGCCAGCTGCCCGTCACCGAGCTGGTGCTGCGGCGGCTGCTCCCGCTGGCCTGGGAGGGCCTGTCCCAGTGGGGCGTCGACCTGTCCGATGCCGAGCGGCTGCTCGGCATCATCGAGCAGCGCTGCCTGACCGGCCGGACCGGCGCGACCTGGCAGTCGCAGACCGTGCACGACCTGAGCGGCCCGGCCGACCGCCGCGGGGCCCTGCAGCGGATGACCCAGGGCTACATCGACCGGATGAGCACCAACGAGCCGGTGCACTGCTGGCCTCCGCTGTAGCGAGGCCGCCTGGCGTCCGAGCCGCATCCGGGCTGACCGGGCCGGGCGGGCCGGCCCGCGACCGCGCCGGTGGTGAGACTATCTGCTCATGACAGGAAATCCGGACCCGGCCAGCGCGGCGCTGCGGCTGGGCGAGGCCCGCGGCCGCTGGGTCCTGCTGGCCATGGTGCTCGGCTCCGGCATGGCCTTCCTCGATTCCACCGTCGTGAACGTCGCCCTGCCGACGATCGGCCGGGACCTGTCGGCCAGCCTCGGCGGCCTGCAGTGGACGGTGAGCGGGTACACGCTGTCGCTGGCCGGGCTCATCCTGCTGGGCGGCTCGCTCGGTGACCGGCTGGGCCGCCGCAAGGTGTTCCTCATCGGGGTGGTCTGGTTCGCGCTGGCCTCGGCCCTGTGCGGGCTCGCCCCCAGCATCGGGGTGCTGATCGGCGCGCGGGTGCTGCAGGGCGTGGGGGGAGCGCTGCTCACGCCGGGCTCGCTGGCCATCATCCAGGCGTCCTTCGTCCCCGAGGACCGGTCCCGCGCCGTCGGCGCCTGGTCGGGCCTGGGCGGCGTGGCCGGGGCCATCGGGCCGCTGCTGGGCGGGTGGCTGGTCCAGGCGGGCGGCTGGCGCTGGGTTTTCTTCCTGAACCTGCCGCTGGCGGTGGCGGGGGTGGCCGTGACGATCCGGCACGTGCCCGAGACCCGGGACCCCATGGCGTCCGGCAAGTTCGACATCGGCGGCTCGGCCCTGGCCGCCCTGGCCCTGGCCGGGATCACCTACGCGCTGATCGAGGCGCCCGCCCAGAGCGGCGACCGGCTGCTCCTGGCGGCAACCGCGGTCATCGGCGTGGCCGCGGCCGTGGCCTTCGTCCTGCTCGAGCGGCACCGGACCCGGCACCCGGGCGGGACGCCGGCCATGCTGCCGCTCGACGTGTTCGGCTCCCGTGAGTTCAGCGCGGTCAACATCGTCACGTTCCTGGTCTACGCCGGGCTCGGCGGCGTGTTCTTCCTGCTTGTCCTGCAGGTCCAGGTGGTGGCGGGCTACTCGCCGGTCGTGGCGGGCCTGGCCCTGCTGCCGATCACCCTGGTCATGCTGGCCTTCTCGGCCCGGTCGGGCGCGCTGGCCCAGCGCATCGGGCCGCGCTGGCCGATGACGGCCGGAACGCTCATCAGCGCCGTGGGCCTGCTGCTGATGCTGCGGATCGGCGCGCACGCCTCCTACCTGACCGACGTCCTGCCCGCGGTGACCGTCTTCGCGGTCGGCCTCACGCTGACCGTCGCGCCGCTGACCGCGACGGTGCTGGCCAGCGCGAGCGTGCGGCATGCCGGCGTGGCCAGCGGCGTGAACAATGCGGTGGCCAGAGCCGCGGGGCTGCTGGCCGTGGCCGGGCTCCCGGCGCTGGCCGGCCTCGGCGAAGCCAGCTATCACTCGGCGCCCCAGTTCAATACGGGATTTGACAAGGCCATGATCATCAGCGCCGGCCTGCTGGCCGCGGGGTCGGTGGTGTCGGCGCTCACCATCAGCAGCGACGTGCTCAACCCGCCGGGGGAGGAGGCCGCCGCCGCGCCGCAGTGCCGGGTCAACTGCGCGGTGGGCGCGCCGCCGCTGGAGCCGGCCAAGCCGGCCGGCGGCTAGCTGCCGGGGCGCTCCTTGACTTCTATCTCGACGTCGGAGCGGAGCTGCCCGGCCTCGGCGTAGAGCTGGTAGGCCTCCAGGTCGGCCTTGGTCAGCGGCGGCGGCTGCACGCTGCGCGGCCATAGCCGGCGCGTCCGGACGACGTTCAGCTCGACCAGGTACAGCGTCAGCTGGGCCTGCAGGTAGAACCAGGCGAGCAGGCCGAGCACGACCGCGAACGCCCCGTAGGCCGAGTTGCTGGCCAGCTGATGGCCGATGAAGTAGCCGCCGACCAGCTGCAGGATCTGCCAGGCGACCGCGGCCAGGATCGCGCTGAGCCGCAGGTCGCGGAACGGGACCTCCTTCGCCGTGGCCAGCCGGAAGCCCGCCCAGAACAGGCCGATGTTGAGCACCAGCGACACGGCGATGGCCGCGATGCGGGCGAACGCCCCGCCGATGTGGCCGGTACCGCCGGCCACGCTGGACAGCACGATGGTGGCGATGATGCCGGGGCCGATCACGGCGATCAGGCCGAGGCTGCGCAGGATCGCCCACGGGAAGCCGGGGCGCCGGGACATCGGGACCTCCCAGACGGAGTTCAGCGCGTTCTGCATGGCATTGGCCACCCCGCGCGCGCCAAGGAACGTCAGGATCAGGCCGATGACCAGCGCCAGCCCGGTCTTGTGCAGGCCGTGCACGCTGGTGGTGAGCTGCGGGCCGATGACCGGGTACTGGGAGAGCGCCGAGTTCAGGACCTGGTTCCGCAGCGAGGCATCATTGCGCAGGACGATGTCGAGCACCGTCACGAGCACCAGGAGCAGCGGGAAGATCGAGGCGAACGCGTAATAGGCGATCAGCGCGGCCAGGTTTCCCGCCTGGTCGTCGCTGAACTTCTTCCAGGTCGCCACCGGCACCGCCAGCCAGGCGCGTGCCTGCTGTGCCCGGTCTGCGGCCTGTATCAGCCTCTTTACCTTGTCCATGACCAGCCTCTATTACCCCCGGCTGCCGTTCTCACGCATGATCATCGGCCCGGCGCCGGCCGCCCGGCCGCGCGGCAGGCCGGCCCGGCGGGGGAGGATAATGAGGGCAGGCGCCGGCGGTGCGCAGCCGGTGGTCTCTTTAAAGGGGTGAGTGCCGGTGAGCCAGGACGGCACGGTCGTGGGGCGCATCGGCGTCCTCACGATCGCCACCCGCGGCCCGGCCGGGCCCGGCGAGGTGCTGGTTTCCGTCCGCGGCGGCTCGGAATGCTACATCGCGTGGTCTCCGGAGCCGCTGCCCCGCGGCAGCACCGTGCTGGTCATTGAGACGCGCGGGACCCGGGCGGTCGACGTGAGTGCCTGGAGCGACCCGGTCGGCGACTTTCCCGGCCGGTGATTTCCCGGTGGCCGGCTTTCCGCGTGGCGGCGGCGAGGAGTATGAAGGTTAATTGACGGCGATTCTGGCATATCGGCCGGAACATCCTGGCCCGCTCGCCGGGTCCTGAGTGGAGATGAAAGATGTTCGGATATCGCGTACCGCGCCCTGACGAGGCAATGCTGGTCTCGGGAGGGAAGTTCGGCCGCAACGGGGCGCCGTTCAAGGTCGTCACCGGGCATGGCTCATTCGTCACGCCTTTCATCCGGAAGGTCAACTTCCTGACGCTGTCCATGACCGAGGCCGAGGTCTCCGAGACCTGCGTGACCCGGCAGGGAATCTCGCTCAACGTCCGCGCGGTCATCGCCTTCAAGGTCGGCAACGACGAGGAGAGCATCGTCAACGCCGGCCAGCGGTTCCTGTCCGACCAGGACCAGATGTCGACGCTGACCGGGCGGATCTTCGCCGGGCACCTGCGCTCGATCATCGGCTCGATGACCGTCGAGGAGATCGTCACCGAACGGCAGAAGCTGGCCACCGAGGTGCTGGACGGCTCCAAGACCGAGATGGCCAAGATCGGCCTGACCGTGGACTCGCTGCAGATCCAGTCGATCGACGACAACAACATCGGCTATATCGACGCGATGGCGGCCCCGCACAACGCCGCCATCCAGCGGCAGGCCCAGATCGCGCAGGCCCAGGCCAACCAGGCCTCGGCCGAGGCGCAGCAGCAGTCGCAGCGGGCGCAGGCGGAGTACGCCCGGCAGACCTCGATCGTCCAGGCCCAGTACAAGGCCGAGGTGGACAAGGCGCAGTCCGAGGCCGCGCAGGCCGGCCCGCTGGCCCAGGCCCAGGCCACCATGGCCGTGCTCTCCGCCCAGGCCGAGCTGGCCCAGCGCCAGTCCGAGCTGCGGCAGCGCCAGCTGGTCGCCGAGGTGATCCGGCCCGCCGAGGCCGAGGCCGAGAAGGTCCGCATCCTGGCCCTGGCCGACGCCAAGCGGGTCACCATGCAGGCCGAGGCGGCCGCCTCGCACAACCGGGTCGCGCTGGACCGGATGCTGATCGAGCAGCTGCCGCAGATCGTCCGGGAGGCGGCCGCCGGGCTGGCCGGGGCCAACGTCAGCGTCCTCAACGGCGCCGAGGGGCTCAGCGAGATCGCCGCCGGCCTGGTGGCGCAGGGCCTGACCATCCTGGATTCGGTCAAGAAGGGCATGGCCGGGGCGACGGATGCCCCGCCGGAGGAGGACAAGCCGGAGGAGGACAAGCCGGAGGAGGCGGCCCCGGCGGCGCTGCCGTCTGCCGCTGACCGGGGCGGCCGCGGCGGCGCGGGCGGCGGCCGGTCCTACCGGGTCTAGTTCGGCCGGGAATTCCCGGACTATCTGGATAACGGGATTAGCCAATTCCGTCGTTTTACGGGGATGCCGGATTACTGCATAGCTGGGCTGGTTTAGTCCGCGGGGCCATTAGGCCCCGCGGACTAGCCATTATGGAGAAGTTCAGTTACCTCATGTACCAGCCGAACTACGCGTGGTAGCGTTCAGCTACTGACTGGCAGGGCGGGATAACAGAGAGCAAACCTAGCCAGCATATGTCGCAGTATCGTCGCCAGCCGTTACCGCAATGGCTTGACCGCCCAAGCCACCGGAAAGGCAGTCGGCCTGGCGAATCAGAACAGGAAGGAATCCCCAATGCGGAATCGCATTGCGAGGGCAGCCTCTGTGCTCGCGGCTGGGGTCGCCGTCTCCTCGGTGATCGGTCTCTCTGCGGCGACTATGGCTAGTGCCAGCACCGCCCAGCCCGCCGCGCGGCCCAACGCCACCCCGGCGTGTGGCTTCATCTGCTTCAACCTCTCGAGCCTCACGCTCGGCCCGCGGACCATCCAGAACGCCTACGTTCCCGGTAACACCGGCACCGGCGGCAAGGTCGGGCAGAAGGTGAACCTGCACTTCGCCTCGAACACGCAGGTCAACGCTGACTTCACCGGGGCCCAGGTCGGCACCCTGCTGAACTTCTGCCCGAACTTCGGCGGCTCCGGCCTGTCGCAGACCTCGTACGTCTGCATCAACTACCCGTCCAACTACCCGGTGTTCGAGTCGAACTGGTCGCCGTTCGGCAACCAGAGCGGCCTGTGCGTCGGCGCTAAGCTGCCGGTCACCAGCGGCGAGAACGTCACGCTGCAGAACTGCGGGACCAACGCCACCACCATCTGGGTCGGCGACATCGCCAACACCCGGATCCGGTTCGGCCGGGTCTACTTCCCGTGGGTGAACGGCGCCAGCACCACCTTCAGCCACCAGCTCACGCTGACCGTTGACCCCGGCACCACCAAGCCGATCAACCAGCTCAAGCTGAAGACGCTGAACAAGATCGGCCTCGCGATCCCGGACACCCAGCTGTTCACGTTCACCTTCGGCCCGGTGGCTTGATCCAGGCCCGGTAGCGCAGGACTAAAGATGCTCCCCCGCCTCCGGGCGGGGGAGCATCTTTGGCTTGAGGCGCGGATTCTGGTTGGCTGGGCCGATGAAGCCATCGGAGCTGCGCACGCTGACGCAGGTCCGGGCGGACCTGGCCCGGCTCATCCGGTACGACGATGAGTCGGTGGTGGCTGATCAGTGGGGGCGGCAGCGTTACGAATCCGGGGCGTTCGCCGGCCTGTCGGCCGCCCGGGCAGCGGCGGTCCGGACGGCCTGGCATGAGGCCGGGCACGCCGTCGCCGCGCTGGCCGTCGCCGCGCGGTTCAGCTCGGCCAGCATCCACTACGGCGCCGCGGGCGCCGCGGCCGGGGGCTCTACGGCCGGCCGGCGCGGCGCTCGCGGGAGCGCCGGCCGCGTGCACGGGGTCACCGGGGCCGGCGCCGAGTCCTTCGTGGTCGACGCGGCCGGCCAGATCGCCGAGCGGCTGATGGACTGGACCATGCTGGACACCGACGCGGCCCTGCGCCAGTGGCTGCCCACCTGGCGCAGCGACGGCGGGGATGCCCGCCGATTCCGCCAGGCCCTCGCCGCCGGGCCGGGCCGCGAGGGCTGTGACGAGGTGACCGCGTGGCGGCACAGCGAGGCCGTGCTCGCCCCGCGTCGCATGCAGGTCCGCGAGGTGGCCCGGGCACTGCTCGTGGCCCCGCGGCACCTTCCGTACGCCGTCGTGGCGGCCATCGCGCGGGCCTGACGCACGCGATTCTCGGATAAAAGCACTGCCCTTCCCCAGGCCGGGCCAGCTGCCTATTCTTGTGCTGCAGCGCGCCCTGCAGGGCGGGCAGGCCGACGGAATGGGGAGGGCATTGGCCGCGAGCTTCGGCATCGCCGATTTCGTGCATCCGCTTGACCGATCAGCCCGGCAGCAGCTTGAGGTGATCCCGCTGCTGCAGCCGACCGTGAAGAAATACCTGAGGGCGGCCGCCGAGCGGAAGCCCCGGCAGGCGCTGCTATCGGGCGCCCTGCGGCTCGGTCCCCGGCAGCTGCCCGATATCTTCCGGATGCTCCCGCCGATCTGCGCCGCGTTCGGTATCGGCGAACCCGAGCTCTATCTCATGCGCGGCGATGCCAATGCGCGGACCGTCGGGCACGACCGCACGGCCATCGTTATCTACAACCGCCTGCTGGAGGACCTGGCCGACGATGAGGTCGAGGCCGTGCTTGCCCACGAGTGCGGCCACATAGCAGCCGGGCATGTCCTGTACCGGCAGATGGCCCAGGCGCTGATCCGGGCCGCGGCGCCGAGCGGGGCCGGGCGGTCCCTGCTCACCGAGGTCCCCGGCCTGGCCTCGGCGCAGATCCAGGCGGCCCTGTTCAACTGGTACCGCAAGAGCGAGCTGACCGCCGACCGGGCCGCCGTGGCCTACCTGGGCGAGGCCGACCCCATGCAGCGCGCGCTGTTCCGCGTCATGGGGGTGCCCAAGTGGCTGCCGGGGGAGGTCAGCTACGGCGCGTACCTCGAGCAGATCGCGGAGCTGGACCAGATCTCGGAGGCCGGCCGCTGGGACCGCGGGCTGGCCCCCGACCTGGAGAACGGATCAGGCCACCCGCTCGCCGCCATCCGCATCCGCGAGCTCACCAGCTGGGTCGACTCAGACGCCTTCCGCCAGCTCACGCCGACCGCGGCCGGGCGCGCACGCCCGCGGTCCCGGCAGCCTGTCGCGGACATCGTGAGCGACCAGCGGCGCTGAGCCGGCCCGCCGCTTGGCCGTGGTTGCTGAGGCGCCCGGGGCAGTGCCGTGGCGGGCGGCGCTGGCGGCGAGCGGGCGGGCGGCTCCCTTGATCGCGACCATTTACCTGCCAGGAACCCGGAGGAAACGGTCGCGATCATGGACATCGGCCCGGCGGGCGCGTTCAGGAGCGTGATAAGGGCCGCCGTACGGCCGTGTGCCGGCGGGGCCGGGCCGGGCTCCCGCCCCCGGGGTCCCGCGAGCAGCCCGACGCACCGCCGCACGTGCGGAAAACGAGGCTAGCCGCCGTCCGGGACGCCGCGCGGTCGGTGGCCGGCCGACCAGGTGCGCACAGGTTCCACGACTTCCTGATCTGCAACGGGCCGTACCGGCCCTACATTGTTCCGCTGGGGCTGCGCAGCCTGTGGGCCAAGATCGTGCTGTCGCGATGATCCGGGCCATGCCTAGATAGCCAGGACGGTCGTCAGCTCGCCCACTTCTGGCAGGCAGTCGTCAGCGCCGTCTGGGCCGAGGTGACCTTCGCGGTGCTGAGGGACTTCACGCCGGACTCGTGGCCCGACAGCACAGTGCTGAGGGTCATCATGTCGCTGGCCAGGGTGTTGTCGACTCCGGCCTGGCTGGCCTGAGCCTCAAGCAGCGAGAGGTAGGCCGTAGCCTGCGCCTTCGTCGTGAAGCTGGCGGACGTGACCTTCTGGCACGTCGCCTTGTTGACCGCGGCGGCCTGCTGAGCGGCCGTCGGCTTGGAGCTCGAACTCGAGCCCGATGTCGAGGATGTGGAGGAGGAGGATGAGGCGCCGCAAGCGACAGCGCCAAACAGGACCAAGGCAGCCATGAACGGCATATAGAGACGCATGACGGCACCATAGAGGGTTGGAAGCGGCCATGCGGGGGAGATCGTGGAGTTTGGTCTCGGATCGGGACAATGCATCTGGCGTTCGGGATCAGTTCAGGCTCGGCCATGCCAAGCGGGCCGCTCGGCCTGCACAAGGTACTCCGCGAGACCGCTACAATACACCGCCGATAACGGGTTGAGACCTACGCCACAATGCGGGCCGTTCGGGGCGCCGTCCTGCTCACGGGCCAATGCCGGGTACCTGCTGGCGGCCCGCTATGCTCAAATCCCGGCACAAGTTCAGTGCCTTCACTCTCGTATCACTGATAACGCGCCTTGCGATGCCCTAAGCAATCCCGGCCAGGCTGATAGGTTCTTAATGGCGCGGTATTCCGCGCACGTTCATGCAGATTGCCACGGCAATGACGGAGGGTGGCACCGGCACCGGCAGAATGCTCTACCTGGGACCGGCGACCCAGGGAGCTCGGCTGGGCACCTGGCCGGTCGGATCGCCCGAGGATCGCCCGGAGCGCTGAGCCGAGCAAGCCGGGATCAGCGCTGGCAGGCTCCGGACCATGCCCTGGGCGCCGAGGCCAGATAACCGGCCCGGATAACCGGCCCCCAAACCGTATCCGGGTGAATAGTCCATATTTCCGCCAATAAGGTTCGGAGTGACTGAGCGGCCTGATCACCGTCCCCGGTCCCACCCCGCCCGGCTGCCGTCACCTGTCCCCGCTCGCCCATCAAGGCCCAGGCGTTGACCTACCTGCCCCAGGCAGTCGCCAGGTTCTCCGCTCCCCGCGGGCCGGTGGCACCCGCCGCTCGGGCCAGCCGCCGCCGATGACAATAGGACCGGTATTAATGGCGCGATGGTCCGGCAAATAAGCGCTTTCGGCCGCGCCCGGGCCGGGCGAGCGGCCGACCGGCCCGGCGTTCCTGCCACGGCCGCACAGTTATCCCGCGGCCTTCCTGATCGGTCTCTCCAGGTCTGGGTAAGTCACGATCCCGATAACCCCCGCGGCGATGCGGCCATCGCGGGATATGACCAGGGTGCTCGGAAACTCAGCAATCGGGATAATCTTGTGAAAATTGAGAACGATTGCGTCTCCCGGATCGCCCACACTCGGATAGCTGATGCGGAAGCGACGCATGAAAGCCAGGGCGCTGGCCTGGTTGTCGGCTACGTCGACGCCCACGAACCGGACGCCGGCCGCCGTGAACCTGCTGTCCGCCGCAGCCAAGCCGGGAGCCTCCGCGCGGCAGGCCGGACACCAGGAGCCCGAGAAATTCAGGACGACGACGTGCCCGGCGCACAACCTAGCGGGACTCGGCGGCCAGATCGATCAGCTCCGCGTACCACCCGGACCCGGCGCTCAGCAGGCGCTGCGCCTCGGCCGGGTCGACGGCGCGGACCTCGACGACCTGCTCACCGTCGGGCGGGCAGGTGGGCGCGGAGTCGATCACGACGTCGGCCGTGCACCAGAGCCAGGCCTTCACCGGGTGCGGCTGCCACGGCCGGTAGGGGACGGGCCGGTCGCTGACGCACCGGTGCGCGCCGACCCACCGCAGCGGCCCGGCCAGCCGGGCGCCGGCCTCCTCGCGGAGCTCCCGGGCGACGCAGTCATCGATGGACTCGCGTGCCTCGCGGGTTCCGCCGGGCAGGAACCAGCGCCCCCGCTCAGCCCGGCACACCACGATCCGCTCGCCAGTGAAGCCGATCACGTGAATGTTCGTCACCAGCTCGTCGGCTGGGGGTTCCGCGGCGAAGGCCGCGTCCATTCCGCCCCATTCCCAGCGCTGCGGGGCATACAGCAGCGGAAACCGCTCCCGCGGCGAAACTCGGCGCACCCGGAACAGAGTAGCTCGGGGACGCCGGACTGCTTCCTAGACTGGTGGTTATGACCCCGAGCGACCCATCCGGCGAGCTAAGCCCGACCCCGCGCTACCGGCAGATCCTCGCCGGGGCGGATGGCCTGGCCAGGGCACAGCGGCGCACCCCAGCCCGGGACCCGGCCTGGCAGGATGGAGCCATGGCAGACGAGCGGATTGAGGTCCAGCGGACCATCACGGCTGACCCGCAGCTTATTTTCCAGGTGCTTTGCGACCCACGCGGGCACGTGGCCATCGACAGTTCCGGGATGCTCATGTCCGCCGAGGGCGACCCGGTGAGCGGCGTGGGCGACACGTTCGTCGTGCACATGGACCGCGAGGCGCTGAACGACTACCCGCTGGGCCACTACGACATGACCATCACGATCACCGCGTTCGAGCCGGGACGCGAGATCGCGTGGACGGTGGCCGGCACGGCCAGGCCGTCCATCGGCCATGTCTACGGCTACCGGCTCGAGCCCGACGCCTCGGGCGGCACGCTCGTCACCTCGTACTACGACTGGTCCGGCATCGACGCGTCCTGGCGGGAGCGCGGGGTGTTCCCGGTGATCTCAGCGGGCGCGCTCCGGGCCACCCTCGGCATCCTGGCCCGCACAGTCGCCCCGGGCTGACGCAGCTCCCGGAGCGAGCGCTACCGCATAACCAGGCAGAACGAGTGCCCGGCCGGATCGCGGTAGACCCGCCAGGGAATCGGCTCCGTGGTGTTACTGGCCTGGTCGTGCATAGGCACCGGCTGACCGTCCGGAGCGGTCACCGAAATCGCGGAGACGCTCATGACGGGAGACCGCCGATGGGTGACGCTGTAGGACAACGGCTCGACGGAGCCACCCGTGGTGGTCCCGGTCAGCTCGTAGAAATCCGAGCGCCCGGCCGACAGAAATTCCCGGAACTGACCCGGGACGTGCCGCGCGCTCCCTGATCCGAGGGAGGCGGCCTGCACCGCGGCGACCGTGCCGAATCCGGCTAACGCGCACACCCCGATCAGCAGGACCCCGACGTAGAGGCGCTTTCGTGCCATATATGCCTCGATCCACCCGATTCCTAGCCAGCCTACGCGGGCCGGGAACGGCCTGCGCTGCTAGCCGCGACGGCAGCGGACGGCAAGGATGTCGGGTACCGGGTGGCCCGCCTCTATCACCAGCTCGATGGTGAGCCCGGCAGCAGTCAAGGCGTTCAGCAGGTCACTAACGGGAAGGTGGGTCGCGCCGACCCGGGCCCGGACGCCATGGGGCGCCCAGGCGTCAAAGCGGCGCTCCCGTTGCCAGTAACCGGGCGTGATCAGGACGCGGCTTGGCTCGGATCGGTCAGCGAAGGCGCCGGTGTAGCAGGGGTGAACGCCGACATGCGCGAAGATCCCGCCCGGCCGCAGGGCCGGGCTGAGCGCCCGGCAGGTGGCCGCGTAGTCGTCGATGTCGGTGTGGCACATGACGGCGGATATCGCCGCCAGCGTGCCCCGCTTAAGGGGCGGCCTGCCCGCATCGGCCAGCACCACCGGCAGCCGGGTCCGGGCGTACCGGAGCTGGGCGCCGGACAGGTCCAGGCCCACGGGCGTCCAGCCGAGGACTCTGAGCACTGGGGCGAAGATCCCGGTGCCGCAGGCCAGGTCGAGCACCGGACCGGTGCCAGGCCCGAGGATCTCCGTCAGCGCACCGCTCGCTCGCTTGGTGAATCCCCGGGCATCTTCATTCACGTACCTCTCATACCAGCCGGCCCATTCGTCGTACCGAGCGGCCGGCCCGCTAGAAGCTGCCATATTGGCACGTTATCCGACGTGGCTTTCCCTGGCTGCTGGCCTAGCTGCGCTCTTGGTGAAACATATGCCAGCTGCCGCAATTCACGTCCTGTCGTGGGTGACAGCAACGCCCCGGACTACTTGACGATTCGGATAACTCGTTCCATGCCGAGCCGGGTGTGCTCGCGGCCGTCCTGAGTTTCCATGAAGCAGGCCAGCACCCAGTAGCCGGGCCGATTGTGGATGACCTGCTGCTGGTACTGGCCGTGGGTCATGATCCCGTAGAAGGAGTAGGCCCCGGTGGCCAGGCGCTGCGCCTGCCGGACCTGGCCGGCCTTCAGCAGCCGCGCGATCTGCCGTGCACCTGCCGCATCGCGTCCGCGGACCGCGACCATCATGTGCACCAGGAAACCGTGATTGGCGAAGCGCACCAGTTCGCTGTCGTGGAGGCTGGCGGGCCCGCGGAAGCCGAACTCGATCGCGGACACCGTGGCCTGCGGCTTAGGCAAGCTGGCCGGAGCGTCGCCTTCGCGATCGTGAATGTGGTCAGCGGCGGGGTCTTGGCCCGGCTGACCAGGTCGACCGCGACATACTGACCAGGCTTCAGGTTGGCCTGCGCCGCGGAGATCCCCTTGTTCGCCTGCTCCGCTCGCTGCCGGTGTTTGCCGGGGTCATACATGACTTCCATGCCGATGAAGTGCCGGGCGACCCCGCAGAGTTGTTCGCCTGCTGGCTCCGCGACGCGGTCCAGGAGGGACTACCTGAGCCGCACGCGATGACGCTGTCCACCAGCGACCTGACCGGCGCGCCGGATGCCCGCACGCTGATCCTGAAAGATCTCGACGAGCAGGGCTGGTGGTTCGCTACCAGCGCCGCCAGCATCAAAGGCAGCCAGCTGGCCACTCATCCTGTCGCGGCGCTCACGTTCTACTGGCCGCAGGTCGCACGCCAGGTAAGGGTGCGCGGCCATGTAGTGACCGGCTCGGCCGAGCGGAGCGCGGCGGACTTCCGGTCCCGTGGCACCGGCGCCAGGGCTGTTGCGCTGGCGAGCCGGGAAAGCCAGCCGCTGGACAACCGGTCAGCTTGCGCGCGGGCCGTCGCGGACGCCGAGCGGCAGCTCGCGGCCGACCCCGATCTGGCCGCGCCTTCCTGGCAGGTCTACGCCGTCGTCGCGCACACCGTCGAGTTCTGGCAGGCCGACAAAGACCGCCAGCACGTCCGCGTCCAGTACCGCCACGGCGAAGACGGCTGGACACGCACCCTGCTCTGGCCGTAACGCGGGATGACTCTGGCGGTGGAGCGTGCCGACGCCCGCTCATGGCGCGATGACCAGCTGGAGCCGCGCGCGCTGGATACAACCGGACGGGTCGCCTCTCGATCCGTGGCTGGCCTGGACCGGCATGCCGTTCCCAGCAACAGGCGAATACGTCATCCCGGAGGGACTGAGCACGCTCCATGTCGACCGGGAGGCCCGATTCCGGCACCTACACAGAGCCGAATGTCTGGGGTCCAGCACCGCTAGTGCGGTGCCCACGTACATTCGCCGGGTCGGATCGCCGGAATTTCTACGGGGAGGACTACGAGAGTTCCCGCAAGAACATCGCTCTCCGCTAGCAGATGGTCAACGGGGCCAGCCGGCACGCTGGCCAGCGGCGGCACTCGCCCGGAGATCTGGCGCAAGCGACCGGACGTGCCCCCTGGGACAGGTCCTGGACTGCAAGGCGACCGATCAGGAATCGAGAAGCCCGGTCACCGAGCCGCAGCTAGAGTGACGCATGAGCGGCTCTTCCAAGAGGGAACCGTGCCCCATACCGGCAGTAAACTACTAAGAGGAAGTGGTAGATGTGAAAACGATGACCTGCAAGCAAATGGGTGGACCATGTGATGCACCATTCCATGGTAATAAGGCTGACGAGGTT
>Ga0193728_1000677_pt1 | contig 16769 bp, 17 predicted proteins | sample U1c1metaG_FD_143037 | JGI IMG/M metagenome (GOLD analysis project Ga0193728, IMG submission 143037) | Soil microbial communities from a riparian zone of the East river system, Colorado, United States - U1c1 | ecosystem: Environmental > Terrestrial > Soil > Riparian zone | place: USA: East River...
GAGAAGGCGAAGATCGAGCTGTCCTCGACGATGACGACGCAGATCAACCTGCCGTTCATCACCGCGACGCAGGACGGCCCCAAGCATCTCGACCTTCAGCTCACGCGCGCGAAGCTCGAGGAGATCACGGCAGACCTGCTCGAGCGCACCGTCGGCCCGACGAAGCAGGCGCTCGAGGACGCCGGCCTCGACGCGTCGAAGATCGACCACGTCGTGCTCGTCGGCGGCATGACCCGCATGCCTGCAGTGCAGGACAAGGTCAAGCAGATCGTCGGCAAGGACCCGCACAAGGGCGTCAACCCGGATGAGGTCGTCGCCGTCGGCGCCGCGCTCCAGGCCGGTGTGCTCAAGGGCGAGGTCAAGGACATCCTCCTGCTCGACGTCACGCCCCTGTCGCTCGGCATCGAGACCAAGGGCGGCGTCATGACGAAGCTCATCGAGCGCAACACGACGATTCCGACCAAGAAGTCGGAGACGTTCACGACCGCGGAGGACAACCAGCCGTCGGTCGAGGTGCACGTGCTCCAGGGTGAGTCGGAGATGGCGACGTACAACAAGACGCTCGGCAAGTTCCAGCTCGTCGGCATTCCGCCGGCGCCGCGGGGCATGCCGCAGGTCGAGGTCACCTTCGACATCGACGCGAACGGGATCATCAACGTCTCGGCGAAGGATCAGGGAACGGGCAACACGCAGCAGATCCAGATCCAGGGCGGCTCCGGTCTCTCGGAGACCGAGGTGCAGGACATGATCCGCAACGCCGAGGCGCACGCCGACGAGGCGCGCACGCTGCGTGAGAAGGTCGACGCGAAGAACATCGCCGAAACGCTCGCGTATCAGACCGAGCGCTCGCTCAAGGAGCATCGCGACAAGCTCGACGAGTCCGAGGCCTCGACGATCGAGGGCCGGATCATGGAGCTGCGCCAGGCGCTCGAGGGCGACGACGTCGCCGACATCCGCGCGAAGACGGAGGCGCTGCAGGAGGCGTCGCACTCACTCGCCGAGGCGGTCTACGCCCAGGCGACTGCGCAGGCGCAGGCATCCGCAAGCGGCGGCGGCAACGGCGCCACCACTCCTGACGACGAGGTCGTCGAGGAGGGCGAGTACGAGGTCGTGGACGAGGAGGCGAAGACGTCGTAATGACGGACGAGACCCACGTCCATCAGGAAACGGTGCAAGGAGACCAGAGCGAAGATGTGCTTGGCGCTCTGGTCTCCGAGCGCGACGAGGCGATCGACCGCTGGAAGCGGACGGCCGCGGACTTCGACAACTTCCGCAAGCGCGCCACGCGCGAGCGGGAGGAGTACGTCACGCTCGCGAACGAGCGGCTCGTAAAGGAGCTGCTGCCGATCCTCGACGACCTAGAGCGTGCGCTCGTCGCGGCGACCGAGCATCAGGAGGCGGCGCTCGAAGACGGCGTGCGTCTCGTGCATCAGTCGCTCGAAGGCCTGCTCGCGCGTCAGGGCCTGAAGGAGATCGACGCAGCGGGCAAGTTCGACCCTCACGTCCACGAGGCGCTGCTCTCGCAGCCGTCCGAGGCGGAGGAGGGCTCGGTCATCGACGTCGTGCAGAAGGGCTACAAGCTCGGCGACCGCGTCGTGCGGCCCGCGCGCGTCGTCGTTGCGGCGCCACTCGGCGGGAGTGATGGCTAAGACCCTCTACGACACGCTCGGCGTCGCGAAGAACGCGTCGCAGGACGAGATCAAGAAGGCGTACCGCAAGCTCGCGCGCCAGTACCACCCGGACAAGAACCAGGGTGACAAGGAGGCCGAGGAGCGCTTCAAGGAAGTGCAGACGGCCTACGACGCCCTCTCCGATCCGGAGAAGCGCAAGCAGTACGACCGTGGAGGCTCGCAAAACGGGCGGCCCGGTGCGGGCGCCGGGGGCGTAGCGTACGACTTCGGCGGCGCGAACTTCGATATCGGCGATCTCGGCGACATCTTCGGCGGGATCTTCGGCGGCGGCGCACGCGGTGGGACGCGCGCCCAGCAGCAGCGACGTCAGCCGGTGCGCGGCAACGACGTCGAGGCACTCGTCCATCTGTCGTTCGAGGATGCGCTCAAGGGCGCAGAGGCGAAGATCCCGGTCGAGCTGACCGTTGCTTGCCGCGAGTGCGGCGGTACCGGCGCGCAGCCCGGCACTGCGCCGGTCATCTGCCCGGAGTGCAACGGACGCGGCGTCAAGTCGGAGAGTCAGGGGCTCTTCGCGCTGTCGCAGCCGTGTCCGCGGTGCCGCGGCAACGGCACCGTGATCGAGCAGCCGTGCAAGAACTGCAAGGGCTCAGGCCGCGAGCGGCGTCTGAAGACGTACACGGTGAAGATCAAGCCGGGCGTCAAGGACGGAACGCGCATTCGCCTCAAGGGCAAGGGTGAGGCCGGCGAGCACGGCGGGCCTGCGGGCGACCTGATCGTCGTCACGCACGTCGCGCCGTCGAAGACGTACGAGCGGCGCGGCGACGATCTCGTCGTCGAGGTGCCGGTGGCGTACTCCGCCGCCGCGCTCGGCGACAAGGTCGAGGTGCCGACGCCCGACGGGCCGGTCTCACTGAAGATCCCCGCCGGCTCGGAGGACGGGAAGTTGCTGCGCATCAAGGGACGTGGCGCACCGAAGCTCGACGGCTCCGGGAAGGGCGACGTGCTCGCGCGCGTGCGCATCCAGGTGCCGAAGCGGATGAACAAGAAGGAGCGCGAACTGCTCGAAGAGCTGAAGAAGGTGGGTGGGTAGTGTTGGACGACCGCCCGATGTACATGATCAGCGTCGCCGCGGAGCTTGCCAGCATGCATCCGCAGACGCTACGCACGTACGAGAACAAGGGCCTCGTGCGGCCGAAGCGCACGCCCGGCGGCACGCGCCTCTACTCCGAGACTGACGTCGATCGGCTGAAGATCATCCAGCGGCTGACGACGGAGCTCGGCCTCAACCTCGCAGGCGTCGAGCTCGTGCTGCGGCTCGAGGACGAGCTGCGCCGCGCACACGCCCAGATCGAGCAGCTGCAGAAGCAGGTACGCGACGAGGTGCAGAAGGTGCACAAGGAATATCGCCGCGACCTGGTGCTGTATCGCCAGGAGCGACACCCGGAAAGAAGGTAAGGACATGGACTTCAACAAGCTGACGATCAAGGCCCAGGAGGCAGTCGCAGCAGCGCAGGAGCTCGCGCGCCGGACGGGCAACCCCGAGCTCTATCCCGAGCATCTCGTGCTCGCGCTGCTCGATCAGGAGCTGCCACGGCAGCTCGTGCCCGACCCCGACGCACTTCGCGCCGAGACCGAGGCGCGCCTCGCACAGCGGCCGCGCATCGACGGTGCACAGCAGCAGCCGACGATCTCGACGCAGCTCAACCGCGTCCTCGACGAGGCATTCGACGAGGCGAAGCGCATGGAGGACGACTACGTCGCCTCCGAGCACCTGCTGCTCGCGTTGGACGTCGTTCCGCGCGAGCAACTCGAGGCGAAGATCGCCGCCGTGCGGGGCGGGCGCCGCGTCACGTCGCAGGATCCCGAGGGCACGTACAACGCGCTCTCGAAGTTCGGACGCGATCTGACGGAAGCGGCAGAGGAAGGCAAGCTCGATCCGGTGATCGGACGCGACGAGGAGATTCGCCGCGTCATCCAGGTGCTGTCGCGCCGGACGAAGAACAACCCCGTGCTGATCGGCGAGCCGGGAACCGGCAAGACGGCGATCGTCGAAGGGCTCGCACAGCGGATCGTCGCCCGCGACGTGCCCGAAGGCCTGAAGGGCAAGCGCGTGTGGGCGCTCGACATCGGCGCGCTGCTCGCAGGCTCGAAGTACCGCGGCGAGTTCGAGGAGCGGCTGAAGGCCGTGCTCGAGGAGATCAAGAACGCCGAGGGCAATCTGATCCTCTTCATCGACGAGCTGCACACGATCGTCGGCGCGGGCGCCGCGGAGGGCGCGATCGACGCAGCGAACCTGCTGAAGCCGATGCTCGCGCGCGGTGAGCTTCGCTGCGTCGGTGCGACGACGCTCGACGAGTACCGCAAGCACATCGAGAAGGACGCGGCGCTCGAGCGCCGCTTCCAGCCGATCTTCGTCGGCGAGCCGTCGGTGCCCGACACGATCGCGATCCTGCGCGGCCTGAAGGAGCGCTACGAGGCGCATCACGGCGTTCGCATCCGCGATGCCGCGCTCGTCGCAGCGGCCGTGCTCTCGCACCGCTACATCGCGGACCGCTTTCTGCCCGACAAGGCGATCGACCTCGTCGACGAGGCGGCGTCGCGTCTGCGCATGGAGATCGACTCGTCGCCCATCGAGCTCGACGAGGCTGACCGCCGCGTGCGCCAGCTCGAGATCGAGCTCGCTGCGATGGCGAACGAAAGCGCCGCAACGCGGGAGCCGCTCGAGCGGCAGCTGGCCGACGCGAAGGAAGAGCGCGACGCGCTCGCTGCGCGCTGGTCGGTCGAGAAGAAGAGCCTCGAGCGCGTGAAGGACGCGACGAAGCGCATCGACGAGCTGAAGATGGAAGCCGAGCGTGCGGAGCGGCAGGGCGACCTGCAGCGCGTCGCGGAGATCCGCTACGGCGAGCTGCCGGCACTCGAGGCGGAGCTCGCGGAGCGCGACGGCGTCAATACGAATGCCATGGTGAAGGAAGAGGTCGACGAGGACGACATCGCCGCCGTTGTCGCGCGCTGGACGGGAATCCCCGTCTCGAGGCTGCTCGAGGGCGAGACGGAGAAGCTCGTTCACATGGAGGAGCGGCTACATCAGCGCGTCGTTGGCCAGGACGAAGCAGTCGAAGCCGTGGCCAACGCTTTGCGGCGCGCCCGGACCGGATTGCAGGATCCCGACCGGCCGATCGGCAGCTTCGTATTCCTCGGCCCGACCGGCGTCGGCAAGACGGAGCTCGCGCGCGCACTCGCCGAGTTCATGTTCGACGACGAGAAGGCGATGGTGCGTCTCGACATGTCGGAGTACCAGGAGCGGCACACGGTTGCCCGTCTCGTCGGTGCTCCGCCCGGCTACGTCGGCTACGACGAGGGCGGCCAGCTCACAGAAGCGGTGCGGCGGCGTCCGTACTCCGTCGTGCTGCTCGACGAGATCGAGAAGGCGCACGCCGAGGTGTTCGATGTGCTGTTGCAGGTGCTCGACGACGGGCGGCTCACGGACGGTCAGGGCCGCACGGTCGACTTCCGCAACACGGTGCTGATCATGACGTCGAACATCCGGAGCGCGGAGGCGCTGCGCGATCACTTCCGTCCGGAGTTCCTGAACCGCGTCGACGAGATCGTCGAGTTCAAGCCGCTGTCGCGTGAGCAGATCGCGACGATCGTCGAGCACCAGCTCGCGCGCTTGCGCGACCGTCTTGCCGAGCGTCGGATCTCGATCGAGTTGACCGACGCCGCGAAGGAGACGCTCGCGGAAGCCGGGTGGGACCCGGCGTACGGCGCGCGCCCGCTGAAGCGGGCGATCCAGCGGCTCGTCGAGAACCCGCTGGCACTGCGGCTGCTCGAAGGCGACTTCGCCGACGGCGACACGATCCTGATTGACGCACACGACGGCGCGATCGTCTTCGAGAAGGCGGCGCCGGCGGTCGTGGCGGCGTAGTCAGCTCCAGCAAACCGTTCGGCAGTCGCGCGCGAATTGTCTTCACGTCACCCTCGTCAGGAGGAACACCGTGAGGAAGATCGTCGTACTGCTCATTGCGGCAGGTGCGCTCGTGCTCGCTGCCGTCTCGCTCGCCGGCACCACTCGCAGTGCAGGTTGGTCCGCCAAGCTCGACGCATCGCAAGAGATCCCGAAGCAGACGGTCAAGGTGCCGGCCGCCAGGGGCGCGTTCACGGCCACGATCAGCGGCGCCAAGCTGCACTGGAAGCTGACGTTCTCGAAGCTCAGCGGTCCGGCCGCCGCCGCGCACATCCATCTCGGCGCGATGGGCAAGGCGGGCAATGTGCTCGTCCCGCTCTGCGGGCCGTGCAAGAGCGGCGTCTCCGGAACCGCGACGCTGACCGCCGCGTTGAAGAAGGACTTCACGAAGCACCTGCTCTATGTGAATGTCCACACGGCGAAGAATCCCGGCGGCGAAATTCGCGGACAGCTCGGGGGGTAATACCCCTGACGGCAGGAGCGGCGTCGTGCGGCAGGCGCCGCTCCGCTACCGTCACCAGCGTGATCCTCGTCGTCGCCGCCACCGAGCGCGAGCTCGCGCTCGTCCGTAGCGCAGAGACCTTCTGCTGCGGTGTCGGGCCGGTCGAAGCGGCGCTCCGCACGGCACGGGCGCTCGCGGAGCAGGACGTGACAGCGGTGCTCCACATCGGCATCGCCGGGGCGCGCACGATCGAAGCGCCCGCACTCGTGCTCGGGTCGGAGGCCGTGTACTGCGACGTGATCGACCCGGGCTCGACGTTCCCGCGTGTCGAGCGCGTCGAACCCGACGCCGCGCTGCTCGCTGCCGCCCGCAAGGCCCTTCCGGAAGCGCACGTCGTTTCGATCGCGACGTGCGGCAGAATCGGCGGCGGCACCGATGTCGAAGCGATGGAGGGATTCGGCGTGCTCCGTGCGGCCGAACTCGCCGGCGTCCCCGCCGTCGAGCTGCGCGCGATCTCGAATGTCGTCGATGAGGTGGACCGGGCGAAGTGGCGGTTCGACGATGCGTTCGCACTTCTCGCCGACGCGGTCACCCGGCTCGTCCCGGAGCTCGTGCATGCGTGAGCTGACGTTCGGCTTCTCTCCGTGCCCGAACGACACCTTCGCGTTCCACGCGCTCGTGCACGGTCTCGTCGAGGCGCCGTTCGGCGTGCGACCGGTGCTGCTCGACATCGAGGAGCTCAACGTGCGTGCGCGATCCGGTGAGCTGGATCTCACGAAGCTTTCGTTCGGAGCGCTCGGGTCGCTCACAGAGACGTACTCGATGCTGCGCAGCGGCGCGGCGCTCGGTCATGGCTGCGGTCCGCTCGTCGTCGCGCGCGAGGCGATGTCTCTCGCAGATGCGGCGCAGGGACGCATGGCAATCCCGGGTCGCGACACGACGGCGTTCCTACTCCTACGCCTCTTTGCGCCGGGGGTCGAGCACGGCGAGGTCGCAGAGGCGCGCTACGACCGCATTCTCGCGGCGGTCGAGACGGGGGAGGTCGACGCGGGGCTGATCATCCACGAGAGCCGCTTCACGTACGCCGACCATGGGCTCGAGCGCGTGGCCGACCTTGGGGAACTGTGGGAGGCGCGCACGGGGCTGCCGGTTCCGCTCGCTGCGATCTGCGCGCGTCGCGATCTCGACGACGAGACGCGTAGTGCGGCTGAGCGCGCGATTCGCGCGTCGGTCGAGTACGCATTCGCGCATCCGGAAGCGAGCCGCGACTATGTGCAGGAGCATTCGCAGGAGCTGTCGGAGGACGTGTGCCGGCAGCACATCGCGCTCTATGTCAACGAGTTCAGCGTCGATCTCGGCGCCGAAGGCCTCGCGGCGATCGACGCTCTGACGGCCGCAGCTGCGGCGTCCGTCTAAGCGGACGGGGCGTCGACGACGTCGTCGAGGAACTCGGCGGTGCCGTGGATCGGCGGTGCGCCGAATGCGAAGAAGAGAATCTCCTCGTCGGTCTCGTTGCGCACCTGCATCGGCGTGCCGGGATGTACCGCGACGACTCCACCGGGCTCGACGTCGACGCGCTGCGGCGGTTCCTCGAGCAGGATCGTCAGCGTGCCACGTAGCGGCACGAACACTTCTTCCTGATCGGGATCGAGATGCCGCCGTCCGCGCGTGTGTGCTGGATAGCGCCACATGCGAGCCCGCGACTCCGTGAGCTTCGCCGCGTCGGTGACGGATGCGTGCTGCCGCGGCGCCTGCCCTTCGTGCGCAGGCTGACGCGCCTCCCATGGGAGCGATTCCGCCTGGACGACGTCGAACGGCATGCGACGATCCTGCCACAGAGCCGCGAGTCTGCGCCGTGGAACGCGTCACAGATCCGCCGGCACGTGTCTGTGACACCTGAGGTGATACGAGAGTCGAACGGGGGCGGCGCGTGGCTAGGCTCCGCCGCGATGGCGAGGCTCTCGTATCCGCAGGCAGGCCAACCGCGCCCTGCCGCCCTGCCGCCCGAGACCCGCACGGTCGGCCAGGTCGTCGCGGAGTCGATCCGGATCTACGGCGAGCACTTCAGGCCTGCGCTCCTGCTCGGCATCGGTCCAGCGATGCTCGCGGTCCTCGCCGCAAATGTGTCGCGCACCGTGTCCTTCGTGTTGGCGCCGACGCTCTCGGCCGTGCTCGTCAGTGCGTCGTTCGTCGGCGCCTGCGTATTGGTGCTCGACGTTCGCCCGCCACGCAACCGCCTCGTGCTTGCGTGGATCGTAGGCTGGCTCGTGTTCATCCCCGTCCCCTTCCTCGCCCTTGCCTTCGTGCTGCCGGCGCTCGCGTGGCTCGCGGCCGTCGGGCTCGTGGTGCCTGTGCTGATCGTCGAAGGGCTGCTCCCGCGCGCCGCGTTTCGCCGTGCATGGAAGCTCGCGCGCGCCGGCTACGTCCATGTCCTCGGCTCGATCGTCACGCTCGCGATCGTCGTCTTCCTCACCCAGGCCGTGCTCGGGTTCATCCTGCGCGGAGCGGGGGGCGTCGCGATCTCGACCGCCTTCTTCCTGGCGAACGTCATCATCTCGCCGCTCCTCTTCATCGGCTCCGCCTTGCTGTACGTAGACCAGCGGGCGCGGGTGACGGGCACGGGGTGAAAGGCATGATCCCGTACCCATCACCCGCGCTGTGATTTGGGCAAGCCTGTCGGCGCCGGGTGACGGGCACGGGGTGAAAGGCATGATCCCGTACCCGTCACCCGCGCTGTGATTTGGGCAAGCCTGTCGGCGCCGGGTGACGGGCACGGGGTGAAAGGCATGATCCCGTACCCATCACCCGCTCTTTAATTTGGGCAAGCCTGTCGGCGCCGGGTGGAGTAGATTCCGCCAATGGCCATCTACATCCTTCTCTCACGCCTCTCCCAGCAGGGCGTGGCGACACTCAAGTCGAATCCGGACCGGCTCCGCGAGGTGAACCGCGACGTCGAGGAGCTCGGCGCCAAGGTGCTGCACCAGTGGGCGACGCTCGGCGAGTTCGACTTCGTCAACGTCATCGAGGCACCCGACACGGCGACGGTCGCCCGTGTCTCGGTCGCGCTCGGCGCCCGTGGCTCGACGAAGATCCAGACGCTGCCGGCGCTGACGATCGACGAGTTCGTCGCGACGCTGAGCTAGGTACGTCGCCGCGCTACGCGGCGGGTGCAGCCGCGACGCGGCGAACGGTGACGCCCCAGGCCTTGCCCGACGCGAAGAGCGCGTCCGGGTCGACCTCGTTGCGCCAGCCGAGGAAGTGCGGCGTCGGATCGTCGTCCGTGCAGCCGTAGACCGCCGGGAACGCCTGCTTCTTCTCGTGATTGTGCTTCGTGCGGGATGCTTCGTCGGCGAGACGCTCCGCCTCTTCGGCTGCAGGACCTTCCATGTAGCCGCGTGGCATGCCTTCACACTACTGGCGATACGCTCGGACTGTGCGAACTGCTCTAACGGTCCGCGGGCTGGAGAAACGCTACGGCTCTGTGCACGCTCTCAAGGGAGTCGATCTCGAGGTCGGCGAGGGCGAGCTTTTCGGTCTTCTCGGTCCGAACGGCGCCGGAAAGTCGACGCTCGTCAAGATCGCAGTCGGTCTCGTGCGTCAGACAAACGGCAGCGCTGAGGTCGCAGGAGCACGTGCAGGCTCGCGTGCAGCTCGTGCGGAGCTCGGATACCTCGCCGAGCTCTTCCGTTTTCCCGGCTGGTACACCGCGAACGAGGTACTCGAGCTGCATCAGCGGCTCGCCCGATCGAGCGGCGGCGTCGCAGAGCGCAGGCGGCTGCTCGATCTCGTCGCGCTCTCCGATGCGGCGGGCCGGCGCGTCGACGGCATGTCGAAAGGGATGCAGCAACGGCTCGGCATCGCACAGGCGCTTGTCGGAGAACCGCGCCTGCTGCTCCTCGACGAGCCGACATCGGCGCTCGATCCCGTCGGGCGCCGCACGGTGCGGCTGCTGCTCGAAGATCTCCGCAACCGGGGCGTCTCGGTGCTGCTCAACTCGCACCTGCTCTCCGAGGTCGAGCTCGTTTGCGACCGTGTCGCGATTCTCCTCGCAGGAGAAGTCGTCGCCGCAGGAACACCGGCGGAGCTCGCACGACCGCGTGGCGTCGAGCTCGAGACCGACGAAGGCGTGCGGCTCGTCGAAGGCGCAACGCGCGAAGACGCCGCGCGCCTCGTCGCCGAAGCAGTCGCCGCGGGCCGTCAGGTGTACGGCGTGCGCGTCCTCACCTCCACCCTCGAGGAGACATATCTCGAGGCGGTCGGAGGTGAGACGGACTGAGAACCGTCTTCGTCATCGCCGAGTACGGATTCCGCGAAGCGGTGCGACGGAAGGTGTTCGCCGTCGTGCTCGTGCTGACGGCGGTGTTCCTCTTCCTCTTCTGGCTCGCCAACCACTTCGTCTTCCGCGAGCTCGCGACGATCTCGCCGCCGCGAGACGTCCATGTCGACTCGCGCACATTCGCGGCGGCATTCCTCGTCGGGCTCGCGATGTTCGCGACGCTCTTCCTCGGCGTCGTGCTCGCGGTGTTCCTCACGATCGGCGTCGTCTCCGGCGATGCGGAACGCGGCCTGCTGCAGCCGCTCGTCGTGCGCCCGGTCGGCCGGGCGACGCTGCTCCTGTCACGCTTTCTCGGCGCCGCCCTCGTCTGCGTCACGTACGTGCTCTCGGTCTACTTCATCGCGATGTCGATCACCGGTGTCACCGGGCATTGGTGGCCCGACCGCATCGTCTGGCCCGGTGTGGAGCTCGCCGGCGGCGTGCTCGTCGTGATCGCACTGTCGTTGCTCGGCTCGGTCGTCCTCTCGTCGACGGCGAACGGCATCGCCGTCTTCATGCTCTTCGGATCGGGTCTCGTCGCCGGGCTGCTCGGCTCGATCGGGCACGCGCTGAACTCGCACTCGATCAAGCATGCGTCGACGATCGCGTCGTGGGCGCTTCCGTTCGAGGCGCTCTACCAGGACGGCCTGCGGATGATCACGGAGAACACGTCGGGCCTCACCGGGTTCCTGCTCCAGCTCGGCCCGTTCGGCGGCGCATACGTGCACGGCTGGCCGATCCGCGTGTGGGCCGCCGTCTACCTCGTGCTCGTCCTCGCCGCGGCGATCGGCGCGTTCAACCGCAAGAACTTGTAGAGGCTTTAGGCCGCGACCGCGATCTCGCCGGCGAGCCGCGAGTTCTGCGCGATCAACGCCTTGTTCGCGCTCTGCGTGCGGCCGCCGCTCTCGCGGTGGAGATACGACAGCACGTACGGCGTCACTCCTTGCCCCGAGACACCGTCGTCGTGTGCGGCGCGCAACGCAGCCTCGATCAAGGGCTCGACGTCGTCGAGCGGCTCGTCGGGAGGCCGGCCGAGCAGCAGGCCGCCGCCGTCGAGCTCCCAATGGGCATAGGAGACCTTCGCGGCTTCCTCAGCCGATTCGACCCGTGCCGAGACCTTCGGCCCGCCCGCTGCCGCATAGAAGAGCGGCAGCGTGTCGACGCGAAAGCCGAGCACGGGGATACCGAGCGACTCGAGCAACTCCGATGTCGCAGGCACGTCGAGCAGCGACTTGACGCCCGCCGAGACGACGAGCGCCCGCGTGCGCGCGAGCTGCGCGAGGTCGGCAGAGACGTCAGGCGGATCGGGGAAGCCGCGGTGCACACCACCGAGCCCGCCTGTCGCGAGCCAGCGGATCCCGGCAGCGCGCGCGACCGCGAGCGTTCCGCCGACCGTCGTTGCCCCGACCGCGCGTTGTACGACTGCGACACCGAGATCGCGCGGCCCGACCTTGCGCGCGTCGGCGCCGAAGCGCGTGAGCTCGTCTTCGGTGAGCCCGACAACGATCTCGCCGTCGAGCACTCCAATGGTGGCCGGCACGGCGCCGGCAGCGCGAACCTGGCGTTCCGATTCGAGCCCGACGTCGACGCCTTCGCCCGGCGGGAAGCCGTGGGCGACGAGCGTCGTCTCGAGGGCGACAACCGCACCGCGTGCGATCGCATCGCGGACTTCTTCGGAGATCCGCATCACGGCAACGACCCTACTTTCGCCACGCAGCGCGCCGCAGCGTCCAACCCGCGCCGCGCGGCGTCTTCGAGCGATCCGCCGAGCAGGAAGCCCGCCGCGAGCGCGTCGCCCGCACCCGTCGTGTCGACCACGTCGGCGGGAACCGGTGCGAGATCGAGCCGCGCATCCTCGGTCACGACGACGACCCCGCGCGCGCCGCGCTTGATCACGCCGGTCGGCGCAGCGAGATACGCGCCGCCGAGCATCTCCCACTCGGCCTCCGTCGCGAACAGCACGTCGGGCGCGACGACGTCGAGCAGCTCGCGGAACTGCACCGGCCCGAACGCGCGGATCTCGGTCCATGCCGCCACGTCCACCGAGACGAGCGCGCCCTGCTCGCGCGCGAGTCGCGCGGCGAGCAGCGCCGTGTGCGATATCGGCTCGCGCAGCAGCGCGTAGCCCGAAAGATGTAGGACGTCGCACTCGAGCCACGCCGCGTCGAGCTCGTCCGGCGTGAAGTCGGGCGCCACCCCTCGGTCGGACGCCATCGAGCGCTCCCCGTCTTTGCCGACGAGCGACACCACGACGCCCGTCGCTCCCGCACCGACCGGGCCGAGCAGCTCGACACCGTGCCCGGCGAGCTCCGTGGCGACGAGCTCCCCGGCGGCGTCTTCACCGCGCTTCGCGAGGCAGCGTGCGTCGGCCCCGAGCGATGCCGCCCAGGCCGCGACGTTCGCCGCCTGGCCTCCGGCACCCGTCCGGGTCCGCGCGCGCACGTCGTCGCCGGGGGCGAGCGGCTCGTCGAGCCGCACCACCACATCGAGCATCACGTCGCCGAGGGTCACGATCTTCACTCGTACAATCGTCCCATGGATAGTGAGAGCAAGCGCGGCCGAGCGAGCTCATTCCTCATCGGCGGGCTGGTCGGCGCATCGGCCGCGGTCGCAGCGGCTCGCCGCCGCAGGGACGTCGCACGTCGCCGCCGCGAGCGCCGGTTGCACCCGGCCGGGCTCGCCGCCTTCGAGGAGGCACCGTGCTTCCAGGAATTGCTCGACGAGGATCAGTCCGAGAGCTGACCTCCGGGCGCTGTCGACAAAACCGGTCAACGCGCGTATAAGCTCGACTCTTCGTACGACCGGAGGAGGAGTGTGCCTTGGCCGGAGTCGCGTTCGAGGGGATGAGCAAGGTCTATCCCGACGGCACAAAAGCCGTCGATGCATTGAGCCTGGAGATCGGCGACGGCGAGTTCATGGTGCTCGTCGGACCCTCCGGTTGCGGCAAGACGACCGCGCTACGAATGGTCGCCGGGCTCGAGGAGATCAGCAGCGGGGTTCTGAAGATCGGCGAACGCGTCGTGAACAACGTGCCCTCGCGCGACCGCGACATCGCGATGGTGTTCCAGAGCTACGCGCTTTATCCGCACCTTTCGGTCTACGAGAACATCGCGTTCGGGCTGAAGATCAAGAAGATGCCGAAGGACGAGATCGAGCGGCGCGTCGCCGATGCCGCCCGGATCCTTGGACTGGAGCCGTTCCTGAAGCGCAAGCCGCGCGCGCTCTCGGGCGGACAGCGTCAGCGCGTGGCCATGGGCCGCGCGATTGTGCGCCAGCCGCAGGCATTCCTGATGGACGAGCCGCTGTCGAACCTCGATGCGAAGCTGCGCGTTCAGATGCGCGCGGAGATCGCGGGCCTGCAGAGGACGCTCGGCGTCACGACGATCTACGTCACGCACGACCAGGTCGAGGCGATGACGATGGGCGACCGCGTCGCCGTCATGCGCAAGGGCCAGCTCCAGCAGGTCGCGGAGCCGCAGACGCTCTACGACAACCCGGTGAACCTCTTCGTCGGCGGCTTCATCGGCAGTCCGTCGATGAACATGGTCGAGGCGACGCTCTCCCGCCAGAACGGCGGCATGATCGCCAAGGTCGGCGAGCAGCAGGTGCTGATCGACGCCCGCACGCTGTCGGCACGCCCCGCGCTTGCGGGCTTCGAGGGCAAGGACGTCGTGCTCGGCATCCGTCCCGAGGACCTCGAGGACGCGGCGCTCGAGCCCGACACGCCCGCCGATCACCGGTTGAAGGGCAAGGTCACGCTCACCGAGGCGCTCGGCTCGGAGATCATGGTCCACTTCTCGATCGAGGCGAGCCAGGCCGCGACCGAGGAGATGCGCGAGCTCGCCAAGGACGTCGGCGACGAGCGCGCGGTCGCACAGCTCGAAGAGGGCGGCGCTCCGACGGCCGCCTTCGTAGGCCGGTTTGGCGCCCGCTCGCGCGTGAAGATCGGCGATCAGCTCGAGATTGCTCTCGACTCGCGCGCACTGCACTTCTTCGATCCCGAGACCGGTCTCGGGATCTACGACGGAACCACCACGAAGGGAGCTACATGAATCGGACACGCATCGCGGTCGTCGTTTTTGCCGCCGCGCTCGCATTGCTCGTCGCAGGACTGGCGGGCGCGACGACGAGCTCGCATGCGAAGGGGTCGCAGGTGAGTGCGCTGAAGGGATCGATCACGTTCGACGGCATCTGGACGGCGTCGTCGGGGCAGACGCAGTTCGCCGACGTGATCGCGGCGTTCAACAAGACCTACCCGAACGTCAAGGTCAACTACAAGCCGGTCGGCGACAGCCTGCCGACGGTGCTCGCGACCGCGGTCGCCGGCGGCAACCCGCCCGACATGGCGGACATCGCGCAGCCGGGGACGGTCGCGCAGTTCGCGAAGCAGGGAAAGCTGAAGCCGATCACGTACGCGAAGGGCACGATCGCCAAGAATTACGTGGCGTCCTGGCAGCAGCTCGGGACATACAGCGGCAAGCTGTACGCACTCGTCTTCAAGGCGGCCAACAAGTCGGTCGTCTGGTACAACGTCCCCGCGTTCAGGACCGCGGGTGTGAAGCCGCCGAAGACGTTCTCACAGCTCCTCGCCGCCGCGAAGGTGATCAAGTCCTCCGGTACACCGGCCTATTCCATCGGCGGCGCCGACGGTTGGACGCTCACCGACATGTTCGAGAACATCTATCTGCGTACGTTCGGTGCTGCGAAGTACAACGCACTGAGCCAGCACAAGATTAAATGGACGGATCCGTCGGTGAAGACCGCTCTCACGACGATGGGCAAGATCCTCGGTGACACGTCGAACCTTGCGGGCGGCTCGAGCGGCGCCCTCCAGTATGGGTTCAACGACTCGGTAACGAACGCGTTCGGCACGCCGCCGAAAGCAGCGATGGTGTTCGAGGCCGACTTCGTCGGCGGTGTCATCACCTCGTCGACGAAGGCGAAGGCGAACACGGGCTTCAACACGTTCACGTGGCCGTCGATCACGCCGGGCCCGGATTCAAGCGCCGTCGAGATCGGCGGCGACCTGTTCGTCACGTTCCGCGACACGCCGGCGATCCGCGCGTTCGTCAACTTCCTCGCGACCGCGCCTGCGGCCGAGGCGTGGGCGAAGCAGGGCGGCTTCGGGACGGGCAACAAGAACGTCCCGGCGAGCATCTACCCGGACCCGATCACGAAGGCGACCGAGGCTCCGATCTCGACCGCGAAGTCGGTCGTTTTCGACATGTCGGACCAACAGCCGCCGTCCTTCGGTGCGACTGCTGCACAGGGCGAGTGGGGCCTCTTCCAGGACTTCCTGAAGAACCCCAAGGACGTCGCCGGCATCCAGAAGAAGCTCGAAGCAGCCGCGACAGCGGCGTACAAGAAGGGTAAGTAGCGACTCCGTGAGCGCCGGAGGGATCACCGCGGAGCCGCCCGTCGTGGCGGCTCCGCCTCCCTCTTCCGAGCCGGGCAGGCTCGGTAGGTACCTCGTCGGCGCGATCTTTCTTGCGCCGGCCCTCTTCATGCTCGGCGTGTGGATGGTCTATCCAGCGATCTACACGATCATCCGCAGCTTCTTCGGCCAGACAGGATTCCTCGGCACGTGGGTCGGGCTCGCCAACTACAGGACGCTGTTCACGACGTCGACGCTCCTGACCGCGATCAAGAACAACGCGCTCTGGGTCGCAGTTGTGCCGGCATTCGTGACGGCGGTCGGCCTGATCTTCGCGGTGCTGACAGAGCGCGTGCGCTGGGCCGTCGTCTTCAAGACCTTCGTCTTCCTGCCGATGGCGATCTCCGCGTTCGCCACCGGGGTCACCTGGCGGATCATGTACCAACAGGATCCGGGCCTCGGCGCAATCAACGCGCTCGGCAAGTCGGTTTCCGGCGTCTTCAGCCCGGCGGGCGTGCTCTCGTCGGCGACGCCCTCGACGCCGGGGCTGCAGACGACGTCGAGCGGCGCGCTCGTGCTGAAGACGGCGACGCATCCGGGGGGGATCGTGCTGCTCGGCCTCACCGGCATCGCTCCCGACCAGGTGCCGAAGAGCGCGGCGCAGGCCGTTACGCCGGCGGCGAAGCCGGGCGACGTCGTCGGCACGGTGTGGCGCGACTTCAAGCCGGGCGGCGGAAAGCCGGGCGTCGTCGAGAAGCAGGAGCTCGGGCTGCCCGGCGTCACGGTGGAACTTCGGGACGCAGCCGGGAAGACGGTCCAGTCGACCTCGTCGAAACCCGACGGCTCCTTCGATTTCGCCAAGGTGCCGCAGGGGAGCTATCAGGCGGCGATCGGCGCGAAGACGTTCGCGAAGCCCTTCGGCGGGTATGCCTGGCTCGGCAGCAAGCTGATCGTCCCGTCGCTGTTCATCGCGTATATCTGGATCTGGGCGGGATTCTCGATGGTCGTGATCGGCGCGGGCCTTGCGGCGATGCCGCGAGACG
>Ga0193728_1000678_pt1 | contig 16763 bp, 12 predicted proteins | sample U1c1metaG_FD_143037 | JGI IMG/M metagenome (GOLD analysis project Ga0193728, IMG submission 143037) | Soil microbial communities from a riparian zone of the East river system, Colorado, United States - U1c1 | ecosystem: Environmental > Terrestrial > Soil > Riparian zone | place: USA: East River...
CATCCTCGTCGGGAAACACCGACGGCGGCCGCTTCGTGGCGGGTTGCGCGCGGCCCGCATCCGGCATGCGCAGCCCGAGGTCACGCGTCGGCGCGCTGACCGCGAACTCGTTCGCGCCGATCGGATCGGTCTGGCGCATGCTCATCTCGCGGATCCCGAGGTCGCGCGTCGACGCGCTCGGCAGCGCGATGTCCTCGTCGTCGCCTTGCTTGGTCTCGGCGCGATCGGCCGGCGCCGCCGCGGGCAGCCGCGTCTTCTCCGGCAGCTCGCGCGTCGGGATCCGCGACGCCGGATCGATCGTCGGCGGCGGCGGCCGCGAGCCCCGCAACGGCGTGACCCGCCGCGGGCTCGGCAGCGAGGCGATCAGATCGTCTTCGGTCGGCGTGCGCGTCGGCGGCGGATGCGACGGTGCCGGCGTGCGCGACACCGGCGGAATACCGCGCGCGGTCTTGCCGAGCTCGCTGGTCGTCGGCTCGGTGCGCCCTCCTCCGCCGAGCTCGAGGTCCGCGCCGGCCTGCACGGCGGGCGGAGGTGCGCTCGGCGTGCGCAGTCGAACCTCGAGCGGAGCAGGCCCGAGAGCCCGCGGCTCCTGCGTCGGTTGCACGAAGCCGAGGTCGCGCTTTCGGACCTCGGTCTCGAGGTTGCTGAAACCCGGCGTCGCTTCGGCCCGGAACGAGCTCGGCTCTTCGAGAAACTCGTTCGGCGTGTCGCGCTGCGGCGGTTCCGGCAGGCGCGGATCGCTACCGTACTCGCGCGTCGCCGAATCGAACGTGACCTCCGCCGACGGCGCACGTTGCGGCGCGGGCGGTGCGAGCTCGAGCTCCGGCGGCTCGTCGGCTTCGAGCTCGATCTCCTTCGGCGGTAGATCCGCCGAGATCGTGCGGACGCCACCAACAGGCGGAATCGATCCGAGCTCCAAAGGCTCGATCCGGCCGCCGGACCGCGTCCGCGCGTACAGCTCGTGGGTCTGCTCTTCCTCGATGAACCAGCCTTCGTCGGTCGGGTCCATGTACATCGGCGCGTCGCCGGGCCCGATCTCGCCGCGCGTGATCTCGATGATGTACTCGGGCTCGTCCTCGATCCCGAACGGCGCGGGGCCATCGGAGACGACGCCGAGGCCCGAGTCGGTTCGCAACACCTCGTAGTTGAGGCGGACGTAATCGACGTAGCTGTTGGCCTGCGCGTTATCCGGATCGATCGCCAGCGCCTCCTCCCACACGAGGAGCGCGCCGTCGAGGTCGCCTGTACCGTAGCGGTTCAAGCCCTCCTCGATCAGGCGATCGATGTCGGCCGCAGGTGCCACAGGGTCAGCTTACCCGCGGGTCTTCGAGACGACACCGCGGAACATGTTCAGCGTGCGATTGAGGGCCTCGGTAGCGTCGGAAAGAGACGTAAGGTCCTTCGCAGCAATCGCCTGGCGCGTGCGCTCGACGACGGCGCGCGCCTTCTTGACGGCGTCCTGCCCGAAGTCCGAGCCCGCGATGATGTCAGTGACCTGCGGGAACAGTGACTCGATCTCCTCGAGCGACTTCTCGGCCTGGTGGCGCGCCTTGTCGAACTCCTGGCCGCTGCGCACCTCGACCATGTAGTCCTTGTTCTGATCGATCATCTTCTTGATCTCGTCCTCGGTCAGGCCCGAGGTCGCGGTCACGGTGATCGATTGCTCGAGGCCGGTCTCGAGGTCCTTCGCCTTGACCGACACGATGCCGTCGGCCGAGATGTGGAACTGAACCTCGATCTCGACCTCGCCGCGTTGGGCGCGACGCAGGCCGGTGAGCACGAACTCCCCGAGCAGCTCGTTCTCCTCGGCGCGATCACTCTCGCCTTGCAAGACGAGGATCTTCACCGAGGTCTGGTTATCCTTGACCGTCGTGAACGTGTGCGACGCCGAGGTCGGCACCGTCGCGTTCTGCTCGATCAGTTTGTGGAAGTAACCGCCGACGATCATGATGCCGAGCGAGTGCGGCGTGACGTCGAGCAACAGGATGTCGCTCTTGTCGTCGGTGAGTGCGGCACCTTGGATCGCGGCGCCGAGCGCGACGACCTCGTCGGGGTGAACGCCTTTGCACGGCTCGAGGCCGAAGAACTCGGCGCACGCCTGCTGCACGCGCGGCATGCGGGTCATGCCGCCGACGAGCACGACGTCCTCGATCTGGTTCTTCGCGATCTCCGCCTCTTCGAGCGTGCGCGCGCAGATCTCGATCGTGCGCTCGACCAGGTCGCTGGTCAGCTCCTCGAGCTTGTCGCGCGACAGCATGGTCCGCAGGTGCAGCGCCTCGTTGCGGCCCGTCGAGATGATGAACGGCAGGTTGATCTCGGTCTCCTTGACCGACGACAGCTCGCACTTCGCCTTCTCGGCGACGTCCTTCAGGCGCTGCAGCGCCATCTTGTCCTTGCGGAGGTCGATGCCGTGCTGCTTCTCGAAGCCGAACACGAGCCAGTCGATGATCCGGCGATCGAAGTCCTCGCCACCGAGGAACGTATCGCCGGCGGTCGAGATGACCTCGAACACGCCGTTGCCGATCTCGAGGATCGAGATATCGAACGTGCCGCCGCCGAGGTCGTAGACCGCGACCTTGCGCTCGACGTTGCGGCCGAAGCCGTACGCGAGCGCCGCGGCGGTCGGCTCGTTGATGATGCGGATGACGTCGAGGCCGGCGATCCGGCCCGCGTCCTTCGTCGCTTGGCGCTGGCCGTCGTTGAAGTACGCGGGGACGGTGACGACCGCCTTGACGACTTCTTCGCCGAGGTACTCCTCGGAGATCAGCTTCATCTCCTGCAGGATGTACGCGGACACCTCCGGCACGCTGAACACCTGATCGCGCAGCATGATGCGGACGTCGTCGTGCGGACCTTCGACGATCCGGTACGGCATGATCTCGAGCGAGCTACGCACCGCCGCCGAGCCCCACTTGCGTCCGATCAAGCGCTTCGCGGCGTACACCGTGTTCTCGGCGTTCGTGATCGCTTGGCGCTTGGCGATGTGACCGACCAGCCGCTTCCCATTCTCCGCGATCGCCACCATCGACGGCGTGGTCTTGTAGCCGCCGCGGTTCGGGATCACCGACGGAGTTCCATCTTCGACGATCGCCACGCACGAATTGGTCGTACCCAGGTCGATGCCGATCACCTTCTCAGTGGTCATGCAGCGGTCATTTTCCCTCCGTTTTCGGAGGATCCGCCAGTAGAACGCCTGTAATTCAGCCGTTCAGGAGACGTCGTACTTCTGCGAGATCGTTGCGAAGCTCGCCCCCAAGGACGTCGTTCTCGCTCTTCAACGCCATCGCCATCACGAGGACTTCCTCGGCGTCGGCGAGCTTGCCACACGCTTTGAACGCAGTCGCGAGCAGGCGCGCCAGCGACGGATCGCTCGGCGAGCGGGTCTGGGCCTTCTTCGCGTGCTCGAGCGCGGTGCGCGGCTGGCCGGCGGCGAGCGCGCAGGACGCGGACCTGCGCAGATACTTGGTCTGGCCGTCGAGGCGAATCGCAGCAGAGAACAACTTCATCGCCTCGAGCGCGTCACCCGCGACCTCGAGCGCGCAGCCGCGTTCGAACAGCTCGGCCGCGTACTCCTCCGGCGACTGCGCCGTCTCGGCGATCGGCTGGCCGACCGAATACGCGCCCGACTTGTCGGGGTTGGTCAGGCGCTCGTACGCGCGGTTCAGCGCCTCGAACACGGTCGACAACCGCTCCGCGAAGCTCCCGAGTGATCTGCCGTAGAACCGATCGGGATGGATGTCCTTCGACAGCTTGAAGTAGGCGCGCTTCAGCGTCTTCGCGTCGGCGCCTTGCGGCACGCCGAGCAGCGCCCACGGATCGCGCTTGTCGAGTAAGCGCGCCATCGCGAGGATCTGGCGGCGCTGCGCATCGGACAGCGCGTTGCTCTCCGACAGCGCCATCAGCTCGTCGGGACCCGGCTCGGGCAGGCTCGTGTCGAGCTGCGGCGCCTGCGGCGACGAGCCGGCGGCGGTGCGCACGTGCATCTTCTCGGTCGCATCGGGCGTGCGCAGCGGCAAGCGTTCGGTGGTGTCGTGCGACGTCCGCGTCGGCAGCTTCTCGGTCGCGTCGCGCCCCGCGGGCTCGGTCGGCAACAACAGCGCGCCGAGCGAGCGCAGCTTCATCACGATCTGGATCGCGCGATCGATCGGGAGCCCGCTCTCGAGCAGCACGTCGCGCAGCGTCTGCGAGCCGTCGAACCGCGAGAACAGGAAGTACTCGTCGGGAAGCACCTTTGCCTTCAGCGGATCGAAGCCCGGACTCGCACGCAGCTTCAGCTGTGTCGATCCGAGCCCACCGATCGAGGGCGGTACTGCGCTCACACGTAATCCTACCCTACAGGACCGCTTCGAGGATGGCCTTGCCGATCGGGAGCCGGTTCGCCGCCTGGACCCACGCGAGCGAGCGCGGGCCATCCAGCACGTCGCCCGTGATCTCTTCGCCGCGATGCGCCGGCAGGCAGTGCAGCACGATCGCCTCGCTCGCCGCCCGCGCGACGAGGCCGCCGTCCACGCAGTAGCCGGCGAACGCGGCGCGGCGCCTCGCGGCCTCGTCCTCCTGGCCCATCGACGCCCACACGTCGGTCGAGATCACGGTCGCACCGGCCACAGCGATTTTCGGATCCGCGGTCAGCGTGATGGAGCCCTTTCCTAAGCTGCGCTGGCAATCACGTGCGGTCGCGACCATGTCCGGGTCAGGCGCGAAGCCGTCGGGGCACGCGAGCGCGAGGTCGAGGCCGAACAGGCCCGCCGCCTCGATCCACGAGTTCGCCATGTTGTTGCCATCGCCGATCCACGCGTAGCGCTGATCCGCGATCGCGCCGAAGTGCTCGCGCACCGTGAACAGATCGGTCGCGACCTGACACGGGTGATGTTGATCCGACAGGCCGTTGACGACCGGTACCGTCGCGTGACGCGCGAGCTGCGCGACGCGCTCCTGACCGAACGTGCGGATCACGATCATCTGGCAGTAGCCCGACAGCACGCGCGCCGTGTCCTCGATCGGCTCGCCGCGCGCGATCTGCGAGCCCTGTGAGGTCAGCACGACGGCGTGACCGCCGAGCTCGTGGACACCGACCTCGAACGACACGCGCGTGCGCGTCGACGCTTTCTCGAACACGAGCGCGACCGACATGCCTTTCAGTGTGGTCTGGATCCGCTCGCGCTTGAGCTCGTCGGCGCGATCGAAGATCGCGGGCCAGCGATCGGCGGGGATGTCGCCGAGCGTGAGGAAGCCGCGCGGCGCGGTCGCGTCGTGCGTCATTTCCCGGCGCCCTCGGCGAGCACGGACCGCAAGATGCCGACCGCTTCGTCGAGCTGCTCGCGCGACACGATGTACGGCGGTGCGAACCGCACGACATCGGCGCCGGCGACCGAGCACAACAGGCCCTTCGCGCGGCACGCGCCGGTAACGTTCGCCGGTGCGTTCTTGACGGCGAGGCCCTGCAACAGGCCGCGGCCGCGCACGCCCATCGCGTGGCCCGGGAACTCGGTGACGAGCTCGCCGAGCCGCTTCTCCAGATACTGACCGGCCTGGACGACGCGCTCGATCAGCCCTTCGGTCTCGATGATGTCGAACACCGCCGCGGCCGCCGCACACGCGAGCGGATTGCCGCCGAACGTCGACGCGTGTGGCACCGCGCCACCGACCTGATAGTTGAGACCCGCGGCGGCCTTCTCGCTCGCGGCGAGCGCGCCGATCGGCACGCCACCGCCGAGCCCCTTCGCGAGCGTCATCACGTCCGGCTCGACGCCGTCGTGCTGCGCGCCGAACCACCGGCCGGTGCGGCCAACGCCGGTCTGGACCTCGTCGAAGATCAGCAGCGTGCCGGTGTCGTCGCACAGCCGGCGCAAGCCAGCGAGATAGCCCGGCGCCGCGACGATGATGCCGCCCTCGGCTTGGATCGGCTCGACGATGATCGCGCACGCAGTGCGCTGCTCGAGCACGCGCGCCGCTGCCTCGAGATCGTTGTACGGAATGTGCTCGACCGGGCCGACGAGCGGACCGAAGCCCTCGCGGTACTTTGCCTGGCCCGTGATCGCGACGGTAGCGAACGACCGGCCGTGGAACGAGTTGATCGTCGACACGAACGTCGTGCGCTGCGGCTGGCCGGCGACGACCGCCTGATAGCGGCGCGCGAGCTTGAGCGCGGCCTCGTTCGCCTCGCCGCCCGAGTTGCAGAAGAACACGCGCTTCGCGAACGAGCGCTCGATGATCGCCTTCGCGGCGTAGAGCTGCTGCTCGTTGAAGTAGAGGTTCGAGACGTGGACGAGCTTGCCGAGCTGCTCGGCGACTCGCGCCGTGAAGGCTGGGTGCGAATGGCCGAGGCCGCACACCGCGATGCCCGCGGTGAAGTCGAGGTAGCGCGTGCCGGCCTTGTCCCAGACCTCGCAGCCGCGACCGCGCTCGAGCACGATCGGTTGTTGCCGGTAATTCTTGAGAAGGACGTGATCTGCGAGCGAGAGGAGTTCGGCTTGCGTCGGCACGAGCCGGGTGTACCACCAGTCCGCGCTAGAGGATGTAGCGCGCGAGATCTTCGTCGGCGACCAGCTCGCCGAGCCGCTCGCGCACGTAGCTCTGGGTGATCGGAATCGTCTGCGTGCCGATGTCGGGCGCGTTGAACAACAGATCGTCGAGCAGGCGCTCGAGCACCGTGTGCAGCCGGCGCGCGCCGATGTCGTGCGTGCGCTGGTTGACGTCGGCCGCGATCTTCGCGAGCTCGTCGATCGCCTCGGGCGTCCACTCGATCGTGATGTTGTCGGTCGCGAGCAGCGCCGCGTACTGGCGGGTCAGCGCGTTCGTCGGCTCGGTCAGGATCCGCACGAAGTCCGGCGCGGTCAGCGGCGTGAGCTCGACGCGGATCGGGAACCGGCCCTGGAGCTCGGGGATGAGGTCGCTCGGCTTCGCCATGTGAAACGCACCGGCGGCGATGAACAGCACGTGGTCGGTCCTGACCGGCCCGTACTTCGTCGTGACGGTCGAGCCCTCGACGATCGGCAACAGGTCGCGTTGCACGCCCTCGCGCGACACGTCGGCACCGTGGCGCTCGGCCTTCGTCGCGATCTTGTCGATCTCGTCGATGAACACGATGCCGGCGTTCTCGGCGCGGTGGACTGCTTCACGCGTCGCGGCCTCGTGATCGATCAGCTTGTCGACCTCTTGCTCGGTGAGCGCGCGCCACGCGGCCGGCACCTTGAGCTTCTGGCGCTTGGTCTTGCGGCCGAACGAGCCGAGCATGTCCTTGAGGCCCGACAGCGCGTTCTCGTCGATGCCGGGCTGGCCGCCGAGCACCGACATCAAGGGGTTCGAATCGTCGGCGAGCTCGACCTCGACCTCGCGGTCGTCGAGCTTGCCCTCGCGCAGCATCGCGCGCAGCTTCTCGCGGCTGGTGTCGGTCGTCACGGTGGCCGGCTCGCCCGGGCGATCGGTGAACGACCGGCCGCGCGGCAGCAGGAGCTCGAGCACGCGCTCCTCGGCGGCGTCCTTCGCCCGGCCGCGGACCTTCGCGGCCTCCTCGTCGCGCACCAGCTTGACCGAGACCTCGACGAGGTCGCGCACGATCGAATCAACGTCGCGGCCGACGTAGCCGACCTCGGTGAACTTCGAGGCCTCGACCTTGAGGAACGGCGCACGTGCGAGGCGCGCGAGGCGGCGCGCGATCTCGGTCTTTCCGACGCCGGTCGGCCCGATCATGATGATGTTCTTGGGCGCGATCTCGTCGCGCAGATCGCCGCTGACTTGCTGCCGGCGCCAGCGATTGCGCATCGCGACCGCGACCGCGCGCTTCGCGTCGTGCTGCCCGACGATGTAGCGATCGAGCTCGCTGACGATCTTCGCCGGCGTCAGAGACGCATCTTCCTTCACGGAAGCTCCTCGATCGTCAGCGTCGTGTTCGTGTAGATGCAGATGTCGGCGGCGATCGCCATCGCACTCTCGGCGATCGCGCGCGGGCCGAGCTCGGTGTGGCGCAACAGCGCGCGCGCCGCCGCGAGCGCGTAGCTGCCGCCCGAACCGATCGCGCAGATGCCGTCGTCGGGCTCGATCACGTCGCCCGAGCCGCTCAGGATGAACGTGCTCTCGGCATCGGCGACGACGAGCATCGCCTCGAGCCGGCGGAGTGCGCGATCGGTGCGCCACTCCTTCGCGAGCTCCACGGCGGCGCGCCGCAGCGGGCTGCGCTGGGCCTGCAGCTTCTCGTCGAGGCGCTCGAACAGCGCGATCCCGTCGGCGGCCGAACCGGCGAAACCGCCGATCGCGCGGCAGCCGTCGGCGGAGACGCCCAGGCGTCGGACCTTCTTCGCCCCGCCCTTCACGACCGTGTTGCCGAGCGTGACCTGGCCGTCGCCTGCGACCACGACATGGTTGCCGCGGCGGACCGACAGGATCGTCGTCGAGTGAATCTCGGGCTGCACGCAGGGTTCGTAGCACACCGGCGCACCACCGCGCACGGCCTCTTCGGGTAGACACGTACACGTACACGTCCACGTCCACGTGCTCGTAGACAGCTCACCGGATCGAGCGCCCCCTTGCGGAGCGACGCGCGGTCTTTCGAGCACGAGCACGTGCACGTGCACGTGCACGAGGACGAGGACGCGATCACGTTCAGCGCAGCTTCTTCGTCGTTCGGGCGCGCGGGTGGGCGTCGTCGTAGACCTTCATCAGGTGGTCGAGCGACACCTTCGTATAGATCTGCGTCGACGACAGGCTCGCGTGGCCGAGCAGCTCCTGGATCGAGCGTAGATCGGCGCCTCCGTCAAGCAGGTGCGTCGCGAACGAGTGGCGCAGGCTGTGCGGCGTCGCGGCCGCGTAGATGCCGCCCGCGATCGTCCAGCGCTTGACCATGCGTTGCACCGAGCGCGGCGTGAGTCGCTCGCCTTGCGCGTTGACGAACAGCGCGGCGCCGGTCGCGCCGAGCTGCCCGCGGACCGCGAGGTAGCGCTTGACCGACGCGTACGCCTGATCGACGAGCGGGACCTCGCGCGACTTGTTGCCCTTGCCGTGCCGCACCAGCACGATCGGCGTCGTGTAGCGGCCGGTGTCGAGGTCGGTGAGGTCGAGCCCGCACGCCTCCGAGACGCGCAGCCCGGTCGCGTAAATGAGATCCATCATCGCCGCATCGCGGATCCGCAGCAGGTCGTGGCGAGCCTGCTCGTGCGCCGCCAGCGTGCGGTGGCTGGTCCGGCCGATCTTGAGTGGCACCTCGACGAGGTGGACGGCCTCGTCGACGACGAGCGCGCGCGGCAACCCTTTGGGCTTCTTCGGTCCGCGGATCGCCGCGCCCGGGTTGCCGGCGATCACGCCGCGCTTGACCAGGAATCGACAGAACGCGCGCACGCTCGACAGCTTGCGCGAGATCGTCGCGGCGCCGTTGGTGCCGAACAGCGCGGCGAGCTGGCTGCGGATCTCGAGCGCCGAGAGCTTCGCGAGCGCGACGTCCTTACCGCGCTTCGCGACCAGGTGCGCGCGCAGCGCCGCGACATCGCGCAGGTAGACCTCGACGGTTTTCGGCGAGTACGCGCGCTCGACGGCGAGATACGTCTCGAACGCGGCGAGCGCGGTGTCCCAGTCCACGCCTCTACAATGCGCCCGCGGGCGGACGCACCACAACTTCTTCGACGGAGATGCCCGGCCGCGCCACGATCGAGACCAGGAAGCCCGCGATGTCCTCGGGCTTCATCATCTGCGTGCGGTCGAAGCCCGGGCGGTCGTCCCAGATCGGCGTGTCGGTCGCGCCCGCGAGCAGCGATGTGACGCGGATGTTGTACGGCCGTGCTTCGGCGGCGAGCACGCGCGCGATACCGAGCTGGCCCATCTTCGCCGCGGTGTAGCCGGCGCACTCGGTGAACGCCTGCTGGACGACGTGCGAGCCGATCGTGACGATATGACCGCGCCGGCGCGGCTGCATCCGGCGCAGCGCCTCGCGCACGCACGTGAACGTGCCGATGACGTGCGACTCGAGCATCTCGCGCAGCTCGGCGACCGACGCGTTGAGGATCGGGCCGAACGTACTGACGCCGGCGGCGCACACCAGGAAGTCGAGCTCGGGCAGCGCGTCGACGCGCGCGCGGACCTCGGTCTCGTCGGCGACGTCGAGGTGGGCGAGACTGACCTCGCCGAACGCCGGCGCCTGGACCGGCGCGTCGCCGTGCGGCCCGCCGTCGCGCAACCGCCGGCTGCACGCGAGCACCGCGGCGCCTTCATCCGCCAGCGCCCGCCCACACGCCGCGCCGATGCCGCTCGAGCCGCCCGTGACCAGCGCGTACTTGCCGAGTAATCGCTTCACGCCGCGACCGTAGCACGCGGTAGGCTCCGGCCATGCGGCTCGCGCTCGCCCTGGTCGTCGTCGCTGTGGTCGCCGATGTTGCCCATGCCGACGACAGAGCGTTGAAGCCCTACGCCGGTCAGATCGTGCTGACGCCCGATACGCCGCCGGCGAGCTTCACGGAGCTCCCGGCGTTCCTCAAGACCGCCTACGACAAGTCGCATCACTACGAGTCGCTGAAGTGGGACGTCAACTTCGTCGGCGTGCTCGCGAAGCCCGCCGACAAGGTCACGCTGATCGTGAGCGATCCGGCCGCGAAGCCCGACGCCGGGACCGGCGAGATGGTCACGATGGAGCTCGCGACCACCCGCCAGGTCGTGATCGGTCACTTCAAGCCGACCAAGGCCGCCGGGTTCGCCGCCGGCAAGACCTACGCGGTGACGTTGGTCTCGGGCAAGGCGACGCTCGCGAAGGCCGAGCTCGTGCTGCGCGAGTGATCGAGCCACGCACCTAGATCGGCGCGCGCGCGCTCGGCCATGCGCTGCTTGCGGCTGTCCTTGCGCACGCCGAGGAGCGGCGGCAAAAGGCCGTAGTTCACGTTCGTCGGGCCGTACTTGTAGCCCTCGTCGCGCGGAGCCGTCACGTGCTGGTACAAGCCGCCGAGCATCGTCGTCGCGGGCGGCGGCTCGAGCATGCGCCCGCGGAGCTCGCTCGCGAGCAACCACGCGACGACCAGGCCCATCGCGCACGACTCGATGTAGCCCTCGACGCCGGTGAGGAGGCCCGCGAACCGCACGTGCGGCCGCGTCCTCAGCTCGAACCGCGTGCCGAGTCGCGCCGGCGCGTCGATGTACGTGTTGCGGTGGATCGAGCCGTACCTCAAGAATTCGGCCTTCTCGAGCCCCGGCACCATCTGGAAGATCTTCTGCTGCTCGGGATACGCGAGCCGGGTCTGAAAGCCGACCAGGTTGTACGCGGTGCGATAGCGATTCTCGGGCCGGAGCTGGACCACCGCCCACGGCCGATGTCCCGTCCGCGGATCGCGCAGGCCGATCGGCCGCATCGGGCCGAACCGCAGCGTCTCGGGCCCGCGCTCCGCCATCACCTCGATCGGCATGCAGCTCTCGAAGTAACGCGGCTCCTCGAAGTCGTGCGGCAGGATCTTACGGCCCGCGTTGACCGCGGCGACGAACGCCTCGTACTCGAGCTTGTTCAGCGGGCAATTCACGTAATCGCCGACGCCGGTGTCGCCGCCGGCCGCGCGCTCCTCGGAGATCTCGGGCAGCGGCTCGTCCTTCGGCGTGCGCGGCTTGCGCCCCGGCGACGCATCGTCGCGATCCCAGCGCGACTGGCGAAACGCGCGGTCCCAATCGATCGACTCGGCCGCGACGATCGGCGCGATCGCGTCGTAGAAGTACATCCGGTCGCCGCCGAGCTCGCGCATGATCACGCGGCCGAGCTCGCCCTCGGTCAGCGGCCCGGTCGCGACGATCACGGGATGGTCGGGCAGCTCGTCCAGCCGTCGCCGCTCGATCCGAATCCGCGGGTGGAGCGCGAGCCGGCGCGTGATCGCGCGCGCGAACCCGAAGCGCTCGACCGCGAGCGCCTGCCCCGCCGGCACGCGATGCTCGTCCGCGCAGGCGATCACGAGCGAGCCGCAGCGCCGCAGCTCGTCTTTCAGAAGGCCCGCCGGCGCGATCGGATCGTCGCTGCGCAGCGAGTTCGAGCACACCAGCTCACCGAGCAGCGGGCTCTGGTGCGCCGGCGACATCGCGACGGGCTTCATCTCGACGAGGCTGACCTCGAAGCCCGCTTCCGCGAGCTGCCAGGCCGCCTCGCTACCGGCCATCCCACCGCCGACGACCGTAACGTCCGTCATTCTAGGCGGCGTTCTCCTCGGTCTCGTCCACGCCCTCGCTCTTCCAGTCGCATTCCATGCAACGCAGCCGGACGCCGCTCTTGGTCTCTTTCTTCAACACGAATTTGGCCTGGCAGGTCGGGCACGGCTGCGGGATGGGCTTGTCCCACGCGACGAAGTCGCACTGCTTCTTCGCCCAGTTCGAGCAGCCGTAGAACGGCTTGCCGCGCCGCGACCGCTTCTCCGCGATGAAGCCACCGCAGCCCGGCTTCGGGCACTTCACGCCGAGCGAGATCGGCTTGGTCGTCTTGCAGTCGGGGTAGCGCGTGCACGCCAGGAACGAGCCGAACCGGCCGCGCTTGACGGTCATCGGCGCGGCGCACGTCTCGCACACCTCGTCGGTGGTCTGCGGCGGGACCTTCTCCCACGTGCCGTCGAGGTTCTTGACGACCTCCATCGTGGTGCGGCACTCGGGGTAGCCCGAGCACGCCAGGAACGAGCCGTTGCGACCCCACTTGATCACCATGGGCTTGCCGCACTTCTCGCACACCCACTCGGTCGCGATCTCCTCGCGCTTGACGTCGCGCATCTCGGCTTTTTCGAGCTCGAGCTTGAACGGCGCGTAGAACGCGCCGAGCAGCTTGCGCCAGTCCTCGGTGCCGTCCTCGACGTGATCGAGATCCGCTTCCATCTTCGCGGTGAACCCGGAGTCCACGATCTCGGGGAACGAGACCACGAGCAGCGAGTTGACCAGGATGCCGAGCTCGGTCGGCCAGAACCGCGCTTCCTTCTTCTCGACGTAACCGCGGTCGACGATCGTCGACATGATCGCGGCATAGGTCGACGGCCGGCCGATGCCCTTCTCCTCGAGCTCCTTGACGAGCGACGCCTCGGAGAACCGCGGCGGCGGCTGCGTGAAGTGCTGCTCGGGTCGCACGCTGTCGATCGTGATCGCGTCGCCGACCTCGACCGGCGGCAGCAGCTTGTCGGCGGCTTCCGCGGCCTCGGCCTTCGCGTCGTCAGTTTCGGCGACCTCGTAGACCTTGGTGTAGCCGGCGAACTTCATGACCTGACCGTTCGCGCGCAGCTGCGCCTGACCGCGATCCATATCGATCGTGGTCTGGTCGTAGATCGCGGGCACCATCTGCGACGCGACGAAGCGCTGCCAGATCAGCGTGTACAGCTTGACCAGCTCCGGCCCTTCCGGATGCGCGGCGAGTGCGGTCGCGACGCGCTCCGGCGTCCACTCCATCAGCGTCGGGCGGATCGCTTCGTGGGCGTCCTGCGCGCGCTCCTTGTTGCCGTACGTGTTTGGTGCCTCGGGTAGATACTCCGCACCGTAGGTGTCGGTGATGTGCGTGCGCACCGCGGTCATCGCGTCGTCGCTGATCCGCGTCGAATCGGTACGCATGTACGTGATGAGGCCGGTCGGGCCCTCATCGCCGAGCTCGACGCCTTCGTAGAGGCGCTGCGCGAGCGCCATCGTGCGCTTCGCGGAGTAGCGCAGCTTGCGCGCCGAGTCCTGCTGCAGGCGGCTCGTGATGAACGGCGCCTGCGGCTTCTTGCGTCGCTCCTTCTTCTCGACCGATGCGACGACCGCGCCGCCGGCCGAGAGCTCGGCCGCGATCGCGTCCGCCTCGTCCTTGGTCTTGGGCTCCGCGCGCTCGCCCTTCCACTTCCAGATCCGCGCCTCGAACGGCGGCGGCACCTCGGCGTGAACGGTCGCCTCGACCGACCAGTACTCCTCGGGCACGAACGCTTTGATCTCTTCTTCGCGCTCGCACACCATCCGCACCGCGACCGACTGGACGCGGCCCGCGGACAGCCCGCGCTGGACCTTGTTCCACAGGATCGGGCTGATCTTGTAGCCGACCAGGCGATCGAGGATCCGGCGCGTCTGCTGCGCGTTGGTCTTGTCCATGTCGATCGCGCGGGGCGCCGCGATCGCCGCGGTGACGCCCTTCTTCGTGATCTCGTTGATCAGGACGCGATGGAGGTTCTTGTTCTCGCCCTTGATCTCCTCGGCGATGTGCCAGGCGATCGCTTCCCCTTCGCGATCCGGATCGGACGCGAGGTACACGGTCTCGACCTCGCGCGCGGCCTTGCGGATCTCGCCGAGCACCTTCTTCTTGCCCTCGATCACCTCGTAGACCGGCTCGAACGTGCCCTCCTCGAGGTCGACGCCGATCTTCGACTTCGGCAGGTCGCGGATGTGACCGACCGACGCCTTCACGATGTAGTTCGCGCCCAGGTACTTGCCGATCGTCTTGGCCTTCGCGGGTGACTCGACGACGACGAGCGCCGAGCCCGGCTTGACCTTCTTCGGCTTGCGCGGTTTCTCCGGCTCGGCGTCTTCCTCGGGCTCCTTGGCCTTGAGCTTCTTGGACGCCTTCACGGGCGTGACGTCCTTCTTCGCCTTCGAGGGTTTCTTCTCGATCTTTTCGATCTTTTCGACCTTGGCGACCGCCTTGACCGGCTTCGCGGCCTTGTCGGCCTTGGTCTCTTTCGCGACCTTCGCCTTGCCCGGCGCCTTCTTCTTCGTCTTCGCTTTACTCACGACAACCTCGCTAACGCGCGTAGTACGACGCGAACCGGCAGGCGGGACTTCGTCACGATCGCTTCCACACTCCGCGCGCCGGCCTCGAGGGCCGCACGCACGATCTCGACATCCGGATCGAGCGAGCGCTGCGGCATGCGTGGCTCACCTGCGAGCGCCGCATCCACATCACTCGGTTGCTCGACCATCGCCGCACCACTCTCGAGCAACAGCTCGCAGCCTCGGCTCCCCGGCCACGCCACCACGATGCGGCCCAACTTGCGCGCGGCACGTGCCGTCGCCAAGGAGCCCGAGCGCGCATCCGCTTCGACCACCACACACGCGTCTGCGAGTGCCGCGATCAAAGGATTGCGCGCGAGAAACGATCCGCGCCGCGGCTGGCTGCCGTCGCGCTGCTTCGAGATCAAGGCGCCGCCACTGCGCAGCACGCGGTCGAACAGCGCGGCGTGGCGCGCCGGATAAGCGACATCGCAACCGCAGCCGAGCACCACGGTCGTGGTCCCGCCGCCGGCAAGCGCGCCGCGATGCGCCGCGCCGTCGATGCCGAGCGCCCCTCCGGACACGACGTGGACGCCGCGCTCTGCGAGATGGCGAGCGATCGCGTGAGCCCGGTCCATGCCGAGCTGCGTCGCGGCGCGTGCCCCGACGATCGCGACCGCAGGACCCTCGGAGAGCTTGCCGCGGACGTAAAGCCGCCGCACGGACCCCTGGGCCAGCGCTTGGATGCGCTTCGGGAGTGCTTCGGCCTCAACGAGTCTGGTGGTCACAGGGGGAAAGCAATTAGCCACCTGGACCGCGCCCGTCAAGTCGTCGCGATCTGAACCGGCCAATTTCAGCTACTTGGCCGATCGTCCTACATCTATATAGGTCGCGCGCGGCCCGGCCGAACGACCGGGGACCTACTTCTGCATCATCACGACGTCGCCCACGCCCATCTCCTGGACCGACAGCGTCACGAGCCCGACCGAAATCTTGTCGCCGACCTCGACGACCGTGATCTTACCGAGCTCGCGTGCGGGATAGCGGCGGTCGTCTTGGCCGGCGAGGTCGCGGGCCACGGAAGGCAGACCGTCGCCGCGACGAACGACGTACATCCGGTTGCCGACCTCGATGCCCGAGGCCTGACCGAGATCGATGAACACGATCTGGCCCGCACCGATCAGCTGCTCGGCCGCGAGCTGCGCGACGATCGTGCCCTGCGCGTCGACCTTCGGCGCGACCGGCGGCACGTTCTTGTACTGCTTGACGAGCGGGCCGACCTTGTTGCCGCGCGTGATCTCCTGGTTCGACTGCGTGATGATCCCGCGCGCGCGTTTGTCCTGCTTGACGCTGACGACCTGGACCTCGCCGAGGATGTGGACGTACGAGCCGATGTTCTTGACCGCGTTGCCGGGCTCGTACACCGAGTACGTCTTGCCGACCTCGGGCGGATTGTTCGACGGGTATGTCAGGTAGACCGAATCGTTGAGCCCGAGCAGCTCCTTCTCGTCGACCGAGCCGTCGATCGTGATCGACTTGTCGAGGTCCTTCTTCTCGACGAACGCGACCTGCTTGATGCCGACCTGCGTGCGCGACTCCGGCGTCGGCAGGTGATCGATCGGCTTGACGTCCCCGCCCTTCTCGGGCTCCTTCGCCGTCGTCGGTTGCTGCTCCGCGAACTGGCCGCGCGGCAACAGGCGCACGAGGTCACCGGGATAGATCCAGTGCGGGTTCGTGATCTGCGGGTTGTACGACCAGACCTTCGGCCACTGCCACGGATCGTTGAAGTAGTAGAAGCAGATGTCCCACAGGGTGTCGCCGTGGCGCACGACGTGGAGCTCGGGCACCGGCCCCGCGTGGATCTCTGCGGGCTCTTGGAGCGGAGCCACTGGACCACCGCCGAGGTAGTAGCCGGTCGGCGCCGCATTCTCGTCGCTGGGTGCGCCTTCGACCACCGTGCCGTCGGGCTTGACGACGACGACCGCGGGCTTCTGTTGCACCGGCGCCGGCGGTGGCGGCGGCGGAGGCGCCTGCGAGCCACCCGAGGTCGGATCGAGGTTGACCGGCGGCTGCGTCGCTGCGCCGCTCGGATAGACCGGCACCTGCGCGAG
>Ga0193728_1000679_pt1 | contig 16763 bp, 13 predicted proteins | sample U1c1metaG_FD_143037 | JGI IMG/M metagenome (GOLD analysis project Ga0193728, IMG submission 143037) | Soil microbial communities from a riparian zone of the East river system, Colorado, United States - U1c1 | ecosystem: Environmental > Terrestrial > Soil > Riparian zone | place: USA: East River...
AGAAAAAATATAATATTAATGCTTATTTCCATTGAAATAATGCTATTAGCTATTACATTCTTAATATTGATAAGTTCACTTAGCTTTGATGATATATTAGGCCAAACATATGCTATATATATAATAGCGATAGCTGGTGCAGAATCAGCAATAGGTTTAGGTATTCTAGTTGCATTTTATAGATTAAGAGGAAGTATCGCAATAGAATATAAATAATGTATTTAGCCATAATTACTTTACCTTTATTAGGATCAATAGTATCCGGCTTTTTTGGTAGAAAAGTCGGAGTTAGCGGAGCACAATTAATTACATGTACAAGTGTAATTGTAACAACTTTATTGGCAATAGTTGCCTTTTTGGAAGTAGGTTTAAATAACATACCAGTATCTATAAATCTGTTTAGATGAATTGATAGTGAATCTCTTAATGTTCTATGAGGTTTTCATTTTGATAGTTTAACAGTGTCTATGTTGATACCTGTTTTAATAGTTAGTTCTTTAGTTCATATATACTCTATAGGATATATGAGCCATGATCCACACAATCAAAGATTTTTCAGCTATTTAAGTTTATTCACTTTCATGATGATTATACTTGTTACAGCTAATAATTTTTTACTGATGTTTGTAGGATGAGAGGGTGTAGGTATTTGTTCATATCTTTTGGTAAGTTTCTGATTTACTAGAATAGCGGCAAATCAAAGTTCTATGTCTGCTTTCTTAACTAACAGAGTAGGTGATTGTTTTTTAACTATAGGTATGTTTGCTATACTATGATCATTTGGTAACATTGATTATAGTACAGTATTCTCATTAGCACCTTTTGTTAATGAAAACATAGTTACAATTATAGGTATATGTTTATTAATTGGAGCTATGGCTAAAAGTTCCCAAGTTGGATTACACGTTTGATTACCTATGGCTATGGAAGGTCCTACACCTGTTAGTGCTTTAATTCACGCGGCTACTATGGTTACCGCGGGTGTATATTTATTAATGCGTACAAGTCCTTTAATAGAATATAGTTCTACTGTATTAATATTATGTTTATGATTAGGAGCAATAACTACAGTTTTTAGTTCACTGATAGGTTTATTCCAACAAGATATTAAAAAAGTTATCGCCTATTCCACTATGAGTCAATTAGGAATGATGGTGATAGCTGTCGGTTTGTCTTCATATAATATAGCTTTATTTCATTTAGTTAATCATGCTTTTTATAAAGGATTATTATTCTTAGGCGCAGGAGCTGTTATTCATGCGGTTGCTGACAATCAAGATTTTAGAAAATATGGTGGATTAAGACCATTTTTACCTTTAACTTATTCTGTAATGTTAATAGCAAGTCTTAGTTTAGTTGCTTTCCCTTTTATGACAGGATTTTATAGTAAAGATTTTATATTAGAATCCGCTTATGGACAATTCTATTTTAGTGGTACAGTTGTCTACTTTATAGCTACTATAGGTGCCATGTTTACTACTCTATACTCAGTAAAAGTTTTATATTTAACTTTTTTAACAAATCCTAATGGACCAGTTGTTAATTATAAAAATGCTCATGAAGGTGATATATTTATGAGTTTACCATTAATTATACTAGCTATTTTCTCTATATTCTTTGGTTATATAACTAAAGATATATTTATAGGATTAGGTTCTGCTTTTTTTTCTGATAATAGTTTATTTATTCATCCTACACATGAAATAATGTTAGATACTGAGTTTGCTGTACCAACTTTCTTTAAATTATTACCCTTAATATTTACTGTATCTCTTAGTATTATAGCTATAATCTTTTCAGAGTTTTTACCTAAAGTCATTCTTCAATTTAAATTTTCTAGATTAGGTTATAATATATTTGGATTCTTTAACCAACGTTTCTTGATTGAATTATTTTATAATAAATATATAACAGGTCTAATTCTGAAATTAGGGGGTCAAACTACTAAAGTTATAGATAAAGGAAGTGTAGAATTATTAGGACCTTATGGTTTAGAAAAAGGCTTAATTAATTTAAGTAAAAATATAGCTAGCTTGGATACTGGAGTAATTACAAGCTATGCTTTATATATTTTAATTGGTCTTATTTTCTATATATTAATACCTTATTTAACATTATTTGACAATAGTTTACTTTTATTAATATTATTATCCTTATTTAGTGTTGTAAATCCTTCTAATTTTAACGAGAATATTAAAATTAAGGCTACTTAACAAACTTCGTTTGTTAAGTATACTTCCTTAATTAGTATATAATATAAGCAAGGTTTTATCTATATATTTACAGATAAAATATAGCTTTAAATATACTTTCTCTAAAAATAAATAATTTACAGTTAGCTCCAAGTCCAAGTCCAAGTCCAAGTCCAAGTCCAAGTCCAAGTCCAAGTCCAAGTCCAAGTGATCTTTATTTACTTAAGGATAGAGGTTCTATTATTTATGTAAAGTTACCCACAAATGCTTAGCATTTTAAAGGTAATTTAGTAATGTGTTCAATATACACCAGGATAACAATACAATATTTCCTTATTTATTTTATATAGTTTAATTTAACTACTAGATCAGCTTTTTTCCATTATAACATCTAGAATAAAAAAAGAAAACAAATTTTTAATTTAATCATGAGAATTTTCAAGAGTCATCCTTTATTAAAATTGGTTAATTCATATATGATAGATTCACCACAACCATCTAATATAAGCTATTTATGGAATTTTGGTTCTTTATTGGCTGTTTGTTTAATTATACAAATAATCACAGGTGTAACATTAGCTATGCATTATAATCCTAGTGTATTAGAAGCTTTTAATTCAGTAGAACATATTATGCGTGATGTTAATAATGGTTGATTAATACGTTATTTACACAGTAATACAGCTGCAGCTTTCTTCTTTTTAGTTTATTTACATATAGGTAGAGGTTTATATTATGGATCTTACAGAGCACCTAGAACATTAGTATGAACTTTAGGTACTGTTATATTTTTATTAATGATGGCTACAGCTTTCTTGGGATATGTCTTGCCTTATGGTCAAATGAGCCTATGAGGTGCAACAGTTATTACTAATCTTATGAGTGCTATACCTTGAATAGGACAAGATATTGTCGAATTTCTTTGAGGTGGCTTGAGTCAATTATTAATTGAAGAGCCTAACAACAGTGATGTTGTTCAGCAAATTCTGCTTAATGCTGGAATATCCCCAATATTAGTATTAGGATACGTTTGTGTTGTTAATATAAACGTGAAAAAGCCTAAATCAAGGGGGCAATCAGCCGGGGTTAGAGAGTTATCAACTCACGAAGCCTCTCAGAGACTAAATGCAGAAAATCTTAAATACGCGTATTTGGTTGGTTTATTTGAAGGTGATGGGTTTTTCACTGTAACAAAAAAAGGTAAATATTTTCAATGTGAATTAGGTATTGAATTAAGTATAAAAGATGTTAAACTTATTTATAAAATTAAGAAAATACTGGGTGTAGGTATTGTAGGGTTTAAAATAAAAAATGATAATAATATGGTATATTTAAGAGTTAGAAATAAAAAACACTTAATAAGTACAATATTACCTATTTTTGATAAATATCCTCTTTTCTCAAATAAACAATATGATTATTTGAGATTAAGAAATGTCATTTTATCTAACGCAATATTTTATGATGCTATTCCTGTCTACACTCGTCCTACTCTGCCCTTTAATTCTATTGAATCTATAATTAATGCACCTTATTTTTCAGCATGATTAGTTGGATTTATTGAAGCTGAAGGTTGTTTTAGTGTTTATAAGATAACTCTTGCTTCGCATGTCGATGGTTATTTTATAGCTAGTTTTGATATAAGTCAAACTAATGGTGAAATACTTATTTTAGCTATTCGTAAATATTTATCTTTAACCCCTAAGCTTTATAAAGACAAAACTAATAATTTTAGATTGAAAGTTACAAGTGTTAGATCTATAGAAAATGTTATTAAATTTATAAATAAAGCACCTGTTAAACTATTAGGAAATAAAAATATACAATATTTACTTTGAATTAAAAAGCTTCGTACTATACCTAGATACGCTGAAAAAATAAACATACCAAATAAATACTAAATATAAGATTATGATATAGTCCGAACAATAAAGAAATTTATTGAGTGTAACGAGAATTTACAAAAAATATGCCTATAAGGCATATTAGCTGTTTATGGGGTTACCAACACAATTGTTCTGTTAATAATGCTACTTTAAACAGATTCTTTGCTTTACATTTTGTATTACCTTTTGTACTAGCTGCTTTAGCATTAATGCATTTAATAGCTCTTCATGATAGTGCTGGTTCAGGTAATCCATTAGGTATTTCAGGTAATTATGATAGATTGCCTTTTGCTCCTTATTTCTTATTTAAAGATTTAATAACTATCTTTTTATTTATTATAATATTAAGTATATTTGTATTCTTTATGCCTAATGTATTAGGAGATAGTGAAAATTATGTTATGGCTAACCCTATGCAAACTCCTCCTGCGATAGTTCCTGAGTGATATCTTTTACCTTTCTATGCCATATTAAGATCTATACCTAATAAATTATTAGGTGTTATAGCTATGTTTAGTGCTATTTTAGCTTTATTAATCATGCCATTTACTGATTTAAGTAGAAGTAGAGGTATCCAATTTAGACCTTTAAGTAAAATAGCTTTTTATATATTTGTAGCTAATTTTTTAATATTAATGGTTTTAGGAGCCAAACATGTTGAATCACCATTTATAGAATTTGGACAAATAAGTACAGTATTATATTTCGCTCATTTTTTAATTATAGTTCCTTTAGTAAGTATAATAGAAAATAGTTTAATGGATTTAAGTAACTATTATAAATCTTAAAATAACCCGCATTGTCTCATATTATATGTTGTTTTGGTTATATTAATTAATTAAAGATAATATTTCGTGTTATAAATAAACAAATATAATTTATATTAAATGTAATATGTTATCTTTAATTAAAAATAGTATACGTAATTAGTTTTTTATTATACGTATATTACATTTAATTAAAGATAATATTTCGTGTTATAAATAAACAAATATAATTTATATTAAATGTAATTTGTTATCTTATAAAAATAGTATGCGTAATTAGTTTTTTATTATACGTATATTACATAAAGCTTTTTTATAATTAATTCATACTAATAATTTAAACTTAAATTCAAAACAATAAACTTTTAAATAAATACCACCTGTTTCTAGTAATATATTATATTACGAATACGAATAGTGTTGTGGGGTTATGATTTGCCTGATCCTGCCTCCCATCCCGAGCCCGCTCAGGTTTTACTTAATAGAAACTTAAAAGGTGAGCAACCTAATGAAATAGAAAGCGATCAGTCTAAGATATCGGTATTAAAATCCAATATATCTCTATGAACCGAGCGTTGATTCTTATCTTCAAATGCGAAGGATATAGGAACATTATATCTAATATTTGCTTTATTTTCTGGATTACTGGGTACTGCTTTTTCTGTTTTAATAAGATTAGAATTAAGTGGACCGGGTGTTCAATATATTGCAGATAATCAGCTGTATAATAGTATCATTACTGCTCATGCTATATTAATGATATTCTTTATGGTTATGCCTGCCTTAATTGGAGGTTTTGGTAATTTTTTATTACCTTTATTAGTTGGAGGTCCAGATATGGCATTTCCTAGATTAAATAACATTAGTTTCTGGTTATTACCTCCTGCTTTACTATTATTTTTATTTGCTAGTGGTATAGAAAATGGAGTTGGTACTGGTTGAACTGTTAAAGGAATTAGGCAGTTATTTTATGGTGACATAAAAAAAAGTAAATTCTTCTCGATGCGTGAACCTCTTCTAGTAATTATTGATTTTTTTAATATATTACACGTAGTACACTACTCATGTTTAGTTAAATTTAATATAATTTTAAATAATACGTATGTAAAAATGTGTATGTCATGGAGACAATACGCCTGTGTAGTAAATAAACGTTTATTTACTACACATCAGAGACTTAACGAAGAACATCTTAATAATAAATCTTCAGATCCAATTTTGTTTGAATCATGGTTAGTTGGTTTTACAGATGGAGATGGTAATTTTCATATTTCAAAGCAAGTGGTCGGTTTATCAACTAAATGAACTTTAAGTTTTAAATTAACTCAATCTCTATATAATTTAAGAATATTAAATTATATAAAAAAAGAATTAGGAGTGGGTTCTATAACAAAAGATGGTACAAATGTACAATATTTTATTAGAGATAAAAAAAAGTTGGAAACAGTTTTAATACCTATTTTTGATAAATATCCTCTTTTGACTACTAAATATTTTGATTATATAAAATTAAAAAAAGCATTGTCAATATTAAATAATACCACTATGACTAAAGAAGAGAAAAATATAAAACTATTAGCTATTAAAAACTCGATACCTAATAATAATTATATGTCTCCTGCTTGAAAGAATGCAAATTTACCATTGACTAATGTAGATTCTATTAATAAGGTGATGACTAAAAGTTGATTAGTTGGCTTTATTGAAGCTGAAGGTAGTTTTTATCTAACGAATAAGAGCTCAGATAGAATAGTGCATGCTTTTGGTATAACACAAAATTTAGATAAAGTTGTCTTAGAGGCAATACGTATTATGTTACACATAAAAAACCCAATAAGATATAAAGAATTACATAATTACTATATTTTAGACACTGCTAATTCTAGGGCAATTGAAAATATTATAGTTTTCTTTAAAAATACAATGAAAGGAATCAAATCTTTAGAGTATAGAATATGAGCCAGATCTTATACTAAAAATAAAGGTAATTATTATAAATTGTCAAATATAAGAGATATGATAAGAAAATTACGCAAAAGTTTTACATAAACTACACTAAGTTATCAATATTATTAAGATGAAGGTATAGTCCGAACAGTAAAGAGATTTACTGCGTGTAACGATAAATTTAGTACAGGTTTATTTTATTTCTTCTTTTTCTTAAAAGAAAAATAAGAAAAAATTTAAACTATAAAACCCTAAAGTGAGGTTACCAACACAATTGTTATCCTCCATTAAGTGGAATACAAAGTCACAGTGGACCTAGTGTAGATTTAGCTATATTTGGTTTACATTTATCTGGTATAAGTAGTTTGTTAGGTGCTATAAACTTTATAACTACTATACTAAATATGAGAAGTCCTGGTATAAGATTACATAAGCTAGCTTTATTCGGTTGAGCTGTAGTAGTTACAGCAGTATTATTATTACTATCATTACCAGTACTAGCCGGTGCAATAACAATGCTTTTAACAGATAGAAATTTTAATACATCATTCTTTGAAGCTGCAGGAGGTGGTGATCCAATACTTTATCAACATTTATTTTGATTCTTCGGTCATCCAGAGGTTAAATTTGTAGGCCTCTTAACGTTGCTGTATGCTGGGACTACTTTGTTACAAAGTTTTAAATACTCCATCGAACACGACATAGTGAAAAAGTTAAAACAAAAAAGTAAATCAGCAGGTAACATTTCATTATTCAGATCAAATACAAGAAATGGAACCTCAGAGACTCTACGCAACGGAGTGGTGGTAAATTCAGAACATGTAAAACATATATCAGAACATGTACCTAAACATCTTAAGCCTCTTAATAACGAACAACTCGGTCATTATTTAGCAGGTTTAATAGATGGTGATGGTCATTTTAGTAAAGCTCAACAATTAGTTATAGTATTTAGCTTTCCAGATGCATTTCTGGCTTATTATCTAAAAGAAAAATTAGGTAATTGTAATGTTAGAAAAGTGAAAGATAAAAACGCATATCTTTTAATAGTGTCTAAAAAGAAAGGAATACTAAATGTGCTAAACTTGATAAATGGTAAATTAAGGTCAGAAAATATATTTAACCAAGTAATTAATAATATATTAAATCATGATAGATATAAAGATATAAGTATTAATTTTACTTTAAATTTAACGGATAATTTTAACAATCATTGATTAGCAGGTTTCTCTGACGCGGACGCTAGCTTTCAGGTAAAGATTATTAATCGTGTTAAAAGAAACAAGCCAGAAATAAGATTAAATTATCAAATCGATCAAAAGAATAGTATATTATTAACGAAAATAAAAAATTATCTAGGTGGTAACATTGGATATAGAAAAATCCAAAATACTTATTATTATGGTTCTACTAGTTTTGGTTCAGCCAAAAATGTTATAGAATATTTTAATCAATTTAATTTACAGTCTAGAAAACATGTAAGTTATTTAAGATGAAGAAAAGTCTATATATTTGTACAAAACAGAGAACATTTAACTGATAAAGGGTTAATAAAAATTTTAAGAATAAAGTCCTTAATTAACGATCACAAAGAAAATACTACCACTCAAGATAAAGTCCTAACAAGAATATAAAAGTTTTTGATAATTATTAAAAACAGACTTTGATTTAAAATCGTTGCTGTTTTGTTAATAAAAAGATACGCTACATATTAATTATACCTGGTTTCGGTATAATCAGTACTACTATATCCGCTAACTCTAACAAGAGTGTATTTGGATATTTAGGTATGGTTTATGCCATGATGTCTATAGGTGTATTAGGATTTGTTGTTTGAAGTCATCACATGTATACTGTTGGATTAGACGTGGATAAACTTGTGTTCACGGTAAAAATCTTGCTATATGCTGGAAACTCTTGTATAAATAGTCCACTCGTATTCATAGCGCTCGGAACAATCTATTTATTTAAAAGACAATCAGCAGGAAACCTTAGTTTTAGTACATATGCTACGGCAGTTACTAAAAATACTTATATTAGTTATAAAAATTTACAGCCTATTTCTGATCATGTGCCTAATAAAAATATTTTAACTGATAATGACTTTGGTTACTTTTTAGCTGGATTAATTGAAGGGAATGGTTGATTTGGTTATAAACAATTATATATTATATTTGCAGAAGAAGATATTTCGCTGGCATACTATATAAAAAAACGAATTGGCTATGGTAATGTATATAAAATTAAAGATAAAAAAGCCGTTAGATATATTTGTAAAAATATAGTAGGATTGCTTATTATTTTATCTTTAATTAACGGTAAATTACTAAGTAATTATAAATATGATCAATTAATTAAACATAATTATAATGAACATTTTAATATTTGCATTTTTCCTCCTTTAAAAAAGTTAACTTTAGATAACTACTGATTAGCTGGCTTTACTCAAGCAGACGGCTGTTTTCATATAAGCGTTGTAAAAAGTAAAAGCCATAACACGGGGTATAGTGTAAGGCTAGAATATTCTATAAAACAAAATGATAAACTTCCTTTAGATTTATTATATAAAGAACTAAATAAGGGTAATATCTCTCAATATCATACAAATATTTGGTGTTATAAAAGCTATGGATTTAAAACAGCTTTTAGTCTTATAAATTATTTTGATAGATATACCCTTTTTGCTGGTAAATATACTAGTTATCTTAAATTTAGAAAAGTTTATATTATGATAACGGAAGGAAAACATTTAGAAGAGAAAGGAGTAAAAAAAATTATAAGTATTACAACTAAGGGATCCTCAGAGACAAGCACGCAAGAGGTTTAATAAAGATAATTAACAAAATAATAAAAATATATAAATAAAGCTAAAATAAATATCATTTATTTTTTATTAAATCAAGATACTGTCCAAAAAAAAAGATCTGACAAGAGCATACTTTACGGCCGCTACATTAATTATAGCTGTACCAACTGGTATAAAAATATTCAGTTGATTAGCAACATGTTATGGGGGATCTTTACAATTAACACCTTCAATGTTATTTGCTTTAGGTTTCGTTTTCATGTTTACAATAGGAGGATTAAGTGGAGTTGTTTTAGCTAACGCTTCTCTTGATATTGCTTTTCATGATACTTACTACGTAGTTGCTCAATTGGGCCAGAATAATTTATCTTCTTATTTATTGACTTTGTCCATTAATAAAAATTATTTTGCAACTGACTATATGCTGGAACCTGTATCATTTGTGTATTGTTTACTATTGATTAATACGTTTTATCTTTATAAACTAGATGTTAGTAGGAATAGTCTTCTTTTAAATAGTGAAAATAATAATACTACAATAAGTAGCCAACTTATGGATACACAATCAGCAGAAAACTGTAAAGGATTCTCAGAGACTGCACGTCAGTTACCTGGTATTGAAGATTATAAATTTTGAAATTGATTTGCGGGTATAATAGATGGTGACGGTAATTTTGATATTAGAATAAATCCTTCTAGTAAAAAAAAAGTTCTTAAACAAATTAGAATAAAGTTACATAATAGAGATGTTAGAATTTTAAGTCGTATACAAGATTATCTACATATAGGTAAAATTAGAGCGGATAAAAATAAGCCTTATTCTATCTATATAGTTTCCACTAGAGAAAATCTGATTTATTTGGTCAAACATTTAAATGGTTTAATTAGATTAAAAGTACCTGCTTTTAAAGAAGCTTGCCTTTTATATAATATACAATATGAGGAAGCCAATTATAATATAGAACTATATGATCCTTATTTTTCAGGACTAGTTGATACTGATGGTAGCATAGTATTTAATTATGCTGGTAATAGGATAGAATGTAATTTAGAATTTCAATATAATCAATATACTTCTAAGTTAAATTTTAATAGTACTATATTAAACTGTAAACCATATATTATAATACGAAAAAAATCATCTGCTCTAGCTCTAACTGGTCCTAAAGATTTCACATCTATCGCATTCAAATTTCAAAGTGTTAACAGTATGCTATTTATATATGATTATTTTATGCATAATAGATTATATTGTAACATGAAATTCTATAGAGTTACTCAAATTAAAGGCTTTATGGAAATTAGAAAATATAAAAGCTCTCCTTTCTTTAGTTTAGAGCATAGAATATACTCAAATTTTGTGTTAAATTGAATTAAGTATGATAATCCCTTATGATATAAAGTACCTTTTGTTACAAAATATCTTTTATATAAGGATAAATAGTATACCTGTAACAGGTAAAGATACAGTCCACCATATTAATAAATATATATTAATATTTGCATTTCCACTACGTTTTAAGTATGGGAGCAGTCTTTGCATTATTTAGTGCATGATACTTCTGAATACCGAAAATATTAGGATTAGATTATAACAGAATGTTAGGTAAAGTACATTTCTGAATATTATTTATAGGGGTTAGACTAAAGGGAAGAAACTTTGAGTTGAAAAATATATGGAATAGAAACAGTTCATCTTTGGATACTAAAAATGGTGGAGGGAATTCCCCAAATAAATTTGTCGTTTATTTTGAAAATGTTAAGGAGAGTAAAAGAAAAATTTATGTTGAATTAAGAAAAAAATCAGGTGTATACTTATTCATTAATAATATAACTAAAGATTTATATGTAGGTAGCAGCCTTAATTTAACTCAAAGAATGACTAATCATTTTTATTATGCTAATTCCAACAAGACTAAAAATACAATATTAAATAGAGCAATGAAAAAATATGGACTTGAAAACTTTTCTTTGGGCATACTTGAGTTTTGTGCAAAAGATATAATAGTTTCTATAAGTTTAGAACAAAAATGAATAGATTACTATAAACCAAATTATAATATATTAAAAATTGCAGGTAGTTCTTACGGATTTACGCATAATATTAATACTATACTTAAACTTAAGGAAATGTTAAAAAAAGAAAATCATCCTAAGTTTGGTACGATTACTTCTTCTGAAACAAAAAAAGCTATAAGTGATGGTATTAAAGAATTTTATTTAAAGAATTCTCATCCTTCTAAGGGTTTAAAAGGAAAACTTTCTCCACAGTATGGTATAGGAGGAAATTTAGTTTTTTGTTATAATAGAAATAATGAGGAATTAATGTTTTCTTCTATAAACGCAGCAAGACAACATTTTAAAGTAAGATGAACATTAATAAAAAAAAATATAGATACAAATAAATTTGTAATTATAAATAATAAAGATTGAATAATACAATCTATTCCACGTAATTCAACTTAAAGTTAACCGCATTAGCCCCTTTCAATCTTTCTATATGCTGAAAACTCTCATAAAGCTTAAGTACTATACCTTTTAACGCTTAGCGTTATAATGGTAAGTGAAAATTTTAAGTTTATCTAGACAATCAGCAGGAAACCAACGGATAGACTAGTTTATCCTAGTAGGATCCTCAGAGACTACACGAAAGAAACCATATATTTATTATATGGTTAAGATATAGTCCGCTTTGTTACCGTAATGTTACATTCTTCCCTCAACACTTCTTAGGTTTACAAGGAATGCCTAGAAGAATTAGCGATTACCCTGACGCCTTTGCAGGTTGAAATTTAATAAGTAGTTTCGGAAGTATTATTAGTGTGGTAGCTACATGATTATTCTTATATATAGTTTATGTACAGTTAGTTGAAGGTAAAGCTACAAGCAGATACCCATGATTAACACCACAATTCTATAGTGATAGTTTACAAACTTTATTAAATAGAAGTTATAATTCTCTTGAATGAGCATTAACTAGTCCACCTAAACCACACGCATTTGTAAGTTTACCTTTACAAAGTTAGTTTTAGATGGCTCATGGCTCAGGTATATTTTCTATTATTTTTAAATTTTATTAATAAAGTTTTGAATTAATCAATCTTTATTAACAATTTTTATAAATTTATTAATCTAATAACTACATAATTATCCTTTAATTACTTTTTTTATAAATTAATAATAAATAATAAAATATATTGTATTTTCAGGTATAATAGTAATAGTATAGAAACCAAAAACAAATAATTATACTATACTAAACAGTAATACCCATTAACTTAATGGTAAAGTGAAATATTCCTAACATTTTTATCTAAGTTCGAATCTTAGATGGGTAATAGTCTTAATGTTTTTTAAGTATAAAAATGTAATAATTATATTTATTTAGCATTAAGACTATTATTGAATTACAAATCTCTATATTATATTTATAATTTTATTAGATTTGTGATGAGAATAATCATAAATAAATTTATGATTATATTTTATAAATATAACAATTGTTATATTTATAATAACGTAATATTTGAAAATTTTATTAGCTCCCGTACATGTATATGGTTGTTTGAGTAGTTTAATTGTTGTTTGGATTATCTCAAGGGATAGTGTATGTGACTCGCTGGACTTTAGATTAAATCTAGAGATAAGGATAATAGGATTTAATAAAAGAAGTATTTTATATAAAAACGTTAAAATTTTTATTTAAGAGATGTACAACTTGACCCTTTAAAAAGTATCGTGATAATAACTGCGTGAATGTTATAAATAAATAAAACAAAAACATGAAAAACTATATACAAACAACAAAAAAAATGATTAACACTATACTAGTGAATTTTACTTTAGCAAAATTTACTAGTGCATTAATGACCATTATAATGGTAGCATTAATTAAATATATGATAACAGGAAATTTACACATAGAATATTGTGAATTCTTAAATAATGTGGCTATAGGGTTATTTGGTTGGACTATAAATACAACTATAATAAGCTTATTATCAGAATATTTTGGAATAAAAGGAATTAACTTTAATTTAAAGCAATTCCTTTATGGTTATGATACAATGGGTGCTGGTAATGATTATACATCAAAAGATTTTAAAGCTAAGTTATATAATGCTATGGAATCTGATCCTATGGAATCTGATGATGGACCCGTTCCAAACAAACAGATAGATAAAGGAAAGGGTATAGATAAAGGTTATAATGAAGGTAATGATGAAAGCGGAGCTAAGCCTCTGGACAAAGGAAAGGGTAAAGAAAGAAGAGTGCCTCGTATAGAGCTTGGCCCAGGTCATTGTACAGAACCACCTTTTGTTACATGATCTCGGGTTTTTCCTGGTCTTGATCCAGCATCCGTTTTCTTTCCTAAAACAATAAATCCAGGTCCTGGGTTTAATGTTCCCGGAGGTGAAGTTCCGATACAGGATGATATATGTAAACATATTGATTATAACTCAAATATTCTTAATCAATTTAAAAAAATGGATTTGAAGACTGCTATAGAACAAAGAGATAATTATATAAAATACCTAGAAGTCATTAAACATAAAACCACATATGCACAAGATACATTATCAAAAGTACCTGAAACACCTACAAATGATTATGAACATAGATTAAAAAATACAATATTAAAAGATTTGCAGGATTTAAATATGCAAAAAATAAGGGCGGAAGCTAAAGCTACTCTTCTTAATTCTAGAATTGAATTTATACATATTAATACAAAACCAAATGAATAATATTAATTTGATAATATATGTTTATATTTAAATATTGGGTAATTTAAGTACTTTATCAGTAAGATAATTGGTAGATATACTATATATAAAGTAAGAGAAGTACTTTGTATAGACATATATCTACTAGGGATATGTTGTAGATGGTTCTACGTTTCGATTGCAGATCTTAAATATGGGGTTCGATTCCTCCATAACCCTTAATAAAAATTTATGTTTTCCAATATAATAGTTCCTAATTCTTTTTTGATAGAGATGAACTAATAACAATATATGTTATCTATATTTTCAATAAAAATATTTGATAGATAAAAATTACAAAGGTTTCCTTTGTACGATATTTATATTAAATAAATAAATGATACAAGCAGCAAAAATAATAGGAACAGGATTAGCAACTACAGGTTTAATAGGTGCAGGTGTAGGTATTGGTGTAGTTTTCGGTGCATTAATATTAGGTGTAGCTAGAAATCCTTCATTAAGAGGCCAATTATTTTCATACGCTATATTGGGTTTCGCGTTTGCTGAAGCTACAGGTTTATTTGCTTTAATGATGGCTTTCTTATTATTATACGTTGCCTAATTTAAATTTAAATATTCTTCAGTTTTATGCTTAATTTATACGTTATTAAGTTTTAAGTTTAATAATTATTATAGATAATATGTTTATAAAAAAAAAGTAATTTAATGCTATATACATAAAAATAATACTCTCATTAGCTCAAAGATAGAGCCGGATACTTCTAATATTTAGATCTAAGTTCGAATCTTAGATAAGAATTTGATAATTCGGATCTTAAAAAAAAAATGAACTAATAAAAATAATTTATTAGTTTTATTTCACATTATGCATTATATTAAATAATAAATAACTTATATTTAAACAATTACAATTTAATTGTATACTAATTAAAAGTTATTTTTAACCTAAAATCAACGAATAATAAAATTAAAGAAAATTATTATTTTATATTTAGAAAAATAAGCAAACACGTAATGAAAAGAAGCATAAATATAAATAGCAAAAAGTACCTGAAACACCTACAAAAAAGAAACATAAATATAAATAGTAAAAAAAAAAATAGATTATTATATTCGGACTTAGTGGTTAGAGGCAACACAGTTTATCGCGTCTTACGAAATGTCGGGGGCGAGCGATCTAGCTCCTTTTTCTAGTACTACTTATTTATTTTCCCCTAACTCAGGATCCGAAAATGAAAATGAAAATGAAAATGAAAATGAAAATGAAAATGAAAATGAAAATTCAGAAATAGGGGAAAACTCGGATAATAACTCACCTTCAATCGATGATGATGGGAGTGGCTACGGAACAGATTCCAATAGATCCTGATTTGAAGAAGGTGCTAATGCTATGATGGTCCATCCTGTAAGAGAGATTCCTGAAGATCAATTACGGAGATATATTAAAGATACAGGCGAAATACTTGATGATCCTATAGAAATTGTAGACCCTGCCGAGGAAGGAGCCACCGAAATATTACAAGAATATTCTGATCGGCATGAAGAATTAAAGGAAGAATTGAATAGACGCGAGCGTGAAGGTTGAACTAACTTACCTGACTCTGACTCTGCAGATTCAGAATCCAATACTAACAATAATCCAGAAAATGCTTCTAGTGTTAATAAAGATTCAGAATCCAATACTAACAATAATCCAGAAAGTGCTTCTAGTGTTAATAAAAATTCTGAATCTTCAACTAAAAGGAAGTTTGAAGATGAATCGGATTCTAGTATACAACCACCTAAAAAATCTAAACAAGATAATAGCGACATTACAGGTGAAACAGAGCCTTTTGATTTTTGAGGAGGAGGGGATGACTAATTTTCGGATCCGTGGGGGAAACAAATAGAGCTCCCTTTGATCTGGCGGAGGCTGAATCAGAGCTTGTTAGTGGTTTTATGACAGAACATGCCGTTGTTGTTGTTGTTGTTGTTGTTGTTGTTGTTGTTGTTGTTATATTCGTTTTCTTTTTCTTAGCCGAATATGCTAGCATTGTTTTAGGTATAAAGATGAAAAAAAAATATATAATTTTTTTTAACAATCTTATTCATTTAGGTTTACATATATTGTAAATATTTTTATATTACAGTATAAGCTGTTTACTAGTTTTTATAATTATGAAAAAAAAAAATATATAATGAATTTATCCTTAATACTTTTCTTAATCGGAATTTTAGGTTTCGTTTTAAACAGAAAAAATATAATATTAATGCTTATTTCCATTGAAATAATGCTATTAGCTATTACATTCTTAATATTGATAAGTTCACTCAGCTTTGATGATATATTAGGCCAAACATATGCTATATATATAATAGCGATAGCTGGTGCAGAATCAGCAATAGGTTTAGGTATTCTAGTTGCATTTTATAGATTAAGAGGAAGTATCGCAATAGAA
>Ga0193728_1000680_pt1 | contig 16760 bp, 15 predicted proteins | sample U1c1metaG_FD_143037 | JGI IMG/M metagenome (GOLD analysis project Ga0193728, IMG submission 143037) | Soil microbial communities from a riparian zone of the East river system, Colorado, United States - U1c1 | ecosystem: Environmental > Terrestrial > Soil > Riparian zone | place: USA: East River...
TTCCGAAAAGCCAATTCCGCCCGGATAAGCGTCGAACAAATATAAATTTGGCTCAAAGAATTCCTTGGCATCCTGCGAAATCCGATCCCGAAGTTGCACCGCGTCGATCCCGAATTCCTGATCATTCGGGTGCGGCGGCTTCTCGCCAATGGCGCTGCCCAGATCGCGCCGGTCGCACATCAACAGCAGCGTGGCAACCGAAGCGAGTGCGTGTAGCAATCCAAACATCCCACTCTGCCGCTCGCTAATCGCAAAGGGCAGGGATTCAAGCAGCGGGCGCTCGAGGGTGATCCAGTACGACGTGGTGTGCATTTCGTTTTCGGGTAACTCCAGGTTTCCAGCGCCAATATTTTCGTTGGTAAAAAGCTTGAGCTTCTTGAATCCGATCACCTGCGATCGCACCAGCACGTCTCCAAAGGATCGCAGCGCGGGAATTTCAGAAATTGAATCACTCGACCGCTTCTCCGCAGCACATTCCAGGATGCGCACCTGCGTGTAGCGAATCGCGTCAGTGTAATAATCCACGTCCACACGCTTGACGTAGGCCTTGCGCCCTTTGAAATCCAGATGCTCCACGTGAGATTGCTGCCCTCCGTGGATATAAATGGCCCTTTCATGCACTGTAGTCAGGGCGCTCGAAAAATCAACTTCGCCAATTACGGTCGGAGCGCTCGTGATATCGATAATCACGAAATTGTCGCTGGTCACCGAACGCAGACTCACGGTATCAGCGGGATAGGCTTCCTGGGTCCAGTGATAATTTTCCCCAGCGCGGTGCAAGAAGCCCGCTTCAGCCAGGCGCGCGCAAAGGTCCTGAACATCCACATCTCCGAAGCGATCGTTGGGCGCAATCGGCAGCTCGAACGCCGCACACTTCAAATGGTTGATGAGAATTTCTAGATTGTCGGGCTGGATAAACGCGTGTTCCGGAGTATTACCAAAAAAATAATCGGGATTTCTGACGATGAATTGGTCCAATGGCGCAGAGGAGGCCACCAACACGGCGCACGAACTGCCGCTCCGCCTGCCGGCTCGTCCGGCGCGCTGCCACGTTGCCGCGATTGTTCCCGGGTAGCCGGCCATGACCACGGTATCCAACGAGCCCACATCAATGCCCAGCTCCAGGGCACTAGTGGAAACCACTCCTCGAATCTGTCCATCGCGCAAGCCACGTTCGATATCCCTGCGCTCATTCGGGAGATAGCCGCCGCGATAACCACGAATGTTGGTAGGCCTGCCGGGCTGCTGCGGATTGGACTGCTGCAAATAGGTGAGCATTAGTTCGGTATGCAAACGCGAATTCGCAAAGACCATAGTCTGCAGATCGCGCTTTAGAAACTCCTGCGAAACGCGGCAAGCTTCGTTGATGTAGTTGCGCCGAATCCCCAAGGCGCGATTCACAACTGGCGGGTTATAAAACACAAACGTCTTTTCCGCAGCCGGCGCGCCGTTGGCATTCAAAACTTCTACATCCGTTTCGAGCAGCTTGCCGGCAAGCTCTCCCGGGTTAGCGATCGTCGCTGAACAACAAATAAACTGCGGCTGGCAGCCATAAAAATTCGCGATGCGCCGCAAACGTCGCAGCACATTACAAAGATGGCTGCCAAAAACGCCGCGGTAGGTGTGCAGTTCATCCAGCACGATGTATCGCAAGTTTTCAAACAGCCGCGTCCACCGCGTGTGATGAGGAAGAATCCCGGTATGAAGCATGTCCGGATTGGTCAGTACGATATGGCTTTTTTCGCGGATCGCTTTGCGCGCATCGCTGGGCGTGTCGCCATCGTAGGTGAAGACACCAAAGCGGTTGTCGAGCCGTTGATTCAAGTCATGAATTTCCGCTAACTGATCCTGTGCGAGCGCTTTTGTGGGAAACAAATAAATTGCGCGGGTATCGGAATTCTCCAGAATCGCGTTTATGACCGGCAGGTTGTAACACAGCGTTTTCCCCGAGGCGGTGGGCGTAACGACGACAATGTTTTTTTTCTCATGGGCAGCCTCCGCGGCTGCGGCCTGATGACTATATAGCCGCTCGATGTCCTTGGCTTTATACGCCGCACGCAAATCCGCCTGAACCCAGGCGGGAAATGGCGCCCACTGCGCGGCGCGGGCGGGGAAGTGCCGCACAGCAGTCAAAATTTCGCCTTCGCGATCTCGCAAAGCAAAGCCGTCGAGAACTTCGCGCACGCGGGTAATGGATGAGGTGTCCGCCGCCGCGCGCACGGCCAAAGATTCGGGCATATTTCGGCCTCCAAAGTGATTCGCCTTTTGTTCGCCAAAGCTAACACGGCGCGCTACACCGTGCAACAGCAAATCAGGAGGTGCGCAGCCGAAAAATAAGGATCGCGCCGATGGAGAAGAGAATCGCGGAAACCGCGAAAGCGGTTTGTACGTTTACAGCACTCCAAAGAAAGCCAATTACGAGACTCGAGATGAAATCGCCGCCGGCGTTTACAGCTGCCAAAGTGCCAAAGGCCATTCCATGCTGCTCCTTGGGCACAATTTCGGCCGCCAGCGAATCCTCCAAAGCCTCTTCCGTGCCGATGTACAGCCCGGCCAAAATAAAAATCACTCCAAGTAACCAGAGTGACTGCGTTGCCAGGCACAACAAAACGGCCGTCACCACCGCAAGACCATATCCCGCGGCCAGTACGACTTTGCGGTGGCGAACATGATCGCTTAACCAGCCGCTCAGGTACGCCGAACCGGCGTAAAACACATTGTGAATGGTGTAGAGACCAACCGCGATGCTCGCGGCACGCGCAGGCCCGTGCAACGGTGAAAGCATGCGTGACGCGTACAGAATCAATAAGGTATGTGAAAAATCACCGGCGCCAAAAATACCAACGCCAAAAAGCAATCTGCGAAAGGGAATTGGCAAAGCGCGTATGCCGCCAAAAAATGATTGCCTGGGCTTGGCGACGATGGGCTTTTCTCGCACCAGCAGCCAAAACAAGATGGCCGCCAATAAACCCGGGAGCAGCGTCCACAAAAATACTTTGCGGTAGGAATGTCCGGTAACCTCCAGCAACCATAAGGCGGTCAGCGGCCCAACGATGGCTCCGACCGTGTCCATCAATCTTTCCAGGCCAAAAGCCCGCCCATAAGCGCCGGGCGGAGTATCGGCAGCCAACAACGCCTTTTTGGCCGGTGAACGAATGCCGCGACCGAGCCACGCCGCCGTGCGCCCGAACAATACGTGATAGGCATGAGTCGCAAATGCAAATGACGCTGTCGCCAGCGCCGTAAACGCGTAACCGGTCACCGCGAGAGGCTTGCGACGTTTCAACCGATCGGTGAAATGCCCGGAGGCCAATTTTGCAAAACTGGAGAGTCCATCGGAGATGCCTTCGATAGCTCCCAGCCACGCCGGCCCAGCCCCAATCACGGCAAGAAACGCGGGCAGCACTGCGGTGGCGGTTTCATGACTCCAATCGCTAAAAAGGCTGGTTAGACCGACACCCAGAACGGTGCGGTTCAGCCACGACGCTGTTTTTTGTTCTTCAGGCATTTTAAAATTATGGCAAGCAATTACTAGTTTTCATCTGAAGAAAAACACGCTCACCATTCATCGCTTGGCAGCCCGGTAAAGAATTACGCGCACTTTTTCAAGCGTGATCAGTCCACCCTCCACCATCTCATCCAGACGCGGCAGAATTTTCTCAATGCGTTCGCCGGTATCGATGACCTCAAGAATAATCGGCAGATCCTGAGACATTCGTAGCAGCTTATCCGTGTGGTACACGCTGGAGCCGCCGAATCCTCCTACGCCGCGCAGGACCGTTGCACCCGAGAAGCCCTCTTTCCGTAACATTTCTACAATCGCATCGTGCAGTGATTTTCCGTGCCATTTATCCGACTCTCCCACGTGGATGCGCATCAGCACTCGCTCGCCTTCAAACTTTTCATGGGTCATAGCCATCTCTCCGGCGGTTCTTAAAATTTGTTAGCCAGCCGAATGCCCGCCATTGATAGAAACAATCCGGCGACTACGCTCGCTGTTACGTATGCCGACGCCCGCAGCCATTCGCCGTCTTCCATCATTTTGGCGGTCTCCCATCCAACGCTTGAGAAAGTCGTATACCCGCCAAAAAATCCCACGGCAATAGCCACGCGCCAGTCCGGCGAAATAACCATGCGGTTCATCGTGAACTGCACAATCAAGCCGAGAAAAAAGCAGCCAGTGAGGTTCACGAGGAGTGTGCCGTAAGGAAAGGTTCCGCCGGTTCGGACTTGCACTAACCCCTGCAGTCCATAACGGGCTAGTGTACCGATAGCTCCAAATAACGCGATCAACAAAATTTTCAAGTGCGCTCCGATCCGCGGCGTCAAAAACTTCAACGCATGAAATAGATCACTAAAAACAAAAAACTCCTGGCGCCGCCTGGCAGCCAGGAGTCATCAGATCCAGAAAAGCTTATCCGGAACGGTTATGGCGAACTCCATCGCCGTAAGATTTTTTACAGTCTAACACTTTCCAGAAAATGCAAAAGCCATTTTCGCCGCACAGTGTTAGCCGAGTAGCTGCCGCCCTCAATAATGAAACCGGTAGCGGAGCTGGACAAAAATCTCGCGCGGATTTCAGGAATAGTCGTAGACGCCCCGACCAGATTTTCGGCCGAGCCGGCCCTCTTGCACGTATTGTTTCAGCAAACGGTTCGGGCGATATTTTTCTCCCAATGTTTGGCAGAGGTACTCAAGGATACTTAACCGTACGTCCAGTCCCACAAGATCGACAAGTTCAAATGGACCGATGGGGTGATTCAGCCCGAGCTTCAGCGCCTTATCAATATCTTCGGCCGAGGCGATCCCGGCCTCCAGCATGGCAAACGCTTCGTTGCCGATGAGCGCGTTCACGCGAGTGGTGATGAATCCGGGAGACTCCTGCACCAATACCACTTCTTTACCCATCCGCCGGCCAACTTCAGCGCAAACATCAACAGTGTTCTGAGAAGTGAGAGGCGTCTTCACCAGTTCGATTAACTCCATCTTTGGGACGGGATTGAAGAAGTGCATACCAATACAACGTTCGCGAGAAACGGTCAAATCGCTCATGTCGCTGATGGACAGCGATGAAGTATTGCTGGCAAAAATAGCGTCGGGCTTGGCAAATTTGTCGAAGATGGTAAACAACTCCATCTTCATTTCCATTTCTTCGGCCACCACTTCAATGATGAGGTCCGCGTCGCGGATGGCATTCTCCACAGAGCTAGCGGTAGAGATCAGCGACAACGCGTGATTGCGAATCTTAAGGTCTACTTTGCCTCGGGCAACCCCCTCGTCGAAAGAGTTCGTAATCCACTGCATGCTTTCGTGCAGCATTTGCGGAGAAATATCTTCCAAGACGGTGGTGTAGCCGCCAAAGGCCGCAGCGTAGGCAATGCCTCTTCCCATGGTGCCGGCACCAATCACCGCGATAGTTTTAATGTCTGGATTCATGAGGCGGGCCAAACGCTATTTCACCAGCTCTTTGTAAGCGTCTTCGTCGTAGCCCAGAACGAGGCGTTTGCCGCGCATCACCACGGGCCTGCGAATAAGATTGGGCTCTTCGGCCATTAATTGGATGGCCTCCGCACGCGTGGGCGGATGGTCCTTCATATTTCGTGTGCGATACAGCTCGTTGCGCGAGCTCAGGAATTGTTTATGGTCGCGGTCGCCGATCAGTTCGTCCAATTCTGCCTTGCTGAGTTTTTGCTTGTCGAGACTGCGCAACTCCAGCTCGGCACCCAGCTTCTCCAGGTAGGCTTTCGCTTTTCTGCAGGTAGTACAAGTCGGTTTTTGTAGAAACTTAAGTTTAGCTTTGGGCATGAAGGCTCCGAAAAGGAATTGGTCAACCGTTAGATCAGTGATTTTAGCGCGGGATATATGTCAGTAGCGAGGTACGTGGGGATCGACATCGGTGGACCATCGTTCGATGCCGCCCGATAAAGACTTGGCCTTTTCGATGCCCTGGAACCGCAGCCACGCAGCGGCATCCAGGCTGCGCATGCCATGGTGGCAATAACAAATCACTTCATCCACGCCGAGAAGACCGTTTACGTTCGCCGCCAGAGAGCCTAGCGGAACCAATTTCGCCCCTTCGATGCGGCACAACTCGTATTCCCATGGCTCGCGCACATCGACGAGCACGAGTTTTTCGCCGCGATCCATGCGGCTCTTCACTTCTATCGGAGATATTTGTATTTCGTCCAAGCCCGGTTATCCCTTCAGATAAAAAGTTGTTTCGAAGCGATCTGCTCGCGTCACTTGGTATGAAATTTTGGCGGCCGTTTTTCCAGGAAAGCGTTGATGCCTTCGCGGCAATCCGGCGACTTGAAACATTTCAGCTGCTGCTCGACCTCCTCATCGAGGGCTTTCTCAAGTTCGAACTTCCGGTTACCGAACAAAACGGTCTTCATAGCGCGAATTGAAACGGAAGGAGCATCCGCGATCTTGCGCGCCAACTTCATGGTTTCTGCCTCGAGTTGAGCGTCTCGAACAACCCGATTCACGATTCTCAAATCCAACGCGGTTCGCGCGTCGATCATTTCCCCGGTGTAAAACATCTCTGCAGATTTGGAATATCCAACGAGCCTAGGAAGAAAATACGTTCCGCCATAGTCGGGGAATAGTCCGACCTTGATAAAGTTCTGGCCAAACGTGGCGCTCTCCGACGCCACTCGAAGGTCGGCAGCCAAAGCGAGATTCATGCCCGCGCCTGCGGCGGCGCCATTTACCATGGCGATCACCGGTTGCGCCATACTGCGCATTTTAAGCACCGCATGCATCCCGGCGCGCAAAAGCGGCTCCAGTTCGCTCGTATCGTTATTCTTGCGACCTTCGGCGATGACAGCGAGGTCGCCGCCGGAGCAAAAAGCGCGGCCGGCTCCGGTGATAATCACCACGTAAATGGATTTATCAGTGGTTAAACGGCCAAGGCTTTCGTTCAGAGCGACAGCGAGGTCTTTGTTAATGGCATTCAGCTTGTCTGGCCGATTCAGAGTTAACGTGGCAATGCCATCCTGGTTGGATTCCAGGATTAATGCATTTTGCATCTGAGAAGTTTGTGATTGTGGTGATTGCGATGGTGCGGGTTGCGTGGCTTCGCTCATATGGCAATCCTAGTTACCCTTTGTAGCTCGTTCCGTCTCGGTACGCGAGACCAGCTGCGCAAGCTTCCGAAAGTGACGCACGCGCTCGCTGTTGCCATGGGGATCCTGCGTATTTGTCTCCGGCAAAACATACACGCGCGCGCCGTATAGCAGATCTTTCTGAAGACCGAATTTGCATTTACGTTGGGCAAATTGTTCAAACGCCAGTTTGCCGTTGAACGCGATGACATGCGGCGTGTATTCCCCAAGCCGCTGCGACAATACGATGCGTCCTTCGGCAAAGTCTTCGCGCGTCAACTCCGCGGGTGTTTTTGTGGGGCGCTTTACCAGGTCGGTCAGGCCGATTCCAAATTCGATCACGCGCTTGTCATCGTGATAGTCAAATGGTTCAGGAACCACTCCACCCTTATAGAGCACCGGCCAGAACTGATTCACGCGCCCGGCATAGTAATGGCCGACACGCACTGAAGACTCGCTGGGATTGCAGCCCACGATAACGAGCTTCATGCCTTTTCTTAAATAATCTGGAAGTGTACGCATCCTGGCTACGGTTGTTGGTTACACATACTAAGCTAGAAGACCAGTCTATTGCACAGTCTACTGCATGGGGGGCCTTGCGGCGCGGATTTCCCCTTAAAACAGGTCCCAGTGTTTCTCAGGCGGGTGCAAAGTGTCAACGGGTGGCGGGGTAATTCCGCCAGCGCAACGGCGTTTTTGCAACTCGGGTATTCCACGCAGCTGATTTACGTATTAGCCCAAAGAGGTAGCGTTCGGCCCAGGCCTTTTTCACGCGCCAGAGCCACTACCCGTACAGCAACAGCCAGGTCCCAGGAAGCGATTCCGGTGGATTTGAAAAGCGTAACGGCGGTTTCATTCGAACGTCCGGGAATTTTGCCGTTCACAATGTCAGCTAATTTACTAACGGATGACCATTTCGATTCGTCCTGGCCAAAGGCCACAATTAAATCTCCCGCCTCCTGGCGAGATTGTTCGATGGAGTCAACAGCGATGAGGTCCGCGCGTCCAACCGCTGCTTCGTCGAGTTCTTGTTTGTGAGCATGATTTACACCAATAGCGTTGACGTGCATGCCTTCGACAATATCCGAGCCAGTCACAACAGGATGAGAAGCGGTCGTCGCGGTGCATACGATATCCGCGCCCTCGATGGCTTGCGCTGCGGAACCTGCGGCGTAGACAGGGATCTTGAGACGTTCGGCCATGTCCGCACAAAAGTTCTCGCGGCGAGAAACATCGCGGCCGTACGCGCGCGCCAGTTCTAGTTTTCGGGTGCCGGCAATCGCTTCCAGTTGGGTCCTCGCTTGCCCACCAGTTCCGATAATGGCCGCGATTCGCGCGTCGCGACGGGCCATGAATTTAGTCGCCACGCCAGACGCGGCGCCAGTTCGCAACTGGCCCATATAATCCGCTTCAATCTGCGCCACCAGATCCCCGGTGGCCATTTCGTACAGCAACACCAGAAAGCGAATCTTGCCGGCCACGTAGGTGTACTGTTTTTCCGCGACGAACCCACCTGCATAGTCAGCCGCCGCCATGTAATGATAAAAACCCTTGGGCAATTCGAAGCGCCGGCGCGGCTGAACAACCACTTCTCCCCGAGCTTGTTTACGTAAGCTCTCTTCGACGGCTTCCAGGGCCATGGCCATGGTGAGCACCGATCGCACTTCCGCTTCATTGATATGTAACGTCATTGAGCTGCTCGTGGCTTTTTCTTAGCCTTCGTTGGGTTGGTAGTCTTGCCCGCGACTTTTGATTTTTTTGGCAACGCGATGGAGCCATCCTCGCGTATCCGTCTCACCACCGTCTGTATCAGGCGATAGACGCGCTCGTCATTATTAGCAACTTGCGAGTTACCAGCCGAGGGATTCACATCTCTGCTGCGAAATCGAAATTCAGGCTCTCCTTTCGGGCCGGTACCGATTCGTACGGGCATCTGTCCGCAAAGATTATTTTCTATGTACGCCGTTTCGTAACGCGTCTTTTTGGGATTCCAGGTATAAACGCGAATATTGGTGAAATCGCAAGGTTGCGAGTCTGGACCACGAGTCCCCGCGACAAGGTACTGCGGCTTCGTTCCAGAGATGTCGTTCACTTTATTTAGTTCGAACCACGCCACAGGCCGGACGTTAGCGGAAGCTGTTCCTTCTCTGACGGTGTCCGGCAAGTCCAGTTCCACGAAACGTCCGACAATCCAGCCGGCAATGGGAGAGGTTCGATCACCGGGGCTCGTGGTCGTGGAAGTATCCGGCGTGCGTGGATTGGCTTCGCTGGGCGGCCGGGTAGCGAGCCCGCGAACGAAGAGCCACTCTTCTTTTTTTGCGTCTGCTTTCTTGGAGTCTGCGGCCTCGCCGGCAGATTCCTTTTCGTCCGAAGCCTGGGCGACGTCGGCGACAGCTCGTCCGACAATTTCCACAGGGATGCCTCGCCCGAATTGATACAAGCGAGGTTGCGTGCGGCCTGGCAGCACTCGCAGATTGGTAGCCACCTTCGTTCGACCGTGTGCCTGTATCGGCAGCTCCTGCGCTTCGCCCAAAAGTTTCGCGCTACGCTGCCACAACGCCGTTTCCATCAGCGATCGCGCATCGATCCAGCCAATCTCACCGCTGCTGGTGCGCACCTTCACGCTGTCGTTGTGGCGAGCGACGATCTCGACGTGATCGCCATAATGCAGCGCGTCGAGTGGCTCCCGAACCTGCGCCACGCCGCTCCACAATGTGACGCTGCGCTCGCCGATGTAGCCCTCGCCAGCGGCTTCGCGTTTCGGTCTGTAAATCCACGCAGCCACGGAGACGGCGCACAGCAGAGGAATCGCGATCAGCAGCTTGCGCTTCATGACCACGCCTTATTGTTGGCCGCGGAATGCCTACAAAAACCTCGTACAAGAAAACAATTCATAAATGGGATGAATGCTAACGAGGCTCGAATTTAGTGGTTCTGGCTGAGGTCCGTCCCCGACAACTACTCATCATTCGCCCGTTAATCACTACAAAGATTGTACCTGAATGTCGCGCGATGAGTTTTGACGAGCTGCGAGTGTTGAGTGGCCTGAATTGGTTTCTGCTAAAATGCCGCATCATCGTGATCGGACGAAATATTTTCAGGACGCCCAACTTATGACCAGGTTAAATGCTCTTCAGCTCGTAGGGTTGCTGCTTCTGCGGGTGGCGCTTGGCGTCGTTTTTATTTCGCATGGCTATCCAAAACTCACTCATCCCAAGGCCATGCAGGGCTTCTTTGTACAACACGGACTACCTGCTTATTTTGTCACCGTGGCGGGCGTCCTGGAGGTTTTTGGCGGCGCGCTGATTATTTTAGGATTTTTGACGCGTATTGCCGCGCTATTGCTCGCAATGGAAATGGCGGTTGCGATCTGGAAAGTGCACAGCGCCGCTGGATATATGGCAGTGCACAACTACGAATTTCCCCTGGTGCTGGCGGCCGCGTGTTTCGCACTGGCAACCGTCGGAGCCGGGCGAGCTTCAGTTGATTACGTGCTGTATGAATCAGGCGGGGGGCGGCCGCGGCCGGGGAAACCGAAGGTCAAACCGTAGACGTCTAGCGGGTCACTCTACGGGGCGAGCTTTTGGCGGGCGCCTCCGCTCCAATGCACAACGCTGTTCCGCCCTTACGGCGTGACAGTGACTGAATTTGCCGCGATGCGCGCGGGCGCCGGCGGCAGCGCAATCCAAAGGATCAAGTACGCCAGGACGCCAGTGCCGGCAAACAACACGAGAAGAAGCCACACTATGCGAACCAGCGTCGGATCGAGATCAAAATATTCGGCCAAGCCGCCGCAGACTCCGGCGATTTTCTTGTTGGTGGTGGAACGCGTCAAGCGCTTAACAACAGGTGCCGCGTACGCTGGCGGCGCGGGCGCTCCCGCAACCAGGCGGGCGCCGCAGTTGTAACAGAAATTGGAGTGATCGGCGATTTCTTTCTGGCAATTTGGGCAGATCATTGAGACCCTCCACAGGTCATTCTCAAAGCATAATACGTCAAAACACGGCAAAAAGTTCCAAAACCGGAGTTATCTCCCTTGGTCGTTGGCTGCCGCCACCTGCCCCTGAGACACCTTCACGGACTCGGCCTTTGAGCCAGACTAAGACTCATTTTTTAGCGAGGATTCTAGTATTCCAATAATTGTTTGACGGCGTTGATCAAGTGGGACGTCTGGGGCAGGATTACATCCTCTAAATTGGGCTGGTAGGCGCAGAAAGTGTCCATGGCGGCGACGCGGCGCACCGGCGCATCAAGCTCTTCAAAAAGCTCATCGGCGATGCGTGCGGCGATTTCTGCTCCGTAACCCCAACTAAGCATGTCTTCGTAAGCCACAATGACGCGATGATTTTTCCGCACCGCCGCCGCGATGGCTTCCCAGTCGTAGGGAGAAAGGGAACGAAGGTCGATGATTTCGACCGATGTGCCCTCGCGCCCGAGCTGCGCGGCCGCTACTTCCGCGCGATGTACCAAGGCCCCGTAGGTGATAATGCTGACGTCCGAGCCTTCCGTAACCACCCGCGCTTTCCCAAAGGGCACAGTGTAATCGGGGCCAGGATATTCAGAGCGATTGTACGGCTGGCGATAAAGGTGCTTGTGCTCGAGGAACATTACCGGGTCGTCGCAGCGAATCGCGGTTCGCAACAGTCCGGCCACATCGAGCGCGGTAGAGGGCATCACCACGCGCAGGCCCGGGCAATGCGTGAAGATCGATTCGCCGCTCTGGCTGTGGTACACGGCGCCACCGGTTAGATAACCGCCAATGGCCACACGAATCACCGCCGGACATTTAAACGCACCGTTCGAACGCCAGCGCGTTACACATAATTCATCGCGAATCTGCATCATGGCCGGCCAGATATAATCGAAAAACTGTATCTCCGCGACGGGCTTTAGTCCGCGGGTAGCCATGCCGATGGCCCGGCCGACAATGCTGGCTTCCGCAAGCGGTGAATTGAAAACGCGATCGGCGCCAAATTTGCGCTGCAGCCCGGCAGTCGCTTTGAAGACTCCGCCCTTACCTTTGACGCTTTTTAGATTTTCTTCGCGACTGGCATCGGCAACATCTTCGCCAAATACGGTAATACGCTCATCGCGCAACATTTCGTCCGACAGCGTAGCCGCTACCATCTCCACCATGGTTTTTGGCGCACCATGATACTGCGGCTCCGCTTCGAATGCGGAAGAAGTGGGATCGACGTCCGGAGAGTAAACATTTACTTTGATGGAGTCGATGGAGGGTTCCGCGGCAACAAGGGCTTGATCGGCGGCTTCGCGAACTTCATTGTCGACTTGCGCTTCCAGATCCTCAATTTGTTTTTGATCGAGTAATCCCTCGCGAACCAAAAAAAGAGAAAATTTTGAGAGCGGATCCCGGTGCGCTTCTCTTTCGCGCTCCTCGGCGGATTTGTACAACTTTTCGTCGTCAGACAGCGAATGTGAATAGGGTCGCGTGACTTGCGCGTGTAACAAGGCGGGGCCGCGCCGTTCACGGCAGTATTGAATTGCTTCCCGGCATGCGGCATAACTTTCCAGTGGATCAGTACCGTCGCACTCCGAAATGTGTAGACCAGGAAAGCTACTCACCAACTTGGAGATGCTGCCGCCAGCGGTTTGCACTTCCACAGGGACGGAAATGGCGTAACCGTTGTCTTCGATTAGATAAAACATCGGCAGTTTTTTAATACACGCAGTGTTCAGCGATTCCCAGAATTCCCCCTCGCTGGTGGCGCCATCACCCGAAGACACGTACACAATTTCGTTGTCTTCATAATTCACATATTGGCCGAGCGGAGCCTTCTTCGCTTTTGCGAGAGCCTTCGGGCGTTGCTGGTAATAAACGGTAGCTTCCGCCGCCCCCACGGCCTGAACAAATTGCGTACCCGTACACGACGAGCGGCTGACGATATTCCACTCCGGGTGTCCCCAGTGAGAGGGCATCTGCCGCCCGCCGGAGCTAGGGTCGTCTTTAGCGCCGACAGCCTGCAGCAAAGTCTCGAGCGGGGTAACGCCCAGCATTAGGCAAAGCGCCCGGTCGCGATAATAAGGATAGATCCAGTCGACACCAGGGCGCAGAAGGAGACCTGCCGCGGCGGTTACCGCTTCATGCCCCGCGCTGGAGATTTGGAAATAAATTTTATTTTGGCGCTTGAGCTGAATCTCGCGGTCGTCCAGCTTTCGCGAAAGGTACATGGTGCGATACAAACGAATCAGGGCATCGCGATCCAGGCCATGCATTTTTGGGGAGTCAAGCTTGGCAACTTTGACGCGCGTCTGTGACGCCATTCGTGCCGACCTCGCAAAGGGATGGAAGCTGTCTCTTGCGGACCCTTAATTATAGCGGAATTTTCCGTTTCGTATCCGGTGTGAAAAGGTGACCGATGGCCCAATTACAAAGGTTCTTGTTAACCCACCTTGGTGCGGTTAATGCAGGTCGCTGAATTGTTTGAGCGCTTCTTCGAATCCGGCCTCGCCCTGACGAAGCACTTTGGGAGAGGCGCTTTTGAACGGTTCTTCCGTAGGGATACGATCCAGCCAACGTTGCTCGGATAATTTTTCGTGGCTGGAGAAATAGAGCCGCACCAGTAACGATACATTGCCAGCCCCGTTGCCTGCTGAGCCGCCCTCGGCGCGCCCCGCTTTCTTACCATGTTTGGATCTAGATTTGGATTTGGGCTTTTCGGCGTGTTTTTCGCCAGCCGCCGTGTCGCCACTCGCGGAATCTTCTTCCTCGTCCGCTTCTTCCGGACGATCCAATTTGTATTGAAGCTTTTTATCCAGGCGAAACGCCTGTTTCCAAACATCGAGCTTGTGACGTGCTTCCTGCGCTTTTTCCTCGTCCGCGCCAAAATTAAAATGCATATAGATGTGGGCCATAGGCCCAAAGTTTGCGACGCGTTGCTCAGCAAGTCAAGGCACGGGCCACGCTACAGTGAGAATCAACGATCTTTTGCGGGTTTAAATGTGGAAAGCGGCCACTGCTTTTATTGCAGCAATCAGGGCAAAAATTGAGCGGGGTCAGTACGCTTTTTCAGCACCGGGCGATTTCCTTCCGTCGGCGGCGGGATCGCTGCCGGGGCCGCAGGCGTCGCGGTTCCTCCCGCGCCGGGCGCTACAGCCGTTTTCTCGCCTTCGGTGTAGGCCTTCTTCAAAAATCCCTCAGCGACCTGCTGCGCCCCGCCGGTATTGTCGTTGGTCTGTCTCGCTTTGCTGTACTCGTTGACGGCGCGCTCCCGCTGCGCCAGCAAATCAAAGATCTTTCCAAGATAGATGTGGCTCCAAACCTCCGTCCACTTCTCTGCAGGCTCCGGAACAGTCTGCAACGCCTCGCGAAATGCGTTGGCCGAAGCCTGATAATTTTTCTGGTAAAAAAACGCTTCGCCCATCCTGAAATTCGCTAGAGGGCGATTCGGCTGGATAGCCAAAGCGCGCTGGTACTGCACGACCGCATCGTAATAGCGCCCTTGCTCTGCCAATTCTTCGCCACGCGCTACCGCTGCCCGGGCGCGCAAGTTTGTGCTGGCCTTGAGAATCAGGTTGTTGGGATCAATGCGAATTCCACCCGGTTTCGGCCGACCAAACGTCTCCACCGTGAAATCCGATTCCGAGCCGATGACATCAATCGTTTTCAATTCCGGATTGCCTTCCGTATCGATACGCAATTCCACCGGCATGCGAAAGGTGTCCAACGGCTGTTTGATCTTGCCGGAAATTCGAAATCCTTTGGGCGTGCGATAAACCACATAATCTACGGTAAATTCCGGTATGCCCGTGGAATTCAGCCACTGCGTAAAAAACCCGCGAAGTTCGGGAGGGGCTTCACCCTTTCTGACTGACGCTAGCGCGTGTTGTTGCGCCATGGCGGCAAAATCATCGATGCGCGCGCTCTTACCTTCGTACTTGGTATAGAAATCGTGGAGCAGCGATTTGAACGCTACGTCGCCCATCTGCGCCCGCACCATGTGAAAAATCATCGCGCCCTTGTTCATCACCACCGAGCGGTAGTCCGCGGAGTATGGTGCAAGACGCGCTGCTTGCGCAATGGGCGCGGCATCTTCAAACATCAGCGCGCCGACCGCAAACTCATCGACGGCCTTCAGCCCTGCTTCTCTCCCGGCATTCTGCTCGGCATACAGTGCTTCCGAATATCGCGCCAGGCCATCGCTGATCCAGACATCGCTCGGCGACGCCGGCAGCACCTCGTTGCCCCACCATTGCGAAGCCACTAACCGCGCAATCGTGCGGTCATTCGACTTGGGATCCCACGCCCGTTGGCTAAGCAATAACACACCCGGCCCGGCAAATTCACGCAAAGTGCCGTCGGGAATCTGAATTACCGACATAGCCGGATCGGGCAGCGGTCCAAACATGTCAGAGAAAACCGTCATGGAGCGCGCAACGGACGCGGCAAAGTCGACCGCATTTGCCGACGCCGAACGCGGCGCATACACCGCCTCGCTCACGCCTTCGGCCTGCTGAGGATTCAGCTGTAAATTCCCGGCTACAAAGGTGCCATTGGGGGCGGCATTTTTGCATTCGAAGGTATAAATGATGCGGTCGCCATCAATCGGATTTTTTCCAGCGGTCGTGGTAGGAGCCAAAGCTTTGCCAGTACCCGCCGCAGCGAAGGAAGCTGGTACATTCAGGCGAAAAGTTCCGGTATAGCGGTTGGAAGGATAGTCCGTCAGCGGAAACCACCGCGAGGGCAGAAGCAGATACGCGAAATCATGATTGATGACCGCAGCGCGAACGCCTGGGACCGGACTGTTTTCTTCATTGGCGAGCAATCCGGTGTAAGCGAACGTCAGCGACACATGGCCGCCTGCGCCCACTGGCGACGGCACCGTCACCACCAAAAATAAGGGATTCTGCCGGTCACGCTCAAAGTTCAGCGACTTGCCGTCTGCGGATTTTACCGATTGCACTTCCAGGTTGGGATGCAACTCCACGCGGACATTGCCGGAAACTTCCAGAGCTTTTAAATCAACTTTGGCGGTCGCGGTAAGAGATTGCCGGATAGTATCCAATGTCGCCGAAACATCATAATTTTCCGCAATGAACGCCACCGGCCGCGGGTTCTGCGCTCGCAACGATCCAGCCGCGAACAATACCAGGGTCAACGCTACCAAGCGCGTTATTGGCCTTAAAGCTTTCTTACGGAGGGCCATCGGACCCCTTTCACATTTTTTCATTGGAATCGGCACACCGACTTGAACGCCGCAGCTACTACTGCCTCTATAGGATACCAAACCCCTCACTTTGCGTTGCTTTGTGCCCGCCGTAGTTGGCCAACGATCGCATCCGCGGCTCTCTCTACGGCTCCGGGCGGCCCCAACAACCGTGTTACTTCCGCCAGGCCTCGTCGGATGGCCGCCGATTTCTCCAGGCTTTCTTTGGATCCCGACAATAGGGATACGGCTTCCGAAGCGACCCGGATGGGGGTGAAATCATCTTGAATCAACTCCGGCACAACCTCGCGCCCGGCAATCAGGTTAACCATACTGAAAAATTTGGTACGCACCAGCGGTTTGGCCAGTTTTGCGGTCAGCGGCGATAGCCTGTAAAAGACAATCATCGGCTTTCCCAACAAGGCCGCCTCAACGGTCGCGGTCCCGCTGGAAACAATGACTAAATCCGCGGCTGCCAGCGCGTTGTATG
>Ga0193728_1000681_pt1 | contig 16749 bp, 16 predicted proteins | sample U1c1metaG_FD_143037 | JGI IMG/M metagenome (GOLD analysis project Ga0193728, IMG submission 143037) | Soil microbial communities from a riparian zone of the East river system, Colorado, United States - U1c1 | ecosystem: Environmental > Terrestrial > Soil > Riparian zone | place: USA: East River...
CGCCGCGATCGACGTGCCCGGGCAGGTCGTGCCGCTGCTCGGGCAGTACGCCTCGACGCGGCCGGTGATCCGCACCGGGCTCTCGAGGTTGAACGTGCCGAGGTCGCCGTTCGCCGGCAGCTGCAGGCTCGGGATCTCCGACGAAGTCAGGTCCTGGCGCTCGCTCGGTGGCGTCAGCGTCGCGGCGTACGTGCCCGTGGGCGGTCCGCCGTAACACGTGCCGTCGTTACAGACCTCGCCGAGCGCGGTCTCGCAATCGCTGTCCTGCGTGCACTCGGGCTTCGGAGCCTCGGGCACTTGCAGACAACCAGCCCCGATGAACGGGAGAGCCAGCGCGATCGCGAGGACGAGCTTCATGACCCCGATGACCCCGAGGTGCAGTTGAGCTGGTACGTGCGGGTCGTCGATTGTCCGTCGGGCGGAATCGCCTTGAACTGCGGCTGCGCGCTGCCGGTCAGCACCATCCTGTCGAACACGACGATCTCCATGATGTGGTCGGGCGTGGTGCTGATATCGGACTGCAGGCAGATCGCGGACGCCGAGCACGTGGTCGTACGCACGGCCGAGCCGTTCGACAGCGCAGGCAGGCACTCCGAGCGCGCGTTCGTCGGCTGGCCGACGTTGTAGTCGACGTAGATCCGCGCATACAGCGTGTCGCCGACGTCGGTGTCGAGCAGCGTGAGGTTGATCGTCGCGCCCGGCGCATCCGGCGCCGCCACGAACGACACCGGCCCCGGCTCGGGCAGCTCGTTGAGGTCGCTGCGCACCGACGTGATCGACGGCGGCGAGTCGATGCTCGCATCCTGGACGTCGACCGAGAGCGTCGGCGGGATGATGCAACCTGCCATGCAGCTAGCTACGAGAAAGCTCAACGCGCGCAACCCATGACGATCATGCAGCGCGCGCGCCACGCCGGCTGGACGGTGAGGCATCGCGCAGTTAGCGGTCGCCGCGGTGATCGGCGCGCGCGCGAATGCCGACATCGCCGTCATATCGCCGCGTCGCACGACGCGAGATCGATCACATTGCCTCGGGCGGGGCATCGCCATCTCCTTCCTTCTCGAGGTGACGGAACACCGTGCGCGGATCGACGCCGAGGTCGCGCGCGGTCTTCGTGCGGTTGCCGTTGTTGAGTGCGAGGACTTCGTTGATGTAGTCGCGCTGGAACTTATCCTTCGCCTCGGCGAGCGTGAGGATCTGCGGCAGCGTGTCGCCGGTGAGACCGAGGTCGTCCGGCCCGATCACCGTCGATTCGCACAGCACGATCGCCTTCTTGATCCGGTTCTCGAGCTCGCGGATGTTGCCGGGCCAGTTGTGCTTGCGCACGGCGACCGCGGCGTTCGGCGAGAACCCTTTGACCTTCGCGTCGTACTCGCGCGAGTAGCGCGACAACAAGTAGCGCGCGATCACCAGCACATCGTCGCCGCGCACGCGCAGCGGCGGGAGCTCGACGTTGACGACGTTGAGCCGGTAATACAGGTCCTCGCGGAACCGGCCGTTCGCGATCTCCTTCTCGAGGTCGCGGTTCGTCGCCGCGAGGATGCGGATGTCGGAACACGACGCGTTCTTGAAGCGCGCGCAGGATCTTGACTTGCAATTCGATCGGCATCTCGCCGATCTCGTCGAGGAACAGCGTGCCGCCGTCGGCCGCCTGGAACTTGCCCTGCTTGTTCGCGACCGCGCCCGTGAACGCGCCCTTGACGTGACCGAACAGCTCGCTCTCGAGCAGGTTCTCCGGAATCGCGCCGCAGTTGATCGTGATGAACGGCTTGCCCGCGCGCGGCGAGCGGTTGTGGACCTCGCGCGCGATCAGCTCCTTGCCGGTGCCGGTCTCGCCGGTGATCAACACGGAGATGTCGGTCGGCGCGATCTTCTCGACCTTGCGAAACACCTGCTGCATCGGCGGCGACGTGCCGACGATCTCGCCGAACCGGTACTGCTCGAGCCGATCGTTCAAGCGCTTGTTGTCGTGGCGGAGCTCGTTGAGGAGCAGCGCGTTCGCGACGATCAGCGCGGCCTGCGACGCGAACACCGTCAACACGCGCAGCGTCTCTTCCTGGAACAGATCGCGGATCGAGTCGTTGCCGACGTAGATCAGGCCGAGCAAGCGGCCGCGATCGAGCAGCGGCACGCAGATCACCGACGACACCTTGAGGTGCATCACCGACTTCGCGGCGGAGAACTCGTCGTCGTGCATCGCGTCCGAGATGATCACGGGCTTCCTCGACCGCACGACCTTCGCGATGATCGAGTCCGACAGCTGGGTGATCGCATCCGCGATGTTCTCGCGGTTGAGGTTGCGCGCGACCTTGATGTCGAGCGTCTCGCCCTCGGCGAGGATCAGAAAGCCCTTGTCGGCGTTCGTGATCTGGATGACGGCGTCCATCAGCGCGTCGAGCAGCTCGGTGAGGTCGCGGACGTGCATCAAGCGATCGCTGAACTCGAACAGCTTGGTGTACGCGTCGAGGTCCGCGACCGTGTTCGCGGCCTCCTCGGGCACCGGCGCGTGCTCGTCGACCATCCCGAACCGCAGCTCGCAGCTGCCGATCACCAGCCGCTCGTCGTGGGTCAGCTTGTGCTTGCTGCGCTTCTTGCCGTTGACGACGAACTCGGTCTTCTTCGGCGCGAACACCGTGTAGGTCTGACCGTCGAAGTGGATCGCGAAGCCGTCGACGACGAGCGGGTCGGGGAGCACGATGTCGTTGTCCGGACCCGAGCCGAGCGACGTGATCTTCTTGTGCAGGTGGAAGACCGTGGGCGAGTGACCGGGGGCGGTGAGGCGTAGCGACGGCATTAGTTCTCCCAGCTGAGGCCGATACCGGCGCCGTTCGGCGACAGCATCGGCACCACGTGCAACGAGGTCTTCGGGCGTTTCTTCTTCACCGGCTCTTCGGGCTTCAACAGGCCGCGGAGCTCCGGCGGCAGCACCGACTCGTCGATCGCGGTGCGGGTCTGCGGTTTGTAATGGACGTACGCGTCGACGACGCCGAGCACGTACAGCCCGAAGAACGCGAAGCCGGTCCCGATCTCGAGCTGCTGCAGGCTGCGCACGCGCTGCGCGTCCTCGAGCGGCACGTGGGTCGAGCGAGTGCCGTACGTGTTGACGAGGTAGCCCCAGATCGCCGCGCTCGTGATCAGCGTCGCGCCCTCGGTCGCGGCGAAGAACACGCCCTTCGGCCGGTCCTCGTTCTGGAACTGGCCGACGCCGAACGGGAAGAACGTCAGGTACAGCGGGTGCGTCTCGATGCCGACCATCGACTGCCGGATCGCGAGCAGCTTCGCGCGATCCTCGGACCTGCGCTTCGCTTCCATCTCGGCACGGATGCGATCTTGAATGCCAACGCGGGTCTCGTTGAACGCGTCGATCGCAGTCGGATCGGTGACGATCAGCGGATCGATCCGGATCTCGGAGTTGAACGACAGCGCTTGCTCGAACTCGCGCTTCGCGCCGGACGGATCGCCGGTCTCGTAGCGGCACACACCGAGCGCGAGGTAGGCGTCGGCGAGCTCGTCCTTGCCGGCGAGCTTCGGCGGGGGCGGGTAGAGCAGGGCGTTGAACAGCGGCAACGCGCGCGAGTACTGCGCGCTGCGATAGGCCGAGCGCGCTTGATCGAGCTCGTCGTTCGGTGCGGCCTGCGCTGCGGTGGCCGCGAACGCGAGCGTCGCGATCAGTGCAAGCCGCACTTCACCTCGACGACGTCGCCGGCCTTGAGGTCCATCGGGTGTGGGTCCGGCTTGCCGCTCTTGCCGCCTGTGAACACGACCTGGACCTTCTTCTCCGAGCTCGACGAGTTCTTGTCGAACGTCAGTCCCTTCGGCTGGCCGAGCGGCGCGAAGTCACCGTCGATCGTGACCGCGGCGTCGGGCACGCTGCACGTGGGCGTGATCGTGATCGGCAAGAACGGCTGTGCCGCTACGGTGTTCTTCGCGCCGGGCTCGAGGGCCACGTCGGCGGTCTGCGCGAACGGGTTCTTGATCTCGACGTGCATCGGACGACCGACGGGCACTGGCAGCACGCGGCCGGGGATCGGGATCCAGTCGCCCTGCTTGTCGATCCGGTACGACGACTGGGCGAGCACCGTGATCTCGACCGTCGTCGGCGCGATCGCGGCATCCGGCGGCGCGACCGCGAGCTCGTGCGCGTCGGGGATACCGACCGTGATCAGCGCGCGCGCATCCCGCGGCGCCGCGATCTCCGCGTGCGCGTCCACCGGAGTCGCCGTGATCTGCGGTCGCGCATCGAGCGGCCGCGTCTCGTGGACGACATGATCGTTGTGCCCGCTGTCGCTGCCCATCATCGGGAGGCTGATGTTCGGCGCACCGGCCGGCCCCGGCTTGTTCTGCAGGTGGATCGCATAGCCACCGAGCGCGAGCACGCCGATGCCGGCGACCGCGAGCACGCCGGTCTTCAGGCGCGCGCGCCGGTTCAGGCGATCGAGGATCGCGAGGACCTTCTCGTTGTCGGCATCGATCGTGAGCACGCGATCGAACACGTCGAGCGCGCCGGAGCGATCGTCGGCGTCGAGCTTCGCGGTGCCCGCGCGGGTCAGCGTATCGACCAGACGCGTCCGCAGCGCCTCCTCGTACGACGCCGGCGCCTGGAAGTAGCGCGCGAGCTCCGCCGGAATCTTGTCGGGCGGCAATCCGCTCTCCTCGAGGTACGCCTCGAGTGCGAGCACCATCTCGCCGATCGCCGCGTAGCGATCCGCGGGCTCGGCGGCCATCGCCTTCAAGATGATCCGGCCGAGCCGGTTGCCGATCCGCGGGTTCGCCTGGCGCGGATCGACGAACTTGCACTCCGCGATCCGCTTCAGCACCTCGTGCGGGTTCTTGCCTTCGAACGGCAGCTTGCCGACGGTGAGCTGGTACAGCACGATGCCGGCCGCGAACACGTCGGTGCGAAAGTCGAGCGGCCGGCCCTCGACGTGCTCGGGCGCCATGTACGCCGGCGAGCCGAGCAGCTGCCCGGTCACGGTCAGGCGCTCGAGGTCGACCATGTGCGAGATGCCGAAGTCCATCAGCTTCACGATGCCGTCGGCGCGGATCATGATGTTCTCGGGCTTGACGTCGCGATGGAGGATCGAGCCGGCGTGCGCGTGGGCGAGCGCGCGGCACACTTGCAGAATGATCATCGCGCCGATTTCGGGGAACGCGATCGGCCGCTCGGTGACGAACTGCTTGAGCGTCTGGCCGTCGATGAACTCGGTGACGATGTAGCTCTCGAAGCCTTCCTTCGCCGAGTAGTCGAAGATCTCGAGGATGTTCTCGTGGCGCAGCTTCGCGACGGCCTGGGCTTCGCGTTCGAACCGGTCGCGCGCCTCTTGATAGTCGGAGAGGTGCTTGTGGAGGATCTTGACCGCGACGGTGCGCTTCAGCGTGCGATCGATCCCGCGATACACGATCGCCATGCCGCCCTGGCCGACACGCTCCAAGAGCTCGTACTTGTCGAGGACCTGACCAACCTGGATCACGGCGAGCGTTCTTCCCCATCTGCCGGGCCATGACACTGATGTCAGGCGGGGTTCCCTAGTTCATCGGACCACGTCCGACCCGAATAAGGTTGTCTAATCCCCCGAAAGCTACGCTACTTATCGAAGCAACGGCAAGGTCGAACGATGGCAAGCCCTGACGGAAATGCCCTGAGCCTTGACTTACGGCTCCGGACAAAATATCTATCCAGCCCTCCCAGGCACGTAGCTCAGTGGGAGAGCACTACCTTGACACGGTAGGGGTCAGGAGTTCAATCCTCCTCGTGCCTACAAGACTTTACGCGGTTGTGGTGGTGGCGCTCGCAGCGTGCGGGTTCAAGCCGACCGCCGCTGCTGGCGACGACGGTCTGGCACCCGGCGACGCTGCCGTCGACGCGCCCGACGCCGGGCCGATGTTCACCGGACCGTGCGGTTCGACGGGTGCGATCCGCGACAACTTCGACGACGGCGCGATCGACAACGAATGGCGAGCCTCGGGCATGACGATGGAGACCGGTGGCGTGCTCGCGGTGTCGCCGGACTCGTCCACGATCTTCGCGGGCTATCTCTCGAAGCATCGCGTCGACCTCACCGGCACGAACGTCGCCATCGAGGTGCCGCAGATGGTCGACACGAGCACGAACGCGCTGGCCGCGCTCTACCTCGTCGCGGACTCCAGCCACTACGTGGCGATCACGCAGCTCCACGGCACGCTGAACGCCGAGTGGAACACCACCGGCGGCGCGGCGATGGATGTCGGCTCGACGTACGACCCGCTGAAGGACCGGTGGTGGCGGATCTCCGAGGCCAGCGGCACCGTGACGTTCGAGGTGTCCGCCGACGGCACCACGTTCGCGCCGCTGGCGACCGTCGCGTCGCCGACCTGGATCAACGACCTCGAGATCGCCATCGGCGGGTACAGCGACGGCATCGCGCACGGCAGCGTCCACTTCGACAACCTCGACGACAAGCTCGACCTCGCCGGCTGGTGCAAGGCCGACACGTTCAGCGATCACTTCATGCGGATGGCGGTCGGCTACGACTGGACCGCCGGAGGCGCCGGTCGTCGGCGTCTTGCGCGCCTGCACCGCGACGGTAATGAACGGCGCGCACTTCGACCAGAGCGGCATCCCGACCAGCCGGTGCTGGCTCGCGAGCGGGCACGGTTACGACCTCGTCAACAGTCACGCGGTCGCGTACATCCCGGCGATCGCGACGTCCAAGCCGGGCTGGACCACGTTCCTGCGCGCGATCTCGGACAACGTCACGGACGCGATGCTGATCGACTGGGACACCGGCAACATCTGCGCGCAGGTCCGCAGCGATGCAGCGGTGTGCCGCGCGTATAGCCCGACGGCGGACCTGTACTGGCGGATCGGCGAGGGCAACGGGATGGTGGTGTTCGATACCAGCGCGGACTCCGTGAGCTGGACGCCGATCGCATCGGTCCCGGTGCCGTTCCCGCTGACCGCGCTCGAGATCCAGATCGGGACCGAGGCCACGACCTCGTTCGCCGGGCCCGTCCCGCTCGTCGTGGGCTCGTATAACGAGACGCCGAACTGAGGCAAGACAGCAGCCCCGGCTTAGGGTAAAACCCTGGCCCTCACTCAGGAGAACCTCAGAAGCATGCCAAATTTGGATCGCGCACGATGAACGGACGGCCGCCTGGTGGTCGTTTCGACCGCCGCCGCCCGGAGCAGGGCCTTCGCATCAATCACCGGATCCGGGTCCCCGAGGTCCGCGTCATCACCGAAGAGGAGCAGCTCGGCATCCTGCCGACGCACGAAGCGCTGCGCCTCGCGGAAGAGCGTGGCCTGGACCTCGTCGAAATCTCGCCCCGCGCGTTCCCGCCGGTGTGCAAGATCATGGATTACGGCAAGTACAAGTACGAGGAAGCGAAGAAGAAGCAGCACGCCCGCAAGCGCGCTTCCACGGTCGAGACCAAAGAGATCAAGTTCCGCCCGAAGACCGAAGAGCACGACATGGCCTTCAAGGTGAAGCATGTCCGGCGCTTCCTCGAGGGTGGAAACAAAGTGCGGCTCGCCGTCGTGTTCCGCGGTCGCGAGATCACGCACCCGCAGACCGGCATGAACGTGCTCAATCGCGTAGTCGAGATGTGCAGCGACATGGCGAGCGTCGAGGCGACGCCGAACATGGAAGGCCGCCGCATGATCATGGTGATCGCGCCCAAGCCGGGCGTGGTCCGCAAGGCGCAGGAGGCCAAGAAGGCCCAGTTCGCCGCCGCTATGGCCGCGGAAGCGAAGAAGCACGCGCCCGGTGCGCCGGGTCAGAAGGTCGCGCCGCCGCCGCCTCCGGAAGATGACGACGATCTCGACGAAGACGAGATCAACGCCGACGTCGAGGACGACGACGACGAAGAAGAGCAGCCGCAGGCGTAAGCCCGCGATCTTCTGAGTTCCATCGCCAGGGGGATTTGGCTGACAAATCCCTTGTCACTCGGGGCCGGCTCGGGCATAAGAACCACCCGTTTAGCGGTGTAGCCATGCCCAAGGTCAAGACTCATTCCGGTGCCAAGAAGCGGTTCAAAAAGACCGCGTCGGGCAAGTTCAAATTTGCCCGCGCGTTCAAGCGCCATCTCTTGACCGGCCGTAGCCAGAAGCGGAAGCGCCAGCTCCGCAACGCCCACTACGTGCCGCCCGCGCATCACCATCAGATCGACATCCTGCTGCCGTACGCGTAAAGGAACGAAGTCATGCCCCGCGCAAAACGAGGATTCAAAGCTCGCCGCCGTCGCAACCGCCTGCTGAAGTGGGCGAAGGGCTTCCGCGGCAAGCGCAGCAAGGCTCATGCGGTCGCCAACGAGGCCGTGCAGCACGCGTGGCTGCACATGTACCGGTCGCGCAAGCAGCGCAAGCGGGACTTCCGCGGACTGTGGATCCAGCGCATCAACGCCGCCGCTCGCCTCCACGGCATCAGCTACTCGAAGCTGATCGGCAAGCTCGGCGCCGCGGCGATCCAGCTCAACCGCAAGATGCTCGCCGAGATCGCGATCAGCGATCCCGTTGCCTTCAAGGCGATCGTCGCGGGCTAGTCGCCGATCTGCGTAGCTCTGACGGCGGCTGGCGAACCCAGTCGCCGTTTTTGCGTTTGGAGACTCATGTCGGAATTGATCACGAACCTCGAGAAGCTCGGTGAAGAGTTCGGCGCGGTGATCGCGCCGCTCGGCGACGAGCAGGCGATCCGCGCGGCGCAGGCGCAGTTCCTCGGCAAGAAGGGCAAGGTCTCCGAGCTGATGAAGGAGCTCGGCAAGCTGCCGCCTGCGGAGCGCCCGGCGGTCGGCGCCGCAGCGAACAAGGTCAAGGCCGCGATCGAGCAGCTCACCGCAGCGCGCCTCGGCGAGCTCGCGGATGTCGCCGCGAAGGCCGACCTCGGCCGCGTCATCGACGTCACGCTGCCGGCGCGCCCGATCGGCGGCGGCCACCTGCACCTGCTCACCCAGGTCCGCCTCGAGGCGGTGCAGATCTTCGCGGAGCTCGGCTTCGTCGTCGCCGAGGGCCCGCAGATCGAGACCGACTGGAACACGTTCGAGGCGCTCGCGATCCCGAAGGAGCACCCCGCGCGCGACATGCAGGACACGTTCTACATCTCGAACGAGATCGTGTTGCGCACGCACACCAGCCCGGTCCAGGTCCGCACGATGCTGACGCAGGAGCCGCCGATCCGGATCGTCGCGCCCGGTCACGTCTATCGCCGCGACGACGACCCGACGCACTCGCCGATGTTCACGCAGCTCGAGGGGCTCGCGGTCGACACCGACATTTCGTTCAGCGATCTCAAGGGCACGCTGCTTCACTTCGTGAAGCGGTTCTTCCAGCGCGACCTCGGGATCCGGCTGCGGCCGAGCTACTTCCCGTTCGTCGAGCCCGGAGCCGAGGTCGACATGCAGTGCAGCTTCTGCGGCGGCTCGGGCTGCCGGATCTGCAAGCAGACCGGTTGGGTCGAGATCGGAGGCGCCGGCATGGTCGATCCGGAAGTGTTCGCGCACTGCCGGATCGACAGCGAGCGCTACACCGGCTTCGCGTTCGGCATGGGCCTCGAGCGCATGGCGATGCTTCGCCACGCCGTCACCGACATCAAGTTCTACTACGAAGGCGACGTTCGCTTCTTGGAGCAATTCTAGTGAAGGTCCTGTGGAGCTGGTTGCTGGAGCTGTGCGACCTCGATCTGCAACCGACGGTCGACGAGGGCGCGCGCGCGTTGACGCGCGGCGGGATCGAGATCGAGGGGGTGACGGATCTCGGCGCCGGGTTCTCGGGCGTCGTCGTCGCGGAGGTCGTCGCGAAGCGGCCGCATCCGCAGGCCGACAAGCTGACGCTCGTCGACGTCATCGTCGAGAAGCACGGCCTCGCGACCCAGGTCGTGTGCGGCGCGCCGAACGTGCCGGCCGCGGGACGCAAGGTGTTGTGGGCGCCGCCCGGCGCGACGTTGCCCGGCCCGAACGGCACGACGATCACGCTCGCGGAGAAGGCCGTGAAGGGCATCGTGTCGCCCGGCATGCTGTGTGCCGAGGACGAGCTCGGGCTGTCGGAGGATCACGCCGGCATCGTCGTGCTCGACGAAGACGATCGCACCGCGTTGGGATCGCCGGCGCAGCTCGCGCTCGGCATCGCCGATCACGTGCTCGAGGTCAACGCGCCCGCGAATCGCGGCGACGTGCTCGGCCACCTCGGCGTCGCGCGCGAGCTGTGCGCGATGCTGCGCGGCAAGCTCGTGTGGCCCGATGCGGACCTCGCGCAGTTCACCCGCGGCTCCGCGCCCGCGCTCGAGCTCGCCATCGATCCGGCGTTATCGCCGCGCTATACCGCGCGCTTCATCGAGGGCGTGAAGGTCGGGCCGTCGCCGGCGCGGATCCGCCAGCGCCTGCGTGCGGTCGGCGTGCGCTCGATCTCGAACCTCGTCGACGTCACGAACTACGTGCTGTTCGAGCTCGGCACGCCGTTGCACGCCTTCGATGCCGCGATGCTGACGTCGGGCGTGATCGGCGTGACCGCCGCGAAGGACGGCGAGGCTTTCACGACGCTCGACAACATCGCGCGCACGCTCCTGCCGGGCGACGCCGTGATCCGCGATGGCGCGAAGCCGATCGCGCTTGCCGGCGTGATGGGCGGGCTCGACACCGAGGTCACCGCCGCCACCACGCGCGTGTTGCTCGAGAGCGCGAGCTTCCAGCCGCTCGCGATCCGGCGCACCGCGAAGCGCCTCGACCTGCCGTCGGAGGCTTCGCTGCGATTCGGCCGCGGTGTCGACCCCGAGCTCGCGGCGTTCGCGTCGGCGCGCGCGGCGCGGCTGATGTGTCAGCTCGCTGGCGGCACGGTCGGCGAGTCGCTGTACGACGCGTACCCGGGCAAGAAGGCGACGACGCCGATCGAGGTCCGCCTCGCGCGCGTGCATGCGCTGACCGGTGTCGGCTCGCTCGACGCCGCGACGTGCAGCGACGCGCTCGCACGCCTCGGCTTCGCGGTGGCGGAGCAGGGCGCGGCCCTGTCGGTCACGCCGCCGAGCTCGCGCGGCGATGTCACGCGCGAGGTCGACGTGATCGAAGAGGTGCTGCGCGTGTCGGGCTACGAGCAGGTCGCGTCGACCTTGCCGGCGCTGCGCGAGGCGCCGGCCGTCCAGGAGCTCGATCGCTCCGACGTCGCGCGCCGCGCACTCGCGAATGCAGGCGCGTCCGAGGCGATCACGTACGGGTTCCAGTCGGCGGATCGCTGCGGTGCGCTCGGCCTTCCGGCGTCGGACCGGCGCAGCCAGCCGATCGCGGTGCGCAATCCGATGAGCGCCGAGCAAGCGGTGATGCGCACGTCGTTGCTGCCGAACCTCGGTGCCGCGATCGCGCGCAACCAGTCGTACGGCCGCCCCGACGTGTGCCTGTTCGAGGTCGGCAGCGTGTTCCTGCGTCGCGGCGAAGGCGTCGGCGAGCAGCCGCTCCACGAGCTCGCGGACGAACCGGCGTGGGCCGCGGGCGTGCTCGCCGGCAAGCGGCGCGCGCAACTCGGCGCCGGCACGGCGTGGGACGTGTTCGACGCGAAAGCATTCGCGCTCGAGGCGATCCGCGCGGTCGCCGGCGATATCCCCGTGCGCGCGGCCGCGACCTCCGCGATCGCGTACCTTCATCCCGGCGTTGCAGGCGAGCTCTCGATCATAGACGACGACCGCCGCAAGATCATCGGCTGGTTCGGCGAGCTCCATCCGGCCGTGCGCCAGCGGCTCGGCATCACCGGGACCGCGTTCGCGTACGAGGTCGACCTCGACGCGTTGCCGATCGCAGGCCCCGCGCAGATGAAACCGATCCCGAAATTCCCGGGCACCGAGCGCGACGTCTCGCTGCTGCTGGCCGACTCGATCCCCGCCGCGAGCGTGCACGACGCGATCGCCGCGGTCGCCGAGCCGCTCGTCACCGGCGTGCGCCTGCTCGAGGACTACCGCGACGCGAAGCTCGGCGCCGGCATGAAGTCGATGCTGTGGTCGATCGCGTATCGCTCGCCCGACCGCACGCTGACCGACGCCGAGGTCGAGAAGGCGCACGAGGCGATCGTCGCGCGGCTCGTCGAGAACCTGCCGGCGCAGCGCCGCTAGGTCTGGGCCGGGCGCGCCAGCCGCCACACCCAGTGCAGCCGGAGCGGGCTGCCTTCGGGCACGTTCGGGTGCTCGAAGTCCGCATTCGGATCGCGCCGCATGCCGAGGCGCTCCATCACGCGCTGCGACGGCACGTTCGCCGGCACGGTGAACGACACGATCTCCGGAAGCGCGAGCTCGGCGAAGCCGTACGCGACGGCGGCGCGCGCGGCCTCGGTCGCGTAGCCGTGGCCCCAGGCGTCGCGCGCGAGCCGCCATCCAACCTCGACGTCTTGTTCGTTCGGGCGAAACTCCGGCTTCGACAGGCCGACGAAGCCGATGAACGGCGCGCCGCCTTTGACCTCGACCGCCCACAGGCCCCAGCCTTCGCGTGCGAGGTTCGCGCGGATCCGCCGCGCCATCGCGGACGCTTCGTCGTAGCCGAGCAGCTTCGGAAAGTACTTCATGACCTCGGTGTCGGCGCACATCGCGGCGAACGCGGGGATGTCTTCCTCGCGCCAGTCGCGCAGCACCAACCGCGCAGTCTCGATCACGGGAAGCGCGACTCGAGAGCGAGGCGCTGCGCGAACCCGTCGAACGACAGCGTCTCCATCTTCTGCTGCTCGCCGCCGCCGAACGTCCGCACGCTGACCTGATCGGTGGCGACCTCCTTGTCGCCGAGGACGATCGTGTACGGAATCTTCTGCAGCGAGGCATCGCGGATCTTTGCCTTCATCATCCCGTTGCCGTCGTCGAACGAGACCCGCACGCCTTGCGCGGCCAGCCGCGCGACCACGGTGCGCGCGTGATCGTTGACGCGATCGGTGACGGTCACGACCGCGACCTGGATCGGCGCGATCCACACCGGGAACGCGCCCGCGAAGTGTTCGATCAGGATCGCGATGAAGCGCTCGAACGAGCCGTAGATCGCGCGGTGCAACACGACCGGGCGGTGGTTCTTGCCGTCCTCGCCGACGTAGGTGAGGTCGAAGCGCTCGGGCGCCGCGTAGTCGAGCTGCATCGTGCCGAGTTGCCACTTGCGGCCGATGCTGTCGGAGACATCGAAGTCGATCTTCGGGCCGTAGAACGCGCCGTCGCCGGGCTTGAGCTCGTACTCGAGGTTCAGGCTGTCGAGCGCGATCTTGAGCGACGCCTCGGCGCGATCCCACATCGCGTCGTCGCCGATCCGCTGCGGAGGCCGGGTCGCGAACTTCGCGGTGTATTTCAAGCCGAACGCGTTGTAGACGTGATCGAGCAGCTTGACGAAGCGCTGGACCTCGTCGGTGATCTGGTCCTCGCGACAATAGATGTGCGCGTCGTCCTGCGCGAACTGGCGCACGCGCGTCAGGCCGCCGAGCGCGCCCGCGGCCTCGTTGCGATGCAAGACGTCCTGCGTGTGCAGGCGCATCGGCAAGTCGCGATAGCTCTGCTTGCGAAACCCGTAGTACAGGTGATGCGACGGGCAGTTCATCGGCTTCAACGAGAAGTGGTGCGGGTCTTCTTCCCCCGCGGCCTTCGCCTCGCTGTCCTCGACGAGGAACATGTTCTCCTTGTACTTGCCCCAGTGCCCGCTGATCTCCCAGAGGCCCTTGTTGTAGAGCAGCGGCGTCTTGATCTCGACGTAGCCGTGCGACAGCGCGAGGTGGCGCATGTACGCCGAGAGCACCGTGTAGATCGCCGTGCCTTTCGGCGTCCAGAACGCCGCGCCGGGCGAGAACTGGTGGAAGTGGAACAGGTCGAGCTCTTTGCCGAGCCGGCGGTGGTCGCGTTTCTCGGCCTCCTCGCGCTGCTTGAGCCACGCGTCGAGCCCCTTCTTGTCGAAGAACGCGGTGCCGTAGATCCGCTGCAGCGACTTGTTGCGATGATCGCCGCGCCAGTACGCCGCCGACGAGCTCAGGATCTTGATCACGCCGACGCGCCCGGTCGACGGGCCGTGTGGGCCCAGGCAGAAGTCGACCCAGTCGCCGTGGCTGTACAGCGTGAGCGTCTTCGCGCCCTTCGCGACGATGTCGTTGATGATCTCGACCTTGAAGTGCTCGCCTTTGCCTTCGAACAGCTTGATCGCGTCGCCGACGGAGACCTCCTGGCGCTTGAACGGCAGATCCTCGGCTACGATCTTGTTCGCGAGGTTCTCGATCTGCTGGAGCTCGTCCTCGCTGAACGGCTGGCCGCGATCGAAGTCGTAGTAGAAGCCGTTCTCGATCGAGGGACCGATCGTGACCTGCGTGCCGGGGAACAGGCGCTGCACGGCATCGGCGACGATGTGCGCGGCGTCGTGGCGGATCGTCTCGAGCGCCTCGGGCTGCTTCGCGGTGACGACCTCGAGCTTGGTGTCGTGATCGAGCTTGCGCGACAGGTCGACGAGGTCGCCGTCGGTCTTCGCGAGCACGGCGGCCTTCGCGAGGCCGGGCCCGATCGAGTCCTTCACGAAGTCGCCGATCGTCGTACCGGCGGCGGTCTGCTTCACGCTGCCGTCGGGCAGGGTCACGGTGATTGCGCTCACCCGAAAGGACTACCAGGTCCGCCGCGCCGGGGTGAGGCATCGCGAACCGATTCGCTGCTACCCTCGCGCCGTGAGTTACCCGTTCGGGACCTGGGTGATGATCGACCGTCTGCCCGACGAGCCGATCATCGCGTATGTCTATCTCGATCCGCACGCCGGGCCGTCGGCCAAGGGCGGCCTCGCGAGCCAGCACGATCTCGCGGCGATGCCGTCGCGCACGATCCGGTTGTCGCCGCAGGTCGCGCTGCGCGAGCTCACCACCGCCGAGGTCACCGCGCGCAAGCTGCCCGCGAAGCCGAGCTGGGTCGCGACGTACGGCCCGCAGCCCGACGCGCGCTCGCCCTGGCACGAGGACCCGTTGCTCGCCGGCAAGTTCCACGTGCAGTATCCCGACGACATCCAGGCGTTCGTCCACGACGGCGATCCGCGCCGCATGCGCCGGGGACCCGAGCTGTGCTGGGTCCGGATCAAGAAGATCGATCGCGCACCGACCCGCCAGGTTCGCGCCGACTACGAGCCGAGCCGCCACGTCTATGTCGGCGAGCTGCTCAACCAGCCGCACACGTTGTCGTCGGTGAAGAAGGGCGACCGCCTCAAGCTAATCTCGGTGCACGGCCTGCCGCATCCGCTCCACGTCACGGACGACTACTTGCGCGAGCGCGAGGACTGGACGATCACGCCATGCGATCGCTGCGGCGCGAGCGAGTGCTTCGATCCGCCGAGCGTGATGGCGCGCGTGCGGTTCCCCGACGTGCCGCCCGATCAGGTCATCCAGGCGTTCACGTCGTTCTGCTCGCACTGCGGCGGCATCCAGCAACTGACGCATGTCTAGGCGTCCATTAGACTTACGCCGAGATCTTAACGATTCCAAGATCTTGAAGGCGGCCCTCTCGCTAACCCTGTGATACAACTAGAGCATGGCCAGAATGACCAAGGCGGACATCATCGAGTCCGTCTACGAAAAGGTTGGTGGGTTCTCGAAGAAGGAAGCCGCCGAGATCGTCGAGACCGTGTTCAACGTCGTCAAAGAGACGCTCGAGCGCGGCGAGAAGATCAAGATCTCTGGTTTCGGCAACTTCGTCGTGCGCGACAAGAAGGACCGCATGGGCCGCGACCCGCAGCGCGCGGTCCCGATCCTGATCCCGGCGCGCCGTGTGTTGACGTTCAAACCGAGTCAGGTGCTCAAGAACATTCTCAACGGGTTGCCTCCCGTCTGAGTTTCGACTAAACCGCTGCTCCCACCCGAGGCGTAGCGCAGCCTGGTAGCGCACCAGACTGGGGGTCTGGGGGTCGCAGGTTCGAATCCTGTCGCCTCGACCGGGACGGACGGCTCTCCCCAAGCCGTCCACCTTTTTTTCGGATTCCCTCACGATGTCGGCCCGTCCCCTCGTGTTGTGCTCGAACGACGACGGCGTCGACGCGCCTCACCTCAACGAGCTCGCCGACCGGATCGCGGCGTTCGCGGACGTCATCGTCGTGGCGCCGGAACGCCAGCGCTCCGCGGCGTCGCACGCGATCACGCTGCACAAGCCGCTGCGCCTGACCGAGAAGCGCCCGGGGCGGTTCGCGCTTTCGGGCACGCCCGTCGATTGCGTCTACGTCGGCATGTTGAAGCTGTGCGATCGGAAGCCCGCGGTCGTGGTGTCGGGAGTCAACGACGGCTTCAACCTCGGGAGCGACGTGTTCTATTCGGGCACGGTCGCGGCCGCGGTCGAAGGTGCGCTCCGCGGCGCCGCTGGGATCGCGTGCTCGCTCGCACCGCGCGCGGCACACGTCGCGCACGCGCTCGACTTTGCCGCGAAGGTGATCCAGGCGGCGATCGCCGAGCCGATGGCGCCGGGCATGGTGTTGAACGTCAACATGCCGGGCACCGCGAGCGACGACTATCAATGGACCACGCTCGGCCGCCGAATCTACGAGGACGATGTGGCCGAGCGCGCCGATCCGCGTGGCCGGCCGTACTACTGGGTCGGCGGCGGCCCCGCCGGACACGATGATCTTCCGGGCACCGACTGCGTCGCGATCGCGCGCGGCTGGAATTCGTTGACGCCGATGCACCTCGATCTCACCGATCGCGGCCGCGTCGCGCATCCGCCGTGGCACCTCGAGGGCTATCGCGCGATCGCCGGGACAGGGTAGGCTCGCGGCGATGAGAGTGTGGCTCGTCCTCCTGATGGCGTGCGCGTGTCCCGCGAAGTCGGCACC
>Ga0193728_1000683_pt1 | contig 16697 bp, 12 predicted proteins | sample U1c1metaG_FD_143037 | JGI IMG/M metagenome (GOLD analysis project Ga0193728, IMG submission 143037) | Soil microbial communities from a riparian zone of the East river system, Colorado, United States - U1c1 | ecosystem: Environmental > Terrestrial > Soil > Riparian zone | place: USA: East River...
TGGACCTCGCCGGGTTGCTGCGGGCGATTGACCGCCTTGCACTCGCTCTCGACGAAGCTCTGCACGCCGATGCTGATCCGATCGGCGCCGCCGCCGACGACGACCGCGAGGCGATCCGGAAGCGCCGTCTCGGGCGAGGTCTCGACCGACATCGGGATGCCGGCGCGCGCCCCGATCGCGCGGACCAGGCCGAACAGGTGCTCGAGCTGCGCCGGTGCCAGCAGCGTCGGCGTGCCCCCACCGATCGCGGCGCGCGCGAGCTGGAACGCACCGCCCTCGTCGAGCGCGCGGCGCACGACCGCGACCTGGCGCGCGAGCGTCGTCATGTACGCGGCGATCAGCTCCTCGGGAGGGACCGGGCGCGTGAACAGATTGCAGAACCCGCAGCGCTGCTCGCAGAACGGGATGTGGAAGTACGCGAACAGCGCGTCGCGGCGCTCGCCGGCCCACAGTGGTCCGAGCGGCTCGCCCGGCTCGATCCGGCGATACGCGGTCTTGTGCGGATACGCGTAGACGTAGGACTGGTAGCGCGTCGCCGCGAGCGCATCGTCGAGGCGGGTCATCGCACCACTTCTGCGTATGGCACGTTCATCACGTGCGGGTGCGCGATGCGATGGCCGACGTAGTCGTCGTCGCCGTACAGCGTGCCGTGATCGCTGCACACGATCGCGAACAGCGGCCCGCGCTTGGCGAGCACGTCGAACAACGCGGGCACGTGGCGATCGACGTGGCGCAACGCCGCCGCGTGGGTCGCGCGCGTGTCGCCGGTCGCGCCGTCCAGGTAGAAGTGATTCGGCTGGTGCAGCGCCGCCACGTTGACGAACGTGAAGGCGCGCTGCGCCGCCGGCACCGCCGCGAGCCTCTCCGCGACGACGCCGATCTGATGCTCGAACGAGCGCGGCTCGGTGACACCGGTCGCGCGCGACCAGTGCGCCTCCGCGAACATGCTCGGGAACACCCGGCCGAGCGCGTTCTGCTGGTTGAAGAAGCCGACACCGCCGACGCACAGCGTGTGGTAGCCGCGCGCCGCGAGCCCCTCGACGATGTTCGCGCCGTCGAGCACGCATGTGCCAGGCGCGGTGGTCTCGCTCCCCTCGAAGCGCAGCGCGAACAGCCGCGGGTGGCGGCCCGGCCGCGCCGGCGTCGGCAAAAAGCCCGCGAAGAACGCCGCGTGCGCAGCGTACGTGAACGAGCCGGGCGTATGGCGCTGCTCCCACCGCCCGACGAGGCGCTCGAGATTCGGCGTCCGCCCCGCGGCGAGCTCCTCGACGGCGACGTCGTAGCGCAGCGTATCGAGCGTGATCAACGCGAGATCGTGCGTGCCCACGATCGCGGTCATGTCGATCGTCATCGCCGGCGCCATCGTCGCCGAGCCTACCTCACGCGCGCCGTTCGAAGCGGGCACCGGGCGCCAGCTCGAACACGGGCGGCAGCAGCCGATGCGCGAGCGCACCGATGCTCGCGATCGTGTACGTCGGAGACAGCGCGACCGCGGAGGGCCACGGTGCGCGCGGTAGCCAGGCGGTCGCCATGCCGAGCGCGGCCGCGGGAGCGAGGTCGTTGATCGGATCGTCGCCGACGAACACGCACTCGCTCGCCGCCGCGCCGCTCCACGCGATCGCGCGCTCGAAAATGCCGTACGCCGGCTTCGCGATGCCGAGCTCCTCGGAGACGACCACCTCGTTGGCGACGTCTGCGAGCCCCGCGCGCGCCAGCTTCTCGCGTTGCGCCGCGCCGCCGTTCGTGACGATCGCGATCCGATGCAGCGCCGCGAGCCGTTGCACGGCCGCGCGCACTCCCGGCTCCGGCGCGACGTGCGCCGCGAGCTCGCTCGGAAACGCGGTCGCGAGCTCGGTCACGGTGCGCTGGATGCCGAACCGCTCGACCATCCCGGCCGCGAACAGCAGGCGCGAACGCCGCCCGCGCTGATCGAGCTCGACGACGGCGTCGAACGTCACCGGATCGACGGGCCCGACCTGCGCGACGGTCCAGCTACGCAGCGCCGCGGTGCGGTCGAACAGCGTGTCGTCGAGGTCGAACAAGATCGCGCGGTACACGTCGGGCGAGTCATGCCCCGTCTCGGGACAAAGCGCAACCGTAAGATCGCGATCACGCCGAAGCGAACCTGACGGCGACCGCAGCGAGCTCCGTGGAGATCTCCGTGCGCGCGGTATCCGTGTGCGGGAACGCGTCGAGGAAGCGCAGCTCGCGCGCGAACGCGAAGATCACCATGCCGAGGAACGCGCGCCATCGGATGCCGCTGTCGCGCACCGCATCTTCGACGATCGTGCGCGCAGGCCCGGCGAGCTGGGACCACAACAGCGCGAGGTCCCAATCGCGCAGATGCGTGCCGGCGCACTCCCAGTCGACGAGCCCGAGATCTTCTTCGTCGTCGGGATCCGCGATCACGTTGCGCAGCAAGAGGTCACCGTGGCTGAACGAAGTCGCGGGATACGCGGCGAGCGCGTGATCGATCCGCTTCGCGAGCTCGTCCTCGATCGTGCCGCGGCGGCCGCACAGACGGACGCCGTCGCGGATCCAGCTCGGGTCGCACGGATCTTCGAGCAGCCGCTCGCGCAGTTGCGCGCGTACGCGCGGGGATGGCGCGACGAATGTGAGCTTCGGTGCGTAGCGGGAGAGCTGATCGTGCGCCGCGATCACCGCGGCGATCGTGCGGATCGGCAGCGCCGCATTCGGCCGCCGGCGATCGGAGAGCGGCTCGCCGGCGAGCAACTCGACGACCAGGAGGTCGGACGTTGCCGCCACGAGGCGCGGCGCGCGCACGCCGGACGCATGCGCGGCGAACGCGCGATAGATCGCGACCTCGTGCTCGAGGTACCAGGCCCACACCGCGTTCGGTTTCTTCAGCTGCTTCGCGATCACGGCGCGCTCACCGATCCGACCCTCGATCAACTGTGATTTGCGCGCGGGTCGCGCGCTCCCGTGCGCGACGAAGCCGGGACACAGCGCGGCAACGTGCGCGGCGAAATCGCTTGCTAGCTCTGGCGTGTCCACGGCCTGCGATTCTATCGTCATTGAAGGTGCCATCCGGGGGGGCCAGTGGCAGAGATCGCGACGACGTTCAGTCGATGTTGGTGCAATTGCAATCGCGGCCCGACGACGTCGAGCTGCGCGTGCGTGCCGCCGAGGCCCTTGACGCTCAGGGTAAACCCGATGATGCCGTGCTGGTATTGCGGCCGCTACGCAATGTCACGGGCCATGAGGCCGATGCCGGCCTGCCCTGCCTGTGCACAGCGTGCCAGCCGGCCGCGCCCCGCACCGCCGAGGCCTCGGGGATGCAGTTCGTGCAGTCGTTTGCGGTCGCCGAGCACCGCGTCCTGCACTTCTGGCAGCTCGCGGATCAACATCGCGGTGCCATCCGCGCCTCGGTGACCGCCGCGATGCGCGTGCGCCTCACCCGGAGGCCGGCGTGACGTTCGCGGGGTTCGTCGCGACGGCGCGCCGCGATCGCATGCGCGCGATCCGCGACGCGACCGCCGGCGATGACCTCGAAGCCCTCGCGTGCGCGCTCCGCCGCGTGCTGTTCACCGATGGTGACGCCGAGGTCCGCGCCGCCGCGGCGCGCCGGCTCGCGGTGGTGGTCTACCCGAGCGAGGCGTGGTTGACCGATGCGCTCGGCGACCATTCCGCGATGGTGCGCGACGCGATCCTGCGGGCGCTCGCGCGGCGCGGCACGCTCGCGTCGGCGGATGTCGTGCGCCACATCGTCGAGAGCGATCGCGTGTGGTGGGTGCGCCGCACGGCGGTGTACGCACTCGCCGCGATCGCCGGCGCGAGCGAGCTCGCGGCGTTCAAGGCCGCGCTCGCGGATCCGTTCTGGCGCGTGCGCCACGCCGCCGTGAAGGTGCTCGCCGCGCTCGGCGCGCGGGACCTCGACGTGCGCGACGACCTGATTGCCGAACCTCCGGAAGGTGCCGCGGGCTCGGCGTTGCAATTCCTGCGCGCCACGTGGGGACCAGTCGCGGTCGAGGCGCCGGACCGCGCGGGCGATGCGAGCCTGTTGCCGGAGGCGTTGCGCGATCCAGATCCCGCGGTGGTGACCGCGCGGCTCGCCGACGCGGTGGTAACCGGTGCCGCGCTCGTCGAGCTGCTCGCCGATCCACATGCGCCGCTCCGGTTGTTGGCCGCCGAGCGCCTCGCGGCCGCGAACGACCCGGCCGCGCTCGCCGCCGCGCTCGATTGGCTCGACGAGCCGCGCGTGCCGAACGCGGCCGATGCCGTCGAGCACTTGCTCGATGGTCTCGGCGATGGCGCGGTCCCGATCGCGGAGCTCGCACTCGCGCGCACGATGCGCCCGGGCGCCGCGGCGTGGGCGATCCGCTGGGTCGTCGCGACGCGGTTCGAGGCGCTGTATCCAGCGGCGCGTACGGCCGCCGAACGCGAACCGCGCCTGCGCGAGGTCGCGCTGCCGATCGCGTCGCGCGACCAGCTCGCCGCGTGGGCCGAGCCTGCGCTGATCGACGCGATCGCCGTCGAGCTCCACGAGCGCCGCGCGTACGACGCCCTGCTCGCGCTCGACACGGTCACGCATCCCGCCGCCCGCGCGCTGCAGATCGATGCCGCCGCGCGGCTCGACGACTGGGCGCGCGTCGACGCCGGCCTCGACGACCTCCACCACGGCCCACGCGCGATCGCGACGCGCTGGCTCGTCCGCACCAGGCGCAGCGACGGCCGCACGCAGCTCGCGGATCAGGATCCCGCGGTGCGCGAAGCCGCGCTCGCGAACCCGCACCACGCCCCCGCGTTGATCGGCGATCGCGATCCGTGGGTCGCGCGCGCCGCCGCCGAGCGGCTCACCGTGCTGCGCGAAGCCGCGCCCGCGATCCTCGCTGCCGTCCACGCCGCACACGCGTCGCTCGATCCGTGGGTGCGCGCACGCGCGTGCATCGTACCGATCGTCGACGACGGGCTGCTCGATCGCGCGATCGCCGCGCTCGCCGACGACGCCGAGATGGTGCGCTCCGCGGCGCTCGAGGCGCTGACCCATTACGACCCCGCCGTCGTCGAGCCGCGGCTCGCGGCCTGGGTCGCGTCGCAGCCCGCGCCGATCAGCGAAGCCACCGTCGACGCGTCCCCGGATCGTGTACACGATCAGCGCCCGGCCACCGAGCGCCGCGCGTTCGGCCGCGCCGGCTTCGACGTCGCGCCGCTCGCGATCTCCGGCGCGTTCGATCTCTCGCAACCCGCGCTCCAGCTCGCCGCCGACGCCGGCGTCGATCTGTGGTTCTGGGAGCCCGCATACGAGCAACTCACCCGCTTCCTGCGCGAGCGCCCCGACGACCGCGTCGTCACGGGCAGCTATCACGCCGACGCGCGCTCGATCGAGGCCGACGTCGATCGCGCGCTCCGCAAGCTACGCCGCACGCACCTCGACGTGTTGCTGCTGTTCTGGTCGCGCTCGCCGGCGCGCGTCGATCCCGCCGCCTATGCCGCGATCGAGCATCTCAAGCGCTCCGGCAAGGTGCGCGCGCTCGGCTTCTCGACGCACCACCGCGAGCTCGCGCGCACCGCGATCACGCACGCGCCGTGGGACTGCGTGATGATCCGCCACAGCGCGGCGCATCCCGGCATCGAGACCGAGCTGCTGCCGACCGCACGCGAGCACGGCACTGCGATCCTCACGTTCTCGGCGCTGAGCTACGGCCGCATGCTCTCCGGTCCGGATGCGCCGTCGCCCGCCGATTGCTATCGCTACTCGCTCGCGCAGCCCGGCGTCACCGCCGTGATCTCCGCACCGCGCCGGCGCAGCGAGGTCCGCGACAACATCGCCGCGCTCGCGACGCCGTTCCTCAGCGACGAGCGTCTCGCCGAGCTCCGCGCACACGGCATCGGCGTGCGCGCCGAGAACCAGCGCTTCAACACGCTGCTCCGCCAGCCGACGCGCGATGCCGCGGCCGCCGCGCGCGAGCTCCTCGCCAGCGAGCTGCCGCCCACCGACGGCACGCGCGATCCGGCGCCGCGCGCGCTCCCGAAGCCGAGCACCGCGCGCCCCGCGCGCACGAATCTCCGCAAGACCCGCACGCGGCGCTGATCGCGATTCTCGGCAAGACCGTACGCGTCGCCGAGCGACGGTGTTACGATCGAGCCGCCTGGGACGTGGACCGAGCTAGCTTTCTGTCCGTGGCGTTACGTCACGGCTGACCGCGACCGATCATGAAGAACGTACAGCCACGGGGGCGAAGCGTTTGCGACTCCTACACCCTGCGGGTGCGCCCCCGAGGCTGTGTGCTGCCGAGCAAGTGGCGACCTCGTCCCAGGCACCTCTAGATGCAGAGCCGATCGGATCACGTACTCGTACACGTGCACGTGCTCGTGCTCGGCGGTTTCGATCGCTCGCTGCCGCGTAGCTGTGACCAGATCATCGATCCCGACGTTTGGACGGCGAGCTCCGCGAATCGCGTGTTCGAGTCTGGTTGTCGTGGACGTGCACGTGTAGGTGTACGAGCACGCGTCGACCTCGTGAACGAACGGCATTGGCTCTAGATGCTCACGCTCGTCGAGTTGCTCCAGGAGCTGAAGGATCTCGCCACCGGCGACGATCCGCAGAAGCTCGTGCGCATCAACGACCTGTTCGCCGATCCGAAGAACCCGGCGGAGTTTCAAGTCGGCCGCCACTACGTCGCGCATATGTTGTCGACGGAGGTCACGGCAAAGCTCGACAGTCTCGATCCGAGCGAGCGCAAGACCGCGGTCACGACCGCGAAGCTGGTGTTCCCGCGCGCCGCCGCGGCGAGGGCGTTGCGCCGCGTGCTCCACGATCCCGACGTCAGCGTCCGCAACTACGCGCGCCGCACCGCGAGCCTGCTCGGCCTGATCGGCGCCGCGCCGCCCGACGTGCGGTTTGCCACCAACAAGCTCGGCCGGTTCGCGACGACCGGCTGGGCGTTCGGCATCTTCGCTTCGGTGTCGCCACAGACCAGGCCGAAGCGGCCGGCGCGCGCCGATCCGGTGAACCAATTCGGGCTGCCCGCGCTGCCGAACCGCGCCGCGGTCGCCGCGTTGGTCGGCGTCGCGCCGAGCGAGCTCGCGAAGCTGATGCGGCCCGGCGTCGGCGCGGGCTCGGGCTACGTCGAATTCGAGATCGCGAAGGCCAAGGGCGGCACCCGGCGGATCGCCGCCCCTCGCAAGCCGCTGCGCATCGTCCAGCGCAAGATCCTCGATCAGATCCTCGCGAAGGTGCCGGTCCACGAGGCATGTCACGGCTTCGTCGCCGGGCGCTCGACGGTGACGAACGCGACGCCGCACGAAGGCGCGGCGCTGGTCGTGAAGCTCGATCTCAAGGACTTCTTCCCGAGCGTGCACTACCGGCGCGTGCGCGGGTTGTTCACGTTCCTCGGTTACAGCGCCGATGTCGCGAACTTGCTCGCCGGCCTGACCACGTATCGCCCGAAGCTCGCGACCGGCGCGGTCGTGTGGCCCGGCGTGTTGCCGCAAGGCGCGCCGACCTCGCCCGCGATCGCGAACCTCACGTGCCGCCGCCTCGACCAGCGCCTCGCACGGCTCGCCGCGAAGCTCGGTGCGACCTACACGCGCTACGCCGACGACCTCACGTTCTCGTTCGCGCAGCCACCCGAGATCCGGATCGGCCGGTTCCTGTGGTTCGTCGACGCGATCTGCGAGCAAGAGGGCTTCCTCGAGCGCCCCGACAAGCGCCGCATCCTGCGCCCGAAGCACCAGCAGCGCGTCACCGGCATCGTCGTCAATCACGGCATCCACGTGCCGCGCGCCGATCGCAAGTGGTTCCGCGCGATCCTGCACAACTGCAAGCAGCACGGCATCGCGGCGCAGGCGAACGGCCGCAGCGACTTCGCGGCCTACCTCGCCGGCTACGCGGCGTACGTCCACATGGTCGAGCCCGCTCTCGGCGCGAAGTGGGTCGCGGAGGTCGCGCGCCTGCTCGGAGAACCCCATGGCTGACGTGATGGTCGTCGTGTCGAAGGCCGTGTTCGAGAAGGCGTACGGCAAACAGCCGCAGCTCGGCGCCCAGCTCGGCATGGACCGCTACACGAGTGCGAACAAAGCGATCGCGCCCGTCGGCTCGGGCGGCAAGCTGTACTGCGTGACGGTCCGGCCGCCGGACGAATCGCTGTGGCTGGTCGCGGTGCTCGAGGATCCGCAGTTCGACGGCGACGCGTGGGTCGCGATGCCCGCGACGACGCCGATCACCGACATCACGTCGCTGCGGGACAAGCTCCGGTTCGAGTCCGGCAAGGGCATCACCGCGACCGCCGGCGCGCTCGGGATGTCGCTGCAGACGCCGCGCGTGATGACCGCCGGCGATGCCGCCCAGATAGATGGAATGTTGGACGCGATGCTGCCGCGCGCGCACGAGGGCGAGGGGTTTCCCGCCGCACCGAAGCTCGACCCGAATACCGGCGAGCGCGAGCAAGGCGACGCGCTCGTCGAGGCGGTGATCGCCGAGCCCTACGCGGACCTGCCGCGCCAGGTGTTCGCCGACGCATTGCAAGCGCGCAACGATCCGCGCGGCGAATTCGTGATGCTCGAGCTCGCGCTCGCAGGTCCGCTCTCGATCCGCAAGCGCGAGCAGATGAAGGCGCGCCGCGACGAGCTGTTCGCGCAGCACGCGAGCGCGTGGTTCCCGACCGAGCTCGAGTACCGCACGCGCGGCGGCTTCATGACCGCGATCAGCGGTGCGTTCGGCGCGATCGCCGCCGAGGCGGCCGTCCTGTTCGCGACCCAGCCGATCGTCGAGGCCTCGATCACGCACGTCGACGCGACCAAGCTCGCGAAGGCACCATGGCTTCGCCACATCCGCGAGCTCGCGGCGCGTGGCGCACTAAACGACAAGGGCTTCGCGACGCTGGTCGCCGCGCCAAACGTGCAGCAGCTGACCTCGCTCAACGTGACCGCGACCGGCCTCGGCAAGAAGGCGCTCGCGGCGCTCGGCTCGCACCTGCCGCACTGCCGCACGCTCGTGTTGACCTCGAACCACGTCGGTGACGAAGGCGCCGCGCAGCTCGCCGCGTGGAAGCACCTCGGCCAGGTCGAGACGCTCTACCTGTCGGGCTGCAACCTCACCGTCGCGGGCGTCGCGAAGCTGCTCGCGGCAAACCTCTCGAGCCTCGCGAAGCTGACGCTGGCGAAGAACAGGCTCGACAACACGATCGGGCTCGCGATCGCGAAGGCCGCGCCCAACCTGCCGCGCCTCGAGCTGCTCGAGCTGCTCGGCAACAAGCTCGACGGCGCCGTCGTCAAGACGCTCGCCGACGCGAAGCTGCCGGCGATCCGCCGCATCGACGTGCGCCAGAACCGGATCGGCAAGCCCGACGTCGAGAAGCTGCCGGTGTTCCGCGCCGGCCACGCGTGAGCGCGCTCACCGAGCTCGAGCGCGAGCTCGCGACCCAGTGGAGTCGCGATCACCTCGCGGTCTACGGCGACCACCTCCAGGCGCTCGGCGATCCGCGCGGCGAGCTGATCGCGATCGATCTCGCCGGCCGACCCGCCGCGTCGGAGGGCCGGCGCGCGCAACTCGTCGCGACGTGGCTCGCGGAGCTGCCTGCCGCGCGCGATACCGCCTCGGTCGATCACGGCTTCCTCGTCGTCGAGCTCGGCGACCCCGACGCGCTCGCGACGCTGCTCGCGAGCCGGTTCGGGCCACACCTCCGCACGCTGACCGTCACCGGCACCGGCGACGTGATCGCGGAAGCCGTCAGGCACCTGGGCGACTACGCGCTGCCGCTGCTCGATCGGCTCGTGCTCAACCACGGCAGTGATGTCCCGCCCACGCCGCTGGTCGCCGCTGAGACCGCAGAACGGCTCGCGGCCGCGACGCCAAACCTCGCGCGCCTCGAGGTCAACGGGCGCCGCGTGTTCGGCCAGTTCGTCCACCCGCACGTGACGACGCTCGTGGTCTCCGGCTTCGACGCGCTCGCGAGCTTGTCGGGCCGCGGCGCGCCGCTACCGATCGACACGCTCGACTTCGCGTTCCATCGCACGTCGCTGCTCGATCACCTGCCGCCGCCCGCCGACCCGCTCGTCCGCGCGCTGCTGCCCGCCGCTCGGTTGCCGAGGCTGCGCCGGCTCGATCTGTCGCGCAACGAGCCCGGCGGCCATCCGCCTCATCACCTCGGCGGTCAGATCGATCCGTTCGGATGGCTGCGCCGGACCAAGCTCGCGCAGCTCACGCACCTCCGCCTGCCGTCGCTGCGCAGCGAGGCCCAGCTCGGCGAGCTCGAGGCCGCGCTGGTCCACCTGCCGAACCTCGTCGAGGTCGCGCTCGCGCGTGCGTACGCCGACTCGCCCGATCCGCCGCCACCGGTGACCGCGCCGCCGCGCCGGCCGTGGCCACCGCGCGATCAGGTCCACGGTCGCGACGCGCTGACGATCAACATCGCCGGCCAGCCGTACGGCGAGGACGTCGACCTCACGGGTGCGGTGATGCTGATGGAGCGCGCGTTCGAGACGCTGCCGCCGACCGCGCGCGCCGCGTGGAGCGAGCTCTGGGACTTCGTCGCCGACCTCGGCTGGGAGGATGCGAACGGCGACGACATCGTGATGCACCTGTCGACCTCGGTGCTCGTGCACGCGCTCGAGCCGCTCGACCTCGAAGACGAACGCCGGTGGAGCGACCTGCGCATGGTGTTGCGCCAGCGCACATCTACCCTACCCGACACCGTCTCGGTCCGGCGTTACTGGGGTTGGTGAGATAGAATCCACATGTGCTCGCCGCCACGATCGAACGCCGCTTCGATGGCGCGCGTTGCGTGCCGGAAGGTCCGCTCGTGCGCGCGGAGGTGCCGATCGACGGCATGCTCTATCTCGCGCGCGTCGCGATCTCGCCGACCACGACCGTCGCGGTCCAGGTCCCGCACACCGACGGCTTCGAGCTGTCGCTCGCGTGGACCGATCGGCGCTCGTCGGCGCCGCGCCCGCTCGTGTTCGACGACAGCTACCTCGTCGAGACCAACGACGTCCCGCTCGCCAGCACGTGGCTCGATCTGCACGCGCGCACGGCGCTGCTCGGCTCGCGCTACGTATCGGCGCCGAATTCGCGCAACACCGCCGTGCTGCTGCGCGACGGCCGATGGAGTCACGAGCTACGCGACGGCGAGCTCGTCGCGCGGTGCGCCGGCTCCGAACGCTCGGTCGATCGGATCGCCGACATGCTCGATGCCTCGCTCGCCCTCGCGAGTCGCCCGGCGCGCTGGGCACGCTGGTTCGCGAAGCTCGCGCGCGAGCTCGGCGGCGAGTCGTGCGCGCGCGTCGAGCTCGCCGGCAAGCCGGTGCTGCGGGTGCGCCGCGGCGCGGTCGACGTCACCGTGCGGCTGTTGCGCCGCCTCGATCCCGACGAGGGCGGCCGGTTTCGCACCGTGATCGGCGCGCGCCGCCACGGCTCCGGCGGCGAGACGCTGACGCTGATCGCCGATGACCTGCCGCGCGCCGCGTGGCCGCCGCCGGCGGATGCCTCGCCCGACGCGCCGCGCCTCAAGATCGACGCTCAGCACTCGAATCTGCTCGATCACGCGCGGCCGTCGACCTCGATCGTGCGGCCGCACGACGTCGAGATCACCTTCGACGGCGCCGTCCACGACGCGCATCGGCTCGGCGCCGCGATCGAGCTCGCCGCGCAATGGGCGGCCTCGGCCGCCGCCTCCGGAGGACCGTACCGATGAGACTCGCCGCCCTGGCAGTCCTGACACTGGCCGCCTGCGCGGATCACCCCGGCGCTTACGTCGAGGTCCACGGCGGCTCGATCGCGTTCGATCACGTCGAGTTCTATTTCGGCAGGCAGGTCGGCGACACGTTCGGCACGCCGACCCAGACGCACGTCACCGGCCACGTGTACGCGCGCCAGCTCGCCGACTCGGATCTCGCGGTCGCCGCCAAGAGCACGACCTCGGCGCTGACCTACTACGTGCCGGCGTCGAACACCGGCCTCGGCGACTACGTGATGGTGATCGCGAGCCTCGGCGGCACGCCGGTCGGCATCGGCGACGCCTCCAACTTCACCGTGCCGAGCAACGGCTACGCGATCGTCGACGTCACGCTGGAGACATACGACAACGTCGAGATCTGGCACGCACAGCCGAGCGCGACCACGCCGGCGTGCCTCGCATGGGATCGCAAGCACGGTCAGCAGCCGATCGCGTTCGTGCCCGACGACGACCGCGACTGCGACGGCGAGGTCGCCGCGAAGGATTGCGACGACGCCGCGTATTGCGTCCCCGACGATACGACCTGCCAACCGGTCCGCGAGCTGTGCAGCGCGACGACGTGTGCGTACGGCTGCATGATCAACGGCGACTGCCTGCCGCGCGTGTGCGTGCCCGGCTTCACGTGCACCCTCGCCGCGTGCACGAACGCGCCGACGCTGCTCGACAAGTTCAACTGCCTGTCGGCGACCTCGGGCGCCGATCACCCCGAGTACTTCATCGGCGCCTCGGCCGGCGAGCCATGTCAAGGCGCGACCGTGGTGGTGAAGTTGCCGAACAGCCGGCAATGCACGCATCCAATTCTCGAGTTCGAGCAGTCGAACGGCGGATGGACGTTCAGCGTCGCGGACGGTGGCAACGGGACATGCGTCCTCACGCTCACCGGAACGAGCTCGACGAACCCGTACGGGATGGATCGTCACATCCTGATCTCGATGGATCCGATGAATCCGCAAGACCCTCGGCCGACGATCTTCCTCGGAATCGAGCCCGACAGCGGGGGCTGCGATCAGACCATGCCGCCGATGGGAACGCTCCAGATCACCGACTGCCAGTGAGGGTTCACGCATGCCTTGCGTGCTATAGAAGTGCCCGCACAGATGTCGGATTCGACTAGCCAAAACATCACGCCGATCTCCATCGAAACGGAGATGCGGAACTCGTTCATGGACTACGCCATGAGCGTGATCGTGGCGCGCGCCCTGCCCGATGCGCGCGACGGCCTCAAGCCCGTCCACCGCCGGATCCTGTACGCGCAGCGCGTGCTCAACAACACCTACAACCGCCCGTACGTGAAGTGCGCGCGCGTCGTCGGTGACGTGATCGGCAAGTATCACCCGCACGGCGACGCCTCCGTCTACGACGCCCTGGTCCGGATGGCCCAAGACTTCTCGATGCGCTACATGCTCGTCGACGGTCAGGGCAACTTCGGCTCGGTCGACGGCGATCCGCCGGCCGCGTATCGCTACACCGAGTGCCGGATGAGCAAGGTCGCGGGCGAGATGCTCGCGGATATCGACAAAGAGACCGTCGATTGGCAGCCGAACTACGACGACAAAGAGCTCGAGCCGACGGTCCTTCCCGCCAAGGTTCCGAACCTCCTGATCAACGGCGGCACCGGCATCGCCGTCGGCATGGCGACGAACATCCCGCCGCACAACCTCGGCGAGGTCATCGACGGCACGCTCGCGCTGATCGCGGATCCCAAGCTCAGCGACGACGATCTGATCAAGCACATCCCGGGTCCGGACTTCCCGACCGCCGGCGTGATCCAGGGACGCTCCGGCATTCTCAGCGCGTACAAGACCGGCCGCGGCCAGATTCAGGTGCGCGGCGTCGCGCACACCGAGGAGCTCCGCAAGGATCGCTACGCGATCATCGTGACCGAGCTGCCGTTCATGGTGAACAAGGAGCGCTGGGTCCAACAGACCGCCGCGCTGATCCTCGACAAGAAGCTCGAGGGCATCTCCAACCTCGTCGACGCCTCGGATCGCAACGGCATCCGCGTCGAGTTCGAGCTCAAGAAGGACGCCGACGACAAGGTCGTCCTCAACAACCTGTTCAAGTTCACGTCGCTGCAGACCTCGTTCTCGACGAACATGCTCGCGATCGTCGACGGCCGCCCGGTGCTGTTGACCCTGAAGAAGGCGCTGCAGGTCTTCATCGATCACCGCCGCGACGTCGTCACCCGCCGCACGCTGTTCGATCTTCGCGAAGCGCGGTCGCGCCGCGAGATCGTCGAAGGCCTCGGCCTCGCGGTGATGAACATCGATCGCGTGATCGAGATCATCCGCGCGTCGAAGGACACGGATATCGCCCGCGACGCCCTCATGAAGGAGAAGCTCGGCGGCCTCGGCGGCTTCCTCGAGCGCGCTGGTCGCCCGCAGCACGAGGTCGATGCCGTCAACAACCGCGCGTTCGTCTTCCTGACCGAGCGCCAAGCCCAAGCGATCCTCGACATGCGCCTCGGCCGGCTCACCGGCCTCGAACGCGAGAAGCTCGAAGCCGAATACAAAGAGCTGTGGGTGCTCACCGATTACCTCGAGGGCTTGCTCGCCGACGACAAGAAGTTGATGGAAGCGATCATCACCGAGCTCAAGGCGCTCAAGGACGAGTTCGGCGATCCGCGCCGCACCCAGATCGTCGACGCCGAAGGCGAGATCCTCACCGAGGAGCTGATCGACGAAGAAGAGACCGTCGTCACGCGCAGCCACCTCGGCTACATCAAGCGCACGCGCGCACGCGAGTACTCCGCGCAAGGCCGCGGCGGTCGCGGGATCACGGGCGCGACCTCGTCCGAGGGTGACTTCGTCGCCGACATGTTCGCGGCATCGACCCACGATCACCTGCTGCTGTTCACCGACAAGGGCCGCGTCTACTACAAGAAGGTGTTCGAGCTGCCCGAAGGCGCGCGCACCGCGAAGGGTCGCCCGATCGTCAACGTGCTCGATCTGCAAGATGGCGAGCAGGTCGTCGCGATGTTGCCGTTCACGGAGTTCCGCGAGGACACCAGCGTGTTCTTCGCGACCCAGGCCGGCACCGTCAAGAAGACCGAGCTGTCGGCGTTCGAGAACGTGCGCCAGAGCGGCATCAAGGCGATCACGATCGACGAAGGCGACCGCCTCGTCGGCGCCGCGCTCGTGACCAAGGCCGACGACGTCCTCTTGACCTCGGCGAAGGGCTTCGCGGTGCGGTTCACCGAGGAGCGCGTCCGCACGATGGGCCGGAGCGCCGCCGGCGTTCGCGGCATCACGCTGCGCGAGGGCGACAAGCTGGTCGGCATGTGCACGTTCCCCCGCGATTCCTCGGCGACGATGATCACGGTGTGCGAGCGCGGCTACGGCAAGCGCACCGCCCTGCCCGACTATCCGGTCAAGAACCGCGGCGGCAAGGGCGTGATCACGATCAAGACCACCACCCGCAACGGGCTGGTCTCGGGCGTGCGCATCGTCACCGAGGAAGATCACATGATCCTCATCTCGGATCGCGGCAAGCTGATCCGGATCCGCGTCAGTGACGTCCCGATCCAGGGCCGCGCGACCCAGGGCGTACGCGTGATGCGCGTCGACGACGGCGAGCACGTCGCGGCGATCGAGCGGTTGGCCGAGCCGGCCGACGAGAGCGGCATCGAAGAGGCCGCGCCGATCGAGGCGGTCGACGACAGCGATACCGTCCCGAACGAGGTCGACGAAGACGACGCCGACGACGCCGACGACGACGCGGCTCCCGACGACGAGTAGATGCGATGAAGGGGCGATCGGATGATCCGGACCGCACGCGCGTGGCGGTCCTCGATCCGCTCGTCGGCCACGTCATCGCAGGTCATTACCGGATCGAGATCGGCATCGCCTCTGGCGGGTTCGGCGCGATCTATCGCGCGCTCGATCTGCGCAGCGACCACGATGTCGCGCTCAAGCTGCTCCACGCGAACCTGACCCAGGATCCGAAGGTGGTCGCGCGGTTTCGCCGCGAGGGCGGCACGCTGCAGCAACTCCGCGATCCGCACACCGTCAAGGCATACGAGGTCGGCGAGGCCGAGGACGGCACGCTGTTTATCGTGATGGAGCTGCTCACCGGCGAGAACCTGTACGAGACGTTCAAGCAGCTCGGCCCGTTGCCGTGGCGGCGCGTCGTCGCGATCGCGCGCGCGGTGTGCAGCTCGCTGTCGGAAGCGCACGCGCTCGGCATCGTCCACCGCGATCTCAAGCCGGCGAACATCTTCCTGCAGGAAGGGCTCGTCGAGGTCGGCGACTCCGTCAAGGTGCTCGATTTCGGGATCGCGAAGATCATCCGCGGCGAGAGCGGCCTCGATACCAGCGATCTCACGCAGGCCGGCCACATGATCGGCACGTTCGATTACATGGGGCCCGAGCAGATGGTCGGCGGCGAGTGCACCGGGCAGAGCGATCTGTTCACGCTCGGCATCGTGATGTACGAGATGATCACCGGCGAGCGGCCGTTCGGCGAGCACCAGAGCGCGGCGGCGATGCTCGCGGCGCTGCTGCAGAAGACCCCGAAGCCGCTCGGCGCGTTCGCCGAGGTCCCGCCCGAGCTCGATCGCATCGTCCAGCGCTGCATCGTCAAGCAACCGGAGCGCCGCTACGCGACGATCGACGACCTCGCGAACGACCTCGACGTGCTGCTCGCGATCGAGGACGATCGCACGCGCGTCGCGAGCGCGGGGTCGCGCACCGAGCAGATCGACGCGATCACGATGCCGGTCTCGGACGACCAATTGATCACGCCGCCGCAGTCGCTCGACGACGTGCTCACGCCACGCGCAACGCGCGAGGATGTCCTCGACCCCGAGGAGGCCGAGACGCAGTTCACGCCGCCGCCGGTGTTCGATTCGCGCCCGCCCACGACGGACAAGGCCAAGAAGAAGTTCATCAAGAGCGGCACGCTGCCCGGCATCATCGCGCCCAAGAAGAAGTCCGAACGCGACGACTGAGTGCTAGGTTGCCGCCATGGCGATCCAGCGTAGCCAGGCGATCTTCGATCTGA
>Ga0193728_1000685_pt1 | contig 16659 bp, 15 predicted proteins | sample U1c1metaG_FD_143037 | JGI IMG/M metagenome (GOLD analysis project Ga0193728, IMG submission 143037) | Soil microbial communities from a riparian zone of the East river system, Colorado, United States - U1c1 | ecosystem: Environmental > Terrestrial > Soil > Riparian zone | place: USA: East River...
CGATGCGGGCGCGGGTCGCGCAGCGAGCGCACCGCGAGGTAGTACAGCGGGCCCGCCGCGACGACGACGAGGCCGATCCGCGCGGCCATCTGCGCGAGCTTCGCGGTGCTCGAGCCGGTATCGATGTAGGCGAAGTTGAACTTGAACCAGAACCACGCCGCCTCCCATGCGCCGCGCGCGTACAACCACGCGACCGCCGCTGCGATCGGCAGCGCGCAACCGGCCGCGATCGCGAGCCCGCGCACGGCGATCCGCACCGGCTGTTTGCGCTCGGCGAGGATCACGGCGAGCCCGTAGAGCGGCAGCTGGATCCCGGCTTGGTACTTGAACAGGATCGCGGCTCCGACCAGCGCGCCGGTCAGGACCATCTGCCCGGCGAGGAACGCCTCGACCGACGCGACGAGGGGCAACATCATGAACAGCTCGCAATTCGCGGCGAGCGAGTCGGTATCGATCAAGGTGGTCGTGAACACGATCCACAACAGCGCCGCGTACAGCGCGCTGCGCGGCTCGACGCGCGCGGCGATCCGCGCGAGCACCATGCCGGTGCCCCATACGACGAGGATCAACAGCGCGTGCAGCAGCACCATGCCGCCGACCGGGCCACCGATCGCCTGGCAGACTTCGTTGACGACGTAGATCAGCGGCGGCTTGTGATCGACGACGTCGCGGTACAGCGCGTGACCGCTCAACATCTCGCGGCCGACGACGCAATACGTCGCCTCGTCATCGGACAGACACGGCCGCACGAGCGAGATCACGCGCAACACGGTGCACAGCACGAGCAGCGCGATCGCGTGCTTGCGCGCGATCATCGCACGCGCTCGATCGTCCACGGCACCCCTTCATGGGCCTCGTAGATCGGCCGATCGGGATACGCGGCGGCGACGTCGATCGCGGTCGTGGTGGCGGGCGCCGACAGGTAGAGCACGCCTTCGAACAACGGACCGTTGCGCGCATACCGCGACGGATATTGCGCGCGCACGATCACGACCGCGCCGTACGGCAGGTCGTGCGCGGCCTGATACAGGCCTTCGCGCTTCCACACCTTCGGGATTCGATCTTGGAGAAACGAGCCGAACTGGGCGAGCCCGAACACGACCGCGCAAGTGACGAAGATGATCTTCGCAGCGCGGCCGAACCGGCCGGCGATCGCCTTGCACAGCGGATCGAACCCGGCGGCGGCGAGAAGCGCGAGCGGGATCACCAGCGGCGACAGATAGCGCGGGTGCGGACCGTCGTCGGGGTTCGACACCATCAGCATCAGCGCGCCGCAGAACACCGCGAGGAGCGCGAGTGCGAACGTCCGCATCTTGCGGGCGGGGTGCTCCTTGTCGATCGCGTAGACCCCGAACAGCGCCGCGATCACCGTGCCCGGCACCGTCCACTGCAGACACATCTGACCGAACTGATCGATATGATTCCACCACTGGATCGGGCTGATCAGGTGCTGCGGGCCGATCGGATTCTCGGCGGCGCTCTCGCCGTAGAGTGCGATGAACGTCGAGTGGTACGCGTGATAGCCGTCGGTCAGCCAGCCGCCGAACAACTGCTTCTGGTACCAGAAGTTGAACACCACGAATGGCACCGCGCTCAGCGCCGGGATCACGACCGCGCGCCACGACCGGAATACGAGCAGCGCGGCGCCGAACAGCAGCGCATCGATCGGCCGCACCAAGAATGCGCAACCGAGCGCGACGCCGGTGATCGCGAGGAACGGCCAGCACCCGCACTTCGTCCACTGCGCTACCGCGGCGAACGCGATCGCGAGGAACAGCAGCGTCGGGGTGTGCATGTAAAACGACGCCGCATCGAACATGAACAGCGGCGCCGCACCGAGCGTGACCAGTGCGATCAGCGCGCCGCGCGCACCGAGCAGCCGCCGCACCGTATGCCACACGATCGCGAGCGTGATCGTGCCCTCGATCGGCGTCACCAACCACGCGACCCCGTAGCGCGCGCCGATCGCGAGCAGTGCCGGTGCGCCGGGCGGATACTTCGAGCGCACCCACGCATCGATCACGACGTGGTCGACGCGTAGCCACTCCAGGTGCTGCGGCGCCGGCGCCTTCAGTAAGCCCTTCGCGAACAGCTCGCTCTGCAGCGCGAGCGAATACTCGTCGCCCGAGTACGGAAACGCGTCGAGCGCATACCGCGCGAGGACGACGTACACCGCGCCGAACGCCAAGACTAACCCGAGCGCGAGCGTCATCGACTCGGTAATGCGGCGCTTGCCCATGGCCACGGCTGTCTAACACGGTCTGGTCGGCCCCGGAACCATCTGCCATAACGGGGCGTGGACCGCGTCACGCGCAGCACCGCTTGGGTCGCGGCAGCGAGTGGCATGTTGGGCGTGCTCGACCTGGTGTCGACGCTGCTGTGCATCCGGCTGTGGGTCACGACGGCAAACTTCGGCGAAGCCACGCTCGCGATCGCGCTGTTTCCGATCCTCGATCGGCTGGGCGGCATGGGGTTCGGCACGGTGCTGGTACGCGAGCCGGATGGCGACGCGAAGCCTCGACTCGAGCACACGGTGTTCTGGTTGAATCTCGGGGCCGCACTCGGCGTGCTCGCGATCGCGGCGGCGGTCTACGCGGCGACGGGCGCGCTCGTCGTCGCACTGCTGGTCGCGTATGCAGTGCGGCTCGCGATCCAGGCCGGATCGGTGGTGCCGGAGGCGCGGCTGCGGCGCGCGCTGCGGTTCGAGGAGCTGTCGGTGATCCGCGTGATCGCGGGTGTCGCGGAGACGGCGACCAAGCTCGCGCTCGCGTATGCCGGGGCGCACGGGCGGCCGGAGCTGCGCGTGTGGTGCTTCGCGCTCGGCCCGGTCGTCAACACCGCGATCACGACGCTCGCGATCCAGCTGCGCTGCGCGTGGCGCCCTCGCCTCGCGTTCGAGCCCGCGCTCGCGCGCCAGGCGCTCGGGTTCACGGCCGCACTGTCGGGCAGCGAGCTCCTGTACTACGCGTACACCAGCGCCGACTACCTCGTGATCGGCGCGGCCTTCGGCACCGCGGCCGTCGGCGTGTATCGGCTCGCGTACGAGCTCGTGCTCGACGTCGTGCGCCTGATCTCGATGATTACCGCCGAGGTCGCCTATCCGGTGTTCGTGCAGACGCCGCGCGCCGCGCTCGCCGCGCAATTCCTGAAGTTCTCGCGCCAGAACCTCTACGTGCTCGTGCCGTTCCTCGCGTTCGTCGCGCTCGGCGGCGGCTGGTTGCTCCACCTCCTCTACGGCCCGCTGCCGCCCGAGGCTGCGATCGCCGCGCGCATCCTCTGCGTCGTTGGCGCGTTGCGCGCGCTCGGCTTCGTGATTCCACCGCTCCTCGCGGCGCTCGGCTACCCCTCGCGCGTGTTGGCGTACAACGCGGTCGCCGCGGTCGTGCTGCCCGTCGCGTTCGTCATCGCCGCACGGCTCGGTGACGACTTCACCGCCGTCGCGTGGGCCTGGGCGCTCGGCTATCCGATCGCGTTCGCGCTCCTGCTCGCATTCGCGCTCGCCGCGCTGCCGTTGCGGTTGCGCGACTACCTGCGCGGACTCATCTCCGCGGCTTCAACAACGCGAGCAGCGCCGGCGCGAGAAACAGCGCCACCACCAGGCACGTGATCTCGCCGAGCATGGCCGCGATCCCGAACGATCGGATCCCCAGGTTCTGCGACAGCAACAACGAGCCGTAACCGACCGTCGTCGTGTACGAGCACAGCACGACCGCGCCGCCCGTCGAGCCGACCACCTCGCGACCGTGATCCAGCCCCTCCTGGCGCGCGCGCGTCACGATGTTGACCGCGTATTCGATGCCGATGCCGATCGTGATCGGCAGCGCGACGAAATCCAGGAAGTTCACCTTCAAGCCGAGCAGGGCCGAGATCCCGAGCATCAGGATCGTGCCCGACAAGCCGCACGCGATCGTCACCGCACCGAAGCGATTCGGCCCGATCACGAGCAACACGATCAAGATCGCTCCGATCGCCGCCGCGAGCGTCGCGCGTGGCCCGTCCGACAGCACGCCCGCGATCACGTCGGCGAACACGAACGACGCGCCACCGAGGTGGACCTCGTCGGGCAGGCCGAGCGCGCGTACCTGGGCCGCCCACCGCGTGGTGTCGCGCGTGTCCCACACCTCGTAGCCCTTGCCGATCGTCGCGAGCAGGATCTTGCCGCGCGAGTGATCCGCCTCGATGAACGGCCATGCGATCTCGTCGGGGATATCGGTATCGCGCAACAGCGGCACGGTCTCGGGCGGGATCAGCTTCTCGAGCGCTGCGCGCTCTTCGTCGTCGAGCTGATCGATGTCCTTGCTCGTCAACAGCGCGCGGATCTCGGCGAGCACCGCGATCTTGCCCGCCTGATCCTTCGGGACGATGTCGTCGAGCGAGACGACGCTATCGAACAAGCGCTTGCCGACCGGCTTGCCGGCATCGACGGCGCGCAGCTTTGCCTCGATCGCCGCGACGTCCTCGCGCTTCGGCACGACGATCGCGAAGCCGCCGTCGAGCCCTTGCCCGAATGACTGATCGACGACCGTCATCCACTTCTGCGCCACGACGATGCCCTCGCTGTGCGAGCGCAGGTTGCGAAAGTTGCTCTCGAACGGATCGTTCAACAAGAACCGCGTCGCGATCACGCCGAGGATCGCCGTCACCGCGACCGCCACGATCACGACGACCCCGGATCGCCGCGGTAGCAGCCGCCCCAACCACTGGCCCGGCGCCGCCGCACGCGGCTTGATATGTCTTGCCGCCACGGCCAGCGCGGCCGGCAACACGACATAACCGCTGACCCAGCACAGCAGGATCCCGACGCCGCCGATGATCCCGAAATGCCGGAAGCCGCGGAACACCGTGATCACCAGCGACGCGTACGCGACCGCCGCGGTCAGCGCCGCGGTGAACGTCCCCGCGATCGTGCGCGCGACCGCCGCTTCGAGCGCCTCGGTCGCCGTTCGTCCCGCGCGCAGCTCCTCGAGGTAGCGCGCCGTCACCAGGATCCCGACGTTGATCCCGTTGCCGATCACGATCGACGACAGGAACGCCGTCGCAGCGTTGAGGTAGCCCAGCGTCAGCTTCGCGAACGCGAACGTCACGATCGTGCCGACCGTGAGCGACCACGACAACGCACCGATCGCGAGCGCCGAGCGGAAGTACCAGATCAGCGCGAGCATCACGAGCACGACCGTGACGAGCGTCGCGCGCAGCATGCCGTTGAGGATCGCGTCGTGCTCCGCGATCGACACCGGCACGTCGCCGGCGACCCCCGCATCGACATCCGGGAGCTCCTGGTGGATCCCCGCACCGATCGCCTCGAGCTTCGCGAGCAGCTCGCGATCCTTGTCGACATCGCCGGTCGAGAACCCGATATGCAGGATCATCGTCTGCACGCGGCCGTCCTTCGAGACGTACTCGCCGGGGTCGTCGCGCAGCTTCTCGGCGTCCTTCAGCTTGGTCTTCAGATCCTCCGACGCCTTGGTATCGGGCTTGTCGTCGTCGAGCGCCACGAATAACGGATTTGCCTCGAGCTTTGCCGCCGCGAGCTCGCGCTTCAACGCATCGCGCGCCGCGACCAGATCGGCGAGCTCCGCACCGAGCCAGCGATTCGTCCAGGCGAACTGATGCTCGACGCGGTGATCGAACGTGATGTCGGCGACCCACTCCGGCCCGAGCGCCGCGATCCGCTCGCGGGCGAGCAACGCCGCCTTGTGCCGGCTCTCCGGGTGCCCGGATCGCACGACGAACAGCGACGTCCCGACGACGCGCGTGCGGTTCTCGATCGCGCGGAGATCCTGCACCGAGCGCGCCGATTGCGGCAACAGGTACGAGAAGTCGGCGAGCACCGACAGCCGCGACGCGATCGCGCCCGCACCGCACGCCACCACGATCGACGCGATCACGATCGCCCACCGCCAGCGCACGACCCATTGCACGTAGCGCTTCACGGCCCGAGCACCCTGGCGTGAAAGTCGCTCGCGAACCGGCGCTCGGGATCGAGCTCGTCGCGCAGCGCGAGGAACTTGCGCGCCTCGGGCCACAGCACGCGTACGTCATCGCTATGATGATCGAGCTCCTTGCCCCAATGCGGCCGCGCCGCGAGTGCGCGCATCTCGCGCCAGAACGCGGCGAAGTACGGCGTCGCCGTCGGGCCCTGGCAGTACGCGCCGATCTGACACGTGTCGGTGCCGAACGCGGGGCTGAGCCACCCGCGATCGCCCTTCACGAACCGGATCTCCATCGGGAAGTTGATCCTGAAGTCGCCGGCCGCGACCGCACGCGCGAGCCGCTCGATCGCCTCGCCCGCCTTCGTCATCGGCAGTGCGGCCTCGGTCTCGCGGTGGCGAAACGGCATCGGCGTCGACAGCATCAGGGCGCTCGGGCCTACGCGGCGCGGTCCGACGAACGAGCTAGCAACGTAGCGGCTGATCCTCGGCGCCATCCCCGGCACGCGTGCGAGCCGCGCGACCACCGGAAACGCGAAGCGATGCATGACGTGATCGTCGAGCCAGCGCCGGCGCACCGGGTTGCCGGTCGTTGCATCGGTCGTGCGCGTGTAGCGGAACACCTGCGCGCGGCCATAGTGCGGCATCCACCAGACCTTGACGTATTCCGCGCTCGCCGCGATCGTCTCGAGCTCCCCCGGTAGGTCGGCGATCGCGACGTGCTCGACGGTCTCGGCGAGCTGGAACCGGGGCTCGATCGCGAGCGTCACCGCCGTCACCACACCGAGCGCGCCGAGGTGCACGCGCATGCCCTCGAATCGCGGATCGCGCGCGTCGAGCTCGAGCACCTCCCCGTCGGCCTTGACCAGCCGCACGCGGGTCACCAGGCTCGCGAGGTTACCGTGGGCGAGCGACGAGCCGTGCGTGCCCGTCGCGATCATCCCGCCGATCGACTGCGCGCTGATCGAGCCGACGATCGGCAGCGTCGCATCGCCGAGATAGCCGAGCAGCGCCGCCAGCCGGGTCCCGGCATGCACGGTGACGTCGGTCGCCGTTCGCGCGATCACGCCGGTCACCCGATCGAGCGTCAGCCAGATGTCCTCGGGAGCGTTGATCCGCGACCACGAGTGCGCGCCACCGACGACCCGCACGCGGCGCCCACCCGCGCCCGCGAGCAGCTCGCAGATCTCGGCCTCCGAGCTCGGCGCGTGACGCTCGAGCGGCCGCGTCGCGACCGTCCGCGCCCAGTTCACGAAGCGTGGCACCGACTTATCTCTACCCGAAAAAACATCGCATCGCTTGTCGATCGCGCCACGGCCCGATCGACGTCCCTATGAAACCCGAGATAGGAGCAAAGCAATGCGTTTCATGGTCTTCGTCAAAGCCACCAAAGAGTCCGAATCCGGCGCCCTGCCCAAGCGCGAGATGCTGAGCGAGATGGGAAAGTTCAACCAGCAGCTGATCGACGCGGGCATCCTGCTCGATGCGAACGGCCTGCAGCCGACCAGCAAGGGCGCGCGCGTCACGTTCAACGGGTCCAAGCGCACCGTCGTCGACGGTCCGTTCACCGAGGCGAAGGAGCTCGTCGCCGGTTACTGGATCTGGCAGTGCAAGTCGCTCGCGGAGGCCATCGAGTGGGTCAAGCGCTGCCCGAACCCGCACGACGGCGGCGGGGAGATCGAGATCCGCCAGATCTTCGAGCTAACCGACTTCCCGGAGGTCCCCGAGGAGGTCAAGAAGATGGAGCAGCACTTCGCCGCGACGAAGAAGTAACGGGACGTAACGGGTATCATCGCCGGCGCTTTGCCGAGCGATGCCCGAGAAGCCGCCCATCAGGCGATCGACGCGGTGTTCCGCATCGAATCCCCGAAGTTGATCGCGGGCCTCGCGCGGATCACGCGCGATATCGGCGTCGCCGAGGAGCTCGCCCAGGACGCGCTGGTCGCCGCCCTCGAGCAGTGGCCGCGCGGCGGCATTCCGGACCGTCCCGGAGCGTGGCTGATGCAGGCCGCGAAGCACCGCGCGATCGACTTCGTGCGGCGCGGCCAGTTGCTCGAGCGCAAGCACCAGCAACTCGGCCACGAGCTCGGCGCGCCCGCGGATCCGGCCGAGGCGCTCGTCGAGGCGCTCGACGACGAGCTCGGCGACGACCTGTTGCGTCTGATCTTCACATCGTGCCATCCGGTGCTGCCCCCAGATGCTCGCGTCGCGCTGACGCTGCGCCTGGTCGGCGGGCTCTCGACCGAAGAGATCGCGCGTGCGTTTCTCGTTCCGGTCCAGACGATCCAGCAGCGCATCGTGCGCGCCAAGAAGCAACTCGCCGAGGCCCACGTCCCGTTCGAGGTGCCGCGCGGCGATGATCTCGCGCCGCGCCTCGCATCGGTGCTCGAGGTGATCTACCTCGTCTTCAACGAGGGCTACTCCGCGACCACCGGCGACGACTGGATGCGCCCCGAGCTGTGCGAGGACGCGCTCCGGCTCGGCCGCGTGCTCGCGGGCCTCGCGCCGGGGCTCGCCGAAATTCACGGCCTGGTCGCGCTGATGGAGATCCAGGCGTCGCGCCTGGCCGCGCGCGTGGGTCCGAACGGCGAGCCGATCCTCTTGCTCGACCAGAATCGCGCGCGCTGGGATCGCCTGCTGATCCGGCGCGGCCTCGAGTCGCTCGCGCGAGCGCAGGCGATCGGCGGCGGCGTGTACACGCTGCAGGCCGCGATCGCCGCGTGTCACGCGCGCGCGGACCGCCCGAGCGACACCGATTGGCACGCGATCGTGGCGCTCTACGGGGAGCTCGCACGCGTCGCGCCGTCGCCGATCGTCGAGCTCAACCGCGCGGTCGCGGTCGGAATGGCCGACGGTCCGGCCGCCGGGCTCGCGATCGCCGATCGCCTCGCCGACGCGCTGAGCGCGTATTACTTGTTTTGGAGCGTGCGCGCCGATTTCCTTGCGAAGCTCGGCCGCACCGCCGAGGCCCGCACGGAGCTCGCCCGCGCCGCCGAGCTCACCACCAACGCGCGCGAACGGCAGCTCCTTCTCGAGCGCGCCGCCAAGCTGTAACCACGCATCACGCAGCAAATCCGGGTGCGAATCGCTCGCACCCGGATTCACTCGAAAGAGGTTGGTTCAGGGCAGTGCGCGGCGATGGGTCGCGAACCGATAGATCGCGAGCAGCACGACCGCGCCCAAGATCGATGCGAGGAAGCCGGCGTTTTCGTTCGTGCCGTACCAGCCCGCCGAGTGACCGATCAGGTTGGCCACGACCGAGCCCGCGACGCCGAGCAGCATGGTGATGAGGATGCCGCCTCCGTCACGACCGGGCATGACGAGCTTCGCGAGAGCACCAATGACGAGACCGATGATGAGAGCCCAGAGGAGATGCATGGAAGTTTCCTTTCTTTCGTGAACCTCACCTTGCGCCACGCGTGCCAGGCGTAACCGCCTCGATTCAGGTAGCGGTGGGTAATCCGCTGTGGCGCATCCGCGCGCCTGCCACGACCACGATGCGCACGTGCGCGGTTGACATCGCGATCGATCGGCATTATATAACTTTAAGATTATACAACCTGAAGGTTTTCTACGATGCACAACCTCGACATCACGTTCGCAGCCCTCGCCGATCCGACGCGACGAGCGATCCTCGCGCGGCTCGCGAAAGGCGACGCCTCCGTCGGCGAGCTCGCCGAGCCGTTCGCGATGAGCCAGCCCGCGATCTCGAAACACTTGAAGGTGCTCGAGCGCGCGGGGCTGATCTCGCGCGGCCGCGATGCGCAGCGCCGGCCGTGCAAGCTCGAAGCCGCGCCCTTGCGCGACGCCGACGCTTACCTCGAACGCTATCGCGACTTCTGGGAACGCCGCTACAACGCCCTCGATGCCGTGCTCGACGACCTCAAACGTGTCGAGCGCTCCAAATCCAAACGCAGGAGGACCCCGTGACGAAGAAATTGCAGCTAGTTCCAGGCGCACCGAACGAGATCATCTTCGAACGCCAGTTCGATGCACCGCGCCACCTCGTCTACAAGGCGATGACGACTCCCGAGCTGTTGAAACGCTGGCTCGGCAACTCGTTCTCGCCGCTGGTCGACGTCCAGGTCGATCTCCGGGTCGGCGGCACGTACCGCCAGGTGTTTCGCCGTCCCGACGGCGTCGAATTCACGTTCAGCGGCGTCTATCGCGAGATCGGCATCGATCGGACCGTCCATACCGAGCGCTTGAACGACATGCCGAACGAGGCCGTCGTCACCACCACGCTGACGGAAACAAATGGCAAGACGCTGATGCGGATGGTCGAAACCTTCGATTCGGCCAAGACCCGCGACTTCGTGATCGGCACGGGCATGGAAACCGGAGCCGCAGAGAGCTACGACAACCTCGAACAGCTTGTCCAAACACTCTAAGCTCGCTCTCATCTTTCGGCGGTATCGTCGGGTCGTGATTCATCGCGCGGTGGTGCTCGCCTGCGTGGCCGGCGTGGGCTGCGGCGGTGCCACGCCCGCGGCGCGAGCGCCCTCGCCTCGCGACCCGCTGCTCGCGCCGACCGATGATCGCGCAGCGTTCGTCGCGGCCGACGCGTCGCTCGATCGCGTCATCGGATCGACGGCGCGGATCGGCAACCGTGTGGAGCTCCTCGTCGACGGCGTCGCGAGCTTCGGGCGCCGGCTCGACAACGCGCGCGACGCCGACGTGATCCTCGTCAAGACGTTTGCGTTCACCGACGACGAGACCGGCCGTGCGGTCGCCGACTTGCTGATCGAGCGCGCAAAGGCCGGCGCGTACGTCGTCGTCCAATACGATGCGATCGGCTCGATCCACGATCCGGGCGATGTCGGTCCGATGCTCGCGAACGGCAACGAGAAGCCGATCATCTCGCGCCTGCGCGCCGCCGGCATCGACGTGATCGCGACGAACGCACCGGCCGGCAAGGTCGAGCTCGACGAGATCGCCGGTGGCCTGACCCGCACCGTGCTCCACCCGATCGAGCACCTCGGCATCATCCTCGACCGCACGCACCGGCTCGAGTTCCACGATCACGAGAAGTACTGGATCACCGGCCACCACGGCCGGCTCACCGCGATCATCGGCGGCATGAATATCGGCAGCGAGTACGCGTTCGGCGGCGCCGATCGCGTCGATGCCGTGACCGGCGCGCGCGGCTGGCACGACGTCGATGTCGAGGTCGCCGGCCCGGTCGTCAATGATATCGTCGCGCGCTACTTCGACGTGCTCGACACCCACCGCGGGCTGGCGGCCGACCACGCGCGCTGGAACCCGCCGCAACCACCGGCCGGCGAGGCCCGCGTGCGGTTCGTGTTCAACCACCCGCGGTTCCACAACACGCACGCGATCGACGAAATCTACGCCGCGCTCGTCGACGCGACGCCACGCACCGGCATCATCCGGATCGAGACCGCGTACTTCGCACCGTCCGATCTATTGCGCGACCACCTCCACGCGGCGCTGCGCCGCGGCGCCCGGCTCGCGGTGATCTCGAACCTCGAGACCAACGACACCGCCCCGGTCGCCGAGGCCACGTGGTTCGTCTATCACGCGTTGCTCGACGTCGATCCGAGCGCGGCGCTCTACCAGCGCGTCGCCCGCCCGGATCTCGGCGAGGTCATGATCCATTGCAAGGTGGCCTCGTTCGGCACGCGCGGTCCGGTCGTGATCGGCTCGGCCAACCTCGACGCGCAATCCGGCGAGCACAACAGCGAGGCGATCCTCGTGATCGACGATCCTGCGCTGCGCCAGCGCTTCGACGCGATGTTCGAGCAAGACTTCGCGCCCGACCGCGCCACCCGCGTCACCCGGGACATGCTCGCGCAGGACTCGACCTGGCGCAGGTTCCGCCAGTGGGCGGTGTTCAACCTGGGCAAGAGCTGGCTGTGAGCACGCCATGAGGTTGATCGTCCGCCTGCTCACGATCGAGCCGTTACGCGCGCTCGCGCGCAACAAGGTCCGCGCGGCGCTCGCGATCCTCGGCATCATGATCGGCGTGGCGACCGTGATCGCGGTGATCGCGATCGGCCAGGCGGGCACGTCGCAGGCGCTGTCCGCGCTCGATGCGCTGGGCGAGAATCTCGTGTGGATCGAAGCGGGCTCGCGCAACGCGAACGGCGTGCGCACCGGCAGCCACGGCATGGAGACGCTGCTTCCGAGCGACGCCGATGCGATCCGCGCCGAGTGCCCGTTGATCGCTCGCTGCTCGGAAAACATCGACGGCCGCGTCCAGGTGATCGGCGAGGCCGGCAACTGGCTGACCCAGTTCCGCGGCGTGTCGCCGGATTACCTGCCGGTGCGGCGCTGGGAAATCGCGCGTGGCGAGTTCTTCTCCGACGACGACGTCGTGCACGCGACCCCGGTGCTCGTGATCGGCGCGACGGTCGCCTCCAAGCTGTTCGGCGAGGAGGATCCGATCGGCGGCCGGATCCGGATCAACACCTCGCAGTTCACGGTCGTCGGCGAGCTCGCGGCGAAGGGCCAGTCGGTGACCGGTCAGGATCAAGACGACACCATCATGATGCCGTGGACGACCGCGCGCACGCGGATCGTCGGCAAGTACCAGACCTGGCTCGACGACATCCTGTGCTCGGCGGTCGACGGCACCGCGATCAAGGCAGCCGGCATTCAGGTCGGCGTGCTGTTGCGCGACCGCCACCGCATCGCGACCGGCGAAGATGACTTCAACATCCGGCACCCCGAGGATCTCGCGAAGGCGAAGATCAAGTCGGCCGAGACGCTCGAGCGCCTCCTGCTCGTGATCGGCTCGCTCGCGATGATGGTCGGCGGCGTCGGCATCATGAACGTGATGCTCGCGTCGGTCGCGCAGCGCACGACCGAGATCGGGATCCGCGTCGCGATCGGCGCCCGGCCCGCCGCGATCCGCCTGCAGTTCCTCGGCGAGGCGATGATGCTGACCGCGATCGGCGGCGGTCTCGGTGTGCTGCTCGGCGCGACCACTTCGCCGGCGATCGCGCGGATGCTCGGCTGGCAGCTCGCGATGTCGACCCACGCGAGCGTGATCGCGTTCGTCTCTGCCGTCGGGGTCGGCGTGTTCTTCGGGTTCTACCCCGCGCTGCGCGCCTCTCGCCTCGATCCGATCGAGGCGCTGCGCACCGAGGTCTAGGCTAGCGTTGGGGCAGCGCCGCGATCGCGGAGGTGCGCAGGTCGTCGTAGGCGGCAAAGCCGATCGCCAGGTCGGCATCGAGCGCGCTCTGGACCTCGCTCTGATACTCGGGCAGCTTGATGAACGTCTGCGTCCCCGCGAGCCCGACGTTGCCGTACGCGGTGATGTCGCTCGCGCGATTGCCGACGCCCATCACGACGGTCAACCCGTCCATGATCACGTTCGCGATCGCGTTGGTCTTGAAGTCGATCGTGTCGCCACCCGGCAGCGTGACGAACGACGACGACAGCCGCAGCGGTCCGCGCGGAAAGCCCTGGTCGGCGAGCCACTGGCGCGTATCACCGGTGTACTGGTTGCCGCGCGCGGTGACGTAGACGAGTTGATAGCCGCGCGCCGCCGCCGCGCGATACGCGGTGCTCGCGCCGGCCTGCATGTCGGGCTGTTCGCCGTTGACGATCGTCTCGATGAACGCGTTCTCCGACGAGGTCAGCGTGCCGTCGACATCCGACGCGATCAGCGCCGCGTCATCGGGCGCGACATACGCGAGGAACGCCGTGCCGGTGCGATCGCCGACGACCGACGCGTAGAGGTCGCGCATGCCGATCGGCAGCCGGGCGGCGTCGGCGAGCGCGAGCGCGAAGTGACCTTCACCATCCGTGCGCGCGGTGCCGAGCTTTGCCCAGGCGCTCTCGCGACACGCGAAGAGGTCGACGTCTTCATCTTCGAGCGCCTTGTCTGCAATCGTGTACGCCAGCCAGCCCTCGATCGTCTGCGTGCCCGTGCTTGCCGCCGCGATCAGATCGAAGCCGCGGTGTCGAGGATCGCCCAGATCGGCGACGACCTCGCTCGACAGGTGTCGAAAGTCGCCCGCGGCGGCGGTCGGTGTTCCGCTGCACCGCACGTCCGGAACCGCGACCGTCGTGCCGCTGCCGTTGGCCGTGCCGCTACCGTTCGTGCCCGTTTCGCCGGGATCGACCGCTACCGCTTGTTGCGCGGCGGCCGTGCAAGCTCCGAACAAGAACACCAGTGCGATGCGCATGGCGGCGCAGCAGTGCAGTGCGTGGGCCACCGACGAGCACTGCGCCGTCGCGAGATCCGCGGCCGTGCAACTCGGCTAGCCGGTGACAACGCTTGCCAGCGCAGACGAGCGGCTGCACTCGGGGCACAATGCTCGACGGACTCTCATGCGGCTCTCATCTCGAACCAGCGAAGCTCCGCCCCGATAGCATGCGCGTGCTCGTTGTCGAAGATTACTCGCCAATCCGCATCGCCGTTCGTGACGGTCTGGCGGAACAGGGCTACGCCGTCGATGTCGCGAGCAACGGTGAAGACGGCCTGTGGCTCGCCGAACAGAACCCGTACGACGTCATCGTCCTCGACGTGATGCTGCCGAAAGTCGACGGCCTCGAGATCGTGAAGCGGCTGCGCGCGAAGGGCTCGCAGGTCGGCGTGCTGATGCTGACCGCGCGCGACACGGTCGCCGATCGCGTCACCGGCCTCGATCAGGGCGCCGACGACTACCTCGTGAAACCGTTCGAGCTCAGCGAGCTGTTTGCCCGCGTCCGCGCGCTGGTCCGGCGCGGTTACGCCGCGAAGGATCCGGTGATCCGCGTCTCGGATCTCGTGATCGACACGGTCAAGCGCACGGTCCGGCGCGGCGACACCCCGATCGCGTTCTCGCCGCGCGAGTACGCGTTGCTCGAGTACCTCGCGATCCGCGCCCGCGAGGTCGTGACCCGCACCGAGATCTGGGAGCACGTCTACGACTTTCGCTCGGATGCGCAGTCGAACGTCGTCGATGTCTACGTCAGTTACCTGCGCAAGAAGCTCGGCCAGCCGCCGTTGATCCATACTCGGCGTGGGTACGGCTACGTGCTCGGCGACGACGCATGAAACACTCGATTCGCAACCGACTGATCTTCGGGACGCTGCTCGCCGTCGCGCTAGCGCTCGTCGCGATCACGGTGTTCGTCGGTGCGCTCGTACGCGGCGCGCTGCGTGATCAGTTCGACGACGGCCTGCGCGCGAAGACCCAGGAGCTCGCGGCGCAGATCGAGGATCACGACGGCGAGCTCGAGAACGAGGTCGACCCGCGCACGCTCGCGACCGGCGAGGCCTACGAGCTCTGGGTCCGCGGCAAGGCCGTCGCCAAGTCCGACGACCACCTCGACCTCGTCCCGGCGCCGGCCGGCACGCGGGTTACCGAGGTCACGCTCGATGGTCATCCGGCACGCCAGTTCACCCTGCGCGGCGAGGCGCGCGTCGAAGGCACCGATCCGGACGGCGCGATGCCGATCGTGTTCGTGCTCGCGCGGACGACGGCCGACGTCGATGCCGCTGCGCATCGCATCACCCTGGTCGTCAGCGGCGTCGGACTCGCGGGCCTCGTGCTGTGCATGGTGATCGTGCTGCTCGTCGTGCGCCACGCGCTGTCGCCGATGCGCGACCTCGCGACGGCGATCGCCGCGATCCGTGCGAGCGACCTCGCGATCCGGCTCGCGCCCCAGACCACCGCCGTCGAGCTCGCCTCGGTCACGAACCGGCTCGACGAGCTGCTCGCGCGGCTCGGCGCCGCGTTCGCCCGCGAGCGCGATCTCACCGCCGAGGTCGCGCACGAGCTGCGCACGCCGCTCGCCGGCTTGCGCGCCACGCTCGAGCTCGCGCTCGATCGCGAACGTCCAGCGGAGCGCTATCGCAGCGCGCTCGAACAATCGCTCGCGATCACGCGGGAGACCGAGCGGCTCGTCGAGTCGCTGCTGTCGCTCGCCCGCCTCGACGCCGGCCAGACCGGACTGCACGCCATGCCGCTGGATCTCGATCAGCTCGTGCGCGACGCGCTCGACAAGGTCCACGCCCGCGTCACCGAGCGCCGGCTCGCCGTGATCACCGAGCTCCGCGCGGTCACGTTGACCTCCGATCGCGACAAGCTGCGCGTCGTGATCGCGAACCTGCTCGACAACGCGGCCACGTACGCCGACGAGGGCGGCGAGATCCGGGTCGCACTCACCGACGCCGAGCTGCGCGTGTCGAACACCGGCTGCACGCTGACGCCCGAGCAAGTCTCCCGCGTGTTCGAGCGGTTCTGGCGCGGCGATGCGTCACGGTCTCCGGAGGGCCACACCGGCATCGGGATGTCGCTGACCCAGAAGCTCGTCGAGCTCCTCGGCGGCACGATCGCCGTCGAGGTCGATGGCGACCGCTTCGTCGCGACCGTGCGCCTCCCGCGCTAACGCTTCGCGCGCTTCGCGAGGATCTGCGCGACTTCCTTGCGCGCCTCGTCGAGCGAGCAGTTGCGCGCGGCCATGATCACGCGCGCCGCGTCGTCGGGATTACCGCCGCGCAGCGCCTTGTCGACATCGTCTTGGAGCTTGGGGTCCATGCACGCACTACGCCCCAAACCGCTGTGTCGATCCAAGACCAATTCGTGCAAACAGCTACGGGCACGGCGTGCCGGCGCGCGCCCAGGTCTCCCACGCGTCGAGGAACGCCTGGCGGGCGACCGGCACCGGCGCTCGACCGAAGCCGGGGTCCCAGCCCCACGTCACGAGCGGGCTATCGAGGTGAGCGCGTAGCGCGCGGAGATCCTTGCCGCCATTGCGCGCCGGATCCTTG
>Ga0193728_1000686_pt1 | contig 16658 bp, 14 predicted proteins | sample U1c1metaG_FD_143037 | JGI IMG/M metagenome (GOLD analysis project Ga0193728, IMG submission 143037) | Soil microbial communities from a riparian zone of the East river system, Colorado, United States - U1c1 | ecosystem: Environmental > Terrestrial > Soil > Riparian zone | place: USA: East River...
CCCATTATACCGAATGTTCCGGCGGCCCTCCCGTTAATCGTCGAACCCAAAGCCTCGGCTGCGTCCTCAATAACAGGTATCTCATACCTGGCTGCTATCGCCGTAATCTGTTCTATTTTTGCGGGCATGCCATACAAATGCACCGGCAGTATGACCTTTGGCTTTTTACCTTTTGCTATCCTGTCAATTATTGCCTTTTCCAGCGATTCAGGACACATATTCCACGTATCCGATTCACTGTCGACGAAAATTGGTGTGGCTCCAAGGTACACTATAGGGTTTGCAGTAGCCGAGAAAGTAAAGCTTTGGCAGATCACCTCGTCGCCGGACTGAACACCTAACATGATCAATGCCAGGTGCAATGCAGCCGTACCCGAGCTCAATGCAGCAGCATACCCCGAACCCGAATAGGCAACAAGGTCGTGCTCAAATCCGTCAACATTGGGCCCTAACGGAGCTATCCAGTTGGTATCAAAAGCCTCTTTTACAAAAGAAAATTCCTGGCCGCCCATATGCGGACTTGAGAGCCATATTTTAGTATTCATATCTTTCAGTCGTTTATTGAGTTATATTTAATAATGCGGCCGGGATTCCCTGCCACTACTGCATAATCAGGTACATCTTCAATGATAACGGCACCTGCGCCAATGGTTGCCCATTTCCCGATCTTTATTCCCGGCACAACACACGCTCCAATGCCCACGTGAGCGCCTTCACCAACATGCACATTGCCTGCAAGAGCAGCGTTGGGCGATATATGTGCATAGCTGCCTATTTTGCAGTCATGGTCGATACAACAATTGGTATTCAGGATGACGTGTTCCCCCACTATTGTTTCGGCATTAACAGATACGCCCGCCATAGAAACGGTACCGGCTCCGATTGAAGCGCTCGGTGATATATTGCATGACGGATGTAAGGCTTTAGCATAGTCTATGTCCGATCGGTGGCTCGAAATGCGCTTACGGACATGACTATTACCTATAGCGACTATAAGGTAGTCCCCCACTTCCATCTGTTCCGGAATCGATCGGTGGGCAATAGGTATATCCAGAACAGTACCTTCTTTATTTTCATCTATCAACGCAACGCCAAGCATGCCCTGCGCCTGCAGGATCTCGATGATAACTTTTGCGTGCCCGCCTGCTCCATATAAGTAGATCATATCTTATTGCCCTCGAATTTATGCATCGTCACATGCCCTTGCTGGCTGATCCCTTCCGACTTAAATGTTTTCAGTATAGTCATCCTGATTATTTTCATGTCAAGAGCGAATGTTTGATGATCAACGTACCACACATCATATTTAAATTTCTGCTCCCATGTAATGGCGTTACGACCATTAACCTGTGCCCACCCAGTTATGCCCGGTTTTGCTTCATGGCGGCGGCTTTGCTCCTCGCTGTAAAGCGGCAGATATTCGATCAGCAAAGGCCTCGGCCCTACCAAACTCATGTCGCCCCATATAACATTTAACAGTTGTGGCACTTCATCAAGCGATGTTTTACGTACAAGCCCGCCAATAGGTGTCAGTCTTACCGAATCAGGTAACAATTTCCCATTTTCATCTCTTTTATCGTTCATCGTTTTGAACTTGATGATCTTAAATATCTTACTATGTATTCCTGGCCTCGATTGTATAAAAAATACCCTACTTCTATTAACAACAAATAATAAAATAATAATGATTACAAGTAAGGGGGATAAAATTAACAGCCCTGTTAAACTTACTACCAGATCAATCAGCCGCTTAAAAAAAATACGATACAATTCAGTTTGATTTTAAATGATTTTGATATTCCAACAGGATCAAATTCCACATTACCCGTTGTTCGTATCTATCAACAACCATCTTCCGGGCGTTACTTTTTAAAATATGATATAAACTTTCATCGGTCAAAATTAATGTCATAGCTGCCCGAAGGGCCGGTGAATCTTTAACCGGCACTATCAATCCATTTTTATGATCCTTAATTATTTCGTTGCAGCCATTTATATTGGTTACAATTGATGGTAGATCAAAGCAACCAGCCTGCAAGGGAACATTCGGGAAGCCTTCCCTGTAACTAGGAAAAACTAAGGTATTAGCCATCATCAAATACGGTCGGATATCATCTTTATAACCAACGGCGATGATTTGTGGATTTTTTTCAATTTGATCGCCACAAACTTCAGACAAAGGGTCTAATTCATGCTCAAAAGGCCCCACCAGCAATAACCAAACATTGTTGTGTTTTGAATTAATTTCTAAAAAGGCAGTTACCAGTTCTTCGATTCCCTTGTCCCGTACCAACCGACCGACAAATATATACACAAAATCATTTTCGGGAATATTATACTGCTTTCTTAGTCCTGCTGCGGTATTTAGCAGTTCAGTTGTGGACCTAAAAAAGGCAGTATCGATCCCATTACTGCTTCCATTACCTATTACCTTCAGTTTTGAACTCCTACAGAATTTTGATTCAACTATAAATTGTTTTAAATTTCCTGAGTTGGGATAAACCATAACGGCGCAACTATACGTCAGTTTTTCTACCCATTCCAGTATTTTTCTCTTCAACCCGTTTGTCTCCATAAGCGGAAGGCCAGCAACCGTATGCAAGCGAACGGGTATTCCGGCAAATCGCGCAGCCACCATGCCCAAAAATCCAGCTTTAGGAGTATGCGTATGAACAATCTTAGGTTTTAATTTTCTTAGGATACGTACTAATTTAAAAAGGGCTATTAAATCTTTGAAGGGTGATATTTTACGGGACATTGAGACTGCCAAAAATTCGCTTAATTCCTTCGCCTCGAGTTCTTCGATATTTTCATACGGTGAACTTATCATGTAGACTTTAAAGCCTTGCTGGCTCATAAATCGCATCTGGCCTGCAATTAGCTTTTTAAGGGATATTGGAACGGTAGTGATACGAACTAAGACATTTTCGGGCCCTGCTTCACTCATAGTTTGCTCTATACCATTTTTGGAAGCAGTAGTATGTCCAAACTTTAAACGTATTATCTATTTTGCCATTTACGTGATTCATCACTAGTTTACTAATCCATTCCGGATCAAATATATTTTGTTTTTTGAGAAAACCAGCATCGATATAAGACAATAGTTCTGATTGAAGTGATCCTCTAAGCCAATCACCGACTGGGACACCAAATCCCTTTTTTTTCTGATCCAAAAAGCCTTTGGGGAAGTATTTACTGAATGATTCCTTGAGAATATATTTCTTATCAAAGCCTTTTATCAGAAATTTCTCAGGCAGCTGATTTACAAAATTCCATAATTTTTTATTTAGGAATGGTGCCCTACACTCGAGAGAGGTAAGCATACTGGTACGATCAACTTTAACAAGCATATCTCCTTCCAAGCTTATTAGTTTATCGATATTGCGAAAATCGGTTAAATTATTACCTTTTATTTTTTGCTTGTAAGATAGCAATGGATCAACTACAAAGTAGCCTTGTTTTAATAGACTTTGTCTTTCCGCAGAATGGAAACCAAGAGAAATGATATTATAATAGAAATCGTCTGCATAGTCGATTGATTGCATTAATTTACTAATCTGAAACTTGATACCACGCTGATCATCTTTCGAGGACAACAGCGGTTCAATGTTTCGCAACAAAAACGAATGCATTTTTGGCGGAATATTGCGCGTATAGACACCATTAAACCGCCCTATATAATATTTGTTATAACCTCCAAACACTTCATCACCGCCATCTCCGGTTAGAGCAACCTTGACGTGTGTGTGGGCATAACTGGATATTACGAAGCTTGGAAGAGCAGAAGAATCTGCAAATGGCTCATCAAAATTTAATAGTATTGTATCAATGTTAGCCCGCACGTCGTCTTGCTTGACTACAAATTCATGGTGGTTGCTATTAACAATTTTAGCAACCATCCGTGCTTTTTCGGTTTCATCAAAAGATTTTTTGTCAAAACCCAACGAAAAAGTGTCAATTCTAGCAGCAGATTGCTTCGCTAAGCAAAGTGAAATTATGGACGAATCGACGCCTCCTGATAAGAATGTACCAATAGGAACATCGGAAAGCGAGCGGGTTAAAACACTTTCCTCAACAAGGTCATGGACTACCTTTTTTACATTTCCTTTACTAAAATTATCATACTCCCCAAATTCCTGCGATATTTCTTTTATTTGAAACGAGAAATTTCCACAATCGAATTCTATATAATGATTTGCCTCCAATTTAAAAATGCCCTCATAAATACTATGCGGAGCAGGTATATATGTGAGCTGAAAAAACAAATTTAAAGCTTCATTTGAAATTTTAGGCCGATATGGTAAAATCTCTATAATGGATTTTAATTCAGATGCCCAATAAAAATCATGGTTTGATTTAACATAGTAAAGTGGCTTCTCGCCAAAAAAATCTCTTGCTATAAATATTTTATTTAACTCCTTATCATAAATGCTAAAAGCGAACATCCCATCAAGCATTGAAAATGAAGCTACACCATATTTTTCATATAGCTTTAATATAACCTCGGTATCTGATGTGGTTTTAAATACGTAATCCTCTTTCAGTAAATCATCTTTTAATACTTTATAATTATATATTTCGCCGTTAAAAACAATGACAACTTTCTTATTATCAGAAAATATAGGTTGATTACCTGTACTTAAATCAATAATTGAAAGCCTCCTCATCGCCATTCCGACTGAATGATCATCGTTTATATCTATAAACATTCCATCTGCATCAGGACCTCTATGAATGATTTTTTGGTTCATCTTTTGCAAAACCAAAGTCATTTCATCAAGATCACGTTTCTTTAGAATGACGCCATTAATTCCACACATGAAATTTATTTTAGGGGTATTAGTAAACAATAAGTGGTACTCATGTAACTACAGTTTTATATTAGTTTATTCGTTATAATCTAAATTCCAAACTACTCTTTTTACATAATCAACATAACTTAAAATTATTTTAACTACTTTATCAGAAACATTAGGCATAGCATAATCCGTTACCAGTCGAAAACTTCTTTCCGCTCCTCTTTTCTGATACTGGAGCTGTATTAAACCTTGCATTATTCGTTCGGGATTCATTCCAACCATCATCGTCACAGCCTCTTCCATAGCTTCGGGTCGCTCATGCGTGTCCCGAATATTTAGAGCATGAAAATTAAGGATAGATGACTCTTCTGATATTGTGCCGCTATCTGACAATACCGCGTAAGATTTCACTTGTAAAGCATTATAATCAATAAAACCTAAAGGCTTTAAGAATTTGATCTCCGGCCGTACTTGCACTTTTTTAGCATCAATCATATTACGCGTCCGCGGATGGGTGCTCACAATTATAGGAAACCCATAAGCTTCAGCAATTAAATTCAAACTATCTAACAGTCCTTTAAAATTTTTTTCGCTGTTAATGTTTTCCTCACGATGTGAAGAAACCACAAAATATTTGCCTTCCTGCAGGTTTAGCCGGCGCAGCACATCAGAATTTTCAATGGCAGGCAAATAGTGATTCAAAACTTCGAACATGGGCGAGCCTGTTTTTATTATTCTATCTGCAGGCAGACCTTCACGTAAAAGATTTTCACGGGCTATATCGCTATAGGGTAGGTTTATATCGCTGATATGGTCTACAATACGTCTGTTAGTTTCTTCCGGCACCCGCTGATCAAAGCAACGGTTACCCGCTTCCATATGAAATATGGGGATACGTCGTTTTTTAGCCGGTATTGAGCAAAGGCAGCTATTAGTATCGCCCAAAATCAAAAAAGCATCAGGTTTTTCACTTTCCAACAGCGGGTCTATTTTAACTATGATATGACCAATTGTTTCAGTTGCGGTAGCTCCGGCGGCATTTAGAAAATGGTCCGGCTTACGAATTCCAAGGTCATCAAAAAATATTTGGTTCAATTCATAATCATAATTTTGCCCTGTATGAACAATGATGTGGTCGATAGCGTCCGATGCATCCAGTGCTGCCATTACCCGCGATAATCTAATAATCTCTGGCCGTGTGCCAACCACCGTCATTACTTTAAGCTTCAATTTCATTAATTAAATATTATAGTGTAAAAACTATTATACATTTTCAAAATAAGTATCCGGATCATTTGGATCAAAAAACTCGTTTATCCAAAAAACCGTAAACAATTCATCTTCTCCGATATTTTTTATATTATGCGTGTACCAAACTGGCATATCAACATAAGCCGGTTCATCACCTGAAAGGTAAAAATCCATAACTTCTTCAGTGCCAATCCTTCTTAGCTGGATCAATGCTTTTCCCTTTATTACCGCAAAACGTTCAACCTTGCGAGTATGGAAATGATTCCCCCTGGTGATATACGGCACTGTGGTAGAAAATGATACCTGTCCTCCAATATTTAAACGAATCAGTTCTACAAACGCCCCCCTCTGATCTGTATGTTTCGTAAACTTAACCGGGAAATATTGTTTTATTTCCATATAACACCTAAAGGTGTTATACAATTTCATCTCAAAATCGCTATTAATCGGTGGAATTACTCCAGCGTCCATATAGCTACTTTTATAGCTCTCCAAAAGCTTTAAAATATCAGACACTTTATGCTCATCTGTGTGTGCAACAGAAAGCAGATCATTCCCAGTACCCTTTCTGATTTCAGCAATGATCTCTTTAACTAAATCACCTACATATATCAACTTTACAGCACTGTCAACTGCTATTCTGGGCTGCTCATTATGCGTTAGCTGATGGCAAAACGTTGCTATAAATGAGTTATAATATGGGTTACCAAATGGCCCGAATACATTAGGGATCACCATACCGGTAAATATCCCACCGGTTCGTTTAGCCCAATCAGCAAACAACTTTCTGCTCTCTTTTTTACTTTTGCCGTACATATTATCATGTTCTTCCTGTGATGATGAAGAAAATATAATATGCGCGTTGCTATTTGTTTGATCTAAAGCATTTATTAACTGTTTTACCAATCCTACATTTGTATTATAAATCACCTCCGGATCACTGTGGCGGTTCATGGCCGCCAGGTGAATTATTACATCACAGTTTGCAACAAATTCAACCAACTTTTCCTGATCATTAAAAAAATCCTTATGGTAATGTATTCTTTCAAATTCATCGGGGAAAAGACCAAGGGTGTTATATAAATGCTGACCTACAAAACCTGCGCTGCCGGTTATACCTATCTTAATCATGAGTGCATTTGAATTGTATATCCTGTTTTAATAACTCACCTATTAACACGTTGGTTTTAACCAAATCCATCCTCAAAGATTGCTGTAATTTAAATTTAGAAACTGTCTGAATTTTGTTTAATAATAGTTTCATAACTTATGTACTGAATATATTTGGGTTTAGTGTGTTAAATATTTCTTTATTGTCCGTTTATTAATATTCTAATTTTTAAACAGGCACTAAGAAAATTGGGCTGGTTAGATTTCAACAGGTTTAAGCATTGGTATATTATTTATCATTTTATCCGGGATATTGCGCAACATCATTGTCACCGAACACTTCCTTTCTGATCAAAGGCAACTTTGATAGTAATTTTACCATTTTTTTCACATCCATTTGTACCGTGTTATGCGAATGATAATCTTCTATTTTAGAGGTGTCCGTTTCTCCTTCAACAAAATATTTATTATAGTTCAGGTTTCTCCTATCAGCAGGGATACGGTAAAATTCACCCATATCTTCAGCTTTTGCCATTTCTTCCCTCGTGCATAAAGTTTCATACAACTTTTCTCCGTGACGGGTGCCTATAATCTTAACTTCATTATCAGCCTTAAATAAATCTTTTAAAGCCAAAACTAAATCCCCAATTGTGCCAGCTGGTGCTTTATTCACAAACAAGTCGCCCTGGTTACCGTGTTGAAAAGCGAACAAAACAAGATCAACAGCCTCTTCAAGTGACATTAAAAAGCGGGTCATTTTAGGATCTGTGACAGTTATAGATCGCCCCTCCTTAATTTGTTTTACAAACAAAGGAATAACAGATCCCCTTGAGCCCATAACATTGCCATAACGTGTTAAACAAATTGTAGTAGCATTATCAGTTACGTTATACGAATTAGCTATCGCAACTTTTTCCATTAATGCTTTTGAAATTCCCATAGCATTGATAGGATAAGCGGCTTTATCAGTACTTAAACAAATTATTCTTTTCACTTTATTTGCTACTGCGGCATCAATTGTATTTTGTGTGCCAAATACGTTTGTACGGGTAGCCTCTAACGGGAAAAACTCGCAAGAAGGCACTTGCTTTAATGCAGCTGCATGAAACACGTAATCAACACCACGCATAGCTTTTTCAATGCTATTATAATCACGTACATCACCAATGTAAAATTTGAGTTTCTCATTTTTTAATTGGTTCCGCATATCATCTTGTTTCTTCTCATCGCGAGAAAAAATACGGATCTCTTTAATTTCAGTGTTTAAGAACCGTTGCAGTACAGCGTTCCCAAAGGAGCCCGTACCCCCGGTAATTAACAATGTTTTTCCTTCGAACATTTATTTAAATCTTAATTATCAATCCTTTTTCCGTCAATTACTTTGTTTAAAAACTCCCCTAATGGAACGATGTAATTTCTATAATCAAAAGAGTTTTCTGCTTGTTTCCTTGCATTTGATCTCATTAAAGATCTTTCATCTTTGGTCAGCTTCATTGCCCTTTCCATAGCATCCATCAAGCTTTCGACTTTATGATTTTTACAAATTATACCTTCAATACCATCATGTATATATTTTCCAAGATCGCTTGTGAGATTACAAATTACCGGTGTACCTACAGTTAAACTTTCTACAACCTTGGTTGGGAATCCGGCTTTTGATACTCTATTAATCCCCCTTAATAATACGCTAAAATCAGAGTTCTTCACCAGTTCAATCGCATTATCATGTGATACGATACCGATAGACTCAATGCAAGGTGGCATGGAAGTATATTTTCGCTTTAGCAAGGCGGGGTATTTTAGTATTTGATCATTGGTCAAACCGGCGATTTTTAACACAACTTTCTCACCCAATGGGTCTATTCTTAAAATCGCCTCTAAGTAGCTATTAAATAAATCTTTATGCCCGGGATTGCCAGTATAAGCTATTGACAATTTATCGTTTAATGATGTTTCTAAATTGGGCTTAAACTCTTTTACATCTATTGATGGCGGAATGATTATCGAATTGCAATTATTAGATGTATAATGCCGATCGAGATAAGAGCTAATGGAAATAACATTTTTAGCCTTAATACTTAACCTACGCATCGACCATTCATAATTCAAGTGAACCGGCGATAAATAACCTATTTTTGTGCTTGGCTGATACCATTCTACAGCATCAAAAATTAAAGGGATATTATGTTTTCTACACCATGGCAGCAATCTTAAAAAATAGGGCAGGTATCCGCCATATAATATAATTACAGAAGGCTTAACTTCCATCTTATCAAACCATTCAACGGTCTTTTTCCCAATGTTTAAATATTTTAAGTATTTAATAAGAGGTGGTAAATGATCAGCATTCCTTTCATTTATTGAGTGTACCTCAAAATCATCAAAATAATTAATATCTGGTTGCGTTTGACTGCGCATTTGACCGGATCCTATTATCACATTATATCCTGCTTCTCTTAATGATTTTGCATTCCCTAATATCCTCCTCGCTGCAGCCCCGCCTTTTGGGAATGAAAATGACCCTACGTACGCTATCTTTTTTTGCACATCCATTAATTCATTTGTTTTTTAAATAAATCTATTGTAAATACTTTTTAAAATACTAATTATCACAATTCATCTTTAAAAATCGCCAAGGAGTATTTGTTATAATTTTAGTTAATTTTTGCATCAATTTATTTGTTATTTAAATACCCCAATTTGATATTAAGCAGAATTTATTTGTAAACATATTATTAAATTATTTATCCGTTATAATTATCAGGTGCATAATACAATCATTTTACAAAAAATCTTTTAAACAAGTTAAAAAACCGCATCTTGATCTCATTAATTTCTTTTATGTCAAATAGAATAAGTGAGGCGAAGTAACAAATAGTACTTAAAAAGGTATAAACAAAAAATTGGTTTATAGGGGACATTATTCCCACTAAAAGTAGTTTTAAACCATAGCGGCAAATTATCATTAAAATACTAGCTATGCCTAAAAACATAAAAAACGTACTTTGTTCATGAAGGCGGAACTTAAAATTCCATTTTTGTTTTAACCTAATTCGTAAAATCAACGAAGAAATGATGCAGGATAATGATGTGGCCAAGGCCAAGCCGCCTACTTTGAAATACCTTATAAAAATAAAGCTCAGGATCAAATGAATAACAACAATTATAACCCCGATTTTTAAAGGGGTTTTAGAATCAGAATGCACGTAAAAAACGCGCCGATACATTTCTTCATACGCCATAAAAATAAGGCCAATTGCATAAAACATAAAAACTGAAGAAGTTTGCGCAAGCGCTTGTTCCCCGAATTTCCCCCTGAAATAAACAATTTTAACTATATAATAACTATCCAGCATCATAATCAATGTTATAGGGATTAAGATGATAGAAAGAACCCGTATTCCTTTCATTATCACATTTTCAATCTCTAAAAACTCCCTCTTTGCCGCAGCCAGTGAAATTACAGGGTACAATATTGTCACCATGGCAGTTGAAAATGTTCCATTAACAGTAGCCTGTAGCCTTTGCCCGTAATTTAAAGCGGATATACTCCCTAAAGCCAGCTTAGAACTCAAAATACTATCAACAAAAAGATTAAGCTGATCAACAGATGTACCAATAAAAACAGGTAAAATTAATATCCCCATTGCTTTTAAATCTGTATCATTAATTTTAAATATCCACTGATGTTTATAAACATCCCGGATGAAATACTTCTGTAGAATTAATAGCGGTATATAGGCAAAAACAGATGCAAAAGCGACAGCATAGATGCCAATGCTATTTGAAAAAAAGATAATTCCAAATATTACAATACCACTCGAAAGAATCGGGATCAGCTGCGGAGAAATATAACGTTGCCTTGCATTAGAAACGGCTGCTAAAAGCAATGTAATACAAGAAAAAGGAAACGATGAGCAAAGTATCCTGGTTAATTTTACTGCATAATAATACCTTAATCCTACAAAACCCGGCATAACCAAAGAAACCAGGGGTCCAGCGAATATAATGCCGAATAAAGACATTACAATAGAAATAATGGCATAAACGTTAATGGTATTTGAGGCGAATAAATTTGCGTCCAATTCTCCAAAGTTTACTAACTTATCATTATAGAAGGGTATAAAAAATAAAACTGCGCTGGTAACTATTGCGACAAAAAGAATGCTGGGAACATTATTAGCGCCAAAATAAGCATCAGAAAAAACTGTGGCCCCGTATTTTGAAGAGATTAATATATCCCTGATAAATGAAAGAATTTTTCCAAGAATTATTAAAAAGCCTACAATTACGCCACTCTTTAATAAACTATGTTTAGGTAAATTAATCGAGCTCAATTAGCACGGGGGATTTTAAAGGTATAATATTATATTTTCGATGTTGAGTTTTCCACACAAAAAAGGTTATTACTGTAGCAATAAAAGCATCTACCCCATGAAGTAGTTGGTTGTTTGCAGGTACAAAAATAAGACATACGGTAAGCATAGCAAACATTAACAAGGAAATGGGGTTTCTATACATCACTATTTCTTTCCACGAAAGAGCATAAATATACCCTATTGGTATAAATAAAAATAAAGAACCAATAAATGTGAAGTCAGAGGCTAACCATGGGAATATGGTATTCCAGTCAGCCAATGCACCCCAGCCATACGTATTTTCCATTCGCATTAAGTATGTGTGATCAAATATAGTAGCCCCAAAAAATTTCTCAAAGAATAACGTTACCGAATAGGAGTTACCAATACCATAAGTCCAGACAAAATTCATTCTTAAACAAAGCGACAACCCATAATACCCCCCGGAGAGATACCCAGTAATAAAAGTGGCTAATCCAAGACCAAGTTCATTACCAAAAATTTTAAAAAAAGGATGATTAAAATCGAAAGAGGTTCTTGAGTTCATATTCTGATTAATATCCATTGAAGAAAAACCTAATGCACTAAATCGCTGAAATTGAACAATAGATATAAAAACTATAAATAAAACTATAACACCAGAAAGCTGTAAGTAAAACTTTTTTCTCCTCGCAGGTGTGAATTCAAATGATTTAACTATTAAAGCAACAAAGGAGTATATGATAATATCGCCAAGCGATTTCTGATTCCCTGAACTAATTGTATTGGTTAAAATAGTTAGAACAATCACGCCAACAACACCGTACTTATAAAGTTTACCGATCTTGCCGAAAAAGTACACTCCTAAAACAAGCGTTACTATTTTTGGGAAGCCCATTACAAAGAAAATAATGGTTTGGATGGTATAAGTCCCTTTGGTGGCATTGTGTGCGGCGTAATAATCGACATAATTTTGGCCAATAGAACTAATTGACAGGTTAAGTTTTCCATCAATTATCAAAGAAATTATATTGAGTATTGAGGTAAGTAATGCCAGAACGATACATGCTTTCAAAAATGGCACGTTCTTAATAAGTTGACTTTTATTAGTTTTTATTATCCGTGGTATAATACGTTTTGAAATACCTTTACGGTAACCCCATGTAAACAAAATTAAAAAGGCTGATATATATATAAATACGCTTACTTTATCATAATCATAATATATCCTTGGGCCCCAAAAACTAAAAGAAACGGTAAAACAGATAAAAAGCAGGAAGTACCTCAAAGGTCTATAAAATCCACTATTATCTATCTTACCTATTTTCATAAAATATTAACTACAATTTAGGATTTATTTGAGCTCTGAAATTACTCATATTTATAATCATAATTTCTATTTCTATGCTAACTGCCTTAAGTCAGTCTAAATATTTACATACAAGGCCTGTTAGTATACAAATAAAATGTATTAGCTCGAGGGTTTTACGGCTAAGGGTAGAAGTTGAGCCTGGCATATGATATATACAAATGATGAGTCAATGCAATATTTCAGTTTTGCCATAAACTTATTCGTGATTTATTAAATTCAAATTTTCCCTGTACCACAACACTGCCTCTTTTAACCCTTCTTTAATTTTATGGGTTGGCTCATACCCTAATAAATTTTGTGCTTTCTCTATACTGGCTAACGAATGCGGGATGTCCCCCAACCGATAAGGGGCGTGTTTCACTTCCACATTAATTATTTCCGCATCATATTCCGATAAAAATTCTTTTAAGTATCCAGTTAATTCAATAAGAGTGGTTCTATCTCCAACAGCTGTATTGTATATCGTATTTATTGCTTTAGGGTTTGTAGTAGCCATTGCAAGCAGATTCATCTGGATAACATTATCTATATAAGTAAAATCCCTTGAATAGTCGCCCTTGCCGTTTATTACAGGGCTTTTGTGAGCCATAAGCTGCATTACAAATTTAGGGATCACTGCCGCATACGCTCCGTTAGGATCTTGCCGCCGTCCAAACACATTAAAATAGCGCAAACCTATTGTTTCCAGCCCATAAGTTGTGCTAAAAATCTCTGCATATAATTCATTCACATATTTGGTTACGGCGTAAGGTGATAAAGGTTTACCTATTATTTGTTCCACTTTAGGCAAGCCCTGGTGATCTCCGTAGGTGCTTGAACTCGCAGCATACACAAACCGCTTTACCTGCGCGTCACGCGCTGCAACCAGCATATTAAGGAAACCGCTTACATTTACTGCATTAGTAGTTATAGGATCGTTTATTGAACGTGGCACAGAGCCCAGGGCCGCCTGGTGCGCAACAAAATCTATCCCCCTTACCACTGTATGACAGGTATCCAGATCACGAATGTCACCTTCTATTAATTCAAAATGTGGATTGTCTAAGTAGTCGCTAATATTGTTGCGTGAGCCGGTTGAAAAATTATCCAGTACCCTAACTTTTTTTGCACCGTACTTTAACAGGTAATCAACGATATTCGAACCAATAAAGCCTGCTCCACCCGTAATTAAGAAACTATATTGGCTTAGGCCACTATCATGAAATGGAATTTCGTGCATGTCAAATAGTTGTTAATATCTTATGCTAAATATTTATAATCGGCCGTCTATTATTTCCCGGGGTAAAACTCCTTTAACATCATAGATTACCTTATTATTCTTACAAAGAGCATTCAAATCAAAGTTTTTAAATTCATCATGGGCAACCGCCAGTAATACTGCATCAAAATCATTAGCGTTATTAAGTTCCCTTACTGAATCCCAGCCATACTCGTGCTTTACTTCGAGAGGGTCGGCCCAAGGATCAAGAATTGTAACGTTCGCATCATACTCTTTTAAAGTATTCAAAATGTCTATTACTTTAGTATTCCGCACGTCCGGACAGTTCTCTTTAAACGTTACACCTAATATCAATATGTTAGACCCTTTGACAGAAATATTTTTCTTGATCATAAGTTTGATAAGCTCATGTGCAACATATTCACCCACGCCATCGTTAATGCGGCGTCCTGCCAAAATAATTTCAGGATGATACCCCATTTCCTGGGCCTTTTGGGCCAAATAATATGGATCAACACCAATACAATGGCCGCCAACTAAGCCTGGTTTAAATTTAAGAAAGTTCCATTTTGTACCGGCTGCCTGTAAAACTTCTTCGGTATCTATACCCAACCGATTAAATATTTTAGCCAGTTCATTTACAAAAGCAATATTAATGTCACGTTGAGCATTTTCTATAACTTTGGCTGATTCGGCTACCTTTATTGATGCCGCCTTAAAAGTACCAGCAGTAATAATTGACTTATATAAACGGTCAATCCTTTCCGCAACATCGGGGGTAGAACCTGAAGTGACCTTTAAAATTTTAGAAACTGTACGTTCTTTATCTCCTGGATTTATACGTTCTGGTGAGTAACCGGCAAAAAAATCGATATTAAACTTTAAACCTGATTTCTTTTCAAGAACGGGCACGCATTCATCTTCAGTAACCCCCGGGTAAACAGTTGATTCATATACTACGATATCCCCCTTTTTTAGTACTTGTCCCACCGTTTCACTCGCTTTATATAGTGGTGAAAGATCAGGCCTATTGTATTTATCTATTGGTGTTGGGACCGTCACAATATAAAAATTACAGTCTTTAATCCTTGCCAATTGATCGCTGCAAAACAGTCCGGAATTTTTTCTACCAGCCTCGTTACTTACCGCTTTAAGCGATTCAACACTGACCTCCATCGTGCGATCATGCCCTTTATTAATTTCCGTTACCCTCGTTGAATTAACATCAAACCCTATAACATTATATTTCTTGGCAAATTCTACTGCGAGTGGTAAACCCACATATCCTAAACCTATAATTGCAATATTGAATTGTTCGGTGTTTTTTAACATTTGTATTGAAAATTGAACTTGATCGTGCCATTAATTTATTAAAAGGAGCAACAAGACTAATTAATATTACAATAACCTACTAGTGTAAAGGCTTGTAACATGAATTACTTTGACTATTTATTTTTATTCCTAAACAATTTGCTGAACCAATTGCCTTTTTTAGATTCATCTCCATCATAATAACCATAGCCATAGCCGTAGCCGTAACCATACCCATAACCATGCCGCATGTCTATAGAATTCAAGATAATACCTAAATTTTTGAATTTATTACCTTTATAAAGGTTATCAATAACTTGGATATAATCTTTGGCAGTATAACCATGCCGCACTATATACATTGTTGCATCGGCATAAGTGCTTAATATCTGAGCATCGGTAACCAAACCAACCGGCGGGGCATCTAATATGATATAATCAAATTGCTGTTTCAGTAATTCAATTAAACCGCCAATTTTACCATTGCCTATCAATTCGGCTGGATTGGGGGGAATCGGACCGCTGGTAATAATATAATAATCTTTCTGGAAACTAATCTCTTTCACTACATCCTCATAAGTAGTCTTACCAATTAAATAGTTAGATATACCTAATTGATTATCAATATCCATCCCAACATGTAGTTTGGGTTTCCGAAGATCGAGTTCAAGGATTACAACTTTTTTTCCAGACATTGCAAGGCTTCCGCCAAGATTAAGGGAAACGAAGGATTTACCTTCGCCGCTAATACTGGAAGTAAACAGGATAACTTTTTGATCCTTACCCGGTAAAACATATTGCAGATTGGTACGCAATGCCCTTATCTGTTCAGCTACCATTGAACGAGGCTTGCTTGAGGTAATCAATACATCAGCATCATCAGACTTAGAAATTTCAGCCAAAATAGGCACGTTAGTAATTTTCTCGATATCACGCCGCCTGGTAATCCTAAAATTTAAGGCGTCCTTTAAATAGATAACTATAACCGGCAGTATTATTCCCGCTAAAAAAAACAAGATATAAATTGTTTCTTTTACCGGTTTTATAGGATTACGACTGCTTCTTGCTGTATCGATAGTGCGACTATCAGCAACCCCTGCTACTAATTGCATGGCCGTTTCCTCGCGCTTTTGCAATAAATATGTGAATAGGCTATTCTTAATTTCCTGCTGTCGCATTACGTCCAATAGTCCCCGTTCTTTAGAAGGCACTTCTTTTATTGTATTTTCGTATTGATTGTTTTTGGCTTCGAGCTGTTG
>Ga0193728_1000687_pt1 | contig 16643 bp, 20 predicted proteins | sample U1c1metaG_FD_143037 | JGI IMG/M metagenome (GOLD analysis project Ga0193728, IMG submission 143037) | Soil microbial communities from a riparian zone of the East river system, Colorado, United States - U1c1 | ecosystem: Environmental > Terrestrial > Soil > Riparian zone | place: USA: East River...
CGTCCAGTTCGCGCATGCGCAGCAACAGCTCGCGCTGAACGATCTCTCCGGAGCGCAGATCGATGATCGGCTGAGCGAACAGCTCAAACCGGCCCTGTGTGAGTGCATCCTGGATGCGCCCGATCCAGGAGAGCGTCTCGACATCGCGCTCCATGCTCGCCTGGCGTTGCTTGCGCTCGGTGATGTCTTCGAAGACCACGGCGCAGCCATCGATGCCGTCGTCTGTAATGAACGGAGAGGCCGTGAAGGCGACCTGCAACCAGGTTCCGTCACGGCACGTGAAGATATCTTCCTCGACTCGCACGGGGCCGCTCTCGTGGCTGGCGCGCATGATCGGACAGGCGTCGGGCTCACACGCACGCCCGTCGGGACGATCGCGGTGCACGAGATCGTGCCAGCGCTGCCCTCTCACGTGCTCCGCAGACCAGCCCAGCAACCTCTCGGCTGCCTCGTTGACATAGGTCAGGCGCCCTGCAAATCGATCGTGCAAAGGCCCTCGCCCATGCCATCGGCGACCGCACGAGCGTAGTTTTGAGCAGCGATCAGCGCGCGCTCGGCCTGGCGAGTAGCCGTGATCTCATCGCGCGCGACCACGACCCGAGCTGACCCTGGCCCCTCATACCGCGTAGCGCGGAGGGCGAACCACTGGTCGGTATCCGGCTCGTGGCATGGGTACTCAGTCGCGAACTCGGCGCGCGTGCCGCTGATGATCTCTCGCAGGGCGGCCGCGATACTCGCTGTCGTCCGATCAGGCGAGGCGCCGCACGGCTCGAGGTAGTTGCTGCCGATCTTGGTTCCAGCGGCGGCAGCGCCTGCTCTCGCGAATGCGGTCCATGCGCGGTTGCACATGATGACTTCCCCGTGCCCGTCGAGGACGGCGACCTCCGTTGCCAGGCAATCGAGAGTGGCCTGAAAGAAGTCTCGCGAATGCGCAGGGTCTTGTGCGGCAAGGTGTTGCTCAGAGACGCCACCGGTCGTCCCTCGAACGCGCAGCAAACGACCATCTCCGTCTCGCAGCGCTGGAGGAACTACGTGCATCTAAACGCCGCGAACACGCATGGCGCATATTGCTGCTTGCGACGTCCTGGATCTGTCCGCATGACCTTCCGATCCTCATCGAGTCCGGCCCCGCCGAGCGGTCGCGGTCGGTCGCTACTTAGGCTCTCGACGCAGCGAGGCGCTTACTTGAGCGGTTGCGGACCCCTTAGCCTCCTAGGCAGGCGCGCCGAGCTGCACGGCCTTGCATCGTACGATTAGCCCTTACGTAGCCTCCGCGCGAGCTCCTTCGCATCAGGCGTGCTCACGAGCACGTGCTCGAGCGGCGCGTGGTTGCGCACGGAGAACGACAGCGCCGGCAAGCCGCGCTTGACAGCGAACACCTGATCGAGACGAATCGTGCGCGCGACGTAGTACGCGCCAGGCACGCGCAGCCCGGCTTTCAGCCCGCTGCCCATCGTCTCGCCGATCGGCTTCTCGACGACGCGCACGTCGCTGACGTCGGCGCGCGGCACGCGGATGTCTTTCATCAGCCCGAGGATCTTCTCCCAGCGCGCGAGCAGCACTTCGACGGAGTCCTCGGTGACACGCACGTGCACGGCCGAGAGCCTAGCCATCGTGAGACGCGCCGGCCGCCCAGGCCTCCGAGCGCGCGGAAACGACGGGAGAGAAGCCCCAATCGCGGGTAAGGACCAGGAGCGTGGCGTCCGATGCGCCGATCCGTGTCGGGCGCCACGCAAGCTCGGTGACAGGATCGGCTGATACACCAGAGAAAGGGGTTGCACAATGGAGTCCTCAGAGCCCGCAGCGAGGGTCTTGGTCGTCGCGTACAAGACGGCCGCGACACAACCGCTGATCGACGCCGTGCGCGAGCGAGCGCAGCGCGGCAATGCGACGTTCACGCTGCTCGTGCCGAACGCGGCACCAGGCCTGCACAAGGTCGTCGACCCGGAGGATCAGGGCGGCGGCAAGGCGGAGGCCGTGATCGAGCAGGCGCTGCCGAAGCTCAGCGACGCGGCGGGCGGAGCGGTCGCGGGAATCGTCGGCTCGACCGACCCGATCGCGGCGATCGAAGACGCGATCAACATACGCGGCTTCGACGAGGTGATGATCTCGACGCTGCCGAGCAAACTCTCGCATTGGCTCAAACTCGACTTGCCGAGCAAGGTCACCGGGATGGGCCTCCCCGTCACGACGGTCACGCCCGAGGATTGAGCCGCGAACCTACGGAGCGACGAGCGTGGCGCCGGGTATGTAGGTGGCTACGCGACGGGGGTCGCGCGTGAGCAGTGGCCGATTCGTCACGGCCGCGTGCGCGCCAATCAAGAAATCGGCGAGGACGGCTCCGCGCGTTCCTCCTGCGCGGCGGTAGTCGGCGTGGGCGTGACCGGCGAGGAACGCTGCCGCAGGCGGGATCTCCTCGATGATCGCCATCGAGGGGAGCGCCGAACGCAATGTCTCGATCCGGGCGAATCGGGGGGCGATCTCAGCAAGGACAACAGCGTTGAGGATGATCGCCCCTCGCTGGGCTGCCAGCGTGAGATGCTCCTCTGACCACGCCAGCCAGTGCGGGTCCTCGGTGAAGAGGTCGAGCAGGACGCTGCTGTCGACGAACGTCTCCAAGCTCAGCCGCTCACCGACGGGTTAGGGCGAGGATCTCCTCGGTGCTCATCTCACCCTCGCCGGCGCCACGCATGCAGCCGATCTCCTCGGCAGCTCGGTCAGAGTCGACGAGCAGCCGCGCGCCATGCTCATCGAGCTTGAACTCGACGTCGCTGCCTGGCTGGATGCCGAGCGCTCGCCGCACTTGCAGCGGGATCGTGACCTGTCCCTTTTGCGTGACCCGCATGCGGTAAGACTAGCAAGTAATACCACCCGCACGAATCCGCTCAGCCTCGTTTAGCGTCGGCACGAGCTCACTTGGGGAGCCAGATCTCGCCAAGCCGACGTCGGGACTCGAACCCGAGACCCCCTCCTTACCATGGAGGTGCTCTACCAGCTGAGCTACGTCGGCGCGAAGCCGAATCCTAGCGTGATCGCGGCCGGTCGAAGTGTGCTCCGAGCACGAAATGATCACTTGTGTGCCAGCGGTTCGAGGGCGTTTCTGTGGGGGTTTCTGTGGGGCGTACAAGGGCAGATTAGAACCGTGTCCAGCACAGTCAAGCCGAGCGCTGAGGACCGAGTCGCAGGGCAGCGGTTCGAGTCCACTGCTGGGCTTCAGCGAGCGTGCAGGTCGGGCGCGGCTACGCTAGACGCGATGTCGCTCAAGCACCCGGCATGCTCGAGGCGATTCGCAACGAGGGCCAACAAGCCGACCCGCTGCTCGAGCGCGCGATCGGCATCGTTGAGGAGCTGTAGGGGAGGGGTCAGGAAGTCTCACTGCCGGCGGGCGTCGGCTTGCCGTGTGCCCCGTACAGCAGCCGCTTCGGCACAGGCACCGGGCTGAGCCGCTCGGCAGCGGAGCCGGCGAATACGCGCGGCTCGAGCTTTGCGACGAGCGTGCCGAGCTCCTCGCGCTCGGAATCGCTCAGCGACGCTGGACGTCCGCGTGCGTGCGCGACGAGCGCGATCAAGCGCCGCCGCTCGCTCGAGTCGAGCTTCACGAGATGCTCCTTGGCAACCATCGCGACGTCGGCTGCCGACAGCAGCGCGACGACAGGCACGCCGCGCAAGAGGCGCTTGAGCGGTCCGCGTTTGAGCACGAAGCGAAGCATCGCTATAGCTCTACCCGCGTGCGCCCAGCGCAAATCGATCGCGGTGGAGTCCGTCGCGGCAAGAACTCATGGCGAGCGCTTTGCGATCTGCGCGGCGACGGCCTGTGCGCGGTAGTCAAAGATCCGCTCGAGATCGCGCCTGACGAAAGCCGCGTGAGCGATCGTGCCGAGCGGGCCTAGCGGCAGCGCGTAGCGCACGTGATCGCCGATCACGACGGCGTCGGGTCCGTCGGCGTCGAACGTGTGCGTGTGCACCCACAGCGCATACGGCCCGCGCAACTGCGCATCGACGAAGCGCACGGGCGGCTCCCAAGCCTCGATCCGCGTGCGCCAACGCACGGGTATGTGATGCAGCGCGAGGCGGTATTCGATCAACGCGCCCGCGTGCATCTCGATCGGCCCAGGCGTAGTCACGCGGAAGCCGAGCCACGGGGGCGTGATCGACTCGAGGTTGCGTGCTTGCGCGTAGAACTCAAACGCGCGCTCGATTGGCAGCTCGAGACGCTGGCTGCGCACGAGCAGATGCTCGCCTCGAGCGCACACGCTGCTGCCTAGCGCGAGCGCGAGCCGGCGCTGTTGCGTGCGCTCGAGCGCGCCAGCTTGCCCGTGCTCGCTGGCGTGCGAGCGGGCTTGCGCGCGGCAGAGCGCGCTCGCTGCTTCGTGGCCAGCAGCGGCACCTCGCTGGAGTCGGTGCGCACGGGCCCGTGCTTTGGCGCCTGCGCTCCGCGCTCGCGGTCGCCACCGCTGCGCAAGCCGAGCAGCACGGCGTTCATCTCCTTCAGATGCTCAGTGTCGCCGCGCAGACCGATGATCGCGTCGTTGTAGAAGAACGCTTCACCGAGCCTGACGATGCCATAGGCGAGCAGCTCGGGCGCGATCGCTGGGACGAACCTGCCGGCGTGCTCCTCCTCTTCGATCAGCTTGCGCGTGCTCGTGACGATTCGCGGCTGGACGAGGCCGCTTGCAGATGTGAGCATGCGCAGCGCTCGCTCTTTCTCCTGTTCGAGCAGCACGCGCAGACCGTGCGCTTCGAGCACGTCGCGGTTGAATCGATCGAAGACCTCGAGCAGACCCTCTGCGCCGCGGCGGCGCACGCGCGCGCGGATCTGTAGCAGGCGTTCTTCGGCGAGCTCGCCGATCGCCTCGCCGAGCAGCCCCTCGCGCGTCTGAAACCACCTGTACATCGTCACACGGCCGAGTCCGAGCTCACGCGCGGTCGCTTGTACGTCGACGCGCTCGCCAGAGAGGTAGCAGGCCTTCGCGACGGCGAGCACAGCCTCGCGCGAAGCGGCCGGCGCGCGTCCGGGCCGCGCCCTCCCCGGGCGGCCTTCCACACTCTCTCCCATCGATTGAGCGTAGTCGATGAGCGTCGCCGCGCCGCCGTTTACTCGCGCCAGCACAAAGGTTCCTACGTACCGGGCTATTTTCGCTCGCCAGCGCGCGCCGATTATGTCGACAAGTTAGGCTGCTTGGGATCGGGCGTTGCGAGAACCCTGGAGGGTGCCAGCACGCGTTTGCGCGTGGTTCTGTGCTCGCTGAAGGCGCGCCTACTCTCGCAGTCGAGGGAACCTCACCAACGAGTACAAGGGAGAAACGTGTTCACAGCAAGGACTCGCTCGTTCATCGGCGCCTGCGCGGTGCTGTGCGGCTTGGCCGTACCAGCGGCGGCCAATGCGGCAAGCCTGTATGTCTCGAGCTCACCAGTCGTCCCCGGCGGCAAGAGCTGCACGCAACCGAACTACAACACGATCCAGGGCGCGATCGACGCGCTCAAATCACTCCCCAGCGGGACGGTCAACATCTGCCCGGGCACGTACAAAGAACAGCTGACGATCCTCAAACCGCTGAAGCTCAATGTCGCGGGCACCCCGGGCTCGGCCAAAGTGGTGCTCCCGGCCTCCCCAGCGAACACAGAAACGGTCTGCGACAAAGCCGCCGCGGAAGCCGGTTTCTCGCCGGACCAGGATGAGATCTCGATCTGCAAAGCCGGCACGGTCAGCATCACCGGCCTAACGGTCGAAGCGAAGTGGTCGGGCGTTAATTGCGCGATCAGCATGTACGGCATCCGCGTCGCGGGTGGCGCGACGCTGAAGGCGACGAACGTCACAGTCGCCGGAGCAGGCGCCGTCCCGATCAATGGCTGCCAGAGCGGCGTCGGCATCCAGGCGGGCACGACACGCACCGAACCGGCCGAAACGGGAGCACTGACGCTAAAGGGCGTGACGGTCAGCGATTACCAGAAGAACGGCATCACGGTCGCGGGCGCAGGGTCGACGGCAAAAGCACGTTCGTCAATGACGGGACGGTGCTAATCAACGAAAGCGGCAACTTCGAAGTCGTTTTCTAGCCGCACGCCGCCTGGTTGGGAGCGCGCCGGTTCGGCGGCGCGTCCCTCCCTGCGGCGCGAGGTTGTCTAGGCTCTCGCGGTGGCCATCTCCGGCAGACCGCACATCCGCTCGGCGGCGCTGCTCGGCTTGGCGGCGGGCCTGCGCGCATTCAGCGCACCGGCGGCGCTGGTGCTGCGCGAGCGTCCGCTGAACAGAGCGCGACGCGTGGTGCTCGCGGCGGCTGCGGGCGAGCTGATCGCAGACAAGCTCCCTTCGATGCCGAGCCGACTGAAGCGACGCGGGCTGACGGGACGGATCCTCAGCAGCGCGTTCGCCGGCCACAGCGTCGCGGGGCGAGCGGGAGCTGCGACAGGCGCGGCGAGCGCGCTGACGAGCGCCGTCGCCGGTCACCGTGTACGCGCGGCCGTGTCGAGCCCGCTGGGCGCGTTCGTCGAGGACTGGCTCGCGATCGGGCTCGCGACGCTCGGCGCAAGCGGGCGAGCGAGATGAGTCCTTCAGGCCCGGAGCACGCGACGAACGCGGCAATCACGCCGGAGCTCAGCAGGCAGTTGCTGCCGGGCACGTTCCCGGGCAACCTCGACATTCAGCTGACGGAGATCACCGACGCACATGTGCGCGGGCGGATGCTCATCGACAAGCGCCACCTTCACCCGATGGGCTACGTGCATGGCGGCGCGTGGGTCGCGTTCGCGGACACGGTCGCGGCGTGGGGCACGATGCGCCACCTGCCGGAGGGTCGCGGCTTCACGACGGTCGAGCTGAAGGTCAACGTGCTCGCGTCGGCGACAGATGGCGATGAGCTGACGGCGCTCGGCGAGCCGCTGCACGTCGGCTCGCGCACGCACGTCTGGCAGGTGCAGGTCTCGCGCGGCAAGCGGCTCGCGGCGCACTTCGTCTGCACACAGATCGTGCTCTAGCGAGCTTCGGCGTCGCGCGCGGCGAAGAACTCGGCGCCCTCGATGCTGACGTGCGGGACGATCCGCTGCAGCCACTTCGGCATCCACCAGTTGACCTTGCCCATCAGCAGCATCAGCGCGGGCACGAGCAAGCAGCGCACGACGGTTGCGTCGAGCACGACAGCGACGGCGAGGCCGATGCCGAACTGCTTGATCGTCGGGTCGCCGTTGAGCACGAAGCTGCCAAAGACGAAGACCATGATCAGCGCGGCGGCGGTGATCACGCGCGCGCTCGTGACAAGCCCGGAGACGACGGAGCTCTGGTTGTCCTCGCCGGCGTGCACGTGCTCCTCGATCTGGCTGACGAGGAAGACCTCGTAGTCCATCGAGAGGCCGAACAGCACGGCGAACATGAACAACGGCACATAGGAGACGATCGGCACGGAGCCGCTCAGGCCGATCGCCTTCGCGAGCCAGCCGTACTGGAAGATCGCCGTCAGCACGCCGTAGGAGGCGCCGATCGAGAGCAGGTTCATCACGGCCGCTTGCGCCGGGATGATCGCGGTGCGGAAGGCGAGGATCAGCAGCACGAAGCTGAGCAGGATCACGACGAGGATCTGCAGTGGCAGCTTTTCGGAGATGCGCGAGGCGAGGTCGATGTAGCCGGCCGTGCTGCCGCCGACGTCGGCCTTCATGTCGGTGCCCTTCTCGGCGCTCGGGATCACGCTCGAGCGGAGCCTTTCGACGAGGTCTGTCGTGGATTCTTCGGCCGGCCCCTGCGCGGCGATCGCGTTGAAGTACGCGGTCGTGCCGGCCTTGTCGATCTGCGCAGGCGTGACCGCAACGACATCGCTCGTCGCGGAGATGCTCTTCTGCAGCGTCGCCAGGCGCGGATCGCTCGCGCGCGGATCGCCCTGCGCCTTTGCCGAGGACGAGCTCTGTTCCTTTGCTGCGGAAGCCGATGGGCTCTTCGCGGGTGCTTTCGCGGGCGAGCCGAGCGAGACGGCGATCAGCAGCGGCCCGTTGACTCCAGCGCCGAAGTTCTTCGCGAGCAGGTCATACGCTTTGCGCGCGGTCGTCGAGCTAGACAGCGCGGCGGTGTCCTGCTGGCCGAGGTTGAGCGAGAGCAGCGGAATCGTCAGCGGGATCAGGATCGCGAGCGCGGCGATACCGGCGATCCACGGGTAGCGCGCGATCTCATGCGCCCATTTCGCCCACAGGCCTTCGTGCGCCTGCTCGTCTGACGGCGGATGGCGCACGCGCAGCGAGTTGATCCGCGGCCCGGTGATCGCAAGCGTCGCGGGCAGCAGCGTGAGCGCAGCGAGCACTGCGATGACGACGGCGATCGCGGCCATCAGGCCGAGCGTCGTGATCAGCGGGATGCCGGCGACGGCGAGTGAGACGAGCGCGATCGTGACGGTGCCGCCGGCGAAGAACACGGCGCCGCCGGAGGTCGCGGCAGCGCGGGCGATCGACTCGTCGATCGACAGGCCGTCCTTCATCCCGCGGAAATGTCGCGTGACGATGAACAGCGCGTAGTCGATGCCGACGCCGAGCCCGATCATCGTCGCGAGCGTCGGCGCGACGCTCGGCACGGTCGCGACGTGCCCGAGCATGCGGATGATCGCGAGCGTCGCGAGCAGCCCGACGATCGCGTTGAGGATCGGCAGCAACATCGAGACGACGGTGCCGAATGTCAACGTGAGGATCACCATCGCGGCGATGATCCCGATCAGCTCGCTCGACTCGGTCGCGGGCTTTGAGACCTTCTGGCCGAGCTGCCCGCCGGTCTCGACCTCGAGGCCGGCGGCTTTCGCAGGGTTGGCGCCGGCGATGACGTGTTCGACGTCTTCGACTGACAGCGAGCCGGGGCTGTCGGACAGCGTCACCGACAGGTAGCCGGTCGACTTGTCCTTGCTCAGCGCAGTCGCGCCCTGCGGCGTAAGCGGGTTGACGACGGAGGCGACGTGCGGTTGCTGCGCGACGCCGGCGGCAGCCGCGTTGACGGCTTCTGCGTTCTTCGCGTCGGTCAGCTGTCCGTTCTTGGCATGCAGCACGATCGGGCTCGAGCCGTTCGCCTGATCGGGGAACGACTTCGCGAGCGCGTCGGTCGCGGCCTGGCTGTCGGTGCCGGGCAGTGAGAGGTTGTCGTTTGTGTTGTCGCCGAGCCTGTGCGAGACGGCGACGAGCGCGATCGTCGCGACGAGCCAGACGACGAGCACGACGTACTTGCGTCGAACGCAGAGCTGCGCCAAGCCGTAAAGCATCCCGGTCATCGCCGGTCTCCCCCTTGAAAGTCGCCGATCCTGGCGAGCATCCTACGCGCCGGCCCCGTCGGCGGTCGCCTGGCTGCGATGTTCGCTAAGCGGCGGAGGCGAAGTTCTCGAACACGGCGGCCATCCCTTGGCCGCCGCCGATGCACATCGTCTCGAGTCCATAGCGCGCGCCGCGCCGGCGCAGCTCACGCAGCAGCGTCGTCATGATCCGCCCGCCGGTCGCACCGATCGGGTGCCCGAGCGAGATCCCGGAGCCGTGCACGTTGACACGCTCGAGGCCGTCGGGCAACTGCCACTCGCGCAGCACGGCGAGCGCCTGCGCGGCGAATGCCTCGTTGAGCTCGATCAGGTCAATCTCGGCGAGCGTCAGCCCGGCGCGCTGCAGCGCGCGCTCGGTGGCGGGGACCGGTCCGATCCCCATCGTCTCGGGCGCGACGCCGGCGACGGCCCATGAGACGAGTCGCGCGAACGGGCGCAGGCCGAGCTCGGCGGCCTTCTCGGGGTGCGTGACGATGCAGACTGCGGCGCCGTCGTTCTGACCGCTCGCGTTGCCGGCGGTGACGGTCGCGTCTGGGTCGCTGCGCGACATGATCGCGCGCAGCGTCGCGAGCTTCTCAAGCGTCGTGTCGGCGCGCGGGTGCTCGTCGCGGTCGAGCGTGCGCTCGCCGTTGCGATCGCGGACGGTGATGGGGACGATCTCCTCGGCGAAGGTGCCGTCGGCTTGCGCGGCGACGGCGCGCTGATGGGAGCGCAGCGCGAGCTCGTCCTGCTCGGCGCGCGAGATCGAGTACTCGCGGCGTAGGTTCTCGGCCGTTTCGATCATTCCGCCGGGCATCTGATGGTCACGGCCACCGGCGGTCACGCGCCCGCGCGCGAGTCGATCCTCGAGCGCGACGGAGCTACCCTTGACGCCCCAGCGCAGGCCGGTCGCATAGAACTCGGCCTGGCTCATGCTCTCGGCGCCGCCGGCGAGCGCAAGATCGGCAACGCCGGTCTGCACCTCCATGCAGGCGAGCATGATCGCTTGCAGCCCGGCGCCGCAGCGGCGGTCGACCTGCAGCCCTGGAACGTCGATCGGCAGACCGGCGTCGAGCGCGGCAACACGGCCGATCGCGGGCGCCTCGCCGTTCGGGTAGCCGTGCCCGAGCACGACGTCGTCGATCGCCTCAGGCGGGAGCGAGGTGCGACGGACGAGCTCTTTGATCACGCTTGCGGCGAGCACGGTCGCGGGCACGTCACGATACATCCCGCCAAAGCCGCCGACGGCGGTTCGCAATGGTTCACAGATGACGGCGTCGCGCATGACGGCGAGAGCGTGACACAAAGCTCGCGCGAGCCCGCACGCGCACGAAGGCGCAGCAGCGGGGTTATGGAGCGACCGGGGGCCGAGACACATAGCCCCGCGGTCGCCCTCTACCCGGATGACCTGTGGCCTTCCTCGCCAACTGTCGGCAAGCGAGCGGTGCTGCTTTAGCTACGACGAAGCGCCGCGCGCAAATTTGCGTTCGACGAGCTCATTGATGCGCTTTTGCAGGTGTTCTGTGCGCCGCTTGCTGCGCACACCGCCGGGGCGCTGGACCTCGGCACCGACGCGCGCAGGCAGGCTCGCGGCGGTCTTCGCGAGCCGCGCCTTGCGCGAAGCTACGATCGCTTCGACGAGCGCTGCTGCGGTCTTGCCGCTGCCTTGCGCAGCGACAATCTGCGCGAGCGACTTGCCGGAGGCAAGCTCGCCGGAAAGCTGCGCCGCAGGGACACGGAGGTAGGAGGCGGCCGCGGCGAGGTCGCGCGTACGCAGGTGGTGCGCGCTGTGGAGCGCGTGCTTGGCGGGATGGCCGCTGTCGCGCCGCCCGGTCGCGGAGACGGCAGCAAATGCACAACCGCCGAGCAGCACTGCTACTGCCGCTACGCCGACTACCTTCTGTCTGACGCTGCGTTGCACACTTCGCATGTTCTTGCGCCTCCCTAAAGACCGCCGCGTGACGCACTAAATGGTACGTAAAAGCCAGTGGTTGACAAGCAAACGGCTCGTTCCTGCGGGCAACGCGGCTGGCGTTGTCTACGGCGTGATCACGATCGGCGCGCTAATGGCAGCGGAGAGCGGCCGCCACGAGGGCTACCCAGACCTACTCGCTTCGGCGATCGTCGCGACGTTGCTCTACTGGCTGGCGCATGCATACGCGGATCTGCTCGGCCGCCGCCTGGCGACGGGCGAGCCGCTGACGGTGAAGGCGCTCGGCCGGGCGCTCGCGCACGACTGGGCGATCGTCCGTGGCGCGGCAATCCCGCTGCTCGCGCTCGTGATCGCGTGGATCGTGGGCGCAGGCCAGGAAACGGGCGTGACGGCGGCGCTGCGCACGGCGGTCGTGACGGTTGTCGTGTTCGAGCTGCTCGCAGGCATTCGCGCGAAGTCGACGCCTAGCGAACTACTGCTGAAGGCGGCAGTCGGCGTGACGATGGGTGTCGCGATCCTCGCAGTCAAGGGCATTTTGCGCTGAGCGCAAACGTTCCGCGCGACGCCGCCGCACAACCCACTGGGGGATGACTCAAAGAGACAATCTGTCCCTTGAATTGGGATACGCTGGGGTCGGTTACTTGTAGACAACGCGTCGCTGACGTGAAACGATCTTGACTACCCGACTCTGTGGCATGATCACAGACGCTGATCAATTCTGGGGGATTGAATGTCAAGGACGCAAAGCAAGGGAGCGAGTGCTGGATCGAGCAAGGCGGCGGTCGCTCCGCTGTACCAGCGTTTGCCGCACGGACCGCACCGTCTCGGCACGGAGGAGGTCATCCGCAATCAGCGCACACGCATGCACGGAGCGATGATCGAGGCGGTCGCGGCGAACGGCTACGAGGGCACGAGCGTTAAGCAGGTCGTCAGCCTCGCGGGCGTTTCGCGGCGCTCGTTCTACGAGCAGTTTGCGAACAAGCAGGAGTGCTTTCTAGCGACGTACGACGTGATCGCGAAGCGCGGCGCAGGCCGCGTGGCGGCGGCGTATCGCGCGGCGGACGGCGATGTCGAGACGCGCCTGCATGCAGCGTTCGGCGAGCTCGGACGCGCGATGAGCACGAACTGGAACAGCGCGAACTTGGTCATCCTCGAGGCGCCGAAGGCCGGCGCGCCGGCGCTGCTGCGGCTGCGCCGCGCATCGGCGACGTTCGAGCAGATGCTCGCGGCAACGTTCGAGCACACCTCGGCGGCGACACCGCTACCGGGCCCGGTGATCCGCGGGATCGCGGGCGGGCTGCACGCGGCGATGTCGAGCTGTCTGCGCGAGGGCTCAGCGGAGGCTGCTCCGTCGCTCGCAAACGAGATGTTCCGCTGGACGCTGCTGTTTCAGACGCCGGCGGCGAAGCAGCTCGCGGAGCGCCTCTCGACGCGCGCGCGTACGGCGCTCGCGGAGGGCCGCAAGGCGCCGAGCACAGCGAGCGTCAACGGCTCGGGCGCGGCACGCGACGAGCGCGAGCGCCTGCTCGAGCAAGCTCTGCGCTTGGCGGTACTCGAGGGCTATCGCGAGCTCAGCGCACCGCAGATCGCGGACGCGGCGGACGTCCCGATCGACGCGTTCTTTGAGCTGTTCGACGGCAAGGATGACTGCTTCCTGGCGGCGCTCGACATGCTCGGCGAGCAGCTGAAGGCGCTCGCTACGGACCCGGACCTGCGCGGCGCGGAATGGCCGCGCGCGGTACGTCGAACGATCCGCGAGCTGATGCGCTACCTCGCGGACAACCCGATCTACGCACATACGATCGCCGAAGGCGCGTTCGCGGCGGGACCGGATGCGACGGCGCGCAACTTGCGGCTCGCGTACGGCATCGCGGCGCGCCTGACTGAGGGCGCGCCGGATGAAGCGCGCAGCGTGCTCGTCGTTCAAGGCGTCGCGGGCGCGCTCTCGCACACGGTGCGCTGCCAGGTCGCAAGCGGACAGATCCAGCTGCTCTCGGTGCTCTCGGACTACCTGACGTACATCGTGCTCGCGCCGTTCATCGGCGCCGAGCAGGCGGCGGCGCTGCTCGTCGAAGAAGACGCTTAGCGACGCTTTTTGCGCGGGATGCGCTCGGCGAAATAGCCGAGCACGATGCCGACGAGCACGGAGATGACGATGACGATGATCAGCGGCGCCTTGCCGGAGCCGAAGACGTAGCTGACTTTGACCTCTTTGAGGTTGAAGACGGCAAACAGCGTGATCAGGATCGCGAGGATGACGAGCGCTGCGGTGCGCGCGAGCTCGCGCTGGCTGCGCTTCTTCGCGGCGGCACCGCCACTGGCGGGCTGCCCTTTGCCGGGGATCTGCGCAGAAGTGGACATCGGCTAAGTCGATCCTACGCTGCGGCGCAACTCGTCGGCAACCCAAGGGCAGCCGACGGACAGATCCTCGACGCGCAGCGCGGCGGCGACGTTGAGCGCCATGCCGTGACGGAAGAAGTCATCGATCCGCTCTGGGTCGGCGTCGGAGAGCTCGCGGGCGAGGTCGACGAGCTCGGCGTAAGAGCGGCGCACGCAGGCGCGCACGACGTCATCGTCACAGGCGGCGTAGGACTGGTGCTGGAGCATCAGGAAGTCGCGGTCGCCGATCAGCATCTCCTTGTAGGCACGGCCCATCGCGTCGAGCGCGTCCTCGCAATCGTCAGGCGCGCGACCGTCGGCGTACTCGGCGGCGGCGCGGCGAAAAGTCTCGGCGACGCGCTCGAAGCCGCGCTGCAGCGCGGCGAGGAACAGGTCGAGCTTGCTCGGAAAGAGGCTGAAGACGTAGGGCTGCGCGACGCCGACGCGCCGCGCGATGCGCTCGACGGGGGTCCCGTGCAGGCCGCCGTGCGCGAACTCGTGCACGGCGGCTGAGATCAGCTCCTCGCGCCGCTCGGCGGCGGGTACGCGCCTGCGCGCGGGCTTGACGCTTGCGTTCACACATCCTTTCCTACCACGACGGGGCGGCGCGCGCCAGCGGAGCCGCGAATCGAGCGCGCTGCGCCGGCGAGCGCGCCGTCGGCTGCGCGGCGCTCGCGAGCAGGCGCGAGCGCGCCGTTTGCGTCGGGATCGGCAGCGGATCGGAGCTCAACGTGCTCGTCGACGGCTTGTGTCTTGAACGGCAGCAGCAGCACGACAAGCGCGCCGAAGGCGAGCACGCCGACGCCGACCCAGATCGCGGGGATCAGCCCGTCGACAAACGCTTGCGGCGTCGTGTAAGCACCGGAGCCGGTGAAGATCGAGGCGAGCACAGCGACGCCGAGCACGCCGCCGACCTCGCGGATCGCGTTGTTCGCGCCAGAGGCCTGGCCGGCCTGCTCGGCGCGCACGGAGGAGAGGATCGCGTTGGCGGAGGGCGCGAAGACGAGCGCCATGCCGGCACCGGCGAGGACGAAGGGCACGAGCATGCGTGAGTAAGCGAGGTGTGTCGAGGTCATCAGGTTGAGCCACGCGAGCGCGCCGGCCTGCAGGCTGAGCCCGGCAAACATGAATGGGCGACTGCCGAAGCGCTCGGAGAAGATGCCGGCGAGCGGCGCGACAACCATCGTTCCACCGGTCCAGACGAGCAGCTTCAGGCCGGCCTGGAACGGAGTGTTGCCAAGCACATTCTGCATGTACTGCGAGAGGAAGAAGATCGAGCCGAACATGCCGAAGTACATCGTCAGCGAGGCGACGTTCGTGACGGCGAAGGAGCGCTTGGCGAAGAAGGACATCGGCAGCATCGGCTGAGGCGTGCGCAGCTCCCAGACGACAAACGCGCCGAGCAAAAGAACGCCGGCGATCAGCGCGGCGAGGATCGAGCCGCTCGTCCAGCCGAGCGACTGCGCGCGGACGAGCCCGAAGACGATGCCGAAGAGGCCGCTCGAGGCGAGCGCAAGACCGCGCAGATCGAGCTTGCCGTAGGGACCGCGGCTCTCGCCGAGCCAGCGGATGGCGAGCGGGATCACGGCGAGCCCGATCGGCACGTTGATCCAGAAGATCCAGTGCCAGGAGAGGCTTTGCACGACGGCGCCGCCGACGAGCGGGCCGATCGCGACGGCGATCCCGGAGATGCCGGACCATACGCCGATCGCGATGCCGCGGCGCTCGCGCGGGAAGGCTTCGGCGAGCAGCGTGAGCGTCAGCGGCGTGACGACGGCGGCGCCGGCGCCTTGCACAGCGCGCGCGGCGATCAGCAGGTTGGTCGTCGGCGCGAGCGCGGCAGCGGCAGAAGCGCCGGTGAAGATGCTGAGCCCGAGCAGGAACATGCGCTTGCGCCCGAAGCGATCGCCGAGCGCGGCGCCGGTGAGCAGCAGCACGGCGTATGCGAGCACGTACGCGTTGACGGTCCACTCGAGCTCTTGGATCGATGCGCCGAGGTCGCGGTGGATCGTCGGCAGCGCGACGCTGACGACGAGGTTGTCGAGGACGACCATGAAAAGCGCGACGGAGACGATCCCGAGCGTCCAGCCGTTTCTGCGCGATATGCCGCTCATCTTCTTCCCTTTCCTCGTTGTCGCAAGTGATATTAGCAGCCACTAATAATAATCCTAGGAGCGGCTCCGCCGCATCTTTTTCGGAACGCTGCAGCACCACGGCGTGGCTGCCGTTCGCGAGCAATGGTGGGCGACATGCGCGGCGAGGAAGGCCGTGGCAGGCGGCGAATACCATGAAAGGATGAGACGAGCGAACGGCCTACGCGTGCTCTCAGTCGCGCTCTGCGTGGCGACAGCGAGCGCGCTTGCGGCTTGCGGCTCGGGCACGAAGACGGTGACGGCGGCGAACGCGCCGCCGGTCACGCAGACGACGTCAACGGCGCCTGCGACGACAGAGCCGAGCACGACGGCGAGCACGCAGAGAACACCGACGCAGACGAGCTCGACGGGCACGACGTCGACGACACGTTCAGCACCGGAGCCAGCTTTCACGAAACAGGAAGCGAACGCCGAAGGACTGGGTGCGGCGACTGCAACGGTGCGCGCGCACGGCTACACACCAAATGACGCGGGCGAATACAACGCGCAGCAGACGCTGCGCGTGCTCGTCGGCACGCAGGCTGGATCGAACGACGGCTACGGCCAACAGGCGTTCTTCTTCGTCGGCGGGCACTACCTCGGCACGGACACGAAGCTGCCGAGCGCGACGGTCAAAGTCGTCTCGCAGGCGGACACGGAAGTCACGCTCTCCTATCCGCTGTATCGCAAGGGCGATCCGCTAAGCAGCCCGAGCGGCGGGCAGACGCACGTGACGTTCGAGCTGAACAACGGCAAGCTCGTCGCGACGGGCAAGATCCCGCCGGCTGAATCGCCGACGGGTCTGAGCCGCAACTAGCAGCGCGGCGCTCAGCCTGGCTGGACGACCAGCAGCGCGTTGCCGTCGGGATCGCGGAAGTAGAACATCGGCGGCTCCGGGCCGATGAGCTCGACGGCGCCGATACGAACCTGCGCGGGCGCGCCTGGACGGGC
>Ga0193728_1000688_pt1 | contig 16633 bp, 13 predicted proteins | sample U1c1metaG_FD_143037 | JGI IMG/M metagenome (GOLD analysis project Ga0193728, IMG submission 143037) | Soil microbial communities from a riparian zone of the East river system, Colorado, United States - U1c1 | ecosystem: Environmental > Terrestrial > Soil > Riparian zone | place: USA: East River...
ATAGATCATCCGTACCACCTGTTTAGCAGAACTGCCGTCAGCAGGATCACCGCGAGGCACAATCCGAGAAGAATCACGACGGTCGACCACGAGGCAGATGGACACTGGGTCATGCGTCGTCCCAGCCGGCCATCGCCATACGGACTGCGGACGTGAAGAGTTCGCCGGCCAGGAGTTTGCCGGAGGTAGAGGACCTCAACCACATCTCGTTATCTTTGAGACGGGCGACGACAGCGATCTCAAGGAGTTCTCCCTTGCCGTGCATCTCATCGACTTCGGATAGGACAGCCTCTACTTCGGAGCGATCTTTGGAGTGGGGGTCGACTGAGAGGGGGGCTTGGCGGGGGGTGGTGTCGTGTGTTAGATTTGTCATGCCTGTGACGGGTTGAGACTTTGTCTTAGAGAGACCCCCAATGTCAAGTGCGAACTCGACAACGGGGGTTCTTTCATTTTCAGGTGAGACCGCGGTAGAGTCTGGCCATGATCGGAAGAGTGGTCCTCGCCGTAGTCGTGGCTGTAGCCGTCGGGCTTGTGCTCGTGGGTTTGCTGGGGCCGTTGTTGGTTGGCATGAACGTTCCGATCGCCAATACGGTCGGATCTTTTTTCGTCACGTATGGCTGGGTCATCGCAGTTCTAGCCGGCCTCTGGTGGTTTTTCGCCGGCGGCAAGTTGATCGCCCGCTTGCGGTAATACCTCGGGCCGGATCAGGATCTTGCAAAGGTTGCAACTCCACCAGTCTTGCTCGCGGCTCATGGTGTGGGCGCAGTACGGGCACTTGTCGAAGTTGCAGATGGCCGACATCTCGATCTTGCTGAGCGTGCGCGAGTAGGGGGGGTGTCCTTCCAGCCGCAAGTGCTGGAGCCAGACCTCTATTCGGTATTGCGTATCCGGGGCCGAGAGTTGCAGAATGACTTTCACTCCTAGTTGGTCCAGATTCTACCCTGTGTCTGGACGGAGTTGGTCCAACGGGGGCACCCCGCATAGCCGTCAAGGGGGTGCCCTCTTCTCCTGTGACAGATTGATGATGATGTTGTGGCGCCGGGGATTGTCTGTATGATCGGGGTAGTTCCAGGCTGGGACGTCGGAATCTACCTCGTCTTGTCTCCTTCTACCCTCCCGGGTGAAGTCGAAAGAGTGAGATCCCGAGACGGAAGTGTTTGCAGACCTTCCGTCATGCTCTGACGATTGCTACCCTCTGCGCGTAAAGACATGTCGATTGTTGAAGTACAGACGCACGAGATCCAATCCCCCGACCCTGCGGGCAGACAAGTCACCGAGCAACAACTGCTTGCACAACGTGAGCTGGGCAAGGGTGTCAACTGGTGGGCGCTGTCGCTGTTGGATGTTGACAAGGACAAACGCGGGCGTCCTGCATTGGCCGGCGAAGTGCGCGCTCATATGGAAGCGGGACGTGCGAACCGCATTTACAAAAACGACAGACGCCTTGCGACATGGGAAAAACTAAAGCAACAAGCCGACCAACTTGCGGAAGAACACTCGTTGGAGTGGTGGCGTAACCAAGCGCGTAAAGACCCCGACGGCGAGATTGCACAACGTCTGCGTCGTGCAGGGCTGCGCAGCGAGCGAGCGTTCGTAAAGATTGCCAATATCCACGATCGCGGCAAGGTTTGGGAACTCGCCGACTTTCATGTTGATGTCGTGCGGGCCATGCGGCGCAACGATCTGTCTGCAGTCTTCATGCCACTTGAGCACGGCAAATCAGCACTCAACAGCATCCTTGTTCCCTTGATGGATTGGGCGGAGTGGCCCGAGGCGACGGAGTGCCGCGTGTACTGGAACCAGTCCCACGTCGTGCGCTGGATTGGCGAGCTTATGAACCATGTCGAGTACAACGATGAGCTGCATAAAGTTTATCCATGGATCCGCAAACCCTGGCCGGAAGACCGCAGCCGCCATTGGTCGTCAGAAGGATTCTCCATCGGCGGTTCTATGAGTCCGCGACGGTCGTTCGAAGTTTTGACCGCGAGAGGTTTGTCAACTGGGAATCGCTACTCGCGCACCGGATGTGACGACTGGGTCAACTCTGGCAACGCATCGTCGATTGCGGTGCAGGACGGGCTTGAGGAGTACTTGCTTTCGGGGCCGATAACATTTGGAGAGTACGAACATCCCGAGTCGGAGTACGGCACCCGGTGGGGGACTACGTTCTACGACGGCACGTTCTTCGACCGCCGCGATGTTGGCTATCGTTTCTACCACTGGTGCGTCGCCAACGGATTTGCCGCGGTGAAGTTCGACGTGTACCCGCTCGGTGCTGGGTTCCCGAATGTTGTTCTCTGGCAGGAAGGCAGACCACCGGAGTACATCGAACGTAAGAAGCGTGAGCTTCGCAAGATGTTCAACAAACGCATGCGCAACATCGTTGTCGACGAGGGCCTGGAGACCTTCACCGCTGACGACGTGGAGTATGCCTGCGAGGCTTCTCGCAACGCTGGCGGAGAGTGGCGCTACGGGAAACTGCCTGACGGCTGCCACGCCATGATCGGGCTGGACCCCGCCGCCGGCAGCAAGACCCGGTATGCGATGGACCCTGCGCTCGCGCTCTGGGCCGAGGTGCCCGACGTCGACGATCAAGGTATGGAGACCGGATCCTTCACCGGGCACATGGTGGCCTGGGAGCGTCTTCACGGCTTCGACTTCACCAAACAATGCGACATGGCGGTGGAATGGGCTCGCCGCTACCATCTCCCGCTGGTGATTGAGAAGAACATCCTTCAGGGTTCGTACAAGTCTTACATCACCAAGATGGCGCCCGACGTCCAGGTTTACGACCACCAGACTGGGGCTGAGAAGTGGGATCCTGACGACGGCGTGGAGACCTTCTCTCCGCTCTTTGCCAACCATAAATTGGTCATCCATGCCGACCGCGCACCCGAGGATGAACTCCGAGCCTTGGTCACGAGTTTGGTGGAGTGGCCCCAAACAACGTATAAAGACATACTCATGGCTTTCTGGTTCGCACGGTCCAAGATGCGACGTCGGCAAAAGATCAACTCCAAGCCCCGGGTGCTTGAGTTGCCCGACTACCTACGCGACGTCTCAAGTTATTGGAGCGTTGGATGACACTGTCGCCGATAGATACGGCCAAGGCTTGCATCGAGCGCGCCGCCAAGCAGGAGTGGCGCCGTCTGAAATATGCGGAGCTTCAGGCTGAGTACGGCGACACGGCACGATCGGCGGGTGGCGGAGTTCGTGGAAGTTATGGCGACGGCAGGCCGGCCTTGCAGGATCTTTCCGAGATGCGGGGGCGGTTGGAATCGCGGCGCGGCGCCCCCAACTGGGTGAGACCCATTGTGGATTCACGAGTTGCGGCGACGTGTGAACTTCCCACCTCTACTTTTGACGCTGCTGACGATAGCGACGAATCGACCAAGCAGGCGGTGCTTGTGTCTCGGGCAGTGCGCGGGCAGTACGAACTGTCGAATATGTCGGTGGGCTTTGTCTACGCAGCCCAGTTTGCGACCTTGTTGGGAGAGGTGGCCTACACGTTAGACCCGCTGCGGCCCAAGGACGCCAAAAAACTAAAGGATCCCTTCTCGACGCCAGGCGTCTACATAAACGTTATGGATCCGACGCACTGCTTCCCGCGGTTTGGAACTGGCAACCAACACAACCGTGTGCAGGATATGTTCCTGTACTACCGCGACCTTACATCCGACGAAGTTGAGTCGCACTATCCGGACGTGCTATCGAAGCTGCCGCCTGCAGAGAAGTATTCGATCGCGGTGCATTACACAGACGATTCCAAAATCGCGGTCGTGTTCTCAAACGATCAACGTTCGGAGGAGGCGTATCGTGACGACCACCACTACGGCTTCTGTCCCGCGGAGTGGGGGCTGAACAAAGTCAACAAGTCGGAGTTTGGTGTGTCCGAGATTGAGGGGACCGCCGATCTTCACCGCACGTCTCAGGCGATGTTCCACCTTGCGTTCGACGGCGCCATCATGGCCACATTCCCGCCGGTACATGTGCATCAACCTGAGCATGTAGGGCGTATGCGCTATGGCCCGCTGGCTGTCATTGAGACCGTCGAGGACGGCAAGGTTGAGATGCTTGTGTCGCAGGTAAACACGCAGGTTCCGGTGCAGTTGCTTGACGTGTCCAAGGGCAACCTGCTCACACAGACAGGCACGTCGCCGCTGTCTCAATCGCAGGACATCCAGCACGCCAACACTTCGGGGCGTGCGATCCATAGCGCGCAGACGGCGGGCCAAGACCGCATCGCCATGAGCAACATCTTGCAAGGGTCGACGTTGGAATGGTTGAACGCGAAGATCGCGATGATTCTTTACAAAGACCCCGCGTTCAAGAACGAAGAGATGACTGTGTACGGCGTGCAGGAAAAGAACAAACGCACGACGGTCACATTCAAGGGCGATGACCTCGGCGGACTCTGGCGCAATCATGTGCAGTGGGGAAGCCAGGCCGGCAACAAGCACGAGACCGAAGTCATGTACCTGCAGCTTTACAAGGACGGACTTATCCCGGGGCGCAAGGTTCTCGAAGCCATGGGCGAGGACGACCCTGAACGACTTATCGCTGAAGCGAAAGTTGAGAAGCAAGCGATGATGGGGCCACCCGGCGCAGGAGCCCCGCCTGGAGGCGGACCGCCAACTGGACCCGGAGGTCCTCCCCCGGATGCAGCGTCGCAAGGCGTAGCTCTTGGTGCCGGTGCGATGCCCGGCGGGCCCGCTGTTCCATCAGCAGGAGGCGGGCCCGCCGGTCCCCCGGTAGGTGCGGGGCCCGTACAAGCGCCGCCCCCCGCGCCAACCATATCCGGTTTTACGCCCATCTCTGGTTCTCCGGGCGGACCTCCAGGCGGGGCGTCACCAGTTCCTGACATAAAATCTGAGGTCGATGGGATCGCTGCAGGGCTGAAACTGCATGGGCAGATCGTCTCGGTCACGACCATTCCAACACCTGATGGTGTGCCCCGAGGTATCCTCGTAGCCGTGACGGATCGCAAGGACTTCGCAATTCTCAAGACAGCACTGCGTCCGGTGGCTGAAGAAGTCGCTGGACCTGGGGCCAAGGTGGAAGTTACGATTCCGGAAGCTTTGAAGAACACGAAAGGTTAGAAAGTAAGTGCCAGCACCTCCGTCACCGTTAGTTCAAGTCAGACCATGGGGAGTAATCGGCGAAGGCCTTGGTCCCCAACGTGGTGCCATCACTACAGTCTTCAAGGGCGTAACCGCGACCGGAACGTCCGGTGCCCTCGACATCGTGGGTACCAACGGCGCATTGACCTTGGAGCTTTACAACTCCGGCACTGGGTCGATTGCAGTGAACGTACAGCACACGCTGACGCCGGCGGAACTTGTTGATTCCGGCACGCCGTGGGAGGCAGAGCGCATGAACCCGCTCGGCAGCGGGGGCGCCATCACACCTGTCATTGGTCCGGTGGTGATCCCCGCAGCAACCGTGCAGGGATTCGCCCTGCTTGACTCGTACCCAACGTTGCGGTTCATCATCTCGTCTGCGAACGCTGGCGCAATTTTGCAAGCCCGCATGTACCTGGTTGGTAACTAGAGGAGTGACATCTTGTCTTTGAACGACAGTTCTGGTGGCGCCGGTGGCGGTGGCGGCGGTGGCGGCGCGCCTACAGGTCCCGCAGGCGGCGACCTTGGCGGCACATACCCTGATCCCACAGTTACTTCTACAAGCCTTACCGCTCCACTCCCGGTAGACCAAGGCGGTACCGGAGACGCGACACTCACTGCTCACGAGGTTCTGCTGGGCAACGGCACCAGTCCTATCACGCAGGTCTCCGGAGTAGGCACCACAGGACAAGTCCTTACCTCTAACGGAGCCGCGGCTGATCCCACCTGGCAATCACTCGCCGGCAGTGGGACCGTCACCACGGTGACCTCGGCTGATGGCGACGTGGGCATCACCAACCCCAGCACCACCCCTGACCTCGTCGTCCAAGGTATTCGTGGCGTTGGAGTTTCTGCTGTGGCTCCGTCCACAGGAGAGATTCTCACCGCCATCGACGCCACGCATGCGTCGTGGCAGACACCCGCTAACGGCACACCAGGCTTCACTTTCAATCCCTTGGGCGGCAATGGCGGTCAGCCGGCTGAGATGAGCGCATCGGGCGGAGATAACACCATCCAGGCGGAGATACAGGGTAAGGGTGCAGGATCAACGATTACGTTCCTATTTGGCGGCGGAGTGGCGTACCAACCTACAGCGGGTGGGCCGGCGTGGTTTAGTGCTGTACCAGGTACGTGGGACCTCCATACTTCCACACTTGAGAATGTCGTCGATCCGGTAAACCCCCAGGACGCGGCAACCAAAGCATACGTAGACGCTTCGGCCGGCGGGCGCAACGTTCCGGTTATCAAGACCGCCAACTACACGATGGTTGCGGCCGATTCCGGCGTGCTGGGCGACGCGACTGCCGCGGATGTTATCGTCACACTTCCCGCTGCTCCTACCGCAGGCGCGCGGTACTTTGTCAAAAAAATTGATGCCTCTATCAATGTCATAAACGTTATCGCAGGCGGGCCGACCATAGATGGCAGTGCTTCAATCGACATTACCACCGAGAACACTTCGGTTGACTTTATCTTTGACGGGACTAACTGGAGAATCATCTAGTGAGTTACAGACAACGTCTCGACCAACAAGCCCCGCCTAGTAGCAGTGTGGACTTCAACGCACAGACTATTACCAGTGTGGCCGACCCCGCTGGCGCGCAAGATGCGGCCACTAAGAACTACGTTGACACACATACAAGTTCGCGTAACGCGCCTACTATCGTGGCTGCCGATCACACCATGCTTAGCGATGATGCGACGGTGTTAGTTGATGCCTCTGGTGTGAGCCGTGTTATCGACTTGCCCCTAGGCCCTGGCCCTGGGTTCATCTACACCGTAAAAAAGATTGACGCGACAGCGAATGTAGTTAGGGTAGAGGCGGCATTGACTACCGGAGGTAACGTGGACGACCAGCCCTTTATCGACATGGGCACGCAATACCAATCTTTGAGTTGCACTTTCGACGGCACTAACTGGTGGGTCGTATGACATATTTTCCATCCGGAACGGGCGCCAATGCTGTGGTTGCATTAGACAGTTCGGCCAAGTTACCTCCCGTCGATGGGTCGCTGCTAACCAATTTGCCAGGCTTCACATACTTCAACGTGAAGGATTACGGAGCAGTCGGTGATGGTGTAGCAGACGACACAGTCGCAATCCAAGCAGCTATTACCGCAGCATCAGCTGGAGTTGCAAACGGGACTGTGTGGTTTCCATCAGGCAAATATCTCGTTACGGCACCGTTGGGTGGGAACGCATCTCTGAAGGGCTCTGGCGGCTACCCTAATTCTGCAAACATGGGGTCACTCATAATCTATGAGGGCACTGACGGAGACTCATTTTTCAATAGTTCCAATTCCGGAAGCGTCGAAGGTCTGGGATTTCTCAACGCGACGATTGGACCTGTTACAGCGGGGATTTTCGGCATAGCCCTTGGCGCTCCCTTCCCCGGTGGGCCCGTACGCATAAGTGATTGCTATTTCGAGAACTGGACACAGTCTGCCGTTGTAGCCGGACCAGGCTTCCCGATGTCGATTGACGGGAATCAGTTTGTCAATTGCTCCGCGGTTTCGGGTAGCAACAGGGGCGTCATTGAATACAGCGGAGGGGTGGCCGGGGATGGCTGTCAAATTCTAGGCAATTCATTCTTCGATTGCACGATAAGTGATGCGGGCGCAGGACTGATCCATGTTTTGTCTACATCCAGTAGATTTACAATTGCTGGGAATCAGTCTGATGGGGGCACCGTCACGAACGGTGTCTATGTGGTTGCTGGCGCGAGCGACTACTACGCCATCGTTGGCAATGGTTTCTCCGATGCCGCCACCGCGATCAGCGACAACGGTACCGGCATACACAAGACTGTTCAGAACGAGGCGATGGGGTATGTTGGCGAAACCGACTTCATGACCGGCGCCAATCCCGCCCGCGTCCTGAACACACCTATTGTGAACGGTCCCAACCGCCGTCTGGTGAGTGTAAGCATTGATCTCAACTCGACCATTACCGCGGAGGCGTACGCCGGTTACATCACTACGGCAGGCGGCTCTGCACTAACGCAGGCCGACGTCGTGGGCAGCCCCGCCGGCGCAGCCTTTGCGGTGACGCCGCGGTTCTCATACTCATTCCAGGTGGACCCGGGTGCCACCTATCAGATCACTTCTGATGTCGGCGCGGGGGGGACTGCTGTTCTGGCGAGCGTGCTGGAAGTCGATCTTTAGAAACGCATAGAGACGACGTGGTGCCTGACACAAAGCTTTACTCCAAGAACGAGATGGAGGCCATCATCGCCCAACGTGCGCTTGAAGCCAACCGCGACGAGCGAGTACACCTGATCGAACGAGGGTTCACCGATCTAAATGTCAAGGTCGACGACGCTAACCATCTGAAGAAAGAAATCATCATTCGCTTGGATGCCCAGGATCTAGTGATCGCGAGATGGAAAGGGATGGTGGGGGCGGGGGTAGCAATCTTCGGCGTCCTCGGGCCTGTACTTGTAGTGCTCCTAGAACATTTTTGGGTGAAGTGATGCCAGGTAAGAGGTTTACAAAACGAGAGGATCGGATGGCTAAGCACGTCGCCGATACCTACGGTGGGACCAAAAAGGGCCTTGACATCGGCTGGGCGGTAGTACAGTCACGGAGAAAGAAGAAACGCAAGGGAAGTAAGTAATGGCTCCGTTAGTTTCCGAAGACAAGCCAGAGGCCCCAGGTCCTTCGGGGTCGATGCAGTTTGGTGAGGCCACTGAGAGCGCACGGCTGCAACACGAAGTTGCGAGTAGAAGCGGCAGCGGGAGTCCGCCACCGTCACCCGCACCGATGGGCGCGCCTACTCCGCAGGGCCAACCCCCCGCGCCTCCGGTGCAGCCCGCGCCAGACACAGGGCAGCGCCTTGATATGAACCAGGTGTTCCCCCCGATGCCGGAACTTCATCAGCAGTTTCCATGGAGGGACGCGATTAGGGCTGCTTCGTATCACCCCGCGGCTGGACCGGGCCTAGCCAGGTTCGCCGATCAGATACAAAACCAACACGGGCCGAATGGCAGTTCCGTCTAACCTAACGCCGCAGTCGAATGCTCTGCCTCCTGGAACCGACGTCGCCCAACTAGAGCTAGAAGCAGGGGCGATGACGCGTGCTTCTATCGCTGGATATGGAACTACTCCTGATCCTCAACTTGCCACAGAGGCTTTGCTGACGGGATCCTCCCCAACCTTATCGTCAGCTTTGGCGAGCGGTGATCCTGCACTGCAGAAGACGTTGTTATCCCAGCCGATAGGGCAATCGCAGTTCACCTCGCTGGGCATTCCTCCACCCACGGCGCTTTACAACGATCCGTTTTCTTACGACCCCAAACAACATGCTCAGATGATTCAGGCGATTCCGGAAGACCACAACACGTTCAAGTCGATGAACGATCTTCCCGTCGCGAACTCTGGTTGGTACAACTCGATCCTTACTGGCGACGCGAACACCGTGAAGAAGTGGCAACAGTTTCTCTCGGACCAGGGTTTCTATGGAAACTTTGATGCCAACGGGCAGAACTTCAAGAAGGGTGAGGTCAACGGTTACAACACTCCAGACTTTCAGAACGGTCTCAAGCAGTGGGCGGTGTCGTATTTTTTACCGCAGGCTCTCTACAGTCGTGACCCTCAAGAGCTGACGAATGCTAAGCAATTTCTGAGCACGTCACTTGGGATCGACACCAACTCTATTGCGTCTACGATGGCTTATGATCCTGCCCAGCGAGAGAAGGCGGTCGACGGTTGGTTGCGGGCTCAAGGGCCCGGGGCCAACAAGATCCAGGCGCTGAATCTTTTTGCAGATCAGTTCGGGGCGGATGCCTTGCCGGAACAACTCAACCAGTTACGTGGCGACGGAGTGTTCGGGCATATCGGGGACTTCGTCCACCACTTCATTCCCTTCATCGGGAGCAGTGATGAGGACAAGTTGAAGAAGCTGACGCCGGCAGAACAAGAACTGATAGCGCCTTCACTACAGAAGGCGCACGACAAAAGCCCTTTCATGCAATTCATAGGAGATGTTTTCAGCGCCCCCAGCAAAGCTCTTGTCACTACTGCCTTGTTCTTCGGTAACGCGGCCCATGGCGATGTTGAGAACCCCTTTGACGATCACTCTAAGATTCGAGGCACCGCTGATTGGTTTGTAAACAATCCGGTGCAGGCGGTCTTTGGCGAACAATTTGTAAAGGACCATACGTTCCTCTCGACGTTGGGCAACATCGCGATAAACGTATTTGATGATCCTTTGACCTACATACCGTTTGTCGGCGAGGTTCACCTTGCTGAGAAGTTGGGGGCGGGCGCGACAGATGCTGCGGGGAATCTGCTAACGGGTGCGGCCAAGACTGCTGCGGGCCAAGCTAAGATGACCAAGGTTGAGAAGGCCACTGGTGGATTGATCTCACACCGCGTAGGTACTCTGCGCTATGGAGCGATAGGGCCTAAGTCGATAGTCAATGCGATCAAGACTAAGGACGCGTCGCAGGTTCTGCAGCGCGCACTCAACCCGATTGAGATGGCGCAGCAAGACATTGCGAAGGCGTTGACTTCCAAGAACATCGACCACGGGCTTGTCCGCGATATGCTCGACATCTCATCCGAGGATGACTTCGACAAGGTCGAGAAGATTCTTGAATTGGGGAAGTCGGGCGACCACATGAATGTTCTTTCGTTCTTGCGAGACCCGAAGAACAAATTGTCGGACCGACTCTTCGACATGGGCCACCTCATGAATCGTCATGAGTACGACAAAATCCTGCGCAACGCCAAAGACTGGGATCCGAGTAAGGCGCTGCCTGTGTGGCACACGTTGCACATGAACGACTCGGGCAGCCTGATGTTGATGGACCGCCCCAACGAGACTTTGGACGCGCTGCGCAACTCAGCCCAGATAGCGGGTGTCGACCCTAAGGAGTTCGGGGACTTTGCTACATCTTTCTGGAAGACCACGGGAGACGGGTTTTCCCTGAAGCGACTTTCCCTTGCGCAGGGCATGGACAAGAAAATTGCTGATGCTTTCCAGCAGCGCCTGCAGAACACCCGGTTTGCGGGGAAGAGTGGTCTAGAGGGTTACCACGCGTTCCAAGATCAACTTCGGCAGGGGTCTCGAAATGTAAAGGGCGACGCGCTGTATGCAGCTCAACATGTTCCCGGTGAGGCTGGGAAAGAAACCAGTTTTGTTTCCGCAACTAAGTTTACGAAGGACTCTGGCGGGTATACCGCTCAGGAACTCAACGACAGGATGTCCATGTTGGAGGACACTCGAAACAGTTTCACTACGACTTGGCAGCATGCTCTTGACGCTGCGGCCCGGAATTATGGGGGCAGCCCAGAGGCTGCGTTAGCCGACCCAATGATCAAGGACATTCAGGGCTCTTACCAGAAAGCCGTCAAGGATGTTCAGAAAGAGATGGACCAAATGGTCTCGGAACATGGCGGCACGACGTCCCAGAAAGCAGCCCCTCTTTTGACAACGCAGAATGCTATTTACCATCACACTAAATTCACACCATCGGAGATGGCCGCGTATGTAAACCCTGCGCTGCGTAAGTCGGAATGGATACAACGGCGATGGGGTATCGACCATGCCATGAATGTGTGGAAGACGCTGGTGCTGAGTAAACCTTCAACCACGGCGCGGATCATGTTTGGCGATGAAAGTTCTCGTGGGCATATCCATCTTCTGATGAACGATCAGCGAGTGTGGTGGAATTACATGAAGGGCACCATCACGCGGCATGGGTATAAGCCGGAGAAGTTCATCGTGGACCATCCGGAACTGATTGCCAATGCTCACATGCTTAGTCAGATGGGGGCTGGCCTGGGGAAATATGTCCCGATGGTGGCCGGCGAATCACAGTACCGACGCAACCTCACGCAACTGATCGAACAGCATTACGGAAAACAGCAGTGGGTAAAGGAGTGGACTAAGGCGGTCGAGCAACCACTCAAGGATGGCGGTGACTGGGAGCGCTCCGGGCAGGACGCCTTGGACACTTTCTTTCGCGGAGACCATCAGGAAGCGCGTGACGTCCGTGACTTTGCCAAAGTGCCCGACATCAAGAAGGGAAGCAACTCGCAACTGGATCAGCTTGTGGCTACTAGGCACAACGACTTGAGAACTCTTTTGCATCCAGACCCTCGCGATCCCAACCGGATGAAGATGTTTGAGTGGCTCAAGAAAGGCAAGGTCAATCAGAAAGACCTGGTGACGCTGGAGAAGAAAGTCAAGGGCACGACGGATGAGACCTATGTTTTGCCTCAGATCCAGGGTATCCCGCCGATGATGGGAAGCCCGGTGGGTAATTGGGCGGAGAGATACCACGAGTGGGCCGCACACCGGATTACCAATGCAAGGGGGCGTGTCTTTGCAGCCAAGACTGACATGGAGCATCGGCGTCTGAAGAAGTATTACGAGGGCCAGCTCAAGGAAGGGTCGATGACCGAGACTGAGGTCGCTCAGATGGCGGATTCTGCCGCGGCACGGTGGGTGAGAAAGAACACGTACCAAGGGTCACGATCTGTCCTCGGTAATACCATGCGCACCGTGGCTCCGTTCTGGGGCGCGACCGCTAACAGCAACAGGTTCTACTTGCATAGTCTTGCAGAGCATCCGGAAGTGGCTGTTCCTTTGGCTCAGGGCGAGCAGCAGATTACGCAGGCCCAAGGGACAGGGGGCCTGAAGTTCAACCTTCCCGTGGTGGGCAATATGTTGAGCCACCTTGGCTTTGCTTCGGGAGACCAGTTCACCTGGCAACCCTTCAACTCCTTGTTCCTTACCCGAGAGGGGTTTGGTGGCTTGCTTCCTGGTGCCGGCCCGGTTTTCAATGTGGCGTTGGGTGCCATGCCGCCGTCACTGAAAGACTGGATCTCGCAAGATGTCCCTGGTATGCAGTACGCGTCGAGCTCTTCCCCGGTGCTGCCGTGGCTGACGGACACTGCCTCGGCTGTGTCTCTGGCGATGGGTGGCTCAGGCATTGAGGCTCCATTCGTTGGGCGTTCTCAAGGGTATTACGAGAAGCAAACCGATAATCGCCTTCAACAAATGGAGGCCAATTGGGAACAAGGTGGACGACAAGGGCCGGCTCCGACGATCGACGATGCCAAGCGCGAGGTAGCTCGTAGCGGAGCAGTAACCTCGGCTGCGGGGTTTGCTCTGCCGTTTAGTGTGGGCGAGCAGGATCAGAAGAAGGCCCAGATAAATCAGCTTGAGCAAACCTGGAGCCCCGGCCTCGCGGAGGCTGACAAGAAGGCTCTGTACGATCAGAATCCTGATGTGGCCGATTACTTCAAATATGTCGATCCTCATACGCCGCAAACCCCGGTGAGCGGGAAAGAGAGCAAGCAAGATATTCTGCAGCGCTCTCCCTGGGTGTTGGCGTATACCACTAGCACTGCGCAGTCCAACGTTCCAGGCAGGGCGACCGAGGCTGATACAAATGCGCAGTACAAGCGGGATGTGGAATCCGGGGCCATTACGACCTTGTCTCCTCTCCAGTACATTGACAAGATGCGGCAGAAGGAAGAGTCCACCCAAGCGTGGAATGCCTTTGACAGGCTGCAGAATTCTTACCAAGATTTCTTAGTGGGCTCGGGCGTGACAACTAATAGCACTCAGGCCAAACAGTGGCGCAAGGGAAACTATGACCCGTATTTACAGGAGCTTGTGAAGGAGTACCCTGGCTGGGGCTCGACGTTTGTGAAGCAGACATCTCAGAGTGCGGTAGGCCAGCAATACGCAAGCGAGCCCTTCTATTCGGTCAGTACCTTCAATGTTATCCCTCAGAACCCAGCACTTGAGACTAAGGCCACCACTTTGTGGAGAGCCGCTCTTATTCGTCGTGATCAGGCCGTGAGTGCGCTTCAGCAAGTGATGGCTTCTGGTGGGTCGCAACAAGAGAAGCAGATGATCCTGACTGGCCTAGCGCAGGAGTTGGATCAATTTGCCACTCAAGATCCCACGTTCGCTTCCCAGATTTCTAAATTCCGATACAACAATATCGACGACTTGGTTTCGTTCCAGGCGGGGCAAGCAGCGGATCAACAGCAGGGTTACCCGGTAGCGTGAGATGAGTAAAGACTCCGACATTCAAAATCTGATCGCTCAGATCAAAACCATGCGGCCTGGCTGGGGAACAACTAAGTTGCGTCGTATCCTTGCGTCGGGAACGCAGGCGGAACAGGATGCTGCGCTGCAGGCTGTGCAGACGTTAGTTCAAGGCGGATCTCTGGCGAGCATGGGCGATGTTGAAAATGCGGCCCAGCAAGCTGCGCAGGACTTGTCAGACCCAGTATCCAAACTAAAGAACGCGGCGAAGGTCGGGCTTTTCCCTTGGGACACACACACTGCCTGGAGCGACCAGCAGTTACAACAACTGAGGGCCTACTTCAAAGGTGACCCTCTCCTAAAGAATGACCCCAACGCCCAGAGCCAGATCGTTGACCAACTTAGTAAAACGGCGGGTTCTGGCGATCCTGTTCAGGCGGCGAAAGGCATCCACTGGGGGATGTTGTCCCCAGATCAAAAGGTCAAGTATGGCTATCAATCAGGGGACATCCGTAATCTCGACCAGCTAAAAAAGCAAGTCGATGAAAACGTCGACTGGTCCGGGATGGACAAGTACATCAACTCTCTGTCGGGAGACAAGAAGTACGCCGCCTTGCAACAGATCAATCAGGCCATCGGCAGCGATAAGTACATCAATCAGGGCAAGGTCGATCAGGCCCTCCAGCAGGTAACAGCCCAGCCGAGCGCCCAGGCTGCTGCTACAACTACTGGCGCAGTTTCCCAGGCACAGCCCGCGCCGACGACGGGCATGGCCACTTTGTCTGCGCTTACTCCGCAGCCTGGTGCCACGGATGTCACCGACCAACAAAAACAGTTGTATAAGTTGGCCACAGGCGGCCAGGATTTCGATACGGCGTACAACAATTACGCCAACAATAATGCCATCTCGATTCAACAACAGAACGCGATTACCGGCGCAGCAACCGGCGATGGGTCTCTGTGGACGAGCGGCGCGTACCAACCTGTGGCTCAAGGCTATGTGTACGGGTCCAAGCCGTTATCACAAGTCTCTGGTGACACCAGTAAATACAAGGTCAGCCCAGCACAATTTCTGGGGATGCAAGCGACCACTTCGTTGAAGTTGGCGACCACGATTGAGACTGCAGCGGCGGCGCAATGGGCTCAGACTTACCAGGGCACGATCCCTGATCAACTCATCCAGCAGATTTATCAGAACGTCAGTAAGATGCCGCCGGGGCAGCAGGCTCAGTTGGCCCTGAATCCCCAAGGAGCAGAGGCTTCTGGTGGCGCACTTGACATCGGGGCCATGATGTCCTCGTACGCATCCGCACATCCCGAAGCTGTTTCTGCTGGTGCAGGTTCTGACACAACGACGTACGCCTTGAATCAAGACCGCGCTCCTTCTCCGATACCTGGGGTCTCGATGGGTTTGTATACCAGCGCGGTTACCAACATGAAAACTCTATGGGCCAGCACCTTTCACAGAGAACCCAGCGATAAAGAGATCCGCTATTTCGCCGGGTGGAATAAGGATGCCGTCCAAGCGTGGGTGGACCAACAGCCGAGTATTGACAATCCCACCATGACTGTAGGCGAGCGTGCGGGGTACCTTGCCAACGCCGATGCAGCGTCGCAGAAACTTTGGGGCACGCCGGCTGATTCGCGCATGGCGGATTTGCTTGACGGGCATTTCAATCCGAAGACCCCAGCGTCCACAACGCCTAAGAGTGTAACGACAGCCATCAATCAGTCTCTGGCGCAGACTTCTCCGGGTACCTCGCCATGAGTAAGAGAAAGATCCCTTCCGCTAAGGATGTCGAGTCGTTTCTTATGACTCTCCCGGGGAAGCGTGGCTTTGACGTGCCCGAGGCGATCTTCGACCGGATTCAACCTGTCGCGCACGGCATGGCGATGCAAGTGTGGGGTCGGCCGATAGAGCCGCAGCAGCTTCAAGATTTGTATGTCGGCGGCCATCACCAGCCCGACCAAGTGAAACAAGCGTTGGGTGCCCTGCCTCACCCGCATAGCCCCTCGGTAACTGTGAACGAATACCAGAAGTACAGCGCGGCCAAGCAGATGTTTTCTGACCACCAAGGAGAGAAGCATGGCGGTCGATAGTCAGACTATTCTCGACCTCGCGCAGCGGTTCTCTCTCCCACCTTCGTTGGTTGCGGCCCTGGAAACTGTCCAACCTCCTCGCGGGTTGCTGGCAAGTTACGGGATCGACGATAAGAAGACTGTCGACGCTCCGGTAGTTCTCACCGTTCTTGGCCATGCGCTAGAGCAGTCGATCGGCCAACACGGCAATCTGCAAGATGCTCTGTCGCATGTTCTTGCTGGCGATCCCAACGCGCACAACTCCCCGACATCATCAGTCTCAGGGCAGATCACGGGCATCCTCGGCTCTGCCGCTGTCAATGCGATGCAGGATTTGCACTCATTTCAGCCTGCAAAACCTCAGAATTTTGCCAAGGTAGGGCAGGAGTTTGGAAAGTTTCTGCAGTCGACCGCTGACATGGGCG
>Ga0193728_1000690_pt1 | contig 16629 bp, 19 predicted proteins | sample U1c1metaG_FD_143037 | JGI IMG/M metagenome (GOLD analysis project Ga0193728, IMG submission 143037) | Soil microbial communities from a riparian zone of the East river system, Colorado, United States - U1c1 | ecosystem: Environmental > Terrestrial > Soil > Riparian zone | place: USA: East River...
CCTTGACGGTCGGGTCGTTGGCCATCAGCGCGACCGGGCAGCCTCCAATCTCGCCGACGCCGGTGACGACGCCATCGGCGCCGAGGCCGTCCTCGTTCCAGTTGGCCAGCAGCGCCTCCTCGGCGAAGCTGCCCTGGTCGACCAGCAACGCGATCCGCTCGCGCACGGCGAGCTTACCCTGCTCGCGGGCCTTCTCGCGGTGTCGCTCGGGGCCTCCCGCGAGAGCGCGCTCGGTTGCGTGCTCGAGCGCTGCCGCACGCTGGCTGTCCGCATCGTCCATCTCGTCGAAGCTCATTTCCGCCGCGCGCAGCCCGCCGGCTAGAGGGCCGCGTTCTGCTGCGGTGCCTCGCCGGAGTAGTCGTAGAAGCCCTTGCCGGCCTTCTTGCCGAACCAGCCCGCGCTGAGCATCTTGCGCAGCGTCGGCGGCCGCGCGAAGCGGCGCTCGCGGAACTCGTCGAACAGCACGTCGCAGATCGAGCCGAGCGTGTCCAGGCCGACGAAGTCAGCGAGCGTCAGCGGGCCCATCGGGTGCCCGGCGCCGGCCTTCATCGCCTCGTCGATCTCCTCGATCGAGCCGACGCCCTCTTCGAGCGCGCGCATCGCGTCGAGCATGTACGGAACGAGCAGGCGATTGACGATGAACCCGGCCTTATCCTGCGTCGGGATCGCGAACTTGCCCTCCGAGCGCGCGAACTCGAGCGCCGTCTCGAACGCCTCGTCGGTCGTCGTCACGCAGCGCACGACCTCGACGAGCTTCATCACCTGCGCCGGGTTGAAGTAGTGCAGACCTACAAACTGCTCCGGGCGCCCGGTCGCAGCGGCCTGGTCGATCACCGGCAGCGACGAGGTGTTCGTCGCAAAGACGGCCTCCGGCTTGACGATCTCGTCGACCTCCTTCCACATCTCGAGCTTCAGCGCGAGTTTCTCAGTGATCGCCTCGATCACGAGATCGCAGTCGGCCAGCTCGCGGTAGTGCGTCGTCGCAGTGATCCGCGCGCGAACCGCATCGGCGTCCTCCTGGCTCGACTTGCCCTTCTCGACCGCGCGCGCGAGCTGCTTCTCGATCTTGCCGACGCCCTTCGCGAGCGTCGCGTCGTCGACCTCGCGCAGCACGACCTCGTAGCCCGACTGCGCGGCGACCTGCGCAATGCCATGACCCATCAGCCCTGCACCAAGCACTCCGACCTTCTTGATCTCCTGCGCCATTGGACCTCCGCTCGTGATCTCCCGTTGCCGGGAGCCTAGTACGATCGGCGCGATGAGCATCGTTCTCACCGAAGACCGCGGCGCCGTCCGTCACGTCGTGTTGAACCGCGCAGAGAAGCGCAATGCAATGAACCAGGAGCTGCTGCGCGCGCTCGGCGAGGCGCTGCGTACGGCAGCCGCTGACGAGGCCGTCCACTGTGTCGTACTGCGCGGCGAAGGCCCTGTCTTCTCAGCCGGCGTCGACCTCGGCGAGCTCGCCGAATCGGCCGGGCAACCCGGCCACCTGCGGCCGTTTCGCAAAGTCTTCCTCGACTGCCCGAACATCTGCGAAGAGATGGCCAAGCCCGTCGTCTGCCAGATCCACCGCACATGCGTCGGCGGCGCGCTTGAGGTCGCGCTCGGCTGCGACCTGAGGATCGCCGCGGACGACGCCCAGTTCAGCCTGCCGGAGGTCAAGTTCGGGATCATCCCGGACGTCGGCGGCTCCACACGGCTTCCGGCCGTCGTCGGCCTCGGCCGCGCGAAGGAGCTGATCATGACGGCGCGCACGATCGACGCCACCGAGGCCGAGCGCATCGGGCTCGTCAACCGCGTCGTCCCGGCTGCCGAGCTCGAGCACGCCACGCAGGCGCTCGTCGACGAGCTGCTCGCGAACTCGCACATTGCCGTCGGGCGCGCCAAGCGCGTGATCGACGCATCCGCTCGCCCCGCACTCGCGCAGACGCTCGAGATGGAGGTCGCCGTGCAGGAGTACTGCGTCGCAGCCGCGCGCGAGATGGCACGCGACGCGGAGACCGCCGCAGCGGCCTCACCCGCCTAGCCGGCCCGCTAGCGCCAGTCTACGGGCCCCGCGACGAGCGTATGGCTACCGAGCGGGCGGCCGAGAATCTCCTGCGCGCGCCTCGCACACACGAGCAGCGCCGACAGGTCAATACCAGTCTCGACGCCCATCTCGTGCAGCATCGAGACGAGATCCTCGGTCGCGATGTTTCCGGTCGCGCCGGCCGGGACCGGACAACCGCCGAGCTCACCGAAGCTCGACTCGAAGCTCTCGACGCCTGCCTCGAGCGCGGCGAGCACGTTCGCTAGACCCTGTCCACGCGTGTTGTGGAAGTGTGCAGTCAGCTCGAGCCCCTCCCCCAAGGATGCCGCGGCGAGCGCGAAGAACTCGCGGACCTGGCGCGGGTTGGCCATCCCCGTCGTATCGCCAAAGCCGATCTCCTCTGCGCCGGCGTCGCGCAAGCGCGCAGCGATCTCGAGCACGCGCTGCGGCGGCACTTGGCCCTCGTAGGGACAGCCAAAGGACGTCGAGATGACGCCCTCGCAGCGCAGACCGACCTCGCGCGCGCGGGCGAGCACGAGCTCGAGCTCGCCGAGCGACTCGGCAATCGAGCGGTTGACGTTCTTGCGGTTGTGCGTCTCCGACGCGGACATGAACACGTTGATCTCATCGATCCGCTCGCGCCGCTCGAGCGCCGCGTCGAGACCGCGCGCGTTTGGCACGAGCACGCTCACGGCGACGCCCTCAGGCACGTCGATGCGATCGAGCACCTGCGCGGCGTCGGCGAGCTGTGGGATCACGTCCGCGCGCACGAAGCTCGTCACCTCAATTCGACGGAGGCCGCTACGCGAGAGCGCGTCGATCAGCGCAACCTTGTCGTCCGTCGCGATCGTCTCAGGCTCGTTCTGAAAGCCGTCGCGCGGCCCGACCTCCCTGATCCTCACTGTGCTCGGCATCGGCTGCATCGCGCCCAACGATAGGGGCGTCAGTCCGCGCTCGCGGCCAGCTCGCGCAGCGCCCCGAGCACGGCGACCGTCGCGGCGACACGCGGATCCTCCGAAGGCGTTTCCGCGAGCCAGCCCTCGAGCAGCGGAACGATCGCGCCGCACGCCTCAACGACGGTCGGGCCATGCTCCTCGGAGCCGATCTCGAGTGACGTCGCGGAGCCGTCCCAGCCGATCGCATCGAGCAGCGCCCAACAGCGTTCCGTGCGTGCCCGCAGCCCGGCAATTTCGTGCCCGTGCCAATCACGGGTGACGAGCGCACCGGCCATCATCTCGGCATCGGCGGCGAGCAGCGTCACGAGGCCTTGCCGCAGGTCGGGGATGATCGCGGGATCGAGTCTCACAGAATGCCCACAATGTGGACTTTGGCGCGTGCGAGCGCGGCGCTTGCGTTGCGGTACGTGACAGTTGTCACGGCTAGATTGAATCGAGCGCTTCAGACGATAGGCCGAGCCTGCCTCCGAGCGGCCTAGATGCCGTGCTCGAGCTCGGCGGCTTCGACGGCCGCTGCGAGCTCAACAAGCGAGATTTCAAGCGCTTTGGCGACGCGCCGGATCGTGTCCCACCCCGGCGAGGATTGCGCGAGCTCGATGCGAGCGAGCGAGCCAGTCGTCAGACCAGCGTGGAACGCGAGCGCTTCGCGCGTTTGCTCGCGATCCTCGCGCAAGCGGCGCACGGCCGACGCGAGCGCGGGGTCTGGTTTAGGAGCGCGCGGCACCGCCGACAACATGCCAGCCGCATGTATCAAGGTCCATGCATTTGACTAGGTGGGATCGGCCGCATACGATCCGCGATATGTCGGACCCAGATATCCGAACGATGACGGTGCGCTTCTCAGCCGAGGAGAGCCGCCTGCTCGAGGACTTCGCGAGGATCACCGGCGTCACGCTTGAGGCGCTCATCCGCGAAGCCCTGTTCCTGCCACCGCTCGAGGCTCGAGCGCGCGGGCACCTGCGGCTCGTCCGCGGTGATGGGCCCGCTCGTGGCGAAGCGGGCACGGCGATCCTCGCCAGCGCGCCGGGCTGAGCGCAGCGCAAGCGCGAGCCCGACGGTGCCGTACGCCGATGGCCCGCCGTCGGGGTCGTCGCCTGCTGCTGTGATGCCCTCATACGAACATATGTTCGCATAGCCGTCAAGTAGCGGCCGCCTCTAGCCCTGCACGGCGGCGCCTATACTCGCCGCCATGCCCTCCCCGGCGGCCGACCAAGTCGCGATCATCGGCGCCTCTGGGGCGCTCGGCTTCGGCCTTGCGATTCGCCTCGCGCGCGCCGGCGTCCCGATCGCGATCGGCTCGCGTGACGCTGCCCGCGCCGAAGAAGCAGCCGGGCGCGCGCGCGAGGCGATTCCGGGCGCCAACTGCACCGGACACGAGAACGCCGAGGCAGCACGCTCGGCGCCGCTCGTCGTCCTCAGCGTCCCGTTCCGCAATCACTCCGAGACGCTGACGAACCTGAAGGACGTGCTTGTGCCCGGCCAGTTGCTGATCGACGCGACAGTGCCGCTCGCGGCTGCGGTCAGCGGCAAGGCCACGCGGATGCTTGGCGTATGGCAGGGCTCAGCGGCGCAGCAGGCGGCCGAGATGGTGCCCGATGGCGTGCGTGTCGTCTCGGCGCTGCACACGATCAGCGCCGCATCGCTGAGCGACCTCGAGCATCCTCTCGAACAGGACGTGCTGCTTTGCGGCGACAAGCGCGCCGACAAGCAGCAGGCGGCACAGCTGATCGAGCGAATCGATGGCCTGCGCTGCATCGATTCGGGGCGCCTTGAGATGTCGCGCATCACGGAGTCGTTGACGGCGCTGTTGATCGGGGTCAACTCGCGCTACAAGGTGCACGCCGGGATCCGTCTGACGGGGCTCGCCGACCCCGACTGGGAGTGAGCGCCACGGCCATGCGCGACGACGGAGTCGTTGTGCTCGCGGGCGGGACCGGTGGGGCGAAGCTTGCGCGCGGGATGCTCGACGTCGTCGGCGGCGATCGTCTCAGGGTCGTCGTCAACACCGGCGATGACGTGCAGATTTACGGCACGCACGTCTCGCCCGACCCGGACCTCGTCTCGTTCTGGCTGGCCGACGAGATCGACGCGCGCGGCTGGGGCCTGCAGGGCGACACGTTCACGGTGATGGACGCCTTGCGCAGGCTCGGCGCTGACGTCTGGTTCAACCTCGGTGACCGCGATCTCGCGTGGTGCATCGAGCGCACGCAGGCGATCGCCGAAGGGCGCTCACCGACTGCGGCGCTGGCGAAGCTAAACGAGACGATCGGCGTCGCTGCTCGCGTCTTGCCGATGAGCGATGACCCGGTGCGAACTTGGGTACGAAGCCCAGCCGGCTGGCGTTCATTCCAGGAGTTCATGATCCGCGACCGCGCCGCCGGTCCCGTCGAGGGTCTGGAGTTTCGCGGCGCCGAGCGGGCCCGCGCGAGCGAGCAGGCGCTCGCCGCGATCGCGAGCGCGAGCGCGATCGTCATCGGCCCATCCAATCCACTTGCATCAATCGCGCCGATCCTTGCCGTGCCGGGCTATCGCGAAGCTCTCGCCGAGACGCGCGCGCCGGTCGTTGCCGTAAGCCCAATCGTCGGCGGCAAGGTACTGAAGGGACCGACAGCCTCGTTCATGGCCTTCGCGGCGCTCGACTGCAGCGCGAGCGGCGTCGTCGACTTCTACGGCGAGCTGCTCGACGGGATCGTCGCCGACGAGAGCATCGACGGACAACTTCCGGCGCTGCAAGCCGACACGCGGATGGACGACGCCAAGAGCCGCGCGAGAGTCGCGCGCTTGACGCTCGACTTCGCCGAGGCGCTCGCGGGCTAGTACGCCGGCAGATTCTCCTCGCGCCAGGCCTGGACTGAGTCCAGTGCGCCGCCGATCACCCGCCCAAGGAACGTGTCGCGATCGTTGGCATGCGGCAGCGGCTCATTGGGCACCGGCACATCGAGGAAGTCGCACAACGGCTCCCAGCCTTCGCGCACCTCCCACACGAGCAGCCGATCCGGCGGGACTGTGGCCTTGACCTGCTCGTGGTGGCGCTGCATCTGCTCGATCAGCTGCGCCGGCTCGGCATTTCCATCGGCGAACGTGCCCTGCGGGCCCCAGAACATGCGCTCCACCAGCTCAAGGTAGCTCTTGAAGCGGGGGTCGACCTCGGCGCGCGCGTGCGCCATCAGCGGCATCAGCGAACGGCCGTAGCTCATCGTCCAGATCGTGTCGCGAAAGCTGCGCTCCCAGGACTCCGGGTCGCGCACGCTGAGCAGCACCTTGGCGTCGGGGTAGACGTCGATCAGCTCGCCGTAGAAGTAGCCGCCGGGCCAGTCGACCGTCGAGTTGTGTCCGGCGAAGACCTGATCCCAGACGGCCTCGCCGTCCAGCGCGCGGTCCCACAGCTGCACCTGGTCGAGGTCGGCGATCACGTTGACCCAGTGGTAGCAAGGGCCCAACCCGAGCCGCTCGAGCGCGAGCTTCTGCGTCAGCGTGCCCGTTCGCGGCAGCCCTGCACCTATCAGCTTCATCCAGTCCCTCCCAGTTGACGCTCAACGGCCAACGGCCGTGCGATGACGTCCGCATCGCAGCAGATCGGCGCCGATCCTATGCGAAGAACTGAATAAGAACCACGCATCTTGCCCGCTAAGCAGTCGTTTTGGCTCCTATTGTCATGCTCGGGCGCTCTAAGCCGTGACGCCCGATCCCCTGACGAAGGAGCATTGCCTGTGTCCACCGGCCTGCGCCGCTATGGCGGCCTTTCGACCGTAGCTGAACCGATTGGCGCCAACCGCAACAGCAAACGCGGTCACGGTCCACGGATCAGCGGCCTCGCGGTGTCCGATGCACCGACCGTGCTCACGCAGGAGCAGGCGCTCGCGGGGCTCGGGCTCGACGGCAACGAGTTCGCCGAAGGCATCTTCGAGCGCAGCGGAGTCAAGCGCCGCCACCTGAACCTGAGCGAGGAGTTCATGGCGCGCACGCTGCGCGGGCGCACAGAGCAGATCGAGCGCGAGCTGATGGCACACGCAGTCAACGCCGTCGAGCAACTGCAGATCGATCCGCTGCAGATCGGCACGGTGATCAGCGCGAGCCTCTATTCGCTCGGCTGTCCGACGCTTGCCCACCGGCTAGTCGACCACTTCGAGATGGGCCCGACGACCGACAAGTACCACATCACGGGCGTCGGCTGCGCGAGCGGTGTCCCGCTGATGCGCCTGGCGGGTCAGGCACTGCGCGAGCACCCGAGCAAGCAGGCGCTGGTCGTTGCGGCCGAGAGCATGAGCGGGATCCTCACGCCGTCCTCAGGCGAGGACACCAAGGCCAAGATCGTCGGCTCGGCGATCTTCGGCGACGGGTGCGCCGCCACCGTGCTGTCGAACGACGCACGGGCGCACGGCCCAGTCATTCTCGCTTCTCAGGTGCACCAGATCGCGGGCACGCTCAGCGCGGTCACGCTGGAGCTCAACCACGAAGAAAGCTACCTGCAGCTCGAGCGCCAGCTACCCGATCTTGCCGGCGCCGGGCTGGGCGGCATAGTCGACGGCTTCCTGCGCGAGCACCATCTGCAGAGCTCAGAGATCGACCACTGGATCGTGCATCCGGGAGGCCGGCGGATCATCGAGAACGTGCAGTCCGCGCTGCAGCTGTCAGACGATGACGTGGAGACGAGCTGGCGGGCGCTGGCGGAGCACGGCAACGTCGGCACGCCGTCGATCTTCTACGTGCTCAAGGACACGATCGAGCGCGACGAGCCAGGACCGGGCGAGCGCGGGCTGATGGTCACGATCGGGCCGGGCGTGACCGTCGGGCTGATGCTGCTCGGCTGGTGAGCGCCCGCCCGCGCTCACTATCGTCTGCGGCAGATGCGCACCGCAGCGATCCTCCCCGTAAAGCGCTTCGACCGCGCCAAGTCGCGCCTCGGCGAAAGCGTCGCTGAGACGCTGCGCGGGCAGCTCGCGAGCGCGATGGTCGCCGATGTGCTCGGCGCGCTCGAGTGCGCCGCGAAGATCGAGCGAACGTACGTCGTCAGCTGTGAGCCGCGCATGGCGCAGACCACGCGCGAGCACGGCGCGCTGCTCGTGCCCGACCGCCACGAGCTCGGCCAGTCGGCAGCCGTGACGCTGGGAGTACAGCGCGCACTCGCTGACGGCATGCAGCGCGTGCTGTGCATCCCCGGCGACTGCCCTGCGCTGGATCCGCGCGAGCTCGACGCGCTGCTCGGCACCGAGACACCGAGCGCAGATGACGCGCGAGAGGTCGTGATCGTCCCGGACCGTCACGGTACGGGGACCAACGGCCTGCTGTTGCAGCCACCCGACGCCATCGTGCCGAGCTTCGGCGCCGAGAGCTGCGAGCGCCACCGTGCGCTCGCGAGCGATGCCGGGGCGCGCTGCCGCGTCGAGCACCCGGCATCGCTGCTGCTCGACATCGACACGGGCGCCGACCTCGCCGTGCTACGCGACCGCTTCGACGCCACAAACGCGCCGGCCCCACGCACTCGTGCAGTGCTCGGCGAAGGCGAGCACATGCGGATCCTCTCTGTGCTCCACGACGACTGAGCGCGAGCCGAGCACCGTGGCCAGCCTCCGCGCGCGCGCCCTCGCCGGCCTGCCCGAGCTTCATACCGGCGACGACTTGGCGGCGTTGATCGCAGACGCCGCGCACGAGGAGCCACTGTGCGACGGGCAACTCGTCGTAATTGCGCACAAGGCCGTATCCAAGTGCGAGGGCGCCGTCGTCGCGCTCGCCGATGTCCAGCCGAGCAAGCAGGCGCTCGATCTCGCCGCGACGGCCGCAGCCGCTGGGCAGGCGCGCGATCCGCGCGCGATCCAAGTCGTGCTCGATCAGTCGAGTGAGATCTTGCGCGCCGAGCGCGGCGTGTTGATCTGCCGAACGCACCACGGCTTCGTCTGCGCGAACGCAGGCGTCGACGCTTCCAATGCACCGGGCGCAGAGACGCTGATCGTGCTGCCGCGCGACCCCGATCGCTCGGCCCAGCAGCTTCGCGCGCGCTTGCGCGAGCTGACCGGCGCCGGCGTCGGTGTGCTGATCACAGACAGCTTCGGGCGCGCGTGGCGCAACGGACAGGTCGACGTCGCGATCGGCCTCGCCGGGATGCAGCCGCTTGAGGACTGGCGCGGGCGCAGCGACGCGCGCGGCATGCAGCTGCGTGCGACATGGCTCGCGCTCGCCGACGCCGCGGCCGCGATCGGCGAGCTCGTGCGCGCCAAGGATTCGCGCGAGCCCGTCGTAATCGTCGAAGGTCTCGAGCGACTGCTCGCTGCCGAGCACGGCCCTGGCGCGCAGCCGCTGCTGCGGGCGCTCGAGGAGGACATGTTCCGCTGAGTTCAGTCCGTGTTGGCGATGCGCGACCAGAAGCGGATGAACTCGCGCTCGTGCCCAATGCCGCACTCGAGCGCTAGCTGCTGGCCGCGAGGTAGGGCGTCGATGCCCTTGCGCAGCGCTTCGTACTCGGCCAGTCGTCGCTTGTGCGCTTGCAGTTGCGTCTCGGCGAGCGTAGCCGGGTCGCCGCCGAAGAACAGCTTCAGCGTCGCCGCGTCGCGCAGTTCGTAGAGATCGGTCGCCGGCTCGTTACGCCACGCCTCAAGTGCCCGACGTCCGCTCGCAGTAAGCCGGTAGACGCGCCTGCGCCGCCCGCTCTGCTCCTGGCGCTCGTCGAGCAGCCCCTCCCCGGCCAGCCGTGCGCACTCGGTGTACAGCTGCGTGTGCGGAACCGACCAAAAGTTGCTCGTACTCAGCTGCGCGATCTGCTTGAGGTCGTACGGGGTCGCCGGTTCGCCCTGCTCGAGTAGGCCGAGCACGATGTAGGACGTCGCCGTCAAACGCGGCGTCGAGGCTCCTTGCGGGCGACTTGACACGCCCGTCAGACTAGCGTACGGTGCGAATGGTCCGAGTCGAACCATTCAGGAGGCATCGATATGGCCAGCCCCGCCACGCCAGCAAACCCACCGGCAGCGCCACCCACCCGAGCGCCTGACACGCAGTCGGCCGACGGACCGGCGCTCGGCTTCACGACGCTCGAGCAGGAGACGGTGCTCGACGAGCTCGCGCTCAGCGGGGAGCTGCCTGCCTGGCTCGCCGGCTCGCTGCTGCGCACCGGTCCCACCAAGTTCGAGGTGGGCGAACAGCACATGCGCCACTGGTTCGACGGCCTCGCGATGCTGCACCGCTTCACGATCGCTGACGGCAAGGTCTCATACGGGAACCGCTTCCTGCAAAGCCGCTCCTACCGGGCGGCGCAGGAGCAGGGCCGGATGGTCTACGGCGAGTTCGCGACCGACCCTTGCCGCTCGCTGTTCAAGCGCGTGCAGACGCTGTTCGCGCCCGGCAAGACATTGCCGGACAACGCGAATATCAACGTCACTCGCCTCGGCGAGCGCTTCGTCTCGATGACCGAGACGCCGATGCCGGTGCAGTTCGACCCGCAGACGCTCGAGACGGCCGGCGTGCAGCCCTACGAGGTCCCCGGACAGCTGACGACGGCGCACCCGCACATGGACCGTGCGAGCCGTGGCATGCTCAACTACGCCGCCAAGCTCAGCCGCGTCAGCAGCTATCGCTTCTTCGCCGTCGATCCGGACGCGAGCAAGCCGCGCACGATCGGCTCGCTGCCGGTCAAGGAGCCGGCCTACATGCACTCCTTCGGCCTGACCGAGCGCTGGCTCGTGCTCGTCGAGTTCCCGTTCGTCGTCAACCCGCTCGCGCTCGCCCTGTCCGGCCGACCGTACATCGAGAACTACAAGTGGAAGCCGGAGCTCGGCACGCGCTGCACGCTCGTCGATCGCGAGACCGGCGCGGTGACGGGCGGCTTTCAGACCGATGCCTGCTTCGCGTTCCACCACGTCAACGCCTACGAGGACGGCGGCGAGGTCGTTGTCGACCTCTGCGCGTTCGCCGACGCCAGCGTGATCGAGGACCTCTACCTCGACCATCTGCGTCAGGGCAAGCCTGTGCAATCGCCGGAGCTGACCCGCTTCCGACTGAAGCTCGCCGATCGCTCGGTCAAGCGCGAACGACTCTCCGACGAGCAAATCGAGTTGCCACGAATCAACTACGGCAGCTGCAACGAGCGCCCTTACCGCTACGTGTGGGGCGTCGGTAACGGCCCCAGCGGATGGCTCGAGCGGATCGTCAAGATCGACACAAACGACGGCGCGGCGCTGTCGTGGGCAGAGCGCGGCCGCTTCCCCGGTGAGCCAGTGTTCGTCGCCCGCCCGGACGCCGAGGGCGAGGACGACGGCGTGCTGCTCTCAGTCGTGCTCGACGCCACCGCCGAGAGCTCGTTCCTGCTCGTGCTCGACGCGGCCGACCTGCACGAGCTGGCGCGAGCGCGCGTGCCGCACCACATCCCGTTCGGCTTTCACGGGCAGTTCGCGCGCGCCTAGTCGGCCAGGACGCGCGAGGCGACGGGCGCGAGTGAGGAACGCTGCGATACTCGCCGCTCGGCCTGCCGCTAAGCTGCGCGTCGATGCGGGGGCGCGTGTAGATGCGCAGGATCGGACGGACCGCACTGCTCGTGCTGGCCGCGCTGGCGCTGATCGTCGTCGTGCTCAACTGGACCTACGGCCGCCTGCCCGGCGAGCCCAAGCCGCATGGCTCGTTCATCACGGTCGACGGCCTGCGCATCCACTACCTCGAACACCCCGGCACGGGCGCGCCGGTCGTCCTGCTGCACGGCCTACCCGGGACAGCCGAAGACTTCAACGAGGTCACGCCGCTGCTCGGCGGGCACCGCACGATCGCGATCGACCGGCCAGGCTTCGGCTACTCGAGCGGCGGCTACGTCAAGTTCGACCGGCAGGTCGAAGTGCTCGAGGCGCTGCTGCGGCGACTCCGCGTGACGCGGCCGGTCCTCGTCGGTCATTCCTACGGCGGCACGCTGGCGCTTGCCTTCGCCGAGCGCCACCCGAGCGAGCTGCGCGGGCTCGTGCTCGTGGACGCCGCCGCTGCAGGCACCCGCGTCGGGTCATTCGAGCATCTCCAGGCGCACTTCGTGAAGTTCCTGCAGACGCCAGTGATCCATCAGATCGCCAACGCCACGTTCGGCCAACTGCTCGACACCGCATCCGTCGACATGACCGACGGCAAGGCCTTTGATCCGCAGCCCGTGACCCCAGCCCACCGCCACCGCCTGCTGGCGATCAACATGACCAAAGGCAATCTCGAAGCCTACGGCGGTGAGGAGCTCGAGGCCAACGGGGTATTCGAGCGGATCGACAAGCGCCTGGCCACGATCGACGTGCCCGCCGTCGTGATCCAGGGGGACCACGACGAGCTCGTCAAGCCCAAGTACGGACGCAGGTTGGCGGCAGAGCTTCCGCGCGCCCGGCTCGAGACGATTCCGGGCGGGCACATGGCGCCGTACACGCACCCCTACGCAGTGGCAGCCGCCGTCGACGCCGTCGAAGCGCGCGGCCGCTCGCACCCGGTGTAGGCAAGACGGGGCCGAAGGGGCTGAAGCGGAGCGCTCAGGCGGCGACGGTGAGCTCGTAGCGCCGGCGAATCTCGTACAGCGTCGTGCGCTCGGCGGCCGGGCGCCCAGCGCGGTGCGCCGCGGCGACGAGCTCCTCAGGGTCGAGCTTCGTGCCGTGATAGCTCCCGGCGAGCCGGCTGATCGACTCCTCCATCAGCGTGCCGCCGAGGTCGTTGACGCCCCAGCGCAGCGACTCTGTGGCGGCGCTGAGGCCCATCTTCACCCATGAGGCCTGCAAGCTTGGAATCGTGCGCCCGAGCGCGAGGCGGAAGACGGCAGTGTGCTTGAGGTTCTCCTCGCGCGAGATCTCCTCGACGCCGTGCGTGCGCCCGAGCAACGTTTGAAACGGGATGAACGAGAGCGGCACGAACTCGGTGATCCCACCGGTGCGTTCCTGCAACTCGCGCACGACGCGCATGTGCTCGGCGAGCTCCCACGGCTCCTCGATGTGGCCGAACATGACGGTCGAGGTCGAGCGCAGCCCGGCGCGGTGCGAAGCCTCAATGATCTGCACCCAGCGCGCAACGGGCAGCTTGTTCGGCGAGATCCGCTCGCGCACGCCGTCGTGCAGGACCTCCGCGGCGGTCCCCGGCGTCGAGCCAAGCCCAGCGTCGCGCAACTGCGCGAAGACCTCGCTCGGCTCAAAGTCAGAGATGTCGCACATGTGCGCGATCTCCATCGGGCTGTACGCGTGCAGGTGAAGTTGCGGCGCGAGCTCCTTGGCGAAGCGCAGCCAGCCGAGGTAATCCTCGAGCGACCAATCGGGGTGGATGCCCGACTGGATACACAGCTCGCTGGCGCCGTAGTCGACTGCTTCGTGCACGCGCCTGGCGAACTCGTCGCGGTCGTGCTGGTAGGCGTCGGGCGAGCGCTTGCCCTGGCCGAAGCCGCAGAACGCACAGCCGACGGTGCAGACGTTCGAGACGTTGATGTTGCGGTTGACGACGAACGTGACCGTCTCCCCCGCGAGCTCCGCACGCAGCTCGTCGGCGGCCTCGCGCATCTCCTCGATCGCCTCCGGGCGCGTCTCGGCGAACATCGCCGTCAGCTCATCGGCGCTCAGCGCGAGCCCTTCGCGTCCGCGCTCGATCGCCCCCACGACGAGGTCGCGCCGGATCGGCGCGGGCGGCTCGGTGCGCCCGGAGCCGCGTCGCGGGATGAAGCTCCAGTACTTCGCCGTGATCGTGTCGAGCACGCCCGGCGCGAGGAACTCTTGATCGATGTACTCGGGGTAGACACAGAGGCGCTCCGTCAACGCGATGCCGTCGCGCTGCAGTTCCTTACGGACTTGGTGCGGCGAGGGGAACGGATGCTCCGGTGAGATGTGGTCGCCGTTCGCGCTCAGACCGCCGAGGTCTGTCGCGCCGGCGGCAACGAGCTCGCCCCACCAGTCGGCGAGGTTAGGGGGGATCTGAATGCCGACGTCGGGCATCAGTCGTTTCGTCTCGACGATCAAGCGCTTCATGTCGTTGATGCTCACCGGACACGCCCAGTCGGGCAAGGGCAGGCTCGGGCGCTCGAACGCGCCCTTCGCGCCGTCGCCGGCGACGCCCGTCTGCCCGACGCCCGTCTGCCAGTACGCGCGCGCGGCCGCGTCGGCGATCTCTGCCGGCTCTTCGCCGTAGTAGCGCTGGTGCGGGACGAAGTTCTGCAGGATCACCTCTTGGATGTGGCCGTGCTCGGCGTGCACTTGCGCGATTGCTTCGAGCGAAGCGACACGCTCATCCTCGCTCTCGCCGATCCCGACGAGGATCCCGCTCGTGAACGGGATCTTCAGCTCGCCTGCGGCAACAATCGTCTCCAAGCGTCGCGCCGGGTGCTTCGTCGGCGAGCCTGCATGCACGGTCTCCATCAGGCGCTCCGAGATCGACTCGAGCATCAGCCCCTGCGAGGCAGTCACCTCGCGCAAACGCGCCAGATCCTCGCGTGAGAGCACACCGAGGTTCGTGTGCGGCAAGAGCCCGCGCTCGAGCGCGCGTTCGCACGTCCAGACGACGTAAGCCGTGAAGTCCGCGTGCCCGTGCTCGGCGAGCCGCGCGGCGACGCCTGCATTGACCTCCGGCTTCTCGCCAGTCAGTACGAGCAGCTCCTTGACGTTGCGCTTCGCCGCGCCGTCGAGAATTCCGATCACCTCGTCCGGCGAGTAAAGGTGCGCCTGGTGCGTCGCAAACGAGCAGTACTTGCAGAAGCAGCGGCACGTGCGCGATAGCGAGAGCGTCAGGTTGCGCGAGAAGGTGACCCGGCGACGCATGGCTGGAGTCTATGACGGCTCGACCGACTCGTCAGGAGGCTCGACGTGCAGGCTGGCGCGCAATCGGGTATCACCTCGACCGTGCCGACACGCCGCGTCATGCTCGACCACATCACGATCGGCGTCAGCGATCTGCAGCGTAGCCGCGACTTCTACCTGCAGGCACTCGCGCCACTCGGCTTCGACGAAACGAATACGAGTGAGATCTTGCCGAGCGAGATCGAGTTCGGCAGCGCCGAGAAGATGGACTTCGCGATCTCGACCGACTACGGCGTCGGCGCGCCGATCCACGTCGCCTTCGCTGCTGACAGCACCGAGCAGGTACACGCATTCCACGCCGCGGCGCTTGCCGCCGGCGGGCGCGAACACGGCCCTCCCGGCCCGCGCCCGCACTACGGCGAGGGCTACTACGGCGCGTTCGTGCTCGACCCCGACGGACACAACATCGAGGCCGTGTTCCACGGCTAGCGCCGCACCGACGAAAGGCAGCTGCATGGCGCGATGTCCCGCCCTTGCCGGTTCGGTCGGAGACTCCGAGACCAATTGAGCCCCCGGCCGAGAGCGCATGTGAATCACATGCTACCCTCAGAAAGCTATGTCAATGATCCAGATTCGCAATGTTCCGGATGAGCTCCATCGCGAACTGAAGGTGCGTGCGGCCCAGAACGGCATGACGCTCTCCGATTACCTGCTCAGAGAGCTGAGAACGTTCGCCGGTCGGCCAACGATGCAGGAATGGCTGGCGAAAACCGAAAAGCTGACGCCCGTCGAGCTCGACGAGACACCAGCCGAAGCGATCGCCGCAGAGCGCGCGCGCAAGCCGATTTGATCGTCGCCGACTCGAGTGCGATCGTCGAGCTGCTGCTCGCGCAGCCACGCGCCGATGCGATCCGCTCTGCCCTCTCGACCGATAGCGAGCTGCATGTTCCGGCGCACTTTCACATCGAGGTGCTGTCCGCCTTGCGCCGCTATTCGCTCCGCGGCAAGCTGGGCGATCTAGAGACGGCCAACGCGCTTGCGAGGCTCACCGATCTGCGCGCCCTGACGTATCCGATCCGCGAGCTGACGCGACCGATCTGGGAGCTCCGCTTCAACCTCACGACATACGACGCCGCCTACCTCGCGCTCGCCCGCTGGCTCGACGTGGGTCTGCTGACGCTCGACGGCGCGCTCGCCGAGGCGGCCGCGCGCGACGGGCGCCTCGTCGGCGTATGAGCATCGATACCCTCGTGCTCGGCCACCGTTGAGAAGCAGAAAGGGACAAGAACCACATGACTGAGAGCGTCAGCGAGAGCGAGAACCCGGCGATCCCGAGCCCGACCTCGGAGGTGCCCCACCCGAGGACGAACCACGACTGGTGGCCGAACCAGCTCGACCTCACGGTGCTGCACCGCCACTCGCCGTTGTCGGACCCAATGGGCGAGAGCTTCGACTACGCAAAGGAATTCGCGACGCTCGACCTCGAGGCGCTGAAGCGCGACCTCGTCGAGCTGATCAGCAGCTCGCAGGACTGGTGGCCGTCGGACTACGGCAATTACGGTCCGCTGTTCATCCGCATGAGCTGGCACGCAGCGGGCACCTACCGCATCGCCGACGGGCGCGGCGGCGGCGGCCAGGGCGCGCAGCGCTTCGCGCCGCTCAATAGCTGGCCAGACAATGCGAGCCTCGACAAGGCGCGGCGGCTGCTGTGGCCGATCAAGCAGAAGTACGGCCGCAAGATCTCGTGGGCCGACCTGCTCGTCTACACGGGCAACGTCGCGATGGAGTCGATGGGCTTTCAAACGTTCGGCTTCGGCTTCGGGCGCGAGGACATCTGGGAGGCCGAGGAGATCTACTGGGGCAGCGAGGACACGTGGCTCGGAGATGAGCGCTACAGCGACGGACGCACGCTCAAGGGGCCGCTCGGCGCCGTGCA
>Ga0193728_1000691_pt1 | contig 16619 bp, 18 predicted proteins | sample U1c1metaG_FD_143037 | JGI IMG/M metagenome (GOLD analysis project Ga0193728, IMG submission 143037) | Soil microbial communities from a riparian zone of the East river system, Colorado, United States - U1c1 | ecosystem: Environmental > Terrestrial > Soil > Riparian zone | place: USA: East River...
GATATAGCGAACGAGGTCCCTGAGATAGAAGTTGCGTATTTGCAGACTTCCCGATTGCCGGTTGGCAGCGGCCCAACGCCAACCAGCGCAAATGATATCGTGGTGCCGGATTTGATTCCCGCCGTCAGCTCGATGCCTATACCCTCGGCTGGCAACGGCCCAGCCGCAAAGGGCGCAAACGAGATAGTGGTGCCAGATTTGATTCCAGGCGTGACCTCGATGCCGCTACCCTCCAATTGGCTGCCGCCTGATCTGGACGACAGAGTGCCGCCGGTGGAACCTGACGCGGCGTGCGCTTTGGACGATGTGCTGCAAAAAGCCGGCGAGCGGATACAGGAATTTGTAACTAACGTTGACCGATTCACTGCGACGGAATCGTTGAAACATGAATCGATCAATAGATGGGGATTTGCAGCCCCTTCAGAAACGCGGAAGTTCGACTACGTGGTTTCTGTGGAAGAAATCCGGCCTGGCTACCTGGGTGTGCAAGAATATCGTAGCAGACATGGTTCGGGGGAGGATTTTCCGGACGGAGTGGCAACAAACGGATTGCCGGCGCTCGTCCTGATATTCCATCCATACAATACGGGATCCTTTGAAATGACGTGCGAGGGACTTGCGCGGTGGAATGGGGCCCTTGGGTGGCAAGTGCATTTCCGCCAAAGGAGCGATAGGCCAAATACGATTCGCTCATACCGGATCGGTAGTAATGGCCCGTCGTACCCAGTAGCGCTGAAGGGGCGTGCTTGGATTGCAGCGGACAGCTACCAAATCCTGAGGCTAGAAACCGATCTGATCGCGCCGCTGCCGGAAATCCGCCTGGCGACGGATCGCGCAATTATTGAGTATGGCCCGGTCCATTTCCGAGAGGGTAATGTGGATATGTGGCTGCCACAGAGCGCGGAATTGTATTACGACTGGAGAGGACGACGCAGCCACCGGCGTCATAGTTTCAGCAACTATCTGCTGTTCTCAGTGGGGGACAAGCAACGTATTTCTGTGCCTAAGATCGAGGATGAGTCAGCTTCCAACCAGCCGTTGAAATGATAAATCCAATCTTTGAAAGCTCAAAAAGGCCCGGAATCACCCGGAGACAGCCAATGGGAAGGATTTTACTAGCTGCTATGGGCGATCTTGTTTGGTCGCAAGATCAATAAGCAGGATGTCCGAATTTTCCCGCAACCGATCGAACACAATCCGGCGGCCATCGGGAGTGATATCGAAGGTGCGCATCGCTGCGGGATTGTTTAGCCGCGTCAAACGCCGCGAAAGCATCGTAGCCAGGTCCAGCAGCCAGAAATCCTGCCCGGCAGTTGTGCTTCCGAGCATGTAAACCACGCCGCTGCCATCCGGCAGGATCCGCGGTCGCTCGCCATCGCGTTGCACGCTGATTTCGGGCAGCTTCGCGGGCGTACCATCAGGATGCACGGCCAAGAGGGGCAGGAGCGTGAACACCTGCGTGCCGCCGTAAACAATCAGGTCCCCGTATCTGAAATAAGTCAACGAATTAGCGAGACTAGCAGGCCGAATTCAATTTTCGTGGACATGAATGATCGGTGCGTTTTCAGCTGTTGCGCAGGGCGATCGTGGGATCGACGCCGGCTGCGCGGCGCGCGGGAATGTAGGTCGCCAGCATGGAGACTGCGATTATCGCTAGCGGCACGATGAAGTATAACCTCGGCTCGCTCAAAGGTAAGCCGGTAAACATTGCAGCAAAAACCTTCGGCAAAGGCAGGGCTACGGCCAGTCCGATGGCCGCGCCGATCGCGGTCATTTTAAGGCCTTCCAAGAGCACCATTCGCAGTACCTGTTTACTCCCGGCTCCCAAGGCCACACGGATTCCGATCTCGTGGGTTCGTTGGCCGACGGAATAAGCAATCAAGCCATAGATGCCGATGGCTGCAAAGATGAGAGCGAGAAGTGCGAAGACGCCTAACATACGAGAAAACAATACGTCGCCGCCTTTCTGAAGGTCGATGACCGCGGGCATGCTCATTACGTGCAGGAGTGGCAGGTCCGCATCGGCCTGCTCAATAGAAGTGCGAAGATCCGACGCCAGGGCATTCGGATCGGCCTTGGTCCGTATCATGATGGAAAAAGATGGCACCGGCCGCTGAAGGAAGGGCTCATACACTTCGGGGTCCTCCTCCGGTGCTTCGGAATAGTTCTTTACGTTAGCCACCACGCCGACGATCTCACACCACTTGGGCGTAGGACCGGTGACACTCAAGCGGAATTGTTTTCCAAGGGGCTCTTGATCGCGCAGATGTCGATGCACAAACTCCTGGTTCACCAAGACCACCGGTGAAGCTGTAGCGTTATCCGCTTCGGTGAAGGTGCGTCCACGCAGTACGGGGATTTCCGCGGCGCTGAAATAATCGGCGGAGACGACAGCATCTCGCGTGCTGCGGGCCTGGTTAGCTGGCGAATCAGGCTCGCCTTTTATTTGTACATTTACGCTGGCGGGGCCGGTTGCCGGTAAATCGGAGGTGACCGCCACGGTGCCGGCGCCGGGAATATGTTGAAGACGAGGAATGATTTCTCGAACGAAAGAAACTTGCTGAGCGGCATCTTTGTACCGTGCGCTATCCAAAGTCACGCCGGCGGTGAGGAGATGCTCTGGCTGGAATCCCAAATTTTGATGCTCAATGACATAAAGTCCGCGGATCAGCAAACCGGTGCCGATGAGAAGAAACATCGCCAAGGCGATTTCGCCAGTAACCAACACGGTTCGCAGTCGACTATGAGAACGTCCCGCGGAGGCCGCTCGACTTTCGGCCTTCAAAACCGTGTTGATATCAGTTCGCGATGCCCTGAGCGCGGGAGCGAGACTGCACAACACCGCGGAAAACACGGAAACACCCAGGACGAATAGCAAAACGTTGCGGTCGAGAGTTAATGGGACTGCGCTGATGGCTTCGTTGAAGGTCATTTTTGCGGCAACAAAGTTAACGCCCCAATAGGCAAGGACAAGGGCTACGCCGCCTCCAATTAAGGCATTCAATAGGCCCTCGGTTAATAATTGGCGGATGATGCGGAGCCGGCCGGCGCCGAGAGCGATGCGGATGCCCAGCTCTTTTTGACGGCCGGTGGCTCGGGCTAACAGCAAACCGGCTACGTTCGCGCAGGCCATCATGAGGACGAATCCGACAGCGGTCATCATCAGAGCCAATCCGTTGCGAATACCAAAGTTGTAGACCAGGAAATCGGGCAAGGTACGCACTGCAGCGCTCCAACCTTTTTCAGTTTCGGCGAAGTCTTGCTCGAAGCGGCGCGCCAGGTTGCTTATCTCCAGGCGAGCTTGTTCGAGAGTCATACCAGGTTTTAATCTCGCGAACACGTGCAACTTGTGATCTTTGCGCGCTGCGGAGGCTCGGTCCGCTACTGTCAACGTCAGCGGGGTCCAGAGTTGCGGTGTGAAACCCAATAAACGAAAACTGGCGGGCATCACACCGATCACTACATAGTTTTCACGGTTTAAGCGGATGGTGCTGCCGATGAGCGAACGGTCCGAACCGAAACGTCGCTGCCAGAGTTCATGGCCCAGGATAACGACGTGATCACGCCCGGGTTGATCCTCCCCTTCGGAAAAGGTGCGCCCGAGGTGCGCGGCCACTCCCAACACGTCGAAATAATTCGACGAAACGGCTGCGGAAGAAAGCGCCTGAGCTTTGCCCTGCGCGGCCATCAAACTGACAGTGTGGTACTCGTCTGCGGCGGAGATATCTGAGAAAACATCGTTTGCTTCACGCCACGCAAAGTAATTTGGCGCAGAGACAGGATTCGTGTCGGGGAGAAATCCTCGAGCGGGATTAATGGAAGTAACTACGACCACGCGATCTGGTTCGTGGACTACCGGACGCCGCAACAGAAAGGCGCTAACGAGACTGAACATGGTGGCATTCACGGCGATGCCGAGCGCCAAGGTGATAACAACGGCAATTGTGAATCCGGGATTCTTGAACAATGCGCGCACGGCGTAGCGCAGATCTTGAAACAAGATTTCCAGGCCCGGCAGTCCGCGAGCGTCGCGATGCTGTTCGATGGCTTGTTGTGTTCCGCCGAAACGGATGAGTGCCTGACGCCGAGCTTCCTCGGGAGGCAGGCCGCGCTGTAGATTTTCTTCGGTGGCCAACTCCAGGTGCGCGGCCAATTCGACGTCTAGGTCATGGTCCAGTTTCTTGCGGCGAAAAATGGAGGTTAGCCGATGAAAAAATTGTTGCAGCCGGTCGATCATTGCTCGCCACCTTCCTACATACCGAGAACACGACTCATGACGCTCGCTAGTCTTTGCCAGTTCACGGCGTCCTCAGAAAGTTGTTTGCGTCCCTTTTTCGTAATGGAATAAAACTTGGCCTTGCGATTGTTGGAGGAAACGCCCCACTCGCTGGAGATCCATCCGCGCTGCTGCAATCTCACCAGCGACGCGTATATGGTTCCCTGGTTGAGAAAGACTTTATCGCCGCTGACATGCTCAATGCGCCGGGCGATGCCGTAGCCGTGGAGCGGTCCCATGGCGGTAAGGGTCTGAAGGACCATAAGGTCCAAGGTGCCTTGTAGGAGATCGAGTTTGGCTGCGGTCATATGGCTCCTGTGGTATGACCACAAGTGTGCCATGAGTTCTGTGGGAATACCACAGAACTGAGTATTCCCACCGATCTTCGGTAACGCGAACTACCGGGACTTAGCCGCGAGGGGTTCTGATTTGGACATTGACCGCAGCGGAATAAACCGTTTGCCAAACCTTGGATGCTAACTGACTGAAAGATTTGGCTCCCCAACCTAGATTCGAACTGGCAACTCTTCCTTTTCTCCGGCAGGCGATGTGCGGCTTGATCGGAACGGGCAACAAAATCATCAATCGAATGTTGGTAGCTGCGTTGCGATTCCGGGGATCGCAAACTGACCAGCACAGCGATTTGACGTGCTCTAGGTCGGGGAACCCGAGTTTCGTTTTCTGCCGATTTGAGTTTCTTCCTTTCGCCTTCCTTCTCATGAACGCCGCCTCCAACCGGCACGCCATAAGAGATGGCATTAGTCGCTACTTCCTTCAAGTTCTAGACACCAGCGTGGCAAGGGAGTATGAATTCCTGACACGAAGTTGGCGGCCGGAATCAACCGTAGCGGTTTTTCGCGCGGCCATCGTAAGAATCCCGAGGTGCCCAATGGATATCGATGGAGAAAAACTTGAACAAACAGTTCTGGCACTGCTTCATCTAACTTCATTCAAGGTCCATCACCACCCGCGAGCGTGGAAAGGGCATGATTGGCAAGTGATGAATCTCCTGTACGAAAAGGGCTACATCTCGGATCCGGCTACCAAAGCTAAGTCTGTCGCGTTGACCGAGGATGGTGCCAAACTGTCGAAAGAGTTGTTCGAGAAGTTTTTCGCAAAGAAATAAGCTCGCAACTTTCGGTGGAGTTGGCGCAGCCTCCTGGACATGATGTCCGGTTTCGCGTAATCAGGACTTAGCGGGTCTCTGGCGTTAATCTCTGTTCTCGACAATTATGCTGCAAACCGCAAATGGCGGTGTCGCTAGCGAATTCTCGCGCCTCGAGATTATGTGTCCATCCCTTCGACCCATTGAGCGCGCCATGCGGGAGCCACGAATGGATCCGCAAAGTACTGTGTTTCCCGCGCAACCTTGTCGTCCCTGAACTCCATGATGCTCACGGTGTAGGACGGCTTGCCGTCATATGTCAGGATGAATTCGGTGATCCAAAGATCACCGCCGCCAATGATTCGTCGGACAGCAAACCGCTTTTTGCTCGGCTGACTGGCGCGTTGGTTCTGTATGTTGCGTCGACCGCGGGTTCGCTCGCCTGACTGCGGGTATTCCAGCACCGCGTCCTCGTGATAGATGCGGTGCTCCGTTTCAAAATCGTTGGCATCGGACGCCGCCCAATGCCGATCCAGTGCCGCACGGATCTCTTGATCTCGCACTCCAGAATACTGCTCCTTCTTTTGTTGATCGTTCATCTTGAGCCTTCAATTTGACAAGAAGCTAAATGCTTTAGCGGAATCGGAGTGTACGACTCGGCAAGTCGCGATGTTTCTTCGATCACGCCAGAGTCTACACCGCGTCGAAGCGTCTAACTCCACCTGATTAGCCGGCCGTACAAGTCGCGATACTACTCACGAATTTTAGGAAGTGTTGCATAGTGGTAAGAAGCTGGCTGGACAGGGTTGTCCTTTTCAGGAATTCAGGCAACTTGGTTGCATGCACTCCCGAGTGGATGCGGTAGGTACATACGGTAAGTGGTTACGTGATGGCGACGCGCTTCTCGAGACAAACCTCTCGCGCGTTCAATGCCAGGGTGGTGAGTTCGTCGTCCACCGAAAAAACCGCATCGACACCATGAGAGAGAGCTTTCTTTTCTATGTCAACGCTCGGAGTCGTGGTCATCAGAAAAAGCGGCAGACGTGGCATTGATTTCTTGAAATTATCGGTGACTTTGAAGTCATGGATGCCATTGGCGACGATTATGGCCACATCCGGGAGCAATTTATCGGCTTTCTGAGCAGCGTCCAGATTTCGCGCGGCCTTGCCACACACGTGAAAATTGTCCTGCAGATTAAAGAAGTTCAGGAGTTTCTCGCAGAACGCAGCTTCATCACAAACTAGAAATACGCGGATCATGATGCCTCCTTGCAATCGGCTGCCGGGTCAGTGGAGCATTTCGGACAAGTACCCGTATTGGGGTTACGTTCGATTCTCGTAGGCCTGATCGTGTCCGATTGCTTCTCCCGGAGGACGCTCGTGGGTGAAGCTTGTGGCCTTATAGGTTTCATTCAAGAGGCGCGCAATTCCCTATAATACGTACCGTGAAATACGGTTTTGATCGTAATATAGATACGTACCTACTACGTACCTAGATTGACACAGGATGAAGTCACTTGGGAAAAAGCAAGGCACGCGAAAAATCACCAAATGTTCTGTTATCGAATGTCCATGGAGCAATAGATCCTCTGCTACCTGCGCTCTTCGAATCGCCCGTAATGGGTGTCGCGCTGCTCGATTCGCAGTTTCGTTTTCGCGCCATCAATGAAGCATTGGCCGGGATGAACGGTCTTCCCGTTTCAAGCCATATTGGGAAGAAGCTTCGGTATGCGCTGGGCAGTACTGCAACCAAGATCGAAGATCTTGTGCGACAAGTGCTCGAGACTGGAGAGCCGATTTTTAACCGGGATCTGACCGCGAAGCTGCCGAGCAGGCAGGAAGTTGGGCACTGGGTGGAGACTTACCTTCCAATTCGGGATCTTGAAAATCGCGTGACGCAGGTCGCTGTATTTGTGGTGGAACTGACCGGGCTTAGAAATTTAGAAGTTTCTCTGAATCAGATGATAGGTAATCTACTGCACGTGAGCGCGGACTTAAAAACCGAATTACAGTTCTTAGCAACAACCGGGCACTCCTCGAATGGAACCGCCGGGTTGCTTCCGCGAGCTATCGAGCTGATCGACGATTGTATCGGGTATGCAAAAAGCGTTACCAGCGGCTCGCATCGGTATTTTTTTGCCGATGCTCCGAGCCTACAACTCGATGGGGACAAGGCTGACACAAGTATTCATGGCAGCGGTGAACACTGGCGTCGAACGTTGTCTCAGCGAGAACACCAAGTATTGAAGCTGCTAGCGAATTGTAAAAGCAACAAAGACATTGCCAGCGAAATGAACATCAGCGTCAGGACCGTAGAAACATATCGCGCACGAGTGATGATGAAATTGGAGCTGCGTTCTATAGGTCACCTGGTGCGCTTTGCGGTACGGAACAATATTATTAAGGCGTAGAAAATTGTCCCGGCTGTGTGAGGCCAGCTGGGCCCCAGCCCCACATCTTGACGCCGCCGTCGCTCCGTCCTAAGTTCATTCCCACAGAAGGTGGAAATCGCGCTCTCCTTGGTGCTCTCGACGATTTCCGCTATGGAGGGTCAACATGCCGATTAGCCTCGTTTCTCTTTCGCTGGTGGATTCCCCGGTAACGGTTGGCGAAGGCCGCAAGATTCTGGCACGTGATGATTATGTCTGCCGGTATTGTGGTTTGGACGGACGCGCGAGTTTTGAAAACGCGCTGGTCATGCGCGTCGATTTCGTGATTCCGCGAGCTCGCAAAGGAAAAAAGGAGCCCAGCAATCTCGTGGCGTGCTGCACCCCGTGCAACACCATTAAAGGCACGCAGGTCTACGCCAGCTTTGACGAAGCAAAAACACATGTCCTGGCGCGCCGCCAAGAATTGCGCAAAGCCTGGCAAGCGAACACTGCGCGATCCTAGGGCCAATTTCACCGATGATTGATTGGTGTGTTAACCGGGAGAGTACTCTTGCAATCAGTTTTGGGAGCCAGACCGAGTGCGAAAGGAGAATTGCAATGACTAGACACGGGGTCGCATTGGTATCTATTTTCATTTTTGTCGGGGTGGCGTTGATCGCGTGCGCGAAGCCGTACCACGAGGAAAACGAACGCTACGTTTTCGTGGCCACGAATATTAACTTGCCGTACTGGCAGGAGGCGCAGGCCGGGTTTTTAGATGCGGCCAAAGGGCTCGGAGTAAAGGGTGAACTCACCGGTCCGACAACATACGACCCGAATGGAGAGGTAGGAATTTTCCGGCAGGTCGTGGAACAGAACCCCGCAGGAATCTGCCTCTCGGCGGCGAGACCTGAAATTTTCCAGGGAGATATTGACAAGGCGGTGGCCCAGGGCATCCCGGTGATCTGCGTGGATGCGGATGTGCCAGATTCAAAACGCGTGATGTACATTGGGACGGATAACTTCAAGGCCGGCAGAGAGAGTCTGAAGAAATTGGCGGCGCTGGTTTCCCATCAAGGGAATTTCGCGGTCGTCACGATTCCAGGGCAGCGCAACATGGATGATCGATTGGCAGGCGTGGCGGACGCACTAAAGAATTTCCCTGCTCTTAAACTTACAAAGATTCTGGATGACAAGGGGGACGCGCGAAGCGCGTTTGATCAAGTCTCTGCGCTACTGCAGCAGAAAGAAAAGGTAGCCGGAATTATTTGCCTGGAGGCGACTGGAGGCTCCGGTGCCGCCGAAGCGCTGCACCGCTTGAACCTGGAGGGCAAGCTGCCGATCGTGGCTTTCGATAACGATCCGGAGACACTAGACTGGATCGACCGCGGGGTGATCAGCGCGACGATCACACAAAAGCCCTATGTCATGAGTTACTACGGGCTGAAATTCCTCGACGATTTGCACCACAATGCGGTGCATCAGTTTAAAGACTGGCGCACCGCCCTAGCGGCGCCCACGCCAACTTCCGTGGACACCGGGACGGTGATGGTCGACAAGGGTAATCTCCAGACTTATCGCGAGGCTCTGGCTGCGCATCCCAAACCATTGTAGAGATCAAATATCGTCCGATATTCGTCGTCGTACCACCACAAGCAGCGGTGGGCGACCGCGTAAATAAAGTTTGCCAACCCTTGATTGACTAAGGAATTGAGCTGTTTGAATCCGGCGGGCTTCTCAGCAATTGGGGCAATGGTGTTTCTGTCGCAGGTGCGGCCGCAATTGTTTTTTGGTCCAGATCAGCCGCGCCAATCCGTCCGCCGTCCTGATCTTCCATCACCACGCGAACGCGTCGGGTCTGCCGAGGGATCCGAACCGTGAGCTGGAAGCGTGACGCCACTTTCGGCAGCCGGGCGGCATCCTGCGCCAGTAGAGGCTGTTTGCCACCGGCCCGAAGGCTCCGGGCAAACCCAAGTCGGCAATAGCCTTTATCCCAAAGTGCCGAACTTACGTTCGGCCCGAACGCAGAAGCTGACGGATGGGGAGATCCGTTACATCATTCGCAATGGCGTGCGCTTGACGGGCATGCCGGGCTACGCGAACCCGCACGACGAGCAGAGCGATGATAGCTGGAAGATGGTGCTGTTCATCCGCAGCCTGGCGTTGCCAAGCAAGGAACAACAGCAAGAACAGGTGTCCACGGCAAATTCGGCTCGCTACGTGGGCTCGCAATCATGCGAGAAGTGCCACGCGCAAATTTACGAGCACTGGCGCAAGACACCGATGGCGAATGTAGTGCGCGACCCGCGGGAACATCCCGACGCGATCATTCCTGATCTTTCGACGAATACCATTGCCAAGTTCACCAAGGACGATATCGCGTTGGTTTACGGCGGCGTTTGGAAGCAACGTTACTTCTCGAAACGAGGAGATGACTACTTTCCGGAGCCGGCGCAGTGGGACATTACCGGGCACGTTTGGCGGAAGTATTTCGTGGCCAAGAGCACGGATTGGTGGGAGCCGTTCTATCCGCCGGACAATATGCAGCGGCCTACTGGCCCGACCTGTGACGGGTGCCATTCGGTCGACTACAACATCCGCACGAAAAAGGGGTGGCGGAGTGGAATGTTGGATGCGAGAAATGCCACGGTCCGGGAAGCGAACACGTCGAGCATCCATCTCGTGTAAACATTCTGAATCCTGCGCGAATGGATTATGTCCAGGCTAGCGACACGTGCATCCAGTGCCATTCGCAAGGGCGCCCGCCGGTGAGTCCCCTTGAGGGCAAATATTACGACTGGCCGGTTGGCTATTACGTTGGCTTGCATCTGCAGGATTTTTGGCAACTGGAAGAACACACACTGGGCGAGACGACCTTCACGCACTTCCCCGACGGCACCGCGCATAAGAACCGCATGCAAGGGAATGATTTTGTGCAGAGCGTGATGTACCGGCGGGGAGTGACATGCTTCAGCTGCCACGACACGCACGGTACGGAGAACTACGCACAATTGCGAAAACCGGCCGACCAGCTATGCCTGGATTGTCACGGGTCGTTTTCGTTGAACGGCCCGCGCACCGGCACGCTCGAAGAGCATACGCATCACAAAAAAGGATCGGCGGGAAGCAGTTGCATTGCGTGTCATATGCCAAAAATTGCGACGACCATTGCGGACGTCAAGGTGCGTTCGCACACGTTTGCTTTTATAACGCCAGCGATGACGGACAAATATAAAATTCCTAATCCTTGCACGACGTGCCACACGGATAAAACTACCGCGTGGGCCACGGAAGAATTACGGCGGTGGCCGGAACGCTCGGCGTGGCGCATGGACTGATGCGCGGAAGCGATGTTTCTAACCCTCCGATAAACGTATTAAGAAACTTGATTCTCCCTTATAGAACTTATCGGGAGTTAGACTTTTCGGTTTCTCGGGCGGACTGAAGTAATTCTTCGAGCCCCGTGGTATTGCAAAAAGTGCGGACTCAAATGATGACGCTAACAAGCGAGTTCATCGTTAAGAGCATCTTCGTGCTAAAATCTGCGGCCACCGGCTGTAGATGACGGCTTCTCGTATTGCCTCCGTATGGAAAGCCTGCTGTTAGCAAACCAGCAATAGATCTGCGAATACAAAGGGCTTTCTCCGACCGCACGAACGTCGCTTAGCAAAAGGCGATTCGCATCGGACAGCGAATCAAACTTGAAGTCAAAGAGGAGAAGCCGTTAGGAAGGGTTATCCATGGACGGTGATGCCAAAGACACCAGAGTTTTCCCACCGTTGGGGCCGGCAATCAAGGTTCTGATGGTATGGCCGAGTTTTCCTGCCTCGTTTTGGAGCCTTGGCGAAGTGATGCAAATAGTTCCGGAGCGAGCGTTGGTGCCTCCGCTCGGGCTCATCACGGTGGCAGCGCTTTGTCCGGCGCACTGGAAAATTCGTTTAGTAGACCTGGCATTTCAAGAGTTGCGGGATGAGGACATCCTGTGGGCCGATCTTGTGATGGTGAGCGCGATGGCGGTCCAGCGCAAAGGCGTCCAGCTAACGCTCGAACGCGCTTCCAAGTTGAATCGGCGGACGATGATAGGAGGTCCCTACGCCAGTAGCGATCCGGACGCACTGCTGCCGCTTGCTGACCATGTAGTCGTAGGTGAGCCGGATGAAATGTTCGGGCAGATTGCCTTGGATCTTGAGCGCGGCTCCGCCCGCAGGCTTTATCATATTGTGGAAAAGCCCGATGTCAGCCGCACCCCGGTGCCGCGCTTTGACTTGTTGGCATTGAACAAATACACGTTCATGTCCGTGCAATTTTCGCGAGGTTGCCCGTTCACATGCGAGTTTTGTGACATCATCACCATCTACGGACGCCGGCCCAGGACGAAATCTGCGACGCAATTGACCGGAGAACTTGACGCGCTTTTGCGACTGGGCTGGCGGAAAGATGTGTTCGTCGTCGACGATAATTTTATCGGAAATCACAAAGCGGCGCTGGAGCTCGTCCACGAGTTGGAAGGGTGGCAGCGCCGCAACCGCTACCCGTTCGGGTTCTTCACCGAAGCTTCCATTGATCTTGCGTCGCGGCCGGCGCTGCTGGACGGGATGGTCAAAGCAAATTTCTGGCGTGTGTTCATTGGAATCGAATCGCCCTCCGCGGAGTCGCTGAAGGAAACCAAGAAATTCCAGAATCTCCGCCGCGACTTATTGGACAGCATTCACTTTATTCAGCAGCATGGGCTTTGGGTCATGGGCGGGTTCATCGTCGGCTTTGATAGCGATCCACCGGATATTTTTGACCGCCAGATTGAATTTGTACAACGTGCCGCGATCCCCTGGGCCATGACCGGCATCCTGCAGGCGCCGCCTACCACCCCGCTATATGAACGGATGAAAAAAGATGGCCGACTCCTTGAAAACAAGCCCGAGCCGAGTAACTTTGAACCCCCGAACTTCCGCACCGTGCTGCCCCTTCCCGAACTACTCGACGGCACGAAGCGTATGCTGCTTGCGCTTTACGACCCACATCGCTTTTATCAACGGGTGCTCGATTCACTGGAACGCTGGCAGCCTCAGCCGGCACAGAAAGGCTCGGCGATTTCTTTGCGGTATCTGTTGAGGGTGTTGCTGAAATCTGTTTGGAAGCAAGGGGTGCTCTCCCGCTATCGGGGAGCTTATTGGCGCTTTATGCGAGGCCTCATGACGCGGTGGGGCCTGGAGCCGCAGAAGAGGCGGCTTGGTTTCGAACTGGCGCTCTCCGGTCACCACTTCATTCGCTACGCGCGGCAAGTTGCCGAGGCTCTGGAAACTGAAAGCCGGCAGGCAGTTCGGTTCATGCATCCCGGAATTGTTCCCCAGCCGGATGGACAATCGCCGAATCTGGTGCAGATCAAGGAGAGCGAGTTGCACCGCCTGACGGGATAATGCCTGGGGTAACTGGTTAATCGGAAACGTTCTCATTGTCCGGTAACGCGATTACTCAGGCACTAAAGGGGGTCACCGCACGTTCCTTGCGGGTGGCGGCGGGGAAACAAGATGCCGGGGAACCGGGCCTCCGAATCGGAGTGTCTCAAATATCTTCAGCGCCAATTCCTGTTGCGTGCATGCGAGGTCCTGCCCAAAAAGAGTGAGCGCACTCGAGTCACCGACTTTGTGGAAATAGACGCCTGTGGTGCCGTGGCCCGGTGTCCTTGGACTCACTATTTTTGCGCGACGCCCATCGATGGACTGATAAGTGACGACATATGCTGGTTTCTTCTCTTCTTTAAGGGGTTCGAGTATCCGCCAAAGTCAAACCTGAGTACAATGCTGTCACCGACAAACTCGCCAACGTAAGAATCAACGCCCTGTAACTGATGAAACTCCCACCCAGATGGAGCCAAAATCGAAACGGGACCAGGGTCAACTTTGTGCCAACTAGTGAGGGTCACAAAGAGATAGCTGCCTATCGACCACTTTGTATTCTCCTTCTTTAGCAGGTACTCGCCGTCGTTCTGTAGCAACGCGAGGTCACCCTGGCCCGTATTGATTTCAGGAAGGTCCACCACCTTTGAACGGACCTTCACACTTTCAGACGAATCTAACGGCGGATATTCAAGTTGGAGCTCAAACCCACAATTGAACTTTGTTGTCCACTCCGCTGAACTCCGTACTTTCAGCTTTCGTCGTCGAAGAGATTTGACCAATTGAGGGCTGGGGTCCAATCCATTCACGGAGAAACAAACAAAATCGTCTTGCTTCCAGCCGTTAGCTTTCACCTCGGAGTCCACTATCAACGTAAAGCCACATCCACCTCTTCTTCGCTCTTTGGAATATATGTCAGCTCACTCGCAACCACTCTCGGAGGAGGGCTGCTGATGAGGATGGTCAGACACAGTGGAGCGGCAACGATTTAGAACAGAGAAGGAAGTGTCATGTCGGTATTCTAGCTTTGAGAGGCAACCCTGGGGTGCGCTTGTTTTCTTCGGTCAACCCCTGGTAAACGCAGTTACGGGAGATGTGACTTGCTACTTCGGGTCTCCGGTAGATTTCTCGAGGTTCGGAGCTACCCGCCGATTCCCTTCAGATCGTCCTTGGCCTGCTGCTCCGCGTCTTTTGTGGCTCTCTTGGCGTTGACATCCGGCTTCAGTTGATGGATGGCCTTGTTCAGGCCCTGAGCCTTCTCTCCGTCAGCGACCTTGCAGCCGGACACATCCGCACCGGTGTGCACACCGGTTGTGTTGGCGCGGAGACAATTGAAATCGACTCCCAGATTGTGGCTGGCGTGAAGGGCAGCAAGGCATTCATCCAACGCCGTGAATGGCGCACACGCGTCAGTAGCGGTCGCGTTAGCTGCCAAAATTCCCCGGGCTTGCAGGCTGGGGGTGAGCTTTTTCTCTACTTCGCTTCTGCTTCCGAGCGTATCGGTGGAATTCTTGGAATCTTTCTTGACCCACTTGATCGGATTAAGGGAATGCAAACTGGGCGAGCTGTCCTGCGCGGCAGCGGACGCGCCCACGCCCGCGGGCCCTTGCCCCGCGGCCCTTTCTGCACCCACAGTTAAAGAAATCGAAACACCGAAAAGCAGGACTGTGCCAACAAAAAGCGTCTTTTTCATACGTGCTCCTTTGTTGAAGATATCTTGTAAAAAAGATGCTGCCGGACGTGGCCTCACATCCAGTAGGCCACAGCGCAGATGCGGTTAGGAGCCGCGGCGGGACGGTACTACTCCAATCGGTCACGCTGGCCCTCCGAACAGGTGGGGATGTTGACAGCGGCACGCAAAGGACTTGCAGATCGTCAATTCCAGGTGTCTTCATTTCTCTGCGTAATGAGGGCGCAGTGCCGGTCTCAAATGTGTTGTAATTATCGCGCTATGCGGTTTTTCCAACTCTCACTATTCGCCGTCATCTTTCCGGTCGGGACGTTCTCGATGGCTGCGGCTCAATCGTCCGTCGACCACCCAAAAGTAGTCATTGAAGAAGTTGAGTTGGAAGGCAGTCTTTGCCTAAGGCGGCCCAGGAGCAATTAGTGAGCTCATTGAAGGAGCGCGAATGGGAAGGAGGCTCCGAATGGGTAGCTGATTTGGAAAAAATCGTGGTTAGCGCCGAGTACGAGGGTTGGCCGAATAGGGAGAATCAAGGATATCTGGGCTTTTCTGTCGCAGCGTGGTGGAAACCGCTTTGGCGAGAACCGGGGCTGCTTCATGTGCAAGTTACGGTGAAGGTCGACGAACGCCAACCAAAAAAATTGGAGAAGATTGAGTTTCGTTGGGTCGACGACCACCTGGGACCGCCACTTTTCGATTCGAATGAGCTCCGGAAGCTAGTGCCGCTAAAAGACGGCGAAATATATAGTCGCGACAAATACCAGGCCGGTCTTTCTGCGGTGGCCGGTGTCTATAAAGAACGTGGATTCATCGACTGCAATATCTATCAGAGTCTCGCTGTGAACGACGAGAACCAGACTGTTGCTCTGGTGTTGGAGATAAGCCAAGGGCAGAGGGACTACTGGGGAAATATTCGGGTGATCGGTCTTAGCCCAGAGCTAGAAACAATCTTAAGGGCACGACTGGCGAAGGATAGTGTCGTCAATCCAAAACTCATCGCCGACTTCTATCAGGAGTACAAGTCACGGCTGCCTGTTGGCGCGTCTCCGGAAACTGTGGAGGGGCGCCGTAACGAACCGCTCGCGATTCTAGATTTGACGTTTGACTTCAGCACCCCTCTCGCGCAAGTAGTTCACGATTAATATTTTACTCGTGCCTGAGTGCTGCCATCGGATCAATGCGGCTGGCTCTGCGCGCTGGAATCCAGCAGGCTAGTGTCGCGACGCTTAACAGAATCGCTGGTACACCGATAAAAACGGGAACGTCGACCGCGCCCTTCGGAATCGCGCGAAGGGAAAGGACGAGGGCGAGTAACCATCCAATCGCCGTGCCCCAGATGATTACGCCCAGGTTCTCGCGAATGATTTGCAGGACGACGCGCCCGCTGGTGGCGCCCAACGCCAGGCGCAAGCCAATCTCTTTCGTTCGCCTGGCCACGGCGTACGAAACGACCGCGTAGATTCCGATGGCTGCGAGGCCGAGCAGCAACGGCCCGAGCACCACGAACATTCGCGCGGGAATGCGGCGAAGATAGAGGTTTCGTTCGATGTGCTGGGGGAATGTTCGCACGTCGTAAAGCGGGAGCATGGGATCGACATCGCGCAGAACGGCACGCGCTTCCGAGGTGAGTGCGGTTTCATTGCCGCTGCGGGTCTTCAGGTGAAGCTCGCCTTGCATCGCTGGAACATCCCGGTACGAGAAATACACTGCTGGCTGCGGGGGCTCGCCGAATGAGTTGTAGACGGCATTGCGCGCTACGCCGATGATTGCGAAGCTTCCGGCGCGCGTCTGG